>Ga0180431_10009206_pt1 | contig 11198 bp, 7 predicted proteins | sample SS_ome_11_FD_132459 | JGI IMG/M metagenome (GOLD analysis project Ga0180431, IMG submission 132459) | Hypersaline lake sediment archaeal communities from the Salton Sea, California, USA - SS_1_MS_1 metaG | ecosystem: Environmental > Aquatic > Non-marine Saline and Alkaline > Hypersaline >...
CCCGCAAGTGATTATACCCACTCAGCCGCCCCGGCATCCGGCGCGGGGCTCCGGAGTCCAACCCGCTGTGCTGCCCGAAGAAAGCCGCTCCTTTCGATCCCAGCGAACAGAGCGGCCTGATCAGCGTTCCGGGCTCCGCGCGAAGTGAACTTCGCGGCTCGAGAGATCGCGGCATTCGCGAGTCACTCCCCTTGCATGCCCGGCTCGCCCGGGGGGCCTCCCGGCGGCGGGCCGCCCATCATGGCCATGCTCATCTGGACAACGGCTTTGAGCAGCCCGGTGGGTACCAGGACGCGGGTCTCGGCGCCGGGGCCGGGAACCACCCGGCTGAAAAGGGCGACGGGCCGCTCGACGGCCGCGGCATGCGGTGGCGGGGGTGCGCCGGTAACGCGGGCCACATCGCCCGCCATCTTCAGCAAGCCGTTGAACGACAGAAACGCCTCCGCGGTCCGTTCGGCCGGGGCGCCGGACGTCCCCGCCCTGATCTCCGGGTGGCCGGCCAACGGGGCCTGCCCCTCCCGTGCCAGGGCGGCCACCCGGCTCATCTGCGCCAGGCCGCCCCCGAGGGTCACCACCACGTGACGCTCACCCGCGGGGCCCAGGCGCAGCAACAGCCCGTCGGCGCCGAGGACCTTGGTCACGTCGGCGGTGGCGTCCACGTCCATGCCCAGACCCGCAGGGATCAGCCGCAGGTGATCGATCGCCCCGTTCTCGGCCTTCGGCTTGTACAGCACCATCCCGTCCATGGCCCGCAGACCCTCCGGGGAGAGGCGGGCCCGCAGATCGGTGATGGTGGCACGGATGCGGTTGAGCAAGGCGTCCGAGCCGCCGTCCACCTCCAGAACGAGGTTGGCCGCCACGACGCCCGCCGCGGCCTCGGCGGCCTCGGTGGCGTTGACAGCGAACGCGTAGCGCCTGGTACCGGCCGCCACGTCCCGGGCCAGTGCCGCCAAAGCCCTCCACTGAGCCGCACCGGACCCGCCGGCGGCCGACATCTCGGCAAACATCCGGTCGATCGTGCGGGCGGCGTAGGCCCCGGCCTCGGGACTCGCCACCCCGCCGGCCGCCAGCACGAACGACCCGGCGGGCAGGCCGGCCAGCAGCGGGGCCGGAACGGCCTTCAGGCTCGCCAGGACCTTGGCCAGTTCGCCCTCCGGGCCAACCACCTCGTGAAAGCCGATGGTGATCCCCTCGGTGCTCAGGGTCACCCAGAGCAGCACCGAGTCGAGATCCTCCAGGTAGCGGAGCTGCGGTGGCGACCCTGCCTCCGGGTCGGCGCCGGCCGCCAGCGGTTTGACCACCACCTCGGTGAGCGTCTTTACGTTGCCCCAGGCAACCACGTCGGCGGTGGCGCACAGCTCGCGCTGGTACGGCGTCATCCGCGACGCCAGCGGGGCCTTGGCCGCCAGCACCGCTTTGACCACCTCGGCCGTCGGGCCCACGACCGCGAACCCGCCCTTCTGGGCCATGAACGACGGCTGTCCGGACAGAGCCACCTTGCTGAGCCCCCCGCCCGCGTCCTCCGGCGTCATCATGGAGAGGAGCTGGGCATAGTCGGTGACCGGCAGCAGAATCGCCATCCGGTTGGTCACCGCCTCGAGGGAGGGAGCAGGCAGGAACACGACGGCGGCACCGCCGGCATCGTCCAGCCCGGCGAAGAGCCCGAGCTGGGCCTTGGCCAGCGCCAGGACGCTCATGCCGGCCCAGGGGGCGTTGATCTCGAGCGAGAGGTTGGTGAACTTGCGGTCGAGGTCGGCGAGGTTTCGCAGGGTCACGACCGCCCAGGCGTCTCCGGGGGCCGCCTCGAGCACCGCCGTCCCTCCGGCCGCCCTGGCGGTAGCAGCCGGCGAGCCGGCCAACAGGCAGAGCGCGGCGAGGATCAGCAGGGGTTTTCGGGTCATGCAGTCGTCTCCATGTGACCGCCGGCTCGGGCCGTTCCCCGCCGCAGGCCGGCGTTGTCGAAGGTCCGGTTGATACGGGCCGGCCAGAGTACCACGTTCGCACGGCGGTGTAGAGACCCGGGCGTCGGAAATCGTGTCCTGACAAGGACAACGCCCGCGCGGCAGCGCGGTTTGACGCGGGGGGTGCCTGTGCCCACAATCCGCGACAGGCAAGGGCGATACACTCTGCGGCCAGGAGCGTGGACCATGGCAGGAGCGGCACGAGTCGCATGGGCGGCGATGATGTTGGGGGCGATCTTACCCGGATGCGCCACCCCCCCCGACGCGAGCACCGGCCCGTCGGAGCCCGTCGTGGCCGCCCCGACCCGGGTGACACCCGCACCGGCGGAAGGCGAGGCGCCGGCAGAGCCCCGGGCGTCGGACGACGCATACACACCGGGGACACCCCCGGAACGGCCGGCGGACTCGACGACCACTACCACGGCCCAGAAGGCCGACCGCATGATGAGCCTGGCCCGTGAGGCCAGCGCGGCCAGGGACTGGCCCGCCGCCGCCGAGATCTACGGCACGGTCACGCAGATCGACCCCGACCGGGCGGAGGCCTGGCACCGGCTGGGTGTGAGCCTGCGCAAGCTCGGCCGGCTGGACGACGCCATGCTGGCGTCCCGGCAGGCCCTGGAACTCGACCCGCGGCACGCCGCCGCCCTCACCAACGTCGGCAACATCCTCTATCGACAGGGCGACCACCAGGGCGCCCTCCGCGAGCTGCGCCGGGCCGTGGACCTGGACCCGCAGCTCGCCGAGGGCCACCTGACGCTGGGGGTGGCCCTGCACGTGACCGGGCAATACGAAGAGGCCACCCGCGAGTACCTGCGGTCGCTGGAACTGGATCCCGGCAGCGCCATCGCCCACAACAACCTGGGCATCATCCACGAGCTGTCGGATCGGCCGGACGAAGCGATCCTGCATTTCCGGGAAGCGATCCGCATCGACCCGGACTATGCGGCCCCGCGCCACGGGCTGGGCAAGCTGCTGTGGCTCTCCGGTGAGCAGGAGGAGGGCCTGGCCCAGATGCAGGAGTCCGTCCGGCTGGACCCGGGCTTCGCCGTGGCCCATTTCAACGTCGGCCAGGTGCTCTGGCAGAGCGGCGAGCTGGAAGCTGCGCGGGAATACCTGCGCCGGGCGCGGGATCTGGGCTACGACGTCCCGCCGGAGATGCTGGAGGAGCTGGACAAGCTCCTGAGCGAAGGAGGAACCGGGCCCTGACGTCCCGCGTGGCCGGTTGTGATCCAGGCCGGGCGGACCGCTATCGGACCTCCGCCAGCAGGCCTGGAGCGGGGGCACTCCCCCCGAGCACGCCGGCGGCAGCCGGTGCTTCCACCCGCTCCGACCCACCGCCGTCCCGGCTCGACCGTCTTAGCGCAACCTTAACAATTTCTCCGGCGGTGGCGAGTCTCCGCCGGACGGGCACCGCGGAGCAAGAGCGCGGCCGGTCAGGCTGACAACGGGTGGCAGGGGCGGCGCAGATCGGCTATATTCGCGTTGCTGATACTGGAAGGCACCCAGAAGCAGAACCGCGAATGGACGAATCCCTCAAGCGGAATCTCGTAATCACTGTAACGGTGCTGTGCGTCGGCGTGTGCGGGTACTACGTCTGGTCGACCTTCGGCCAGGACAAGGTCGCCGACTCGGTCAACACGATCGTGCTGAAATGCGCCGAAAGCGGAGAGGAGTTCGAGGTCCGGCTGACGGCGGACTTCCCGCCCTATCCCCATGAGAACCCCAAGACCCACGCCCAGACGCTCTACCCCGCCGAGGTGTGCTACTGGGGTGAGGAGTGCCGGAAGCGCGGCGGGACGCGGGTGATCCTCAACAGCCTGCTGGGCAAGGAGGAGCCGACGTACTGCCCGGTTTGCGGCCACATCGTACGGCCGCGAAACCCTCGGCCCCCGGATCTGGAACGGTAGCGGCGGGCACAAGCTCATCCGGTTGCGGCGACGCAGGAGTCTCCCATGACCCGAACCCGGAACACGACACACTGCGCCAGAGGCGGGCGTTGGGCCGGTTTCACGCTCATCGAACTGCTGGTGGTGGTGGCCATCATCGCCCTGCTGATCTCCATCCTTCTGCCGTCGCTGCGCTCGGCCCGGGAGCAGGCCAAGACGTTGGCCTGCTCGGCGGTGCAGGCCATGATCGGCCGCGGGCTGGCCAGCTACGAGACCGACTTCAATGGGTATTTCTCCGGTTCGCCGGGGACGTCCGGCACCATGCTGGTGGGCGCCCCGGAGGCCGACGGCTGGGCCCAGGACGCCGAGTTCCTGCCGGTCGACCCGGTGCAGACCTGGGACTGGGCGACGCCCCTGGAGATGTATCGCAGTCTGCCCACCAGGCGCCCGGACCGCTTCCGGCTGCTGGTGGACGAGCTGCGCTGTCCGAGCAACCGGTTCCTGGCTCAGCCCTTCCCGCCCATGTCGGGCGACACCCAGTGGCGGGTACAGCCGATGAACAGCTACTACACCATGCGGACGTCGATGGTCTGGCCGGCGGGCTCTTCCAGCGCCCCGTGCAAGCGGGCCATGGCCGGCGGCTACGACGGGGGTTACTCGGGCATCGGCGGCTATGCCAGCAGTTGGACGCTGCCCACCAACTACTCGCCGCGGATCGAGCGGATCGGGAATCCCTCCGAGAACATCTTCCTGTCGGACGGGTCGCGGTGGACCACCGAGGAGGGGCAGGCGCAGTATGACCTGGACTGGGACGCCTCGGCCGGCGGTGCCTTCTCGACGGGCGGGCCGACGCTCAACGAGGATTACCTGCGGGACTTCTTCCTCGACCCGCGGCTGGCGCCCATCACCTACCGCCACCGCCGGGGGTCGGACATCGGGGTGGTGGTGTCGTACTTCGACGGCCATGCCGAGTTCATGAGCGAGGAGGTATCCCGCTGGCCGGACCCCTGGTGGCCCAAGGGGGCTCGCCTCTCGCCCGGCGAGATGAACAACGCCACGCTGAAGCTGGTCTTCTTCCTCCGGGACGATGACGGCTGGTACACCGTCCGGCGGTGAGCCCGGCGGTATCGCCCCCCCACCGATCGGCACACGCCGGAACGGCCCTGCCCATGCGGCTTATCCTGGAATGCGACGGAGTGGTTCTGGACGTGCAGCCCGCGTACTGGGCTGCCTACAGTGCCGTGTGCCGGGAAAAGGGCATGCCCCGGCTGGATCCGGCGGCGTTCTGGCGGGGGATTCGCCGGCGGGCACCCGATGGGCAGCTCGTGCCCGGTGCCAGGCCGGCCGCCCTGCGGGCCTTCCGCGGGCAGTTCGACGAAAGACTCGAGAGCGACGAGATGCTGGGGCGGCTTGCGCCACTGGCGGAGGTGAAACCGGCCCTGGCCCGCCTGGCTGAGTCGGGGGAGTGTTTCCTGGTGTCGACCGGTCCGAACCGGGCAGCCCGGCAGCAGGCCATGGATCGGCACGACCTGTCCATCCACTTCATGCGCATGAAGGCGCTGTCGGACGACCGCGGCTACCGCGTGGACCAGTTGCGGGTGCTGGCCGAGAACGACCCCCGGACGGTGGTGGCGGCGGCCGGCGACGGGCTGATCCTGACCGCGGAGGAGGCCGGCTTGTTCGCGGTGGGCGTGGCCTCGGGCCCCTGCACCGCCGCCCGGCTCACCCGCGCCGGGGCGCGGTGCACCTTCGCGTCTCTGAGCGAGCTGGCCGACAGCATCGCCGCGGGCGGAGACGAACTGGTCGCCGCCGGCTGGACTCCGGCTGATCGGCCGCGATGGTGACCAAACCGCATCGATCAGAGCACTCCCGGCGCGCCGGGACGAGCCTGGTGACCCAGGCAGGCGAGTTTGCCGGCCACCCCGTGTGTCTTGCGTGAGACACAATTCCAGTTCGACTGACTTCCTTGCATTTTCTCACCATCTTACGTAGGCTGGTTTCCGGTCGGGGTCGCCCACCGGCTGGTGGGCAACGAAGGGGGAGCTGCACATCCTGCCTCTCCCCCGGTCTCACCGGACAAGGCTGGTAAGGAAGGAGAACGTTTCCTTCTGGCTCGACCTGGGCGCACTCGCGGCGTGGCTGGCGGATGGCGCCTCGGCCGATCAGGTTACAGCAGCGGGCAAAGCGCTCCGGAATGCCGCTGACTCGACGAACGCCGCGGACGCCGCCTGTCTGAGCGAGTTGGCCGCAGCGCTCGAGGACACCCTGTAGGCGGCCGTCTCAATGGTCGAAGCACCACGAGAGGAGCAAGGGGCATGACACCGAATCCTCTAGCGAAGTACCTGCGACGTGCGTCAGTATGCGCTCTGGCGGCTTGCCCGAGCGCTTCGGCGCAGTTCCCGACCAGCGTGCTGGCGAAAGAGCTCGACGGAACCAACGGGTTCATCGTCCGCGGCGTCGAGTACAACCAGTTTGCCGGGACGCTTGCCGCTCTCGGCGACGTGAACGCCGACGGCGTGCCGGACCTGGCATCGGGAAACATCGGGCAGTGGGCGTATGAGGGTTGCTACTGCTATGAGACGCCAGGACTGGTGCACGCGATCCTTGGCCGTCCTGATATCGCCCGTGACGGGCTCTGGTCTGTCGACGACCTGGACCCGACCAGCGGCATCCATATCCCTGAGATCGGCTTCCGCACCTGCCACGGCAACGTGTCGGGCGCCGGCGACTTCAACAATGACGGTGTCGAGGACTTCCTGGTCAGCGCCAACTGCTCGAGCCCTGGCGGACTATGGTGGGCCGGGGAGTGCTACGTACTGTATGGCGCTGCGGCTGTTGGCGGGATCGGCACGCTGGACGTAGGGGCTCTGAGCGGGACCAACGGATTCGTCGTCTACGGAGCAACGCCTGATATGGGCATCGGAGCCAGGATGGCTGCCGCCGGGGATTTCAACGGCGACGGTGTCGACGACATCATGTTCGGCAACGTCTCGGCCACGGTGGACGGCATGGTCCACGCCGGGCAGGTGTACGTGATCTGGGGCGGCCGCGGCCTTGGCGATTCGGGAGCCTTCTACATGAAGGACTGGACGCCCCGCACCGGGCTGATCATCAACGGAAGAGCTCCGCTTGGCTACGCCGGTCAGCGTGTCGCCCCGCTGGGTGATTTCAATGGCGATGGCTACGACGACATCATCATCGCCGCGAGTCTCGATGACCCGCCCGGCGAGTCGTACGTCGTCTACGGGGGCCCCGGCCTGCCGGCCCATGGCATCCTCGACCTTGCCGATCTGGATGGCACGAACGGGTTTGCACTACGGCTGGCGGAGCAGCAGGAAGGCGGCAGCCGCGTCGCTGGACCGGGTGACGTCAACGGGGACGGCTATGCCGACGCGGCTACAAACGCCGAAGTGGGTGTTCCGTTTATCTTCGGAGGTCCCGATGTCGCTCCCGGCGGCCTCTTTGACCTGGGCACACTGGATGGAACGAACGGCTTTGTGATCCTCACCGAAGGGGGCTACGGAGGCGCCGGCGAGCCGGCCTACGCCGGGGACCTCAACGCCGACGGCTATGCCGAGATCGCCGTCCGGGTGCTGCCGACCTACATCGTCATGGGGGGACCGGACGTAGGCAGCAGCGGCAAGGTGGTGGTCAACCAGCCCGACGGACGCAACGTGTTCCGATTCGACACCTGGCTCAGCCGCGAGCATACCGGCGTGGGCGACGTGAACGCCGACGGCATCGACGACTTCGCCGCCACCATCACCTGGGAGCAGCACGCCAAGACCGGCGCCGACTACGGCACGCTCTACGTGCTCTTCGGCCGGCGGATGGGCGACGCGGACATCGACGCCGACCTTGACCTGGCGGACACGGCCCGGATGCAGACCTGTTTCCAGAGGCTGATCGAGGGCGATGTCCCGGACGAGTGCCACCCCTTCGACTTCGACCGGGACAACGACGTGGACCAAGCCGACCACGCCGCCTTCGCCGCCGCCCTCACCGGCCCCCAGTAGCGAGCCGCGTCCCGGCGCGCCGGGACCGCGCTCGTGCCCGGCGGGGCGGCCTCGGGCATGCGACACAGCGCCGGGAAAAACCCGGCGGCTCGCCGTCAGAGCCGCGCGGCGTCTGGGTGAGCGGGCATGCCGCCCGGTCCGGCCTGCGTCAGCCGCCCAGCTCGATGGGCACGCGCAGCGCTGTCTCGTGGGTGCCGCGTTCGCGGAACCGCAGGAAGCCGACCGGGTGGGTGCCCTGGGGCGCTTCGGGCAATTCGCCGCCGGCCTTGAACTCCACCTGCATGGGCACGCCGGGCACGAAGGTGATGTTGCTCGACCCGCCGCGGGTGACCTTGACCGAGACCGGGTCGGCCAGCAGGTGGTCGATGTTGACGGTGATGGGCGTTTCCCGCTTGTCGTCCGCCACGGCGAAGCCGCCCCGGATGACCACCTTGAGCGAGTCCGCCCCGCCGGCCGAGACGGTTGCCTGGTAGGTCCGGTTGCTGAACGCGCCGGAGTGGATCGCCTTGCCGCCCTTTTCGACGGCCACGCCGATGTCGGTGGTGGTGGCGTAGGCCTGGGGCGTCATCTCCAGGTCGATGCGGATGCGGTTGCAGGACTTGTCGAGTTTCACGGTGTAGCTCAGCTCGTCGTCGAGGCCCTCGAACTTGTCCTTCTTGTGCAGGCGGAAGCCCTCGATGCGGCCGTCGGCGGTGGCCGGCACGGGCTGCTCGAAGAGGTTGGTGATGGCCAGCTCGCCCGCGGGGCGAGATTCGGAGCCCTCGCGGATGACCTTCGGGTCGGCGTGCAGGCCCCAGAAGCGCACCGCCAGCTCGTAGGGCCACTCCCGGTCGGGCCGGTCGGCCACCACCGGAATCTCCCACACGCCCGGCGTCAGCAGGTCGGAGAAGACCTCCTCCACCTCGCGCACCCCGCCGCTGGTGGTCAACCGCCGGTCCCGCCGCCCGTGCTGCGAGCCCGTGGGATCGAAGATCCGCTCGATGCTGGCCTTCGACTCGGCGCCCTCCGGGGCGGAGAGCGTCACCTGCATGGCACTGGCCCCGGGCGGGACGCTGACGAAGTGCCGGTCGGGCGCCCAGCCCCGCACCGTCCGTTCCTCGAGGCTCAGCCGGAAGTCGTCCTCGGCACCGACCCGGCAGGGCACCACCACGGTGTTGGGCAGCCGGAAGGCCGGTTTGCCCTCGTGGGAGGCGATCACGGCCCCGACGTACACGCCGGGCTCGGCGAGCCGATCGGCGTCGTATTCGACGTAGATGCGGGCGGACTGCTCGCTGCGCAGGTAGACCTGCTCCTGCGGGATCCTGATCCAGGGGGCGTCGCAGCTCAGATCGAAGCGGCGGACGAAGGCGGTGCGGGCGGCCGTGTCCAGGCCCGGGGCGAAGATGGGCTTTACGGTGAAGGACATGCGGTCCTCCGACGGGAACCAGGTGCCCCGCCAGTAGGCCGCCCGGGCGGTGCCCTTGTGCCCGTGCGGGCAGGGCGTGGAGATGTCGTAGGCGATGACCGGGTCCTTCTTCGAGGCGGGCACGAACTCGTCCAGCAGCTTCGCGGCCGTCGGCAGGTCGGGCAGGCCCCAGCCCGCGTCCAGCGCCGTGGCCCCCGCCACCGGCCTGGCCGACAGGCACAGGGCCCGCTCCACGTCGCAGGACCGGACGGGCACGCCGGGGTGGCGGGCCATGGCATCGCTGACGAGCACGGCGCAGAGGCCCGCCGCGTACGGCGAGGCCATGCTGGTTCCGGCCCAGAAGTCACCCCGCTTGACCCAGCGGGGCACGGTCGAGGTGGCCCAGCCCGGGGTGGCGAGGTCCGGCTTGTTCAGCTCGCCCCCGCGGGAGCTGAACACGGTGATGACCGGGTCGGTCATGTCGAAGCCCATCACGTCGCGGGCCGAGTCCGTGGCCAGCATGGCCGCCACGGAGATCAGGTGGTCCGCCGCGGCGGGCGTGCCCACGCTGGAGAGTCCCGGCCCCTCGTTGCCCGCCGAGGTGCAGAACACCACGCAGGGGTGCTTCTCCAGGAAGCCATCCATGAACTTGTCGATGTCCGAGTCGCCCTCGATCACCGACTCCACGCCGTACGACAGGTTGCACACCACGGGCAGGTCGTGTTCCCGGGCGAAGCGGCCGGCGTATTCCAGGGCCTTCTTCATCGCCTCGGTCGAGCTGATTCCGCCCACATCGTTCTTGCCGATCTTGAGGCTCATCAGCTTCGCCCCGGGGGCCACGCCGTTGAAGCCCTCCTGGTCGTTGATCCGCCAGCCGGCGGCGATCCCCGCCACGTGCGTCCCGTGGGCGCCGTCGTCGTAGTGGACCACCACCTTGGCCTGCCGCAGGAAGATGTTCACCGCGAAGGCCACCGGCACGATCTGCTTCTCCGGCCGGGCCCGGAAGAGGGTGAAGGTGTCGTAATCGAGCTTGTAGTTCCGCAGCGGCTTCTCGTCGGCGAAGCTGCGGTCCATGTTGGTGTCCACCAGGCAGAGGGCCTGGTCGTCGCCGTCGCCCTCCAGGGCGGTCACGCAGACGGGGAACTCGTCGTCCGTCTTGCCGTTGTCGTTGAGGTCGGGCACGTCGGAGTTGACGAAGCGGGCCTCGTCCAGCACACCGAACCAGTACAGCCGGGTCTCCTCACCGCTGTCCGGCAGCTCGGGCAGGGTGTAGTGGATGGGCGAGCCGTCCTTGTCGTGGTGCACGAGGGTGCCGCCCTGCGGATCGCGGCGGACCCGGTGGAGCTCGATGTCGCCCTGGCCGGTGAAGTCCTGCACATCGATCACCTTCACCTCGCCGTCGGGGGTGTGGGTCAGGCCGGGGATGGAGGGATCGACGCCGGTGTCGAGCACGGCGATCACCACGCCGCGGCCGTCGCTTGCCGGCCGGGACTCGAGGAAGGTGTCCACCCGGCAGGTGGACAGGGAGAGCTGAGTCCAGGTCGGCGGCGACTGGGCGCCCGCAGAGGCGGCGAATACCGTCAGGCCGACCATCAACACCAGGGTCTGTTTGCGCATGGGGTTACCTCCTGCTGGAATCCACGTCTTGCTCCAGGATCGCAGACTCTACCCGCATCCCCGCCGGCGGTGCAACGACCCGACTTGAACGCCCGGCGGTGCCGCCGTACCGTGGCGGGGCGAAGGCGGGCGATGCGCCTGGAGGCACCGTGCGATGAAGCGCAACTACGAAAAGATCGCCGGTCGGCTGGCCGGCGTGGCGGGGGAGCGCCAGGAGCGGATGCGGGTGGTCGTGGACGCGTTGTGGGATGCCCTGCACGGCACGGGCGTCTCCTGGGTGGGCTTCTACTGCCACGAGGGCGGCGACGAACTCGTGCTGGGCCCCCGGCGCGAC
>Ga0180431_10009208_pt1 | contig 11197 bp, 12 predicted proteins | sample SS_ome_11_FD_132459 | JGI IMG/M metagenome (GOLD analysis project Ga0180431, IMG submission 132459) | Hypersaline lake sediment archaeal communities from the Salton Sea, California, USA - SS_1_MS_1 metaG | ecosystem: Environmental > Aquatic > Non-marine Saline and Alkaline > Hypersaline >...
CCGCCCGGCGACGCTTTCACCCCGCAGGCGAACGTTCGTATGGGTGCCTGGTTCTTGCGTTTCCTGTCCGACTATTTCGAAGGCGACCTGGATCTGGTCATCGCGGCCTACAACGGGGGCGCGGGCAGCGTGGAGACCTGGCAGGCGGACCCGCTGGTCTCAAACCGGGACGACCTGCTGCGCTGGATCGGCTTTGGCGAGACACGGGAATATCTGGAGAAGGTGGCCCTGAACTATCGGGTGTATCAGGCGCTGTATGGCCGGTGAGAGAGATGGATGTGAGCAGCCCCTTATCAGCCTACCAGGCACAGCTTTCTGGGCGGCGCCAATAGGTGGCGCTCGATGGGCTGTGCGTTTCCCTGCGTGCCACTCGCACGGTTGGACCATTTGACCAGCCTGATCTCCCCGTCCTGTATCTCCAGGCCAGTGATGCAGCCAGCCTGTGTGCAGCTCCCGGTGTTAAAGTATGCGGGTGCACCGCGTGTGGCACATACCGGATGGTGGGTATGGCCACAGACGACGATCTGGTGGTGATTCCGCACCCAACGTACAATCCGGCGCTCGATCTTCATCGTCTGCTCGCGCAGCCAATCGATGACCTGTCGCTCAATCGTGGTCCGGGCCGAGGGCTCGTCGGACCATACCGACCCGCGCCCCAGGCCGAGCAGCCGCGCGGGTCTGCCCAGGTAGCGTACGAGGGGACGGCCGACAGTGCTAAAGCCGTCGCTGACAAAATCGGCTTGATGCCCGTGTACGCAAAAGATCCGCTGTCCGGTCCTAGAGTGCCGCAGGATCAATCCCTCCTGGGCGATGATCCCTTCCTTCTCCACCCGGTCCTGTTGGCGGCGCTGGATGTCGTGGTTGCCCACGACGAGGTGCAGCCGATCCTGGCGGTCGAACCGATGCAACAGGTCGAACACGGGCCTGTGCGCGCGCTGGATGTCCCTAAACCGCCGATTTTGCCACAGCTCGTCGCCATCCCCAAGCTCGACGTACGTGAAACCTGCGTGGTAGTAGTGAGATAGCGCGTGGAGGAACAGGCCCTGGTTGGCAGAGAACATATCCGCCCGGCTGTTGTCCCCCCGGTGACAGTCACTAAAAAAGATGATGCGGGAGGAATCGTCAAATGGGATCTCTTTGGCTCTCCGATAAACCCCGGTCAATCGCCTGTCTGTCAGTGTACACCGATCGTGCTCAAGTGTCCTGGCGTATTCCTGCGGCAGTATTCCTGCCGTGATCGCCCTTGTTACCATAGTCATGGTCTGGATATCTCCCTCGATGTAGTTCCACGGTGTACCCCGCCCTATCCAGCCGTGGGGCTCCAGTCCTTGGTCACGTGCAGTATAAGGCCGCGACATTAACCCTCGGACATGCTTGGTTTAAGGCCTGGTTAACGTTGTTTAAACAACTGTTGACAGAGCCTTCTCTTGGCCCACATTTCGTCCCCTGTAGTCGAAGACGGATGCGCCAACGGCTCGACTGCGGGCTTTGACCGAACTCAGTCGAGCCGTTTCGGCATCCTTTACTGCTGAAGTGCGAAAAGAGGGCTTGGAGCTATTGGGTTCAGAAGGATGGGGATATGGACGCCCTGCCGCTGCGTCCTATGTTGGGGCAAGACGATGTCCGCTCACTCCGCCCACGGTAGCCACGGGCGGTTTGCGGCGAGGAGCTCATCCAGCAAGGGCTGGGCCACCTCCCACGAAACCACCAGAGGGTGGGCCATCAGCGCCTGCAACGCTATCCGCTTGCTCCCCTCGACCGCTGCCTGCACCGTCAGGCTCTCGTAGGACTTGACCGCCTGGATCAGGCCGCGGATGGGCAGCGGGATCGGGCCAAAGTGGATGGGGTGGGGGCCGGCGCTATCGACCACGCACGCGACCTCGACTGACGCGTCCTCAGGGATGCCGTCGACGGCTCCCTGGTTCAGCACCTGGACGATCTGGCTCTCGCCGGTGTTGTGCGCCACGGCCCGCATGGCGGCAAATGCCACCGTGGCGTATCCGCCACCCCCTCGCTTGGCCAACAGCGGAGGCTTATTCGCCAGATCAGGGTCGGCGTATTGGCGGAGCAACTGGGCTTCGATCTCTTTCACCTGCTCGCCGCGGGTGCGGTGGCCGGGTTCCTGGGCCTCTTGCACCACCGCGGGATGGTGGTAGTAGTAGCGCAGGTAGGTCGCGGGGATGGCCCCCAGGGTGCGCAGCCAGCCGGCATCCACGCTCCAGTGTTCGGCCACGGCCTCGACCGCCTGTTCGGTCACGTCCTGGCCGTCCACCCAGACGCGGACGGCGAACCCCAGGTGATTGAGCCCCACCCAGTCGACGCTGCCGCGCGCCGGTTCAACGCCCATCCGTTCGAACACAGCCTCGCTCCACCCCTTTGGCCCGCTGCACAGGCCGATGAAGCGCGCCTGGCTGTGCTTTCCCAGCGCCTCTGCTAGGATGCCGCTGGGATTGGTATAGTTGATGAGCCACGCGTCGGGGCAGATTGCGGCCATGTCGCTGGCCAGGTCGAGGATCACCGGGATGGTGCGCAGCGCCTTCATCATGCCACCCGGGCCGGTGGTCTCTTGACCAATGACGTCGTACTCGAGCGGGATGCGCTCGTCCTGGATGCGCGCATCCATCCCGCCCACGCGGATCAGGCTGTTGACGAACGCGGCACCCTCCAGCGCACGCTGGCGATCGGTCGTGGCCGTGACCTTGACCGGAAGCCCGGCGTTGGCCAGCATGCGCTGGCTCAGCCCGGCCAGCACGGTCAGCCGCTCCTGGCTGATATCCATCAGGCATATTTCATCGAACGGGAGCGTGTCGTGGTGCTCGATCGCGCCGCTGATGAGCTCGGGGGTATAGGAACTGCCGCCGCCGAATATGACGAGTTTCATCGCATTATCCTTTCAGCGTTCCCAGGAGCGATCGAACCGTCTCAGCGCTGGCAATGATCTCATCGGTGGGATCGTGATCGCTGGTCTCTATCTCGATGCTCAGCCAGCCAGCGTACCCACAGGTGCCAAGCTCACGCAGGACGCCGGGGACGTCGACAATGCCCTGGCCCAGAGCCACGCACTCCCCATCGCCGACAGCGGGCACGTCCTTCAGGTGGACGTGCATGATGCGGTCGCCCAATTCCCGAATGGCCGCCACAGGGTCGCCGCCCTGCACGGCCATGTTGCCGGTGTCGATGTTCGCGCCGATCCACGCGCTTCCACCCTGGATGGCGGATAGAATCCCGGCGGCGTCTTTTTCGGTGGCATTCTCAAAGGCCGCCCGGATGCCGTACCGTGCGCACAGCTCCTCCAATTGGGGAAGCGTCGCGCTATCGAGGTGGCCGGCGATCAGTGGAGCGCCCAGCAGGCGTGCCGTCTGGAAGAAAGACGCGCACCCGTAGGGATCCTGCAACGGATCACCGATCCCGCCGGCGCAGGCACAGCACACTAGACCGCGCTCGTCCAGGCGGCGGGCGATTTCACTGGCCAGGGCCGATGTGAGCCGGTTGGGCGAGACGTGGGGGAACCAGAACTCGATGCCATCCAGTTTGGCTGGAGCCAGCCGGTCCAGGATGCCGTCGATTGTCTCTAGCATCGGGGCCTGCTTGATCGTCATGCTGGCCAGGTCCCAATCTGTCTCTCCGGGGTATCCCAGCAGGTCAGCTACGTAGCTGGCGGTGACACAGGATATCTTCACTTGTGGCTCCTTTTTCAGGATGTGGTGCGCAACGTGAAGCATTATATCCTTGTAGCAGAGGGTGGGCAAGGTAGGATTGAGGTAGAATCACTGGGGACGCTGAGGGCGCTGATCAGCGTGTTCAGAGGTGCAAGGCCGTGATGGGCGGCTTGCATCTGTCTGGTTGAAGGTTATAATCCACCTTCGCCCCACCGTCATTTCGAAGGGCCTGCCCTGAGCTGGTCGAAGGACCTGTCCCGAGCCGGTCGAGGGAGAACGGAGCGTGGCAGAAAAGTCGAGAAATCTCGGCCCCGCTGGTGGGCGATCGCGAAAATCATGTACAGGAGATATGTTGTGAACAAGCCATTTGTGGACGTACGGATCTTGGACAACTTTTATCAGACGTCGAGTTTCTTCCCCATGCCCGTGGTGCTGATGAGCACGGTCGCAGAGACCGGCCAGACGAACCTTGGCCCCTACTCGCTGTGCTTTCCATTCATCATTGCGGGAGAGCATTCGATGATGCTGGGCACCCGGGATGACAGCAACACCAGCCTCAATATCCAGCGCACCGGCGTGTGCGCGATCAATTTCATCCCGGATAAAAAGAGATACATGCGCAACTGCGTCATGCTGGGCTATCCAGGTGAGACGACGGAAGAAAAGATGAAGAACAGCATCTTTACACTGCTCCCTTCGACGCGGATGGAAGGAGAGCGACAGCCCGGTCTCCAGTACCCCGAGATCGTGCAGGAGGCAGTCCAGGTCTTTGAGTGCACGTGGGACCAGCGCTACCCTCTCAAGTACGATCCAGAGAGCCCGGAATGCCACTTTGTGCTGCGCGTGGAAAAGATCGTGATGCAGACAGTGTGGCGGGAGCGGTTGTTCGCGGCGCAGGGGGTTCCCCGATTGCCGATCGACTATGGGTACCGCAACAACACGCATTTCTGGTTCACCAAGGGGGCGCGGCCCTACAAGGTGCCGATTCCCAAGGAAAAGGGCGTGACGGTGAATGCGGTGCAGTTTGCGGTCGAGCGCTTCGATCCCGACGTCACGTGGCAGGAGGAAGCCTGTGCCAAGCTGGTCAAGGTGCCCCGCGTCTTTCTGACGCGCGCCATCGCGGCGTGTGTGGAGGTGGCCAAGGAGGAAGGCATCACCGAGATCACGCCCGAGTTCGTGGAGCAGGTGCGGGATAAGAGGAGCAGGGACAGGGGGCGGTAGGACGGGGGATAGAACCGCTGACCCCTCTGAGGGTGTAGCAGAGCGGTGGAGGGAGCCACAAAGAGATGGGGGCGACTGGGGTATGAGCAAGCGGAGACGGAAAAAGAAAAAGGCCATCAGGATCTCGCCGGAGAGCGCGTTGCGTCCGCGCCTCGACAACCTATGGGCCGAGGGTGCACTGCTCCACAGGGATGACGACGCGATCGAGGGGGACCTGGACATCCTGGCGCGCGACGTAGCACCGGATTTCCTCGTCGAGACGATGCTCCGTGCCTATACGGATGCGCCGGCGCCGGTGCGTGCCCGGCTGGACGACTTCCTGCCCGGCTGGTTGAGCAGACACGACCATCTCAGCGTGCTGAAGGAAATGGTCGTCGAGCACGCCCTGGCTCAAGATCTGCGGTCGGCGGCGGTGGCCTGGATGGAAGCGGCAGGTCTGGATACCCGGTCGCTCGATCGCGTGTCGGATCTGTTCTATCAGGCGTACTACCACGATGACGAAGCGGTGTTGGGGGAAAAGTCGCAGGCGTACGTCGCGGTGCTCTGGTATGCCGGTGCCAGGAGGAACCGCGCCCAGGGTATGGGATTTCTGCTTGATTACAACCCGCCGTGGGATGGATCCGTCAAGGACATCCTTCTCACGCCCCAGCGTTCTCCAAAAAGATTGGCCAGGGACATCCTGGACGTGTTCACCCGTGGGGGGATGGAGCTGGAGCCGGTCAGTGCAGAACGGGTCAAGACCGTGATCCTGACCGCGCTCAACTGCAACCGGGCTGCCAAGCTCCGCCTGCCGAAGGACTTGATCGCCGCACGGGAGGAGTTTATCCGCTACGTGCTGTCCCTGCCGGATGGGCCAGATGCACCCGCTTTCACGGTGGACGATTTCGACTTTCTGGCCCGCACCGGCAAACGGCCGGAGGAGGCCGTGCACTTTGAGCAGACGGTAGGGCGGCGTGTCCGTACGGAGGATGGGAAGGAGATCCTGGTGATGGGCGGGTCGGATTGGGACGAGGAGTGGTGATTGGCTAGGACATCCATTCCATCAGCGCTTCCTGGACCTTCCAGCAACCCTCCTCCTTGGCCAGGAGGTAGAGCCCGCCAGCCCCGCACAGGTCGCCGCAGAGATACCCCATTTCCACCAGGGCCACGTCCTTGTCCGCACCAAAGCCAACGCGCGAAAAGCTGACGACTCCACTGGCCTCGGGATACGCATCCTGGAAACCGGGCCACATAGCTCCCCCTCGGCGAAAGAGCCGGTCAAACTCTTCCTGGGGCATCAGGGCATAGTCCTGCTCCAGGTCCAGGTTCGAACCCAGCGCGTAGGACGCCGCGTTTCACGACCGGTAGCTGTCCACTAGCTTGGCCGGCAGGCGACGGGTCTCCTCCAGTGTACGCTCGAACATTTCGAGACCCGATACCGTTTGCTCCTTGATGACGAGGAAGGAGCCCAGATTGTACCCGATGGGGTTCTGCCGGATCATGGCGGAATAGACGGCATATTCTTCCGCTTCGATGTTTGGTGGTGGGGTTGCAGTTGATCCACCAGTGTTGCAGCCAGCCATAGCCAAAGTCAGCAGAATAAACAGCGTGAGCAAAATAGGAGCGCGGCGCATCATAAAGGTCTCCTCCTCTGTGATAGACCGTCCGCCATTGCGTTGAAGGCTCCGTGGTACTAGCCGGCGTCGATTTTGTCGAACAAATACTCAGCCAACCACAAATCATATAGCCACATATTTGTGCCCTTTGATTGACGTTGAATGCCAATTCCCTCTGGACCGGCATTGACGACGGTCCCCCGCCAGCGCTTGGCTTTGCGCAGGCTACTTAGCGCCCTTGCCACGGCTTCTGGCGCCCCTTTGTCGAGGACCAGTTTGCCATCGTTGCTTTCTACCTTGAATTCCGGCACCTTGGCCTGCAGCACGGTCAGGCTGTGTTTACCAATCGTTTCGATATGGATCAAGCGCCCGTAACGTTCTCCCTCGACAATCGCTGGGCCATCCGGGATCAGGTCTTGCCCCCCACCAATCAGCCCGATCACATTCGCTTCGAGTCTCGGCATACTGGTCAAAGCCAACCCCAATGGGGCCAGATGAGCTTTCTCCGCGCGCTTGCCGCCCCAACTCAACAAGGCGGGAGTCCCCACAAGCATCAAAGCAATCCAAATAAAGACCCCCGCAAGCCAAATCCCACCGTCCATTCGGATAATCTCCAGAGAGCCCAGGGTAATGGGGCAAAGAATCCAAACTGCCAGCAGATTGAGACCACCATACCACAAGAGCACTGGCCGCCGTGCCCTTTTGGCATTCTTGATCAATTCTTCTACGTTCCCACCGTGAATCGCCATTGCCTGGTGCAAAGTATTCCAGGTCCTTAGTGCCTTGATGCCCGGGACCCCCTGCCCCTGCGCCTGGCTCAACTCTTCCAACTCTCGATTGCCCTTGAATAGAAATACCCACCACCAATACAGGTAAATACCGGCAATCCAAAGCAGCATCGGGCCGGCAATCACACGAAACGCCTGTGGGCCAGGCAGGCTATGTGCATCAAATACAAGCGTTGAAACAAGTATATGAGCGACTGTCAGGGGTGCTCCACCCCAGATATATATCTTGTAGAGTCTATAGTCCAGGCCTTGATGTAATTGCATCCCCTTCTCTCTCCTCTCGCCCAAGCTCAGTGCCTGGTCCTCAAGTAATAAGAACACAGTTCCTTCTTTGAGGTTCCGTTTTGAAGAGTTGCTCGTGGGCCTCCGGGCTGAGATAGTCCAGTGCCGTGTGACATGCCAATTTGACCTTGCCGCGAGTTGCAGTACAATGACGATATCAATTGGATTGCGACATCATTCCAGCCTTCGTCAAAGTCATAGTCTGCCGAGGAGGGAAACGATTACGATTGGCAGCCGCCACCCATTCTGGGAACGATCCCATAGGTGGTCGGCTGTCTTGCTGTTACATCAGGGCATGGAGATACTATACAGATACGGCATCGCATGCCCCAGGAGGTGGCCAAAGGCTGCCTGCCATCACAGGGGAGGGCGATGGAACGAGCCGAGTGGCTAAAGCAAATGCGTGAAAAGGCGGAAGCGTTGTACGATCATCTGTCGCCAAAGTATTGGATAACGTTCGGGCTGGGTGCGAACGAGACGCACCGGGAGGTTCTCCAAAAGTTCCTGGGGCGGGTGGCCCCGCGTGGCACCCTGCTGTCCGCGGCGTGTGGAGCGGGGCGGTATGATGGGATGTTGCTGGAGGCAGGGCACAGCGTTGTGGGCATCGACCAGTCTGCGGGAATGCTGGCGCGGGCGAGGGAGCACTTCCCGGAGGTGCAGTATAAAAAGATGGGGTTGCAAGAGATGGATTTCCGGGAGGCGTTCCATGGGTAATTTGCATGGACGCGATGGAACACGTCTGCCCGGAGGATTGGCCGGGGATCCTGCGAGGGTTTCGGGAGGCGTTGAAGCCAGGTGGTGTGCTGTATTTCACGCTGGATCTGGCGGAGGCGGACGAACTGGAGGAAGCCTACGAGCGAGCGAAAGGGCGGGGATTGTCGGTGGTGTTCGGGGAAGTGGCGGACGAGGTGGAGGAAGCCTACGAGCGGGTGAAGGCGTTGGGACTGCCGGCGGTGCCCGGGGAGTTGGCGGACGTGGCGGTGTACCATTACTATCCATCGTTGGAACAGGTGCGGGCGTGGATTGGACAAGCGGGGCTGGCGATCGAGGAGGAGGGGACGGGGAATGGGTATCGGCATTTCGTGGTGAGGAATAGGATGACAATCCGTCAGGAGGGCAAATATGGCGAACACGGGTGATGGTGCCGACCGGACAACGAAATGGATACGCTGGATTGCTCGGATCTGGGGAACCCTGATCGTTGCATTCACACTACTTATGCTCATCGGCTATGCCTGGAACTGGGTGACAACTGGTAAAGCAGACCCGTATGCGGTAGAGGATTATCCCCCCATTGAAAACTTGCCCCCGCTATTCGCGCTTCTGAGTGTCCTGGGATTGGGCGTTGCCTGGCGTTGGGAGGGATTAGGAGGGGCGATTACCGTTGCTTTCAATCTGGCAGCCCTTCCGGTGCTTTTGATTCATTGGCCGATTACCCATGACTTCCCTCGCTACCTTGTGGCCCCCTACGGTACGTGGATGATGATCGCCATTCCTGGAATACTTTTCCTGATGTGTTGGTGGCGATCGAAAAAGCGGGCAATTCCTCAGCACGGAGCATAAGCATGATGATAAAGGCTGCTCTGGGAAACTTGTTCCCTCGCCAGATCACCAACGAGTTTCCAGGTTTCAAGATCGCCCTGTGGGCCTTCTACCCGTTCACCGCTCTTACCTTGTGGCGCAGCCAGCATCATCTGTTTGCGCGTGACGGCGGCGCGCAATCAATTGCCAGTATTCCCCTAGACACCTACTCCGATACCGCAGCCGCAACCATCATCGGAGTGTTTGCGTTATGGGGTTTGTCGCAGCTCGTCATCGGCTTGATCTACCTGGTCGCGGCCATTCGCTATCGCTCGATGATTCCAACGCTTTATTTGCTGAGTCTGGTGGAATACTTGGTACGCGCTTTCTACATACCTGCCTACAAGCAGATTGAGACTGCAGGAACTGCTCCCGGCGCCGCTGGCAACCTGCCGCTTGCGATCTTTTCGCTTGTGATGTTGGCCTTGAGTTTATGGCCTCGCAAACCAGATAGAGTCGAGAGTTAGCGGCAGATGCGATTGCACCTGTTGACACTGATTATGGGAGAGAAGAGAGAATGAAACGCAGAAACCTTTCGTACACGATGGCCTTCCTGCTACTGACAGCTCCGCTCCTCGTCGCATGTTTCGCGTCTGAAAGCGCAAGTCACGCTCTATTGCTTCCTGTGGGGCGATCCGCCGTTGTCGGAGGCAATACCTTTCAAGTGCGGATCGATTCTGAACCGTACGATCCACAGGCGACATATGACAACTATGGCGGTTACTGGGCAGAAATCCCATACGATCCCCAGAAGGACCGGGAAGTACTGCTCCAAATCACCATAGAGGATGAACAACCAGGACTCTACCGTGAAGAAAGTGAGGATCTGGAAAGATGGTTAAGCCCATCCGAACTCATCGACTCGGATCATCCAGCACTGATTGCAGAGGCAGAGGAGTTGGCTGTGGATGCTGGTACCGCTGTGGAGAAAGCTCGGAGCATTCAGGACTTTGTGATTCGCCGCCTAGAGTTCAGGATATACAGAGATCACTTCCGCTACAGCGCGTCTGACACCTACGAGATGGGCTATGGTACGTGTGTCAACTATGCTCGACTCTTCGTCGCGCTATGCCGGGCGGCCAACGTACCGGCGCGGACAGTGTGGGGGATCATATACGGCGACGGCGTGTACGACTACCACCATGAGTGGGCAGAGTTCTTGGATGATGACGGTTATTGGCATCCTCTGGATCTCACCTTCACCACATCCTTTGAACTTTCTGATATCAGGTACTTGGATCTGATATACTCGTCGGAGGAGAACCCGCTCTACGAGCAAAGTAGAGGCGAGCAATACAGTGCAGACGTGACCCAGGTCATCGTCTACGACACGACCGATCAGCCATATGATGGCAGACTGGGATTCAGGCTAGTGGAGGACAACTCCCCAGTGTCTTATGTTGTCGAGAATCTGTTCATCCTGGCGGACATACCTAGCTTGATACCTCAACAAGTGCCCTGATGGCTCTTGGTGCTCAAGTAAGGAGGAAGCACTGTGAACGGGTCAACTTCCGTCAGAGACACCGTCAGGCAGATAGCCCTAATCGTGACATTCAGCAGCATTGGGTTGCTGATTCCCCACCTGGTAGAGGAGTTGCTACAACTCGAGCTTTCCAAGATCACGGTCGCGATACTCGCCTATGCGTTCAGTGCACTTGGGGCGATCATCTTGTTGCCCCGGGCTTTCGGCATTCCCTTTGGCAAGACATCCTTACCAAACTTTGCTCGCGGGATTGGTTTCTACCTGCCCAAACATGGCTGGAAGCACATTGGCCTGGGGCTCACTCTTGCAGCTTGCACGTTGTCGGGGATGCTGGTTGGGTCCATCCTGACGGGTGAGTACGTAGTCGACGTGTCCAATATCACCCTGTCACAAGCTGTGTTCGCCCTGGTACCGGGGATTTGGGAGGAGGTGTTTTTTAGGGGCATACTCATGGTTGTGCTACTGCGAGCGACCAAGTCTCTGAAGAAAGCGTTCCTCGCTCAGTGCATTCTGTTCGCCCTTTGTCACATCAAGGGCACAAGCGTCCACGCCTTTGTGGAAGTGTTCTCGGCCTTTTTGATCGCTATC
>Ga0180431_10009210_pt1 | contig 11195 bp, 11 predicted proteins | sample SS_ome_11_FD_132459 | JGI IMG/M metagenome (GOLD analysis project Ga0180431, IMG submission 132459) | Hypersaline lake sediment archaeal communities from the Salton Sea, California, USA - SS_1_MS_1 metaG | ecosystem: Environmental > Aquatic > Non-marine Saline and Alkaline > Hypersaline >...
AGAACAGATCTCCTCAACACTCAACTGGGTCAGAGAGATGAGAACATCCAATACCTAAATCAGCAGATAATCGAAAAAGATGAGTTCATCAACCAGTTGAAAAAGGAAGCAGCTGATCTCGAAAAGAGCCTCAAAACCCAGCTCAAGGAATATGAGAATCGTTTGAATGAATTTGAGAAAGGAATAGAGGTTCTCAACACCCAGCTAAAAGACTATGATAAGATCCTGAATGAGCGAGAGAAGAGAACAGATCTCCTCAACACTCAACTGGGTCAGAGAGATGAAAACATCCAAGACCTAAATCAGCAGATAACTAAAAATGATGAGAATATCCAAGACCTGAACCAGAAGATAACCGAAAAAGATGAAGCCATCAACCTCCTCACAAAGGAAGCAACCGATCTTGATGAAAATTACAAAGAATCAGTGACCCGCGCTGAAGGCGCCGAGGCAAAAGTAGGTGAACTAGAGAAATCATTAGAGGAACAGGAGCAGGAAACCGCATACCTACAAGCTCGTATACACGCTATGCAGGACGACTTCACACACATCATGGGAATAGGGCCCAAGGTCTCTTCGGTGCTCAGATTCGCGGGAATAAATACATTCGCGAAACTCGCCTCTGCAGATATAGACAAAATAAAGGAGATCCTTGAAGACGAGAACCCTAGCCTTCTACGATTGACAGACCCCTCCACTTGGTCAGAGCAGGCAAGATTAGCCTCAGAGGAGGACTGGGAGGCTCTAACGGCTCTACAAGAAAGCCTCAAGGAAAGCAGACGCACCTAGACAGTCTCGGTCTTTCCCCTCACACAGGGAAAGTGCGGGGGGACCCCACATATATATTTACGTGTGAAAAAGAAAAAAGGGTTTACTTGTATGCTAAGACGGTTCTGTTTCCCGCATACGGTCTGTCTACGTCGAGGGCATGGTAAGCGTCAAGTCCTTTATCAGAAACCCAGACCACCATCATGTTCTCAGAGACTCCGTAAGGGTGTCCCCAATACTTTAAGTGGAACCCTTTTTCTTGCGCCTCTTTCTTAACCCTATCCATTTCGGGTCCAAGTTCACCAATTTTACTCAGCCACTCTTCGGCTAGATACCCATAAGATACAAAAGCATACTTCATTTTTCAGTCTCCTGCACCGTTTACTGGTAGCTAACACCTATAAAATATATTTGAATAAGTAACTGCGAAGTACGTGCCTCGAAAAAACCTCTTATTATCTAATAAAAATGCACTAAATAGTAACATGTTACCCGTAAAAATATGTGAATTAATCGAGGATTTATCCCAGATAAATGAGGTGTCATTTTAGGACCTTTTTAAAGACCCTTAGATTGTTTGCCCCGAGTATTTTCTCAATATCCTTGTCTGAGTATCCTCTTGTAATCATCCCCTCTGTGAGACTTGGGAAACACGTCGCATCGTGGAGTCCGGGGAACCCACAGCCACCATCCAAGTCAGAACCTACCCCAACGTAATCAGCGCCCACGAGGTTTACAGCGTGATCCAAGTGATCCAGCCAGTCCTCTATGGTCACCTTCTTCACAGCTTCCCAGTTGAAACCCACGCCGTCCAGTATGAATCCACCGCAGAAACTCAGATTAATCACTCCACCACTCTCGGCGAGTGCCTTGATCTGATCATCTGTCAGATTCCTGTGGTGGCTGCATAACGCCTTACAGTTACTATGGGTAGCCAAGACCGGGTCCTCAGTGAGCTCGATTACGTCCCAGAAACCCGTCTCATTAAGATGACTGATATCCACTATCATACCCAGCTGGTTCATCTCAGAGACAACCTCCCGCCCAAACGGGGTTAGATGGGAGCCGCTATCCGCCCCAGAGCCATCGCCCAGCATGTTCCGTGGAAAGTGGGTCAATGTGAGGCTCCTTACCCCGAGCCGGTATATTGTTCGGAGGCTCTCTATCTTACCCTCGAGGGGTTCTCCGCCCTCTACGGTTATCACCGCGGCGATCTTACCACCCTTTACTGTATCTATTATCTCATCATAGCTGGTGGCTATCTTGATGGTGTCATTGTTTACCTCTACTTCACGTTGGAACTTGTCCAGCATTTGTACAAGCCTGAGCAGGCGAGACGAGTACTGTGGGCTCACATACATGGCGAAGAGCATGCAGTCAACCCCTCCCAGCTTTATCCTTGGGATATCGATCTGGCCATACTCCGACTTCTCGCCCAGCATCCGCCTAGGGGGCATAGCTTCGGCGCTTGATGTGATGAATGGAGGGGATTTGATTAGGTGGAGAATTGTATCATTGTGGGTGTCTACCACTGTTGAGGAGGCGTGAATCTTTCGTGCTCTCTCAGCCTGTTCGGGGGTTAGGTTAAACATGGATCAAATAAGTTTCTCGAGGATATAGGTTTTACACGATATTAAACGAAGACTAGACCTATGTCTGTACCATCGGGATACAAACCAACGCTTATACTAGGGGCTTCATCAGTATTTCTTTGCCTGGATGGGAGCGAACCAAGCACAAAAGAAGCAGAAAGGCTTGGATCGCCGAGCAACGGAGATGGGCTTCACGGCAGGATAGGCTGTGGCTTATACCACGCCGCATCCCGAAGCGAGACCACCCGGGCATCCTTTTTTCATGACATTCTGAGACAGCAAACCATTAAGTGAAGAGACTGAATATGGAAGATTCAACGTGTTGCACTCTCACTTTAACATACTATTGTTGGTTCAATTATGGAAAAAAGGTTTCAAACCAAGAAATGACAGCTATGTCTACGTTTGGGTTCTACTGGGTTCTAGTTTTTTTCTTTAGCAGCCTCTCAAGTTCTTTTGCTCTTTCAAGGGATTCACGTGGTTTTAGTTCTGTGCACTCGTATCCCAGTACCTCTCGCATATAGTTGACATTCTCTTCACAATAGACCACGGTGCCATCGCCTTTGATTTCCTCGATACCATCTATTTTTCCACCCTCTATATTGATTTGTATGGCTTCTTCTCTTGTGATTCCGGGCAGGACTACCTCGGCTCCATCTCGGCTTAGACGGGCGGGGTATCCTCCGGGGAGACCTTCAACCCCTGTAACGCATGTGTGAACCACATTTGTGTCATTGTATATTGCGAGTACGTGTTTTAGGAAACTGCTAGCAGTCCTCATCTGGTCTACAAGGTTTGAATGCAGCTGGGTTACGGCTCCATAGCCAGCTTCCCTGTATAGCTTTGTTATCTTCTCGTTTGGCCACTTCGTTGATACGTCTTCGCCGTCCACGATTATCCTTGTGTAGAAGGGTCCTCCCATTCGTGCTCTGTAGTATGCTCCATGGTGTCCTACCCCATAGATCTGGACGCTGTTTACAGGTACTTTGTGTGTCGCTGCTACGATGCGTCTTACCCTGCTGAGACCTAGATCCATGTTTCCACCGCCACAAGTTGGATTATAGCCTAGTTTACATAGAATGACATTGGTGGCATCTGGGTATGCTCCATTTACTACGTTTGTCTCGATCCCGGATCGTTTTACTGCTTCCATCAGGTTCATGGCTAATGTGAGATGGTTTGGGATCCAAGGTCCACTTGGACCAACCTTGGCATAATCCTCGGGAGAGAGTTTTCTCCTTACCCACCAGCTGCCTAGACTGGCTAGGTTGCATATTACTGCTGGTTTGTGGGTTTTTAGGAACTCAGTGGTAGCTTTTATATCGAATAGGTTGAGGTTCTCGTAGCTCAACTGAGGGAAGTGGTTCAAGTTGTGGGCTACATGAAGGGCTTCCATGATCTCATATCGGCCTATTTCTTGGTTGATGTCTGCGCCTATTACTTTGAAGGGTTGATTCATGGCGGCTATTAGATAAATCATGTCGTGACCGACGCTTCCCGCTGAGCCGATTATTAAGATGCTGTCTTGCACTTTGTTTCGATTATCATTGATAATATGTGTATAAAAAAGGGCATACTCCACTTGAAGATAGATTATTGAGTTAAGATTTGCTCAGTATTACGTCATCGTATTCCTTTTCGATTAGATACTTGTGGTAAATTTCCTCTTTGGCAAACGTTATGAGTGTTTCTCCAAGCTCCGTGTCTCGATAGTGTCTGGCCAGCTCCATATAGAAATCGTGTGTAGATTGTTCTCTTTGAGCTGCGAAGATGAGTATATCTTGATAACTTGAATCAGGGTTAAGCTGAACATCAACCAGCTTGTCCGTTATCTGCAGATCGGTTAGCTCATCTTTCAATGTCCTAGCAGATAGATCTTCAGGGTCCTTCAATCCTTTTAGGAAATATTCCCTATGTCTTTTCTCGTCCTCGGCTAACTTGTGCAAGAACTCTTTTGCCCCGGGTCTATTTGTTTTCTCGACAGTATCCATATACAGGTTATAGGATTCAAGCTCCATCTCAGCCCCAGTCTCTAGCGCTTCTTTTATCGTCCATTTTGACTCCTTTGAAGGGTTAAGAAACATGTGTATCTTTCTCGCGGCTTCCCTTCCCTCTCCTAGTGCTTGAATTACGGTAGCGCCTCCACTGATGCTGTCTCCACCTGCAAACACTTTGGGTATGCTGGTTTGCAGATCGTCGTTTACCTGTATTCCACCCCATTTATTGACCTGAAGCCCCTCGGCTCGCTCAAGGAACAACCTGTTAGGTGATGTGCCAATCGCCTCGATAACAGTGTCAAATTTTTCAGTGAATTCGCTTCCCTCAATGGGGATTGGTCTACGTCTTCCACTCTCGTCTGGGTCGCCTAACCTCATCTTTATACAGGTAATACCCTTCACCCATCCGCTTTCTCCGTTGAGACGAACAGGGTTCTCGAGCTCATGGAAGTTAATGCCTTCCTCCACCGCGTGTTCAAGCTCCTCAAGTCTCGCTGGCGCCTCATCCCGTGTTCTCCGGTATATTATATGGGTCTCGGCGCCGTATCGAAGCGCGCATCTAGCGGCATCCATTGCGACGTTACCTGCGCCTATTACAGCTACCCTTTCTCCTACTACAATGGGTGTATCGGATTCCTCTGGGAACTTGTAAGACTTCATGAGGTTGGTCCTGATCAGGAACTCGTTTGCAGAGTAAACTCCATTCAGTTCCTCCCCGGATAGACGCATGAAACGTGGAGCACCGGCGCCTGTAGCCACGTATATGGCATCAAACTCTTGCAGTATCTCCTCGAAGTCTATGTGTTGCCCAACTATCCTGTTTAACCTTATCTCTACCCCCATCTGTTCAAGCATACCAAGCTCCTTGTTTACGATAGATTTGGGTAGCCTGAACTCGGGGATACCATATTGCAGGACACCCCCCGCCTTGTGAAGAGCCTCATATACAGTGATATCGTAGCCTAGTTTTCTTAGATCCGCTGCGCAGCTTATCGCTGTTGGCCCTGATCCTATTATGGCTATTTTCCCGTGATAATCCTTGTACTCTATGGGTTCGACTATATTATTTTTGATTGCCCAGTCGCCGATGAATGCCTCAAGCTTCCCAATATTGATAGGCTGACCTGCTTTCCCAAGAACACATGCACCCTCACATTGGCTTTCCTGCGGACAGACCCTGCCAACGATAGAGGGAATTGGACTACTTTCCTTCAATGTAGAATAAGCCGCGAAAAAATCTCCTTCAGCTATCTCTTTCACGAACTTGGTGACATCGATGTTGACAGGACAGTTCTCTGTGCATGGGGAATGGGCGCATTGAAGACATCTGCCTGCTTCCTCTATTGCTTCTTCTTTTGAGTAGTGAAGCGGGACCTCGTTGAAATTGTGGATCCTTTCTTCGACTGGTTGTTCTCTTACTGGGACACGCGTTTTCGCCATTAAGCCTCCCTCCCTTTGAGGTAGATATCCTTATGCAGCTGCTCGGGTTCTTTGAACATGGATAAACGATTGATCACCTCATCGAAGTTTACCTTGTGAGCGTCAAACAGGGGGCCATCTATGCATGTGAGTTTCATCACGCCATCGATGAACACCCTGCATGCCCCACACATACCTGTCCCATCAACCATGATTTGACGTAGAACAGCCTTAGCTTCGACCCCATACTCCTTAGTGAGATCAGCCATCACCTTTAATTTCCCAATATCACCGCACCCGAGTACAAGGTCCACCCTTTTTTCATCCAAGAGATCCTTCAATACGTCATTGTAATGACCCTTTCTCCCATAAGTACCGTCACTGGTAGTAACATAGTACTCATGGCTTACCGATCTCAGGTCCTCTTCACTGTATACGTCTTCTTTTGTTGGGAATGATTGAATAGAGATGACGTGGTTTCCATCGATTTTGCTGAGTTCTTCACAGTAGGCATAGTTTTCTGCGTGACCACACACTAGGTCGCTGCACCAGACTATGTTACCATATTTTTTCATCGGAAAGGCGTTCCCTTGTGGCCCGATGATCTCATAGAAAGAATCACCCACCTTGTAATCATCAAGCTGTAGACTCGTCTTACCTAGTCTTTTAATAAACATCACGATGTTTCCATTTCCAACGGACTTTACGGACATGGGGATCCTTTCACCGTTTTCATGGATCATTAAAATAACAAAATGTCCTGGTTTGAGTTTTTCAGCGACATGAGGGGCTTCGACCTCGATTAGGTAGTCTGCTGAGTTCAAGTCTTCTTTTTTTATGATCTTATATCCCGTCATGGTGTATGGATCGGATGTTACCCGTGTTTATAATTTTTGGCTAGACTAAATACGTTTTATACAAATATGGGTAAAAAATGGCAACATTGTACGATAATAAAGGTAAAAAATAGCCGTCTACAAGTACTTTCGTTGTTTGTTTATTAATCCTAGCGCACTGAGTTTGATGAAGAAAAATGGAGGGAAATGGTGTTTGTTTATTCGTAATCCCAGACAAGTATTGTTCTTGTTCGGTCTAGGGGTAATGCCTGATAGTAGCTCATATCCATCAAGGCGTTCTCCCAGTCAGCTGCCTTACCTTTGAGGACGTACATCATTGGCTCAGGCACACCGAAGGGTCCACCGTACATGACTAGGGAAAGGTTGTGTTTTTTGCATGCTTCCGCGTATGTCTTGAACATCGCTTTGACGCTGTCTGGTCCTTCTGGTGGGGTTTTAGGCCATCCAAAGGTTACAATATATCCTACTGCCATAGTATCAACTCGTTTTCTCCACTGTTATTCTGAGTTTATACATTGCACAGTTCTTGTTTCATACCATGGGAACTCGCCGTTCACATTGAACTCATCAAGATGTTTATCTGATTTCCAGATGGCTACCATTCCCTCGGTTGTACCGTAGGGTGATCCAAAGAATTCTAGCGTGAAGCCTTTCTTTTTCCCTTCTTCACGAGCCTTTTTGGCTATTTCAGGCATTTTTCCTGATCTGTAGAGCTCCATCCCTTCGGGTGTCGGTTGTCCAAATGTTATGTATACATACTTCATTCTTGTTTTCTCCAATATCAGATTCAGCAACCTGTTTGTTTTGCAGTTAGCAGAATCTAAAAAAAGTTGAGTTATGGAGCATTTAATACTGCCTTGGAACCTTTTAGAAATATTATAATTGGTTGATACATAACCACCAGTTAGAAGTTGCGCTAAGAACTAGGGAGGCTTTGCTCATCCCCGACTGGTTTCCAGAAACTATATTTGTACGTCCCATCGACCATGGTTTCAAATATCTTTGGTACCATTTCAGCCCATTCTTCGTTGTGTATAAAGCATTCATTCCACAACCTGTCAATATCAGCTAGTTCTTCCAGTACCCATACATTCCTAATTAAACCTGGAGTAAATCGACCCTGCCAAACAAACCAGCCCTTTAAAAATGGAGCATCGAGACTCTTAATTATCTTGTCAAATTTTTGATGGTTTTATTGCCACTCTGATTTTTGTTGCTTTAACTCTGTATTCTTCTCCGTAAATTATCATGCCATCCATTTAGTATTAACCCAATATAACATATTTGAGTACAAGACTTGGGAAAGATGTGAATATTTGATGAAGAGTTATTGGAAATTTTACTGTTCAGACCAAGGTAGCCTTGAGAATATTTTCAACCACTCATCTGCTCGCTTTTTTATATTATTATGATTTGATAAATCGATAGTGTCTTGTGTATTCATTAGCCCTGCTACATCCGCCTTTTCTGAGTTTTCTCAATAGTGATTAAAAACATCAATACACCATTTCGTTTCACATTTGTTATTGGAGATAAAACCAGAATAGTCAAAGCCAGTATCTGTCGGAAAAGCAACTGCGCATCCTGCATCGGATAAAATTAGATAGACATTGCACGCATCTTGGATCTTAATCTGTACCTCGGGTGATTCTCCGGGGGTTTCAACCAGATACTTTTTCTCAAACATTACTTGAGGACCGATTAGATTTCTCTGTTCGATAATCCTAATTTTAACCCCATTCTCAAGTGAGGATCGGATCACATCTAGTACAATGAGTGGATATTGGTCGATATAGAGCCAAATATAATCCTTGGACTCTTTAACTAACGCATTAATTGCAGTTACAAACTCCATAAAAGTAGAAGCTTGAGTATAATCGGAAAGCTCGGAAATTCTCTTCTGGAAACTTGATGGAATCTTAACAGAGGAGTGTGAAACAAAATAATCCCGGTTCTGGAATAAAAACTCCAAGTCTTCAAGAAGAATTAACACGTGCTCCCCTAAATTTGTAAGAGAATAAAAATTATCAACATCCTTTGTAATTAAACTAGATTCATATAACCTTGTAAAATTTCTACTAACTTCAGGAGGAGACAACCCTAGTTGAGTGGCTATCACTGAGGGTCTCTTTGATTTGTCTTGGATAGATTTTAGGATTTTATATCTAATACTATTAGATAACTCGAAAAGCATATCTGAAAAAGTGGGGCTTTCCTCGCTACCTTTCATTTTGAACCTGAATATATTATGTTTTTTGACTAAATAAATATACACATGAGCTATTACTGGGCGTTATTTTTATTCAAGCCGTACATTTGATCATAATCTTTGGAACTCTTTGAAAATATTGTAAACGTTTACAAGATATCTATATTTACAGATTTCTTTCATCTCAAACCATGGGTACTTGTCAACATTGTGGAGGATCTGGTTCTGTAACATGCTGCGGTGGGGGAATAGAGATAGCGAATAGCTATCAGCCATGCCCAAGCTGCAATGGTACAGGTAGAAAAGTCTGTTCGCATTGCGAGGGAACCGGAATTTACCCGGTTCCAAGGAAAAGATAGTGGAGGGTAATGATATGAAAAAATTCAAGGTAGTTTCCTTTATTCCTCAGCCATTAGAAGCTCAAAAGCCATGGTTATTCAAGCACGTTGATACTGATTCAATAGATTTCAGTGTCGCCGAGCAGGGCTTGTCCGAGGAGCAAGTATGTGAACTGGTATCGGACTGTAACCTAATAATAGCGTCCCCAGTTATGCCTTATCTGAATCATAAAATATTGGAGTCAGCGGAAAAACTTGAGCGGGTCCAGTTTGCCTCAGTAGGATACGATAAGGTTGACATAGCAGCCGCAGACAACCTCGGGATACCAGTAGCCAACAACGCTGGATTGAACGCGGTCACTGTCGCCGAACATGCAATGATGATGATACTAGTACTCCAGCGTAAAGCAGTTCTAATGCATAATCAGGTGATGCAAAGGATATGGCCAGATGTAACTCCGGGAGATATGTGGGAGTTTAGAGGAAGAACCCTTGGAATTCTTGGTTTAGGTGCTATTGGTAGCGAACTCGCAAAGATTTCCCGTGGCTTCGGAGCCAGAATACTGTATAATAAAAGAAACAGGCTATCAATGGAAGAGGAGAAGAAACTAGGGGTTGAGTACCGACCCTTCTCTAATTTGTTAGAGGAATCGGATATCCTAAGTTTACATGTACCCTTGAATGAGGAGACCAAACACATTATTGATTATAACGAGATCGCAACCATGAAAGATGGTGCAATCCTGATTAATACAGCGAGAAAAGATGTCATAAACGAGGAAGCAGCAGCACAAGCCCTGAGAAAGGGTAAGCTCTATGGTGTCGGTATCGATGTACCTAAGACAAGCGAAGATCGTTCAGAGGAATTAAAGTCTCTTTTCGAGGGCTATAATACGATAATAACATCACACACAGCCAGTGCATCAGGGCAAATCATGGCAAGATTCACTGATCGACTGAGCCAGTTTGTACTCAGGTCTGTAAATGGAGAACCACCACTCTACCCCGTCAATAAGGCGAGACAATCTAATCCGAAGGTTGGACCCAAAAAGTCTCTAGAAGAGAAACGTCAAATTGAAAAAGACCTCATGAACGCTGGGTTAGATAAGGATTCAATATCAAAATTCTACAAGAATGATGGCCGATCTAGAGTACGCAGTTAATGTCGGGTTTGAGATAAATGGCTCAATTCATTTTTTGTTCTCTACTAGTGGTTGTCTTGTGTTGATAAGAAAATAGTTGTTAGTGTTGAAAAAACAAGTTTTTTCGGTTTAAAGGGTTTGGAGTAGCTCTGTTACTATCTCTGAGAGATACTTTGAGGTCTCTGGCTTGGATAGCTTAGATGTATATAGCCTACGGTAGCCGCCTTTGCCGGTTGTCTCAACATAATCAAGCAGCCCGTTATCGACTGATGCGTTTAGGAAGTTGATTATACTGGCCCTGCTAATGGTGCCTGGTAGAATATCGTTTACTTTCTCCCAGACCATTCTTGAGCTTAGGTGCTCGTTGCTGTTCCATAGTAGGTCTAGTGATGCGATCTGGTATGGCTTGAAGAACATCTCAAACCCTTTTTCGGATAAGTTTAGTGTTAAGTCCATTTCCACACCATCAACTAACACTAACTTATAAACCATATTAAAAACGGGTTAAACTACGTAGAGTTCCTCTAGCTTCTTTACTACAGGCTGTTTGATATGGGATCTAGTGTCGAACACAAGCACCCTCGATGAATCTCGGTGCAGCTCATTGAAGGCAAAAGAATGCCCATCACTAATAATAGACCTTAATAACGACTCGTCAGCATCAATAGAATCCAAGAGTTTAATCATATTTGTAATAAAAGTCCTGACATGCCATTTTATGTAATTAATAGCCCTTAACTCGATCTCGAGTTCTCGCGCTAGCTTTATCGCTTCTTTTCGGGTCTTTTCCTCACCCCAGATTATCTCTGAGCCATCGCTATAGCAGATCACCACGGTCTTTTCTCTTGCTATGACCTCTGGGGTCTGGGGGAG
>Ga0180431_10009211_pt1 | contig 11193 bp, 2 predicted proteins | sample SS_ome_11_FD_132459 | JGI IMG/M metagenome (GOLD analysis project Ga0180431, IMG submission 132459) | Hypersaline lake sediment archaeal communities from the Salton Sea, California, USA - SS_1_MS_1 metaG | ecosystem: Environmental > Aquatic > Non-marine Saline and Alkaline > Hypersaline >...
AGCCGATCCGGCACCTGTCCGGCGTTCTCCAGCGCCGCCCAGCTCACCTCGAGCAGCAGCCGCTGCTGCGGATCCATGCTCGCCGCCTCGCGGGGCGAGATGCCGAAGAACTCGCTATCGAAACGATCGATGTCGCTGAGGAAACCGCCCCAGCGGGAGGCGATCTTTCCCGGCGCGTCCGGGTCCGGATCGTAGAGCGCCTCCAGGTCCCAACGCTGCTTCGGCACCTCGGTGATCGCATCGATGCCGTCGCGCAACAGGTGCCAGAACTCCTCCGGGGTATCGGCGTCGCCGGGAAAGCGGCATCCCAGGCCGATGACCGCGATGGGCTCGCGTCTCGCCTGTTCCAGCGTCTCCACCTGTGCCTGCAGGTGGTGGGCCAAGAGCTCCAGTTTCCTCGGCGAAAGCTTGCCGAGACGGTCGCTCACATAACTCATGGCAGATCTCACTCCTACACCGACGGTCGCTCTCATCCCTCATCGTAGGCTTCCCCTCTCGTCTCATCGTAGGCTTCCCCTCTCGTCTTATCGCAGGCCTTTCCCCTCGTCCGGAGCGGGAGGTACCAGCTCGGCCAGATGCCTGGCGGCCTCTTCCTCGGACATCTGTTCGATCGCGTCGAGATCGAGCTCCCCCGTCGTCGGGGCGGGCTCCGGCTCGGCGGTGGCCGGGAACAGCTTTTCCTCCAGATAGTCGACGAGGGCCTCGATGGTCGAATAGTCGAAGAGCAGGGTCGCCGGCAGGGCCCGGCCGAGCCGGCTGCTCAGGCTGTTGCGCAGCTCCACCGCCATCAGAGAATCGAGGCCGTACTCGCTGAGCGGCCGTCGCCGCTCCGGAACCTCGCCTGCATCGAGGCCCAGAGCGCTCGCCGCCAGCGACGCCACCTGGCCGCGCAGCGCTTCACGCCGCTCCCGCGGCGCCGACGCGGCGAGGCGTGCGATGAGATCGTCGTGCACCGCGCCCCCCGGGGCGGTCGCCTTCCCGGCGTCGCCGACCAGCTCGCTCAAGATCGCCAGCTTGCGGCCGGAGAAGAAGGAGGCGACCACCCGCGGCCAGTCGGCCGCGATGACCCCCGCCTGCGCCGGATTGCTGGCGAGGAGGAGCTCGAGGGCCCGCATCCCCGAGTCGGGAGCGATGGCCCGGATGCCCGTCCAGCGCTTGCCGCCCCCCTCGCCCTCCCCCGCCTTCCGGGCGGCCGCGGCGCCGATCTCGGCCCAGGCGGTCCAGTTGATGCTGAGCGCCGGGAGCCCGCGCCGGCGGCGGTGATGGGCGAGGGCATCGAGAAAGGCATTGGCGGCCGCATGGTTGCCCTGGGCGCTCGAGCCGAGAAGCGACGCGAACGACGAGAACAACACGAAGAAGTCGAGCGGCATCCCCTCGGTCAAGGTGTGCAGATGCCAGGCCCCCTCCACCTTCGGCGCCAGGACGGCGGCGAACCGCGACCAGTCCTGTTGCATCAGGACCCCGTCGTCGAGCACTCCGGCCGAGTGCACCACGCCGCCGAGCGGTGGCAGCTCCCCTCCGGCCACGGCGAGAGCGGCCTCGAACTCACGGCGCCGCGAGACGTCGGCCCGCGCCACCGCCACCCGCACCCCCTGCGCCTCCAGCTCCCCGACGACCTGCTGCGCTTCCGGCGACGGCTCACTGCGCGCCACCAGCAGCAGGTGCCGGGCCCCGTGATCGGCGAGCCAGCTGGCGACCCGCAAGCCGAGCCCCGCCAGGCCGCCGGTGATCAGGTAGGTCGCGTCGTCCCGCACCCGAAACGCGGTCTGCGGGGACGGGGCGAGAACGATCTTGCCGATATGCTTGGCCTGGGCCATGTAGCGGAAGGCCCCGACCGCGTGCGCGAGCGGGAACACCCGCCGCGGGAGCGGCCGCAGCTCTCCCCGCTCGATACCTTGCACCATCTCGTTCATCAGGGCCGAGGCGAGGACCGGATCGCCGGTGCCCAAGGCCAGGATGTCGAAGGTGGCGTAGGTGACGTCCGCGCGCAACGCGGCGACCCGCTCCGCATCCCAGACCTCGGTCTTGCCCATCTCCACGAAGCGGCCGCCGCGGCGCAAAAGGGTCAGGCTCTTGGGGATGAACTCCCCGGACAGGGAGTTGAGAACCACGTCGACCCCCTCGCCATCGGTGGCCTCGAGCACCTCGTCGTGGAAGTCGAGCGAGCGCGAGTCCATCACCTGTCCCACCCCCAGGGAACGCAGCAGCTCCCGCTTCTCCGGGCTGCCCGCGGTGGCGTAGATCTCCGCTCCCACCTGTTGCGCCACCTGCACGGCGGCCAGGCCGACGCCGCCGGCCGCGGCGTGGATGAGAACGCGCTCACCGGCCGCCAACCGGCCCAGGGTCTTGAGCCCATAGAGGGCGGTCGAAAACGCCACCGGGATCGTCGCCGCCTCCGCGAAGCTGAGGCCGGCGGGGCAGCGCGCGACCACGTGCGCCTGGGTGGTGGCGTAACGGCCGAACGCCCCCTCGCAGAAGGCCATGACGGGATCGCCGACCGCGAACCCGGTGACCTCCTCGCCCACCGCAACGATCTCGCCGGCGCACTCGAACCCCAGGGTCGGCCCGGCATCCCCCGGATAGACCCCCAGGGAGTTCATCACGTCGCGAAAGTTCAGGCCCGCGGCCTGCACCCGGATCTCCACCTCCGAGGGACCCGGGGGGCGGCGCTCGGTACGGCGCAGCTCGAGGTGATCGAGCATGCCGCGGCCGTCGATCTTCAGGCGGTAGGACTCGTCCTCCGCAAACCTCCGCTCGCCGGCTCCGGCGGCGCCGAGGTGCGGCGCCGGCCGCAGCCGGGGCAGGTAGCGCCGCCCGGCCCGCAAGGCCACCTGATCCTCCGCCGACTCGGCAGCGAGCTCCGCCAGCAGCTCGCCCACTGCGTCGCCGTAGCCGCGCGGGTCGAGGTCCAGGCACCGGCAGCGCAGCTCCGGGTGCTCGAGGGCGACGACCCTGGCGAGTCCCCAGAGAGGCGCCTGGGCCACGCTCACCGGGGCCCCGTCCCCCACCGCCTGGGCGCCGCGGGTCACCAGCGTCAGCCGGGGCGGCTGCGCCCCGCCGGCGCCCGCCAGGGCCTGCACCAGGTAGAGCACGTTTCTCGAGACGTGGGCCGTGTCCGAGAGCAAGCGCTCCGCCGTCGCCGGATCCCGCTCGGCCGCCAGGCTCCCCAGGTGCACGACACCGTCGAGTCCTGTCCCGTCCAGATGCCCGGCCGGAACCCTCCCTTCCCGCTCGGGTGGGAGCGGGCGTCCCCTCTCCCGGGTGGGGGGAGGGTCTGTCTGGGAGAGGGGATCGAGGGGTGAGGGTTCCGGGAGGGGGTGGTCCGGCCACGCCTCCAGGGCCTCAAGCAGGCGCCGGAAGTCCTCAGGAGAGGCGGGATCGAGAAGGTAGGAGCGTTCGCCGCAGCGCTCGAACGCGGTCCCCGGCCACGCCAGAACCGCGCTCCCTCCCGCCGCCTCCAGGCGTTCGGCCAGCGCTGCGCCGAGGCTGTCGCCGTCGGCCTCGCTGCCGTCGGCGAAGATCAGCCAGCGGCCGCGCAGCGGCTGCGGCCGGGTGTCGTGGGGAGCGCTCTGCCATGCGACCTCGCAGAGCCAGTCGTCGATCTGCTCGCCCGCCCCGCGGGAGCCCCGATCGAGGCGGGCGCGATGCACCGTGAGCCCCTCGACCTCGGCCACCACCCGTCCGCCGTCGTCAAAGAGACGAAAGTCGCCGATCCACCGCTGCGGACCCGCGGCGGCTTGCGGTCGCGGCTGCGCGTAGCACCACAGCTCCCGGCCCGGAGAGTCCGCCAGGCGCAGCCTGTCGACGGCGATCGGCACGCGGACGCCGTCCGCACCTCGCCGCTTTTTCCGCGATCCCGCTGCCAGGAGCTGGAAGCAGGCGTCGAGCAGGACGGGATGCAACCCGTAACCGTCGTTGCCGTCGCCGGCCGCAGCCGGCAGACGGATGCGGCCGAGGACTCCGTCCGCGCCCCGCCACAGGCTTTCGATACCCCGGAAGGCGGGACCGTACTCGAGCCCCTGGGCTTCCAGCTCTTCATAGAACGCGTCGACGGGGCAGAGCTCTTGGCAGCGCGCCTGCAAATCGCCGAGCGTCGACCCCTGGCTCCCGGGATCCCGGGCGACCGACACGCGACCCGTGGCGTGGACCGTCCAGGATCTGCTCCCCGAATCCCCGTTCGGACTGGCGATGGAAAACGAGGCCGCGGCCTCGGCGACGTCGGTCACAACCAGCTGGACACACCGGCCCGACCCCGCCTCGGGCAGCCGGAGGACCTCCCGGAACACCAGGTCCTCCACCGCGCAGGGGCAGTCACCGTAGATCTCGGCGGCTGCGGCCAGCGCCATCTCCAGGAATCCTGCCCCCGGGAACACCGGAGTTCCTGCGAGGCGATGGTCGGCCAGGAAGGGGAGGCGCCGGCAGTCGAGTTGCGCCTCGAAGAGGGGAAGCATGGCGGGCAGGCGCCGGCCCAGCAGAGGATGCGACGGCTCTCCGGGAGCCTTTGCCGGACCCCAGCCCGCCGCAGCCCGCTGCCGCGCGCCGGCGTCCAGGCCGAAGGCCCGGGGAAGGTCTCCGGAAGCCGCGTCCGCAGCCCGCGCGAGCACGACGTGATATCCCAGCCCCGCGGACGCGGTGCCGTCCTCGGGGAAGGGCGCGACCCGGTCGAAGCCGTGGCCGGCGAGCAGCTTGCACCATTGATCGACCGCGAGGAAGGGGCCCTCCCGGCGCTCTCCGGCGTCCGCCAGCGGCTCCATCACCAGACCGAAGGTCACGTCGAACCAGGGCTCGTAGGCGGTGATCTCGAAGATCACCAGCAGGCCCCCGGGGGCCAGCAGGGAACGCAGGTGGCGGAGCGTCGCCCGGATCTCGCGGGTGGCGTGCAGGACGTTGGCGGCCACCACGACGTCGAAGCCATGTTCCGCGAAGCCCTGCTCCACGGGATCGCGGTCGACGTCCAGGAGCTCGTAGCGCACCCACGGGAAGGCCGCGAACTCCTGCCGGGCCCGTTGGAGAAATAACGGCGAGACGTCGGTGAAGAGGTACTGGGTGCGCGCGCCGGACAGCACCGGCAGAAGCTGCGAGGTCGTCCCGCCGGTGCCGGCGCCGACCTCCAGAATCCGCAGCGGGGTATCCGCGGAAAGATTTTCCTGCGCGCCCTCCACGAGCGCGGCCACGACCGCGTTGAAGTCGCGCGGCACCGGACCGTCGCGGTAGAGATAGTCCGCGAACTCGAACGTCCCCCCGGGGAAGAGCAGTTCCCGGGGATCCTCCTCGCCGCGCAGCATCGCGGCCAGCTTGCCGCCACAGCGCTCGACGAGGCTCAACCGAGGCGCGTTCGGATACCGCTCCCGGGCTTCGGCAAGGAGGGCCGCGAGCTGATCCTCGGAGGACAGCGACGCGGCTTTCAGCTCCTCGCCGTTGCGCTCCAGCATGCCGCGCGCCAGCAGCGCATCGATCCATCGTCCGACCAGCTGCCGATGGCCCGGCCGGACGCCGAGGCTTTCGACCCACGCCTCGCGCGGGCGTTCGTCTCCCGGCGCGAAGGCCCCGAGCCGGCGCAAGGCCACCGCCATCAAAGCCGGGGCCAGCCGTTCCAGGATTTCGCTGTCGGCGGGGATCTCGCTCTCCATGCGCCGGGTCGCGAGCCGGCCCGCCTCGAGGACGCGACGCCAGAGCTCCTCCGGCGCCGACGCTTCGGCTTGCTCGGCGCCCGCCTGGTCAAACCAGTACCGCTGACGCTGGAAGGGATAGGTGGGCAGTCTCATCCGGCGCCGGGGACGCCCGCCCTCGAAGCCCTGCCAGTCGATCTCACCGCCGTGCACGTAGAGCTGCCCCAGGCTGTCGAGCATCTGCCGGCGAGCCGGCCGCCCTTTGCGCAGCGACGGCAGCCAGAGTCCTTCGCCGTCGAAGAGGCGGCGCCCCATGGCCAGCAGGGCCGGCGCCGGCCCGAGCTCCAGGAAAACCTCGCAGCCGAGCTCATGGAGCGTCCTCATGCCGGCGGCAAAACGTACGGTCCGGCGCATGTGCCGGACCCAGTAGTCGGCGTCGCAGGGAGCTGCGAGCAGCTCCCCGGTGACGCAGGAGACGAAGCCGATCTCCGGCTCGCGGTGCTCGATCCCTCCGGCCAGCTGCGCCAGTTCCTCGTCGAGGGATTCCATCGCCGGAGAGTGGAAGGCGTGCGAGACCGCGAGGTCGCGGCAGCGGACGCCGCGCCGTTCAAGCTCACCCACCAGGGTTGCCACATCCTCCCGGGGTCCGGAGACGACCACCTCCGTCGGGGCGTTCACCGCCGCCACGGCGACGCGATCGGCGAGCGGTCCGACGAGCTTGGCGACCTCCTCTTCCGAAGCCGAAACCGCCACCATCACCCCCGGCGCGGCCCGCGTCTCCATCAACCGCCCGCGCTCCGCGACCAGCCGCATCCCCTCCTCGAGACGAAAGATGCCGGCAACGCAGGCGGCGGCGAACTCGCCGATGCTGTGCCCGATCACCGCTTCCGGGATCACGCCCCAGGAACGCCACAGCTCCGCCAGGGCGCACTGCAGGGCGTAGAGCAGGGGCTGGGTGAAGCGAGTCTCGGCGAGCAGGACCTCGCCCTGCTCGAGAGCGGGAACGATGAGCGACACCAGACGGCGGCCCAGAGACTCGCCCAGGACCGCGTCACAGCGGTCGAAGATCCGGCGGAAGACCGGCTCGGTCGTATACAGCTCCCAGCCCACGCCGGCGTACTGCGAGCCCTGCCCCGAGAAGAGGAAGGCGATCTTCGGCCGCCGGCCCGCCTCCGCTTCACCGCGTAGGAGGCCCGAGGCGCGCTCGCCCCGGCGAGCCGCCTCCAGGCCCTTGACGAGCGCGTCGCCAGAGCTGCCCACCAGCGCTAAGCGGTGGGGGAAGTGGCTCCTGCCGACTCGGGCCGTGGAGCAGACGTCGGCCAGCTCCGCCTCCTCCGTCCGGGCCACGAGCTCCGCGTAGGAGGCCGCGAGCTCGCGCAGCGCAGGTTCGCTTTTGGCCGCGAGGGGGAGCAGATGGGGTCCGACCGCGTCGTCCTCGCGTTCGCCCGCCGGCGGCGGCTCTTCCATCACGAGGTGCGCGATGGTGCCCCCGAAGCCGAACGAGCTCACCGCGGCCCGGCGCGGCCGCTCCGCCTCGCCGGGCCACGGGGTGGACCCGGTGGGGATGAGCGCGGGAATCCGCTCCAGCGACATCCTCGGGTTGAGCTCGCGGAGATGGATGTTGGGCGGGATCTCCCGGTGCTGGAAGGCGAGCACCGCCTTGATCACTCCGGCGATCCCGGCGGCGGGCTCGGTATGGCCGATGTTGGACTTCACCGAGCCCACGATCAGGGGCTGCTGCGGATCGCGTCCCTCGCCGTAGACCGCGGCCAGGGCCTCGACCTCGATCGGATCTCCGAGTTCGGTGCCGGTGCCGTGGGCCTCGATGTAGCTCACCTCGGCGGGCGCGACCCCGGCCTGCGCCAGGGCCTCGCGAATCACCGCCTGCTGGGCCGTGCCGTTGGGGGCCGTCAGGCCGCTGCTGTAGCCGTCCTGCTGCACGGCCGTGCCGCGGATGACGGCGAGGATGCGATCGCCGTCGGCGACCGCGTCGCGCAGGCGCTTCAACACCGCCACGCCGCAGCCCTCACCCCGCACGTAGCCGTTGGCCGCGGCATCGAAGCTCTTGCAGCGACCGTCGGCCGACAGCATGCCCGCCCGGGCCAGGGTGATGGTGTTCTCGGCCAGGAGCACCATGTTCACGCCCCCGGCCAGGGCGACGTCGCTCTCGCCGCTACGCAGACTCTGGCAGGCCAGATGGACGGACACGAGCGACGAGGAGCAGGCGGTGTCGACCGCCAGGCTGGGACCCTCGAAGCCCAGCAGATAGGACACCCGGTTGGGGATGATGCACATGGCGCCGCCCGAGCCCATGTAGGGACTCACCGGCAGATCGCGCCGCTTGACCTGCAGGTTGACGTAGTCCATGGTCATCACCCCCAGGAAGACGCCGGTTCGGGTACCGGCCAGGCGACCGGGATCGATGCCGGCGTCCTCCAGGGCCTCCCAGATGACCTCCAGGGCCACTCGCTGCTGGGGATCCATGAAGTGCGCCTCGCGGGGCGCGACGCCGAAGAAACGCGCGTCGAACCGATCGATCCCCTCGAGAAAGCTGCCCCAGCGCACGGCGGCGGTGTCGGGAGAAGCGGCCAGCTCGTCGGGTCGGCCGTACCAGTCCCACCGGTTCTCCGGTACCTCGCTCACCGCGTCGACCCCGCGCTGCATCATCCGCCAGAATGCCTCCGGCGACCCCGCGCCCCCGGGGAACCGGCAGCCCAGACCCACGATCGCGATCTCCTCGCGCGTCCCGGTCTCGGCGGGTCGCGGACCGCGCTCGGCGCGCCGGCTCGGGGCACCGCTCAGATGCGCGACCAGCAAGTCGACGGTCGGGTGGTCGTACGCCACGCCGGGGGGCAGGGGGCGCCCCAGGAAGGTGCTGAGATCGGCGGAGAGCGCGAGCGCCTCCTGGGAATCGAGGCCGTAGCGCGCGAAGGGCTTCGTGGCCTCGATCTCGGCCGCGTCCACCCGCAGCCGCGCCGTGAGCTGGGCGATCAGCCAGGCGCGGAGCTCCTCGGCCGAGCGCCGGGGCTCGGCGTGAGCGGCCGGCGGCTGCTCCGCCGGCCGCTCACGCCGCTCGTCCTCGAGCGGCGCCTCGGTCCACTGCGCGACCACCTCCAGCTTGCCGGAGAGGAAGAGCTCGCGGGCGGCGTGGCGTTGAATCTTGCCGCTGGAGGTCTTGGGCACCGTTCCCGGCCCGATCAGCACGACGGCGTAGAGGCGGATGTCGTGCACCTCGACCACCACCTGGCGGATCTCGGCGATGAGCTCCTGCAGCTGCTCGGCGGTGAAGCGTTTCGGGTGCAGCACCTCCTGGATCAACACCACCCGCTCCTCCTCGTCGACGTCGAGCGGGAAGGCCGCACCACAGCCCGGCCGCAGCTCAAGATGGGGGCTCTCCGCGGTGAGCTCGATGTCCTGCGGGTAGTGGTTCTCGCCGCGGATGATGATCATGTCCTTCAGCCGTCCCGAGAGGTAGAGCTCGCCGTCGTGCAGGAAGCCGAGGTCGCCGGTGCGCAGGAACGGGCCTTCCCCGGTACCGGCGATGTACGCCTGGAAGATGCTCTGGGTCCTCTCGGGTTTGCCCCAGTAGCCCTTGGTGATGCTCGGACCCGAAAGCCAGACCTCGCCCACCTCGTCGGGTCCCCGGCGCAGCCCGGTCTCCGGGGCGACGACGGCGAGCTTCATGTGGGCCACCGGGAGCCCACAGCTGACGATCGGTTGCCCCTGGTCGCGGCTCGCGGCCTCGACCACCACGTCGCTCTTGAGCTTCTCGCGGTCGACCCACAGGGTCAGCGGCCGGCCTTCGCGCGGGGCGTGGGTGGCCTCCAGGGTGGCCTCCGCCATCCCGTAGCAGGGGGCCATGGTCTCGGGCCGGAAGCCGTAGGGCTGGAAGGTCTCCATGAAGCGCCGCATCACCCCGTCGCGGATCGGCTCGGCCCCGTTGTAGGCCGTGTACCAGCAGCTCAGGTCGAGCCCTTCCCGCTCTTCCGGGGTGGTCCGGCGCACGCACAGCTCGAACGCAAAGTTCGGACCGCCGGTGATGTTGACCCGGAAGTTGCTGATCGCCCGGAGCCACCGAATCGGGCTCACGACCAGCGCCTCCGGCGGCACGATGTATGTCGGGTGACCCTTGAAAAACGGGATCAGGGTGCCGTTGATGAGCCCCAGATCGTGGTACACCGGCAGCCAGTTCAGGCCGATGCTCTCCGGCGTGTTCCCCATGGTGACCGAGGTCACCCCCATGTTGTGGAGGACGTTGCCGTGCCTCACCATGGAGCCGTACGGCGTACCCGTCGTGCCCGAGGTGTAGAGGATGAAGCAGAGGGACTCGGAATCGAGGGACGGTTCCCGCCACCCCTCCTCCACGCCGGCGGGGAGCGCGTCGGCGTTCAGCCGCGACAAGGAGCTCAGGAGCGGCACCTGGCGGGCCAGCTCCGCCTCGTCGGAGGAAAGCGTTCCGGAGGTGGAGAGGAGAAATTTCGCTCCCGCATCGTGCGCGATGGCCTCCAGCCGTGGCAGGTTGCGGGGGCGCCGGGGCAGATGCAGCGGAATCGGTGCGACCTTGGCGTAGAAACAGCCGAAGAAGGCGGCGAAAAAATCGAGACACGGCGGGAACAGCAGCAACGCCCGCTCGCCCGCGCCGTCTTGCTCCTGCAAGCGGGCGGCGACGGCACGCGCCCGCCGGTCGAGCTCGGCGTAGGTGAGCACATCCGTCTCCACTTCGGCGTTCTCCAGGTAGATGTAGAGACGTCGGTCCGGCTGGTGCTCGGCCCGCCAGCGCAGCGCCTCCACCATCGTCTTGAACTCCGGAGGCGATGGGTGTGGATGCTCGCTCATCATGCCCCCTTCCTGCCGTTCCCGTTCTGATGCCGGAAGCAGGGGATCAGATACCACGAAAACGCGCAGCCGTGGGTCCCCCGACCCGACGCCCTGCGTTCGGGGGGGATGGATTTGATGCTTGCCTGTCTCATCGCATTGGCACCTCTTTGGACTGAATCTTTGAACCGACTTGACTGAAAAACAGTGCTCGATGGAGTTGGAATGCCTTCTACTAGGATGAATGCTCGCCCCCCCCGGTCCGACCCCTTGAAACCCACAGTATCTTGCGGTCAGAGCCCTATTCGGATACGAGATGTAGACATTAAGTCGACGCCCGAGCGTGATTCAGTGATACTCACAGAGACTCCTGGTCTCTATCCGGAACCTAGAGCCGTCCACATAATCGGGGCAGGCCCACCGTTGTCCGACTCCTACGGGCAAGACGTGGTACGGGCCGGCAGACACGATCCGGAGGCGCTCAAAGGAGGAAGACCGTGGAGGTGATCACGGCCTATCCCCAAGGGGGAAGATGCAAGCGCCTCCTTTTGGACCCGACGTTCTGGCCGACCGACTCAAGGAGCTCCCGAGTCAGTCTGCTCCTCCCAAGATTCTTGGGAGAAACGCCGCAATTATAATATAGCATAGCTCGTCGGCTTGTACAATTCAATATCTGAGATTCTGCGAACGAGTTCGTCCCCTGCCTGGGAGAGGTATTCACGTACTCGCGTAACGCTATATTTGCATATATTTACATCACATTGCTGTA
>Ga0180431_10009215_pt1 | contig 11189 bp, 7 predicted proteins | sample SS_ome_11_FD_132459 | JGI IMG/M metagenome (GOLD analysis project Ga0180431, IMG submission 132459) | Hypersaline lake sediment archaeal communities from the Salton Sea, California, USA - SS_1_MS_1 metaG | ecosystem: Environmental > Aquatic > Non-marine Saline and Alkaline > Hypersaline >...
ATGGATATCGTTACTGTGGTACCTTTGTTTTTTACGCTGCTGATCGATATATTCCCGTTCATTTGAGCCAACTTTTTTTTCGTAAGTGATAAGCCGAGGCCTGTGCCTTGTGGCTTGGACGTATAAAAGGGCCTAAAAAGATTTTTTTGTTGTTCCGAGGTCATACCACATCCGTTATCCGTAATGTTAATCCATATAAGCGATTCCTTTTTATTCATGGTTACAACAATTTCCGGTCTTTCAGAATCGTTTAGGGCATCACAGGCATTAATCATTATGTTCAGCATTACCTGCTGAAGTGTCCTGGGATCGATACGAGCGCATTTAGCATTTGGGGAGAATATGGTTTTGATCTTGATATTCCTTTTCTCAAAGTCGTTTTTAACTAAAGGGAAAAAATCCCCCATGAATGATGGCAGGTCTACATTGCGAATATGCAATTTTTCAAACATATTAAAATTTTTTAAAGATTTAAGAAGATACTCCATTCGGGATATCTCACACATCGCACGGTCCAGAAATTTCAATATATCTTTTGAAGAATACCGGTTAATATTTTTTTGCAGGACACTCAAGGCCATTTTCAGGGAATTAAGAGGATTACCGATTTCGTGCCTTATCCCTAAAAAGATATATCCTGCATTATTCATCATATTTGAAGCCTCAGCAATTGATTCAAGCCTTGCTTTATCGGTAATATCACTTATCAATAACCAAAGATATCCATTGGACACACTATAAATTGAATAACCTAAGAGCCTGCCATCATATTTCAACGTCTTTGGAGACGGGATATCCTCTAATTGAATATTTTCTATCTTTTCAGGAAAAAGGATGGCACTGAGTGCTTTGTAATCTTTGGGAGTAATTGTTTTAAACAGATTAATTGCAGTTTTATTCTGAAAAACAACGGTCTTTTCTTTGGTGTCAAATGCAATCAGGCCTAGACTGATATTTTCCAGAATATTGGCATAAATACAGATCCCAGGACACATTTCTCTACTGAAAGGACAATGTCCATCGCTATTATTCAGAGACATATTTATGTTTATTGGGCCTGAGTCGGCAGGCATCTCCTTTTTCAATTCTTAATTATGAAAACAGGAGATCCAGATCCTCCCTGGACAGCTGCCGCAGCATATCCTGGCCACTATTAAGGATAGCGCTGACCAGTTCACGCTTTTTCTCCTGCAAAGCAAGAACCTTCTCTTCTACTGTTTCGGCTGTAATAAGGCGATAGGTAAACACTTTTTTATCCTGACCGATACGGTGGGTTCGATCGACTGCCTGAAGCTCCACTGCCGGGTTCCACCAAGGATCTACAATGAATACATAATCCGCTGCCGTAAGATTAAGCCCCAGACCTCCGGCCTTAAGGCTGATAAGGAAAAGTTTTATGTCTTCAATATTTTGAAAACGACGTACCCTGTCTTTGCGTCTTGCCTGAGGTGTCCTGCCGTCCAGGTACTCATAAATTATTCCGGCACTATCCAGAGAACAACGAATTAGACCCAGCATCTTGGTAAATTGAGAAAAGACCAAGGCCTTGTGTCCACAAGAGACGGTCTCTTCTATCAATTTCATAAGTTTGTCCAGCTTGCCCGATCCAGCGCCATCCTCACCGATAATGGCAGGGTGGTTGGCCACTTGACGAAGTCTGAGAAGGCCCTCAAGTATCTTTATACGGCTCCTGTTGAGACCTCGCCGTTCTATGGCTGTCAATATCGAGGTGCGATAATGGTCCAGCACCCGGGAATAAATCCTGGCCTGCCGATTGGTCATGGGACAGAGTATCACGTGCTCCATTTTCCCCAGAATTTCTTTGGCCACTGTCTCTTTATTGCGCCTCAGAATAAAGACCTTTACCGTTTTCTGAAGGAGATTCAGGGCTGCCTTGTCACCCTGAGCTATAGGTTTTGCAAACCTTCTATTAAAGACTGCCATAGAACCCAGGAATCTGGGATTTAAAAATTCCATCTGGGACCAGAGTTCTCTCACGTTATTCTCAAGAGGTGTGCCGGTGAGACATAACCTGTTCCTGGCCTTGAGAAGCCTCACCGCTTTAGCAATTTGAGAGTTGGGATTTTTGATCGCCTGACTCTCATCCAGAATGATATAATTAAATCTTAAATTTCTGAGTGTATCTATATCGAGCCTCACCAACCCATATGTAGTGATGACAAGATCAACTCGATCCAATTCTTTAACCAGCTCTGAACGATTATTCCCTGAATAGGCCAGTATTTTTAAATCAGGAACAAAATGTTTTGCCTCAGACTGCCAGTTGAACAGTACAGAGGTTGGACTCACTATTAGAGACGGCCCCTCCTTTCTATTTTCCTCGCCTGCCAACCATGCCAGGACCTGTACTGTCTTTCCAAGCCCCATATCATCAGCAAGTATGCCTCCAAAGCCCAACTTTTTTAAAAAGTCAAACCAGCCCAGAGTATCCTTCTGATAACGCCGAAGAACGCCTCTAAAACAAGCAGGAACAGGGAAATTCTCTATTCCGGAAAAGTCCTTCATGGCATTTCTTGTTTCAATAAAACGCCGGTCAACAGGTTCGACCTCATTCTCTTCCAGTAAAGCGTCCAGAATCAAGGCCTGGGTTGACGAGAACCTGAGAGTTTTACCACTATTTTTATGTCCCGACGCCATACCCAATTCAAGCATAGGCAGGTTGCGGGAGAGCCACTTTTCAGGAAGAAGCCCTGTGCTTCCATCACCGAGTTTAACCGTCTTTTCTCCCCTTAAAAATGTCCTGATGGCCGTTGGCAGTGGAACTAAATGTTCTCCAAAGGATATTCCACCTTCCAAATCAAACCAGTCTATGCCGGATGAGATGTCTAGTTCAATTATACGGCCTCCCCTGAAAGGCCGTCTATTTTGTCCCTGAATCCGCCAACCCTGTTCTGCTAATTCTGATAGTGCTTCGGCCGCACCCTTAATATCTCTTTGAAATAGTCCGTCCTTTGCTTGAAATCCCTTGTCACATAATCCTATAAGGAGTTCAGACTCACGATCTCTATCTCTTTTTATCCGTTGCCAACTTTCAGTATTCAGTACAGAGAGACCTGGATCACACCAGTCTATTTCCAGATTTTCATATTTCATAAAGACCTTGGCCTTCAGAAATCCTTTTTCAAGTTCCACAATCAATAACGGTTCTGGTAATAAGTCCTGTACGGTTTCTGGTGCAACTCCATCTGGTAAGATAAATTTAGGCCTTTCCGAAAGGAATTCTGTCTGAATTACAAGATCCCGAATGTCTTTACGGGAAATCTCTATCTCCCCTGATTTCAAAGCAGCTTTTATCCATGAAAGGCTGGGACCCGGCAACTCGAAAAGATACCCGTCATATATGAAAAGCACGGGTGAGGTGTGAAAAAAAACAGGGATATCTGAAAGCAGCACTACTTTGCCGCTATTTTTCAGCCTTACTGACGGCACCAACTTAAACCCCTTTTTACCTCTTTGGATCTTTGGTTCAGCCTTCATTTCCAGAAGTGCAGTAATTGGAGCTGCCTTATAGAGGGGGTCTGCCAGTTGTCTTTCCCCCGAGTTGAAAACTCTGCAACGTTTTGTCTCGGCCAATAGAGGCAGAATAAGTTCAAGGTCTCTGGGTTCTACGGCCAGGTCGATAAAATTTTTCTGGATCCTTTGGTAATATCGAAAAAAGTCATTTTTCAGAACTCTCTCTGACACATTATCCAGTATCGCAATTATGGCACGATCAACTCTGGGTAGACCCCTGTGCTCTATAGTAGCTGCCTGAAGTTTCCGTTCTCTACCCAGCGTACTGTCTTTTCTAAGATATCTTTCAACGGCGGATATCTCAACTGCAATAGAAGTGACGTTCAGCTCGTAACACAGAACAAATTTACTAGAACCATCCAGCCAAGGAGGATCAGGCTGTTTACCTTGCCATAGGGCATCTACAAATAGTGACTGCCAATTGGTCTTTTTCTTAGGCCGATCCTTTTTGTATTTGCTGTCACAGGAAACCGCCGGCAGTCCTTCTGCAGACAAGATCTTGTCTGCTTCAACAATAGCTGCCCACAAGTGCTTGCACAGAAAGCCCTGTTTAAAAAAGGGACACGTGCAGAACATGAGAATTTCACCGTCTCTGGAATTCATATCATCCAATGATACTGTATAGAGACACGAACCCTTCACGGTACCTATGATTTTAACATACGAGACCTCTTTCAGTATTACCCTTCTCTGTTTGGCGTAATACTCGCCGCGTTGGCGTATAACCGGCCGAAATGAGAGTATTAAACGATCTCTCCAGAAACTTGGTTGATCCTTGCTGTTTTCGTTTATAAAAGACTTGCGATCCATATCTGCGTTGTAGTTTAGGTCTTCTCCCGCTGCCGAGCAGCGTTAATCGTTATGTAAATACTTATTATAAACTGTTTTTATTAATAAATCAGTTAACACATACCTTATTTTCCATAACGATATTTTGAAACAAAAATAATTGTTAAATCAACCTTATATAAAAAGATGAGGCAAGGCTTCTGTGATATTTCAGTTTTATGCGATAAAGTGACTGTCATATTATGACCGTGTCACTTCGGTTTTTTTTGATTCAAAAAGTAGTTTCTTTACGGAACAGATATAACATCTAAATAAGAATTAAAACCACGCACTTAGCAATATTGGCACAGGTACAAAACTATTTTGTAAGCTTAATCGTTGTAAGCTTAATCGTTGATGGATATAAGGGATGCGGAATCCAATAATTCAGGACCCCCCAAAACGATGGAAACGCCTGTTTGTAGGCCCTGAAAGTTTATTGGGTTTTATTCATTCTATAAAAAGGGCATTGCCTCGAAGCCCCGAGCGGGCTTTTCATAGATAGGGAAAACAAAATAATGAATGCAAAAAATACTTCATACTATCTCACCCCCTGGGGTGATACTTCTGGTGGATAGTGCGCAGTTGCTGAAGTTTAAGATGTGTGTATATCTGGGTAGTGCTGATATTGCTGTGTCCCAGGAGCATCTGAACGGCTCTCAAGTCCGCACCACCTTCCAGAAGATGGGTTGCAAAGGAATGCCGAAGTACGTGAGGAGAAACTTTGCTCTTAATACCTGCTGATATGGAATAGGTAATGAATAACTGCCAGAATCTCTGTCTTGTAAGAGGCCTCCCTGCCCTGCCAACAAAGATAAATCTGCTGGCCTTTCTGCTCAGAAGCTTGGGCCTGCCTGACTTTAGATAATTGTTCAACCACTCTATAGCCACCTTCCCTACCGGCACTATGCGCTCTTTATTTCCTTTGCCGAATATCCTCAGATAGCCGACTTTCATGTTCATCTGATTAAATTTCAACCCCACGGCTTCGGAGGCCCTGAGACCGCACGCATAAGTGAGCTCAAGGAGCGCCCTGTCCCTCAAGCCAGCAGGCTTATTCACCTCAGGTTGTTCCATGAGAGTCTCGACTTCGGATATTGACAAGACCTCCGGCAGATGAGTCCCTATTCGTGGATTATTGATAGCGGAAAGAGGTGTAGAGTCCAGATCATATTCCTCCACCAAGAAACGGAAAAAACCCCTGAGGGCTGAAAGTTTTCTGGCAGTGGTCCTTGGAGAAAGGCCTGATTCCCTCAATAATTTAAGCCAGACCAATATTTCCTTGGAGCCTATGTTGTCAGGACTGCCGAGTTTTTGTCTGTCTGCAAAGTCAATGAAATTTAAAAGATCACGGCTGTATTCGTCAAGGGTGCTGCGCGAAACCCCGCAGTCTATAGAAAGGCGGGCCATAAATTCATCAAGAAGGTCAGCCCATGAAATGGCTGCTATGTCCGACATACTTTTCAATAAAGCCCTGTTAGCTGCATCTCAGCAGTCTCCCGGATTTCCGCATTTCTGGTGGTTAGGCTTAGAACTCTCAACTTGCTCTGAAGACCTCTCCGCTCAACCGTCCCTTTTTCTTTCACTAGTTCAGACAGGGCTTCAATAGCCTTACATACTAATTCTGAATCATTTTTGATGTCCAAAATCAGAAGCAATACACCCCAATCACTTGGCATCCCATAAGTGCTCACATAACGTCTCACATTAGATAAGAAGTTGGTCCTGCCATAGGATTTATGTATGGCCATCAAGTCTTTAGAATGTTGTGGCCGTCCTTTGGCACCCATAAATAGCTTCTCTGCTTCCTGCAGATAGCGTTCCTTCATCTTCGGATCCTCAAGGACCTTTTCAAGATTACTACGTTCGTCCTTCTTGTTTCTTGAACCTTTACCCCGGTCGCGCATCCTGTCTATTCCTTTCCAGCTTTTCTTCCTTTCTCCAATCATAGGCTTCCTCTCTAAATCCGTTTCAGCTTTTTAGTTTTAAAATTTGTGTTTTTTTAAAAAATTCTGGAACACAATCCATAAAAACATGCAATAAACCAACATTCAGGCCTCGGTAGCTTCACACTTTCATGATCAATTTTTTTATGTTTAAACCTGTCTGGTCCCGGTTTATTCGTTAGCTAAATATGAATTCAAAATCTGGGAGCATCAGACAGGTCAGCCTTCCACCATAAACCGCACCCGTGTCAATACCTACTTTGTTGGCCTCAATGAACGGAAAGGAAAAGGGTGTATGACCAAAAATGACCCTTTTGCCCCAGTCATATGAAGATTTTAAAAAAGGTGACCTGATCCATAGGAGATCTTCCGGGCTTTGTTCAGAAATGGGGATATTGGATCTTAAGCCTGCATGTACAAATATGTAATCTTGGGTCTCAAAATACAAATCCAGGTTGTCAAGAAAATCCAGATGGCTTTGCGGTATATCCGTTTTGCCCTTTTCAAGCGAATAACTCTCAAGTGTCTCTATCCCACCGTTCTGGAGAAAAAAATCCTGCTCCTCGCCCTTGAGGAACTGCATAAACATCCATTCGTGGTTTCCCTTTAAAAATATTAGCCGGTCCCCATGTCTTTTCTTTAGATCGAGCAAGAATTCAATTACTCCTCGGGAATCTGGTCCCCGATCCACATAGTCTCCAAGAAAGACCATCATATCTCTGTCCCAGTCTAATTTAATCATGCCAAGGACTGTCTTTAGCTTGTCAACACAACCGTGGACATCACCTACGGCAAAAATTTTTCCAGAGGGGGCTATCATTTGCGCTTATTCAGCCTGTTGAGCCCAACGTCCCTTGCTGCCATCAAGGCCTCAGCAAACTCGTCCCGTGAAATCCTGCGATCCAAAGGGGGATACTTGTGTGCCATACCGCAGGGTCTGTATTGATCCATTAGGTTTACATAAGTATTCGGAGAAATTTCTTCCGCTATATATTTCAGTACGGATCCTGTGTCACTTAGTCCTCCAGGAAGGACAAGGTGCCTTATTAGAAGACCTCTTTGGGCAACCCCGTCAGGGCCTAATATCAATTCTCCCACCTGCCGGTGCATCTCCTTGACGGCCTTTTTGGCCACCTGAGGATAGTTGGCTATATTTGATAGATGCTCTCCAGCCTCTTTGTTCCAGTACTTGAAGTCCGGCATGTAAATATCCACTACCCCGTCAAGTAGTCGCAGAGTCCGAATAGAATCATATCCTCCGGTATTATAGATAAGCGGTATTGACAACCCTCCCTTGACAGCCTGTAGCAGGGCCTGCAATATAAAGGGTACCATATGGGAGGGCGTCACGAAATTTATGTTATGACATCCATCTTTCTGTAAGGATAAAAAGCAAGAAGCCAGGAGTTCGTTGGATACAGCCCGGCCGGCCCCCAAATGACTTATCTCATAGTTTTGACAATATAGACATCTCAAGTTACACCATGAAAAGAAAACCGCTCCTGATCCCTTTCTACCCACTAAGGGGCCTTCCTCCCCAAAGTGTGGGCCATAGCTTGCAACCACCGCCTGATCGGTGGCCTCGCAAAATCCATGCTCGCCTTCAAGTCTGTTAACCCGGCAAAGATGAGGACAGATTTTACAGCTGGACAAAGACTCCCAGGCCTTGTCTACCCGCCGCTCCAGCTCTCCGCTTTCAAATAATTCCAGATAACCTGGTTTATAACTGCACATTTATATTTCTGATAACAACAAAAAAATCTGAAACGTAATATCACTCCGAAAACACCAAATACGAAGCACTAAAATTACCATAACTAATTGTAAATAATTAACCTTTTTCCTGCATCCGACCAATGGAATTCAGACGGTAGAGTTCCAAAATAGACACACATAGGGCCATTAATATCGGTCCGAGTATTAAACCCAGAAAACCAAAGACGCTGAGCCCTCCCAGTATACTGAAAAGCAGGACAAGGGTATGTATCTGAGTCTTGCCGCTGATAAAGAGTGGCCTCAGGAGATTATCTATTTGACTGATTATAAGGATACCGAAAACAAAGAGTATTGCAGCCTTGAGATATAATCCTGTTAATAAGAGATAGATTGTGGCGGGAAACCAGACCAGGGCCGGTCCTATCATTGGTATAAAGGTAGTAAACCCCATTATCATTCCCCAGAGTAAAGGGGCGGAAAAATCCAATATCCACATGATAAAAAAACCAAAGCTCGCTTGAATAAATCCATTCAGCATGTTCCCATAAAGGGTGGCACACAAGACGTCATCCATGACCTTTACCAGATTTTCCACATTTTGCTGTGAAAGTGGTAACAGTTCTTTAAATGTCTGGAGCATTCGTTCTCCATCTTTAAAGATATAAAAAAGTGTTATCAGCATCAGGGCAGACTTAAAGATAATGCCGGCTACATTTTTGAACATTACCGTGCCCTGCTTTAGAAAAAATTCACCCATTTTTTTTGATAAATCAATTAGTATCTCATTGACCCTTGCCTCGTGAGTCTTGAGGGTATCAAGCGCGTTAGTAACTGCCTTGTTAAGTATGGGAGACTTTTCTTTATCCGGCACAATATTGAAGCTGCCTGTATATAGATCTTTCTGTACCTGGGTGTACACCCTGATTACTTCAGTGGTGAGACTCCCCAAAAGACCGAAAACCGGAATTATGATAAAGGCGATTATAAGAATACACATCCCCAGAGCAGCCAGGGCTTCAGATAACCTAAGGGTTTGTCTCACCCATTTGTATATCGGGTAAAAGAAAAGGGCCAGTATAATTGCCCAGGCTATCGGTTCAAAAAACGGCAGAAAGAGCCTCAGCCCCATAACAAGGATCAACCCTGCAAGGCCTAAGGACAAGAAGGTCACTAATTTGTTGTTATTGCAACTGGTAGTCATAGATCACGGGTCGTGGTTTACGGCAGTTACATTAAAATACATTGAATTATAGACCGTCTTATCATGCATGAGATATCTACTCGTTCCAGTTACAGAGTGTCTCTACTTTTGCGGGCAGATCATCTCTTGGCAGGCCCAGGCTGCATGCAAATTCCGTCAATACAGCATAAGAACAATTTATACAGGTCTCTCTTTTACTCGAACTTACGTCCATAATTTCCTGCCTCAAAAACTCCCTCAAGGCATCAGTCACTTCTTTGCGTGCGGAGGAGATGTCGATACTTTTTTTATCAGAAAAGTTGACAAGGCGTTTCCAGTTAGCTGCACATCTTTTCAGCCCCCTGTAAATAATCCTGCCTCGATTTTCCAGAGTGATGTCCCTCAGAATAATTGTCCTGTAGCGCTGAACAACGGCTTCCTCAAGGGCTATAAGATCGCCTGGCTGAATATTGAGATGAGGCCCTTCAGGATCTTCAGTAAGGTAATGGATCGAACTGTAATATGCGACCTCTGGTATTTCTCCTGATTTAATTATGAGTAGGGCCTCTTCCGAGAGAATATGTTGCCTGAAGTCAGTCACCCGATAAATACTTATACTCTCTACTTATACTCTCTAATAGTCGGCAGATTTTTAACCGCTGTCAAATTGCTATCAAATCAAAACGGGATAAGCAGAAATTATGCCTTTAAACCCAAGAAAAGAGCTAAAATTTCGTCATTCTAAATCAGGCACTGAATCACTACCACGTCAAGGGACTTTTCCATGAATCTTTCAAGGAGTTCAGGCCCTCATTTACAACTATTTTACCTGAATATTCAAGTGTCAATACAGGCTTTTTGATCACTTCCCCTATAACAGCATAGCCTGTATCCCTCATTGTATCCTCAAAAGTCTGTTGATATTCCTTGCCAACAGTAACAATAAAGCGACTCTGACTCTCACTGAAGAGCAATGTGTCCAGGCGTTCCACCTCTTCAACAATTACAGCGCCTAAGTCTATCACCATGCCCAGGTCACCGCTGAATGCGACTTCTGCAAGCGAAATTCCCAATCCACCATCAGAACAGTCGTGACAGGACGAGACAATTCCCAGACATATGGCATCTGAAAGAGCACGATACCTGGCCATAGCTTCTTTCATCATTACTTTCGGTACGATGTTCCCAATATAATGATGCATGGCATGGTATTCAGAAGCACCTAACTCAGGATAAGTTGTCCCAAGCACATAGACCAGGTCTCCTGGGTGTTTCGCATCCATTGTTACTGCGAGACGCACGTCTTGTATTCGGCTTACCACTGAGAACAGCAATGTGGGAGGAATTGATATCTTTGTCCCACCGATAGTAGCATCATTTTTCATGCTATCCTTGCCTGAAATGCATGGTACACCATACGTGGTGCAAATTTCATACAGGGCCTGGTTTGCCCTTACCAGCTGGGCCAATTTGTAACGGCCGTCCGGGGTCTTTTCCGATTGAACCGGGTCACACCAACAGAAATTGTCAAGACCTGCCATAAGCTGCAGACTGCCTCCTACACTTATGGCATTTCTCACCGCCTCATCAACCGCACAGCACACCATGTGATAAGTATCTATGTCGCTGTAGCGAGGGCATATACCATGGGCTATCACCAGACCCTCGAAAGATTCAAGATCCGGTCTCAAGACCGCGGCATCGCTTGGACCGTCGTCCCCTGCCCCTGTAAGGGGTTTAATAACGCTCCCCCCCTGGACCTCATGGTCATATTGCCGTACTACATATTCTTTGCTGCATACGTTATAGCGAGAAAGCAAGGCCCTAAGCTCTGCGCCGAGATCTGATGGCTCAGGCAGCCCTGGCTCCTCGTGTCTCGGGGGATTCCACGCTGCGGTAAGTTCAAGCCTGGGAAGTCCATTATGTAAAAAATCAAGATCCATATATGCCACCGTCTTTCCCTGATACAGGCAGTGAAACTTTCC
>Ga0180431_10009216_pt1 | contig 11189 bp, 8 predicted proteins | sample SS_ome_11_FD_132459 | JGI IMG/M metagenome (GOLD analysis project Ga0180431, IMG submission 132459) | Hypersaline lake sediment archaeal communities from the Salton Sea, California, USA - SS_1_MS_1 metaG | ecosystem: Environmental > Aquatic > Non-marine Saline and Alkaline > Hypersaline >...
ATCCGCATGCGTTTTCTCCGCCAGGACACTTCACTGTGTTTCCACGATGGCCCGCACCTTGGCGAGATCCACCTTCACGTCCGGCGGGTCGCCAAGCTCGGGAACGACCAGGTCCGCCTCGGAGAAATCTTCATCTTCCGTATAGGCGTTGGTCGTTACAATACAATACATGCCCGCGCCCCTGGCGGCAAGCAGTCCGTTGCGATTGTCCTCGATCACCACGCACTGCGTCGGCTCCAGCGCGAGGCGCTCCAGAGCGAGCCGGTAGATTTCGGAATCGGGCTTTTTCTTCGACACGACGTCCCCGGCCAGGATCACGTCGAAGCGAGCCTTGCGTTCGGGACCGAGCAAGGTCTCGACGACGGCGTTGACGGCCCGCTCGTTCGAGGTCGAGCAGACCGCCAGCTTGATACCGGCCGCGACGGCCTCATCCACCAGCCGCGCGACACCCGGCCGTAACGGCAGCTCCCCCGACTCGACGATCTGCATGTAGGAATCGGTCTTGCGCTGGTGGAGGTCCTTGATCAAGGCGTCCTTGTCGGTCGTCCCCGCGGGCCAACCCGCCTGCTCGAAAAAGTGCCGCATCCGCTCCTTGCCTCCGCCGACCTTCAAAAGCTCCTGGTATAGAGCCCCGTCCCATTCGATGTCGTAGCCCTTCTCGGCGAACGTTTTGTTGAAGGCGACGCGATGCCCGTCACGCTCCGTTTCGGCCAGTACTCCGTCACAATCGAAGATCAACGCCTTGAAACGATCTGTCATGTTCCATTCTCCAAGGAAGCCGGGTTCTCAATGTGCTTCTTGATGCTCTCCAGGAACCGGGCGGCATAGGTCCCGTCCACGGCGCGGTGGTCGCACGCCAGCGTCATCGTCATCATCTCGCGAGCGACGATTCTGTCATCGACCACCGCCGGTCTCTTCGTCACGACGCCCACCGCCAGGATGGCGGCCTCGGGCGGATTGATCACGGGCACGAACATATCCACCGCGTACATGCCCAGGTTGGTCACGGTCAGTCCCCCGACGGGCTGGGGCTTGAGCCGGCCGGTCCGCGCCGCCTCGGCGTTTTCGCGCGACGCCTGGCTGATCTGCGCGATGCTCTTCTTGTCGGCGTCGGCGACGACCGGCACGATCAGGCCTTCCTCGACGGAGACCGCCACGCCGATGTTGATCGCCTGTTTCAGGATGATCCTGTCGGACTCGACGTGTGCGTTCATCTGGGGATATTCCGCCAGCGCCAGGCCGGCGGCCTTGACCATCATATCCGTGAGCGTGACTTTCGTTGGACCGGCCTCGTTGAAGCGCCGCCTCCAGTCCAGCGCGTGCGACATATCCGCATCCATCGTGATGTAGAAGTGCGGAATGGTCTGCTTGCTGCGGGTCAAGCGCTCGGCGATTCGCGCCCGCATGGGCGAGAAGACGATGACCGTATCGCCCGGCTCGGCGACTTCGGGGCCCCCCTCTCGCGCCGAGGCGGCCGCCAGCACGTCCTGCTTGGTAATGCGGCCCCCAGGCCCCGTGCCGCGCAACGTCTCCGGATCGATCCCCTTTTCCCGCGCCAATCGCCGGGCGGCAGGCGAGACGGCCCGGGCGTCCTTTTCCTCACGCGGCGTGGCGCCGGCAGGAACTTCGGTCCGGTCTTGCAGCGCCGGTGCGTCTGCCGGCATCTGCGGCGCTTCCACTTCTTCACCGGCTTGACCGATATAGGCGATGGGCGTGAGGACCTCGACCTCCTGGCCTTCCGGGTAGAGAATCTTGAGCAGCACGCCTGCGGTATACGCCTCCACGTCGAAGGCCGCCTTGTCGGATTCGACGGTCGCAATGACCTCGCCGGCTTTGACCTCGTCGTTCTCTTTCTTGAGCCACTCGACGATCCTGGCCGTCTTGATATCCTGCCCGACCTGTGGCATAAGCACCGGTTCCGCCATGGTGTTCTTCCTCAAGCCTTTCCTGCACTGCCGAACAGCTTGATGTTGGCGGCGACGGCTTGCTTGACTTGCTCGAACTGGGCGCCGATGACCTTGAGCGGATTGTACTGCGTCTCGTGGGCCTGGTGGTAGGCCACGAATCCGTCGATGAAGGCGTATTTGAGCTGGGTGGAGATATTGACCTTGGCGCAGCCCAACGCAATGCATTTCTGGAAGACCTCGTCTGCCAGTCCCGTTCCCCCGTGCAGGGCGATCGGCAGGCCCGTGCCGGCGGCGACCTGCTCCAGAACGTCGTAGGCGATCCTGGGCTCGCCCTTGTAGACGCCGTGGGCGGTGCCGATGGCAGGCGCGAAACAATCGGGCTTGGCCTGCGCGCAGAACTCGATGGCCTGGGCGGGGTCCGCCAGATGGGCGTCCTGCTCCTTGACGTGGATATCGTCCTCCACCCCGACGATGGCGCCCAGCTCGGCCTCGACTGTGACGTCTTTGGGCCTGGCCATCTCGACCACCTGCTGACTGAGTGAAAGGTTCTCTTCGTAAGGCCTGGCGGACGCGTCAATCATAACGGAAGTCCAGCCGGCTTCGATGCATTCGGCAATCAGGTCCAGGTCCTTGCAATGGTCCAGGTGCAAGGCGACCGGGACCGGACAATCCGACGCCAGCTCGGTCACCCACGTCATGATGGCCCGGCTGCCCCAGAAGACCACGGTCTTGGCCGACGTTTGTATGATCACCGGCGCGCGGAGCTCGCCGGCCGCCTCGACCACCGCCTTGGTGGAATTGTAATCGAGTATATTGAAGGCCCCGACCGCGTACTTTTGCGCGCGGGCCTGAGCCAGCATCGCTCTCATGTTCTCAAGAGGCATCGGTCCTTCCTTTCGGTCACACGTTACTTCACATACAGACATTTCTTGACGGCCGCGACAATCTCCGGCTCCTGCGGCACGGCGGCTTTTTCGAGCTGGACGTTGAACGGGATGGGCGTGTTCCGGCCCGCAACGATCTCAATCGGCGCATCGAGGTAATCAAAGGCCTCCTGCTGCACGATGGACGCAATGTCCGAGGCGACGCCGCCGCGACGCACCGCTTCTTGAACGATGACCAGGTGCTCGGTCTTGCGCACGGAATCGAGGATCAACTGCTTGTCCAGCGGCACGAGCGTGCGCGGGTCGATGACTTCGGCGTCAATGCCCTGGGCGGCCAGTTTCTCGGCGGCCGACAAAGCCCGGCCCACCATGCCGGACCAGGCGACGATGGTCACATCGCTTCCCGGGCGCTTGACGTCACCGACGCCTAAGTCGATGGCGTATTCGCCTGCGGGCACGGGCCCTTTTTCCATGTACAGCAGCTTGTGCTCGATGAAGATCACCGGGTCATCGTCCCGCACGGCGCTCTTGAGCAAGCCCTTGGCGTCGTAGGGCGTGGCGGGCATGACGAGCTTGAGACCCGGAACGTGATAGAACCAGGCTTCCAGGCTCTGCGAATGCTGGGCGGCCAGCCCGTTGCCGCTGCCGCCCTGCGTACGCAGCACCATCGGCACCCGGCCCTTGCCGCCGCTCATGAAGCGGTACTTCGCCGCCTGGTTCACGATTTGATCGATAATGAGCGAGGTGAAATCGACGAAGAGAATCTCCACCACCGGGCGCATCCCCGTGATCGCCGCGCCGACGCCGGTGCCGGTGAAGGACGCCTCGGAAATGGGGGCGTCGATGACGCGCCTGGGGCCGAACTCATCGAGCAAATTGACGGTGACTTTGTACGAGCCGCCTCGCCGGCCGATGCCTCCGCCGAGCAGAAAGACCGTATCGTCGCGCAGCATCTCCTCGCGCAGGGCCTCGTTCAAGGCCTCCCGGTACATGATCTGGCGCTGCGTCTTTTCCATCGCGGGTACCGTCGTCGTACTCAACTCTTTCCCACCTCCTCCAGGAACTCTCGGACCGATGGCTGGGGGCTGTTCCGCGCAAATTCGATAGCCTCTTCCATCTCTCGTTCGATGTCACGCTCGACAGCCAGGATCTCCTCAGCGCTGCATTTGCCCTGCTCCAACAGATACTTGCGGCCCAGCTTGACGGGGTCCCTGGCCTTGTAATGCTCCAGCCGATCCTGGGGCATGTACAGGCCCGGATCGTTGACGTGATGGCCGCCGTGGCGGTACGTCTTGGCCTCGACCAAAACGGGCCCTTTCCCCGTGCGACAGGTTTCCACGGCTTCTTTGGTCTTCTCGTAGACGGCCAGGACGTCGTTGCCGTCGACCGCACCGGCCGGCACGCCGTAGCCCTCGGCCCGCTTGTAGAGGTCCGGAATGCGGCTCATCTCCTCGATCGGACTCGACACGGCGTACTGGTTGTTCTCGAGCACGAAGATCACCGGCAGGTCCCAGATGGCCGCCAGATTCAGCGACTCGGGGAACACGCCGTTGTTGGCCGCCCCGTCGGAGAAGAAGATGGCCACGACCTGGTCGCCGCCGCGGACGCTGATCCCCAGAGCGGCGCCCACGCCGATGGGGATGCCGCCGCCGACGATGCCGTTGGCGCCGATATTGCCCTTGGTGACGTCGGCGATGTGCATGGAGCCGCCCCGGCCGCGACAGTAGCCGTCCTGGCGGCCGAGCACTTCGGCGGCCATCTTTTTGAGTTCCCCGCCGCGCGCGATGCAATGCCCGTGACCACGGTGGGTGCTCACGATGTAGTCGTCCTCGCGCAACGCCGCACATACGCCGGTCGCAATGGCTTCCTCGCCCAGATAGGGATGGAAGTACCCGATGATCAGGCCCTGGCGATAGAGCTTGATGCACTGGGTCTCAAAGACCCGAATCGTGTACAGGGTCCGGAAGAGTTGTTCCAAAAACTGTCGTGTGTACATCGGCTCTCGTTCCACGCGGGTGTCAAATTCCTAATCGGTCGCTATACGTGATTGTTCATCTCAGGCCTGGCGGAGACCGAGAAGCGGTACTTGTCCCCGCGATAGATGGAATCCTCCATCTCCAGGATCATCTCCTTGCCGCAGAAGGTCACCCCTTCCACTCGAAAGGCAGGCACCGATTCGCTGAGATCGAAGAATCGCTGCGTAGTGGCATCCAGCATGACGGTGCTGAGCAGTTGCTGAATCTCGATCAGATGCAGGCCGAAGTCCTTCTCGTAGATATCGTAGAGCGAGCCGGTGAAGTCGCGCGTCTCGATGCCGGGACAAAACTCCAGCGAGATGTAGCGGACCTCGATCATCATCGGCGTCTCGTCGGCGAAGCGCAAGCGGTGGATTTTGTACACGGGTCCGGCCATAGCGTAGCGACGCCCGTTGATGGTGGCGGCATAGCCTTGCTCCACGCGGCGGGCATCGAGCACCTTGGTGCTCGGCGTATACCCGGCCTCGCGCATGTTGCGGGTGAAACCGAGGATGCGCGTGGCGGACCGTTGCACGCTTCTCTCGCGCACGAAGGTGCCCTTGCCTTTGACGCGGGTGCACCAGCCCTCGGCCTCAACTTCGTGCAGGGCTTTGCGCGCCGTCGTGTTGCTGATGCTGTAGCGGCGAATCAACTCGTTCTCAGAGGGCACCCTCATGCCGGGCCGCAACTGGCCCGTGCGTATCCGCTCAATGATCTCCCGGCTGATCCGGTAGTACTTCGGGATTATCTTGTTATCTGCATCCATGGCTCCACCAAAACTTAACGCACTAAGGTAATGCACGCCGCGAATTCCTGCAAGCGATTTTTGAGGGCGGCTGCCGCAATATCAGTATTATGAGGGGCCGGATACCCCTCCAACGAAGTCACCGCACCAAGCGTCACAGGGACGCGGAGCAGCCCGAAGATGGCGTCGGCTGCGCGTACCGCCGGCGCGACCGCCTGGTGCTCGGCGGAATTGTCTCGCCGCGTCATCTTGCCTGGGCAGGCACAGCTAAATCTGCGAGTAGTCGGCGGGCTTGAGGTACAGGTTGGTGATGCCGCAAAGGATTCTCTTGTCGGCGTATTCGGGGATGGCCCGCAAGGCCCGCCACTGCGGATCGCTGCCGAACCGCTTCCAATTTGCCTTGCGCTCGTTCATGTCGTTAAAGACGAGCATGTAGGTCAGGTTGGGCATCTTGTCGCCGGCCAGCGTCTCACCAAAGAAAACGGGGTGCAGGCCCGTCTTGCGGAAGATGTCGATCTCGGCGGTGTTGAACATCTCGATCTTCTTCTGGCCCGTCTTGACGCTGGGGCTCTCGTAGGTCCGCAGTTGCAGGACCCGGCCCGGGCTCTTGATGGGTGTCTCCAGCTTCTTCATCCCCTCGAAGGCGACCATGAGCTGGACCTGCATGCGCTTGTAGGCCGGCTTGTCGGCGGGCGCATTGAGAAAGGCCTGCCCCTTCTCCAGGAACTCTTCATCCTCCGACAGCTTCTGCGTGAGCTGCGCGACCGACTCCAGCGACCGGTGCCGCATAAGGACATAGATTGGGCTGAGATCCTCTGAGGGGTAGAACACGCCGACCGGGTCAATACGGTGCCGGTTCAACGCCGGAATCGCGGCCTCCTTGGCGAACGTATCGAAGCCGGCTTTCTGCTCCCTGGTTTCGATCTCATAGCGGCGCAGCTCGTAAAAATCCCGCGCTTTGGCGCGGGCCTCGGCCGCCTGTGCCACCCGCATGCGGGCCAGGCGCGTGCGGTACGCCGCCTCGGATTCGCCCGGGCGCCTCGTTGGCTGTCTCTGGGCCTGGACCACAGAAGCGGCTCCGCTTAACGAAGCTACGCCCGTAAAGGATGCCGCCAGGAATTCACGTCGTCGCATGGCAAACCTCCACACATTCTCTCGTTATCGGTTGTCTTGAACGTGCCTATAGATATAGACGAAATCCCGGCGCACTTCAAGCAGCCAGTTTGACGCCAGGCGCCGGAGGGTGCGTCCCTTGACACTTCGATCCCCACACATCGAGGGCTGCGATCAAATGGGCCCGGCAGAGGCCTGCTCCACCGGTTCATCGCCAAGCGAGACGATGGACGCGATACGCTGGACCAGGCGCCACACGTCGTTGGCCATCATGTACAGACAGGGAACCAAAATCAGCGTAATCGTCGTGGCGAAGAGAATGCCGAAACCGAGCGAGATTGCCATGGGGATCATGAAGCGCGCCTGGCGCGAGGTCTCAAAGATCATGGGCGACAATCCGCCAAACGTCGTCAGCGTGGTCAGGAGGATCGGCCGAAAACGCCGGCCGCCGGCCTGATGGATGGCGTCGAACGCCGAGGCGCCGTCGCGACGCTGCCGGTTGGCATAATCGATCAGGACCAGGGAGTCATTTACCACCACGCCGGAGAGCGCCACGATGCCCATCATGCTCATCAGGCTCACGGAGTAGCCCATGATGATGTGACCCAGCACGGCCCCGACGATGCCGAACGGAATCGCGATCATCACGATCAGCGGCTGGTAGTAGCTGCCGAAGGGAATCGCCAGCAGGGCGTAGATCGCGAAAAGAGCCAGGAACAAACCACTGAACAAGCTCGTGGCACTTTCCATCATGTCCTGCTGCCGGCCCTCCCACGCATACGAGAGGCCGGGGAAGTCCTTGGCCAATTGCGGCAGGATTTCCGCGTTCAGCGTAGCCTGCACCTGGCTCGTCTGCGAGATCGGCTCGACGTTGGCGGTGACGGTCACGGTTCGCCGGCCGTTGCGTCGATTGATGGTCGTATAGGAGCGCCCGCGCTTGACCTCGGCCACCTGGGCCAGCGGCACATCCGTGCCCCGCGGGGTGCGAATCAGGAGCCGCTCCAGATCGTACTGGCGGATGCGCTGCGCGCGGGGCAGACGCACCTTTACCTTGACCTCGTTGCGTCCACGCTGCTGGCGAATCGCTTCGGCCCCATAGAAGGCGTTGCGCAGGTGTCGTGCCAGCATTCGCTGGGTGAGCCCGAGGCTGTGGCCCTCCTCGGTCAGACTGTAATCCAACTGGCGCTTGCCCGGCGTGTAGCCGTCGTCGATGTCCTTAACGTTGGAGAAATCCGCCAACATGCCGGCCAGGGACTCGCTGGCCCGGTCGAGCACGTCGATGTCACGATGGCTCAGTTCGATGGTCAGGGCCGCCCCGCGACCGGGCCCGCCCCGATCCGACTCGAAACGCAGGCTCTCCAGACCCGGGATGGGTCCGACCCGCTCGCGCCACAATTCCGTCAACTCTGCCGTACTGATGGGGCGAATATCGGGATCCGTCAGATAGACCGTTACCTCGACGCTGTTTCTGCCCATTCGCCCCGTTTGCGTAGAACCCGCTCCGGATTCATCGATCAGCGCGAAGATGCCTTCGACCAGTTCGGCTCCCCCATTGGCCTCGGCCGTCTCCCGCGCGGCCGCAATCAGCTTGCGACACACCTGCCTGGCCCTCGATACGGGTGAGCCGTAGGGCAGCGTCGCGGTCACGACGGAGACATCCGACTCGACCCGAGGCATCAGAATGACACCGATGCGCCCGCTGGCGACGTAGCCCAGGACGACAATGAGAGCGGCCGCACCCACAGCAACCGTGACGACCCGAAACCGAATGCAGAGATCGAGAAAAGGCATGTAGAGATGCGTGACTACCCATCGAAGACCCCGGCCAAAAGCCTCCTCCAGCCGCCCCAGCAGCCCGGGCCGGCTCGACCGCTTTCGCCCGTGGGCCAGATGGCAGGGCAGAATCAGTAGCGCCTCCACCCAGGAGATGGAGAAAACCGTGATGACCACGAAGGGAATCACCCGCCAGATCTTGCCCATGACCCCCGGAATGAAGCACAGCGGCAGAAACGCAACGATGTTGGTCACGATACTGAACGTCACCGGCACCAGCACCTCGCGGGCGCCGCGGACGGCGGCCTCCATCAGGTCCATGCCCCGCTGACGGTACTCGTAAATGTTCTCACCTACCACGATGGCGTCGTCCACCACGATGCCCAATGCCACGATGAAGGCGAACATCGAAATCATGTTGATGGTGACATCCAACATCGGCAGGAATAAGAAGCACCCCAGGAACGAAATGGGAATCCCCATGACGACCCAGAAGGCCAGGCGAAATTCCAGGAACAGACCCAGCAGCACGACGACCAGCGTCAGGCCGTAGAAGGCGTTCTTGAGCAGCAGCTCCAGACGCTGGCGATAGATGTTCGACCGGTCGCTGTTGATGACCCAGTCGATGCCGGGAGGCAGGTCCTTTTCGATCTCGGTCATGGCCGCACGCACCGCGTCGGAAACGCCTATCGGGGTCTGCTTGCCCACGCGGTACACCGCCAGGCCGATGGCCGGTTTGCCGTTGTAGGTGGCGTAGCGATCCTGCTCCTCGAAGGTGTCGCGGATCTGGGCCACGTCGCCGAGCATGAGGACCGACCCGTCCGCCGTCGTGATCAGGGGAATGGTGGCGAATTCCTCGGCCCAGTGGCGGCGTTCGTTGACGCGCAACAGGATATCGCCGGCCTGGGTCTCCACCGTGCCGCCGGGAATCTCGACCGAAGTCTGCCGGACGCGCTGAGCAACGTCATCGAGGGTCAGGTTGTACGTCCGCAGGGTGTCCTGATCGATCTCGATCGCCACCTCATACTTTCGCGCCCCGCGCAAGTCCACCTGCGTGATCTGAGCGTCCTGGAGCAAGCGGTCGCGCACTTGCTCGGCCAGCTCGCGCAGGACCCATTCGCTGGTGTCTCCGTAAAGCTGGATCTCCAACACCTGGCGCCGGATGATCCGCAAGCTCACCTCGGGCCGTTCGGCATCCTCGGGAAAGGTCACGATCCGGTCCACTTGCTGTTTGATGTCCTGATAGACCCGCTGATCGTCGGTGCCTTCTTCCAGCTCCGCCATGACGAGACCGACCCCTTCGGCCGCGGTGGCGGTGATCTCCTTGATCCCGTCCAGACCGCGAATCGCCTCCTCGATCACGAGGATGATGCCTTGCTCGATCTCGGCGGGACTCGAACCGGGATAGACGACCCGGATCTGAACCATGTCCAAGTCGAACTCGGGGAACACTTCCTGCTTGATCTGCGTGGCGACCAGAAAGCCACCCACCAGACAAATCACCATCATCAGGTTGGGCGTGATGCGATTGCGGGCCATCCAGGCGATGACACCGGTCATTTGTCCAGGATCTCCAAGCCGTTTGTCCCGGGTCATCAGCGCTGTCCCCCAACATCGGCGATTTGAAGAGATTCCGCGCCGGCTTCTTCATCAGCTTGGGCCACTCTCAGGGGCATGCCGGCCACCGGCGCCGAGATGTCGGTCACAACCAACTGCTCCCCCTCGGCCAGACCGTCACGGACGTAGACCTGCTCGGGCCCGCGAAAGGCAATCTCCACCTCTCGAATCTGGAGCTCGCCCTCGTCGTTCATAATCCATACCGTGTTGTTGTCCCGAAGATGAGACCACTTGATGGGAAACACAGAGGCCAGCGTTCGGCCTTGAATCTCGGCGCTGACGTAGGAGCCCATCAGCAGTCGGGGCGCGTCGCGGTTCTCCGCCTTGAGACAAAACGGATCCTCCACGGCGACCAGCACCTGGGCCATGCGGCCTTCGGGCTCCAGCTCTCCGTAGAGGCGCACGACCCGACCGGTCCGAGACTGCCCGCTCTGCCAGGCGCTGCAGCGAACGGTGACGCGCGAACCACGGTCCCCGTTGGTTTGCGGAATATGCAGCCATTGGAGCTTATGCGTGGGGACCATCACCTCGATCCACGCTTCATCGGTCCCGACCAGCGTCACCAGGCGGGAGTTGCTCCCCACAGTGGCGCCGAGATCGACGTGTTTGGCCTGAATGATGGCGTTGAACGGGGCGGCGATCTCACAGCGGGCCAGGTCGAGCTGCGCCTTGTTCAGGGCCGCCTGGGCCGACACCAGCGCCGCCTGGGCCGATGCCAATTGCGGCTGGCGCAGCACCAGCTCGCGGTCCTCATCGGCAATCACCTCGTCCAACAGCTCGTACTCCTGCCTGGCCACCGCTTGATTGCCTTGCTCGACCTTGAGATCCCTCTCGGCCAACGCCACGGCACTGCGCCTTTGCTGGACGGCAATCTCATAGTCACGACGGTCGATGGCCATGAGCTTCTGTCCCGCCCGAACCACGACGCCGGGAACAACATCGGACGAGATATCCACGATCTGGCCGGTGACCTGAGGCTGCAAGGTTACCTGCTGGGCCGGGACTACAGTTCCCATCTCCGCTACGGTCGTGACGCAGTCATCCTTTCGAACGGGAATCACTTGCACCAGCTTGGCTTGGCGCGGCGGTTTCTTGCGCCCGGCACGCGGGCTGGTACGTATCTGATAACGATAGA
>Ga0180431_10009218_pt1 | contig 11188 bp, 6 predicted proteins | sample SS_ome_11_FD_132459 | JGI IMG/M metagenome (GOLD analysis project Ga0180431, IMG submission 132459) | Hypersaline lake sediment archaeal communities from the Salton Sea, California, USA - SS_1_MS_1 metaG | ecosystem: Environmental > Aquatic > Non-marine Saline and Alkaline > Hypersaline >...
GGCCGAATCCACAACTGTGACGGCTGGGTGCGATACAATAAGTCAACTCCATTCGTCGCTGGTCGAATTCCTGGCCGTCTGCCTATTCACTGGTCGCCGCCACGCGAACAGCGCGTCGCTTCGATTTGTTTTGAAACGCCGCGCAGTTACAATAGGGTGGCCAGCAACGATCCGACGACACAACACCCTTACCCCTCCTACTTCCGAGGCCTAACTCATGCCCTGCCGCGGGCCGGCCGAGCCGCCGCCGTACAACTTCGTTATCTGGGACAACCGCAGCAACCCGAGTTGGGTTTCCGTCCGCCCGTTTTCCGGCGGCGATATGACCGACCGGGGCGGGCACGGGCTCGACATGGCGCAGTGGGGATTGGGCATGAACGAAAGCGGACCGGAGGAAGTTTGGGTCGAGGGCGAGCCTTTCCAAAAAATGGTCAGCACGCCCCAAAACCCTGGCGGTCGGCAGCGCGGCCCAAGTTCGCCGAAGGTTTTCATGAAGTTCCCCGGAGATATCATTATGGAATTCGGCGGCGGGCCAAGCTGGAGCGGCGTCCGCTTCGTCGGTGAGAAGGGGTCGATCACCGTCACCCGTGGCCGAGCAAGGTCCGATCCGGCCGAACTGATCGCTCAGCCGGTGAAGAAGACCGATTTCTCGTCGAGATCCGGATGCCACTTGCTGTTGCGAGCCCACGGTTGCAGTTGACGCTGAACGACCAACTCGCTCTTCTTATCATAGAAGGTTGGTGCCTGAGATTCAGGGAAGACATTCAGAATCGGATCTTGGCCATCGTCTGCTCGGCACTCGGTCCCAGGGTCTAGGCCGATGACGAGTGACATCATCACAACGTAGTTCGTGGACTTCCTGCCGCAACTGCTGAACGATCGTCGTCAGCGACCGCAGTTGTTCGTCAACGGAATTGTGTTCTAATACCGGAGCACTCATAGTGCTCTGAATTAGATGATTTTCCGCGACGCCGCCAGGTCAGTTCGGTAATCTTCCGCCCCTTTGGCGAGTATTTACATGGCTGCGAGGCTTCCAACCTCACCTCACTTTCCACATTTTCCATGACTTCATACCGATTTCGCGCGCCCAAAATTGCGGTTGGCCGACCTCATACCATAGTTCAAAATCCAGGAAAAAGGGAAGACTCCAGTGATGCTCAGGATCGGACGTTTCATGGTGTGGATTGTGGTGGCTTGGGCCGCGGTTGCACAAGCGGATGGTCCGGCGATACGCGACACGATTTCCGATGCGGGGTCGACGGGCGGACTGGCCGTGTTTGTCGGGCAGAGCGACGGCGTCGGAGAGATCGAACTTGCCCAAACCGGACGTTGGTTAGTCCTGACCGTCGTGCCGGATGAAGCGTCGAGTCGGCGTATACGCGATGTGGTCGAAGAGGCCGGCTTGTCTGGGCTGGTGCCGGTCCGCGGCAGAGCGCTGATCAAGACCGGCGGCCGGCTATACGCCTCGTGTGAAGACGGCACCGTGCGTTGTTTCGGCGAGTAACGGATGGCCAATTCATCGACTCGTTTGAACGGGAGAGAAGACATGTGCAAGTTGCGAACTCTATTTGTCGCGTTGTCTGTAACCATCGCCACGTCGCCAGTCGCGGCGGGCGGTCAACCGAGTACGGAGACCGCGTGGCACATCGGCTGGCCGTGCTGGTCGGGACCCCATACGAACTTCAGCGGCGTGCCGTCGGGCTCGCAACTGGCAGACGACCTCGACGACGCACGACTTCTCTGGAAGAGCGAAGAGATCATCCCGGTAGGCAAGGCACACAATCCAGGCTCCAGTAGCCGGGGCGCTCGCGGCAAACCGAGCGGGGGCGGGGCCAGCCCGATCGTTGCCGACGGACTGGTCTACCTGTGGTACTTCCAACCCGCCGGCAACGTGGTCGACCGGGACCGTTTCGAGGCGGCCAAGGAGAACGGCCGCTACGGCGGGCCCCACGCCGATCCCTTGACATGGTGGACCGGTGCCGACGAAGTCGTGGTGGCCATCGCCAACGGCCACGTCTCCGCACGGGTCAAGAACGACGTGGGCGAATCCAAGCCGGGCGCCGCCCGAGGCGTCTGCATCGAACTGGCCACCGGCCGACTGAAAGGCGAGTTCACCGCTCCGTTCGGCGGCGCCGACTGCTCGACGATCGTGGCAGACGGACGCGTGCTGGCCGACGCGGACGGTTCGCACAACGGCACGCAGTTGTATCTGGCCAACGCCGACCCGCAGAAGATCGAATCGCTCGGCGCGGGAGAAGCCTGGCAGCCGCCGCACGTGACGACCACTGCCTACCACTCCGCCATGACGCACACCTACGTGGCCGGAAGACTGTTCATTCGCGGCCAAAACCATGTCTGCTGCTACGACGTGCGAGAAGCTTCTCCATGAGGAGACAAGTATGAGCGCCAAAGACCTCCTGATCTGTTGCGTTGTTGCCGGCGTCCTCTGGCACGTGCCGGTTCAGGCCGTGGGGCAGTCGTCGCAGCCAGACGCGATCGAGGTGCTGAGTAACCGGTCTGTCTGGCGATTCCACGCCGCGTGGCGAACGCCAGCCACCGTGGCCAGCCGTGAGTACGATCTGGGCGGCGGATACGTGGTGACAAATCCACCGGGCACGCGATGGATTCGCGACAGCTTCACCGAGCCGACGCCGCCCCCGGCCGCCGATTGGATGACGCCCGACTACGATGACTCAAACTGGACACGGTACGTGGGGCCACCTTTCAGCGGCCATGGCTACGGCTCGGCGGCCGAGGTCTATATCCTGTGCGGGCGTGTTCGCTTTGGCGTCGGCGATCCGGCTCGGGCCGAGCAAATCAGATTGAACCTGACGTACCGGGGCGGTGTGGTGGTCTACTTGAACGGGACGGAAGTCGCGCGAGGACACCTGCCAGCAGGCAAGATCGAGTCGCTGACCCTGGCAAGCGATTACCCGAAGGACGTCTTCTTTGGCCCGAAGGGCGCGCCGCTGCCACCGGTTTCTCAGAAGCGGGGACCACGCCCTGAACTGCAAGAACATTACGAAAAGCGATTCCGAAAACTGAGCACGCTTCTTCCGGCTAACCTGTTGCGCAAGGGGACCAACGTCCTGGCGTTGGAACTGCATCGCGCGGCACTTCCAGTCAGGCATATGTCCGACGCCAGTCGTGGTTGGAATCCTACGGTGGGCAAGGATGCTTGGGGAACTTGCGGCGTGCAAAGTCTTTCCGTCACGGCACCGGCCGCCAGCCGTCTGATCGCCAACACGGGCGTGGTCCCCGAGATGCAGATCTGGAATTGCGACACGCTGCTTCGGCCCGGCGTCGATGTCCTGTCGGGCGACCCGTTGGAACCACTACGCCCGGTCCGGTTAGCGGCTCCTCGCCACGGCGTCTCTTCCGGACAGGTCGTCATCAGTGCTTCATCGGAAATTGAGGGTGTGTCGGCCGCCGTGAGTGATCTGAAGACGAAATCCGGTGCAACGCTCGATGCCAGATGCGTCGAGATCCGCTACGCGACGTCACACGGCGACATTCCGCAGTTGCTTGCCAAGCCGCCCGGCCCGACGCAGATCCTGCCGATCTGGTTGACGGTGCGGATTCCCAACGATGCCACGCCGGGATCGTATCGCGGGACACTGACGATCACGGGGTTGGGCAAGAAGGCTTCGGTCCCGGTGGAACTCACCGTCTACGGTTGGACGCTGCCTGACCTACAGGACTACGGCACAACGGTCAGCCTGCTGCACTGCCCCGAATCGGTGGCGCGCCACTACGATGTGCCGCTTTGGTCCGAGGAGCACTTCAAACTGCTCGAGAAATCGATGGCTCTGTTGGGCTATGGCGGCAGCACGCTGTTGAGTGTTTCGGCCATAGGCGAGGACTGGTTCGGCGATCACCCGGCGATCGTGTTCCGCAAGGAGGGCACCAAGTACGTACCCGACTTCCGGTTTGTCCGGCGTTACTTGGAGTTGTACGACAAGCACGCCGGCCCCCCGCGCCAGCTTTGCGTACAGGTCTGGAACTACTCGGTCTCGCAACGAGGTTTCGGACGCGACGGCGGAAAGGAGAAGTGGATCTGCAAGACGCTCAACATCCGTCTGCTCGAAGGGAACCGGCTCGTGCCGGGCGAGATGCCCGTCTACACGCAGCGAGGTACCGAGGAAACATGGGCGGCGGTGGCGGCCGGCATGAAGCAGATTGTCAAAGACCTGGGCTGGACCGAGACACGCCTGCTCTGGGGTACCGGTGGAGATAACCTGCCCACCGAGGAGATCGCAACCTTCTTCAAGCAAATTGCTCCAGACATCTACTGGCGCGTCGCCACGCATGGCGGCAGCGTTCGCGCGTGGGGAGAGACGCCCCAGCAGCGTACGCAAACCGGAGGGCTGATCCTCGGTCACGGCAGCCTGGTGCGGCGCAACATCACGCGGCGGTCGTTGGTCGACGATTGTCCGTTCGAGGTGATCAAGCGGGACGGTGTTGCGTCGGTGGCCACCGATTACCTCACGATGGCGCCCTTGGGCCGAATCGCGGCCGGCTACGGCGGCACCGCCTTTCTGAGCTTTGATTACTGGAACGCTCTGACCGACGACCGGGACAGGCAGCGCTCGCCGATCGGCTTCTACGTTGGCTTTGGCAATATCCACCCCAGCGGCCGAGCGTTCGTAGCCCCGGGCCCCGGCGGAGCCGCCCCCAGCCCGCAGTTGGAAGCCTTCCGCGAAGGGCTCCAAATCACCGAGGCCATTCTACATCTGCGTGCCGCCCTGGCCGATCCGCAACGCAGCGCGGCGATCGAACCGGAGGTGGCCGCCGAGGCGAAGGCCGTCATCCAGATCCTGATGGACGTGATGGAGAGTAACCGCCGGTTCCGTCCCGCTGGCACCGCCGACGCGTGGCCGCACGTTCGGCGGATCTACGAACTCGTCTCCGAGGTCGCTTCGTGGGACGATGCCTCACATAACTGATCGAAAGGAACTCTCGATGCGCATTCTTCTCGTAGTGATCGTGGCCGCAATTCTCCCGGTGCCAGCCGGTTCAGCCAGGGCCGCCATGAAGGATACACCGCATCCCTACATCCTCTGGACGCCGGCGGAAGCGGCTGCCATCCGACGGCAAGTCGAGACGCAGCCCTGGGCCAAAGAGACACTCGATCGGATGGCGACCGACACGCGGTGGGACAAAGGCAAGCCGCTGGCAAACCTGTTCCGATACGCGGTGCTCGGCGACGAACAGGCAGGCGAGGTCGAGCGAGATTATCTGCTCTCGTTCATCGGCGCCAAGATGGACCGCCACTCGGCCGACGGCCACTCATTGGGCAAGCACTACGACAACTACATCCACGCGCTGCGCTATGATGTCCTCTACGAAAGTCTCACACCGAAGCAACGCAAGGACATCGAGAGTACGTTCCGGCGATTCATTCAATACGAGTTGGACCACCCCTACGTCAATACGCGGATCAGCCTGTTGCCGAATATGCAGTTGCCGCGGCTGTGCGCGGCGCAGTTGATGAGCGTCGCGCTGAAGGATGAGAAACTCATCCGCCGGCTCTGGGAAGCCCCCAGTGCGTTTCGGTGGTTCATGGGCGACTACGTCTCCGACGGCTGTTTCTACAACGAAGAATTCACCAAGATGCAGAGCATTATTGGGGAGATGCTGCTGTATTGCCGGGGACTAGAGCGTCTGGGACTGGACGACCTGGGCTACGGTTTCGTGGGTGAAGGTGGAGGCTCGATGCGACGCTACGTTGAGAGCTACCTGAAGTTGGGCTACCCTCGCAGCGACATCCCCGGCGGCATGCCGCGATACGAGCGGATCGCGATGGGTGACGCCCGCGGAACCACAATGGGCGTATTCCAGCACGCCAACGTCACCGGTGCCCTGCGACAACTCCCCAGCGCCGAGGATTCCAGCGGCAAGAAGGGCGAGTCGCGGATGGACCTGCAGTTATTCTTCGCCGCCAACATGAACGGCCGCGACCATCGCAACACGAAGACAGTGAAACTCGGCATGCCGATGTGGTTCGAGATCCTCCAGGCCCGCTACCCGGACGCGCCGTTTGCCTACTTCCTGGCCCAGATGCGCGACCCCGAGCAGGACAAATACTATCCGTCGCTCCTTTGGGGGCTGGACCCGATCGACCCCAAGAGGGTGCAGCCGCCGGCGGCCGCGTCGTACGTCGCGCCCGAGCGTGGTTTTGCCATGCTCCGTGCCGACGAGTCGCCCGCCTATTGGGAGTCGGCAGCGCCGGCCGTGTGCCAACAGTTCGCCACGCTCTATGTACATTACACGTCTGACTGTTTCTCGCTGCTGGGTTACCACGCCTTCAATCGCCCGATTTACTTCAACCGCACGATCTCGGCAGGCTACAACGGCGGTCCGTGGGATTTCTCGGTTCGCGGGCATTGCGGGGTCGTGGTTGATGGCTTGCAGGCTCAGCCGATCGGAGAAGTGCCCACGCGACACCGCTTTACCCCGTTGGTGAAGTTTGTTTCCGCACGGGCCAAACTAGCGGACCCGGGCAAGCCCTACAAGGGGCAAGGCGAGGTGCGGTCCAGCGACCAGCCGCAGATGGCAGCCACCGAAATCTATCCGAATATCGAGTTGTCGCGAGCGTTGATGTTGACACACGAGTATCTGTTCGACGTCTGCGCGGTAGCCGACAAGACCGGGCAACCGCGGCAATACCACTGGCTGGTACACGCGCCGGGAGTCCTGGCGGATCGCAACGCCTGGCAGAAGTCGACGGAGCTTCAGAACACGCTAATGAACGTCAGTCCGGCGGACTTGCCGAAGAACGACGGCCGGGACTTTGCTCGGCAGTACCGCATCCCTGCCGACCCGAAAACTCTGCCAGCCGAGCGGTCGTGGATCCGCATCAGCAACGAAAGGAAGATCGACGCCGGTAGCAAGCCGCTGTCGATCACCGTACAGCAGTCGTGCATCTTGCCGGACGTGAAGCAGTCGGTGCTTGACAAAGCCTGGTACGACCGCAAGATCGGGGTCCGCGTCCGCATGCTAGGCGAGGAAGGAACGACCGCCTTCGCGTTCGACACGCCGACCCACTACCCGTCGGGTACACCGCGAGCCCCGCGAAGTGGCCAGGAGCGTCGGCGGCCGGAGACAGGCGGTGTATCGCTGGCGGTGGCACGCAACGGTCCGGCAACGCTGTTTGTCGCGTTGCACGAGCCGTTTGTCGGCGGCGAGGCGAAGATCGAGCAGTTCCGACGCATTCAGCAGACGCCCGACGCGGTGGCCGCGGCAATCGTTGGGCAGGGGCTTCATGATCGCGTCATGCTACGATGGACGACGGGCGAGGAGCCCGTCACACTGGCCGGTGACGGCGAAAGCTTCGCGTTCGCGGATTTTGCTTTTGTACGGATTCAAAAGAATACGGTTGAAGTCATCGGCGATCTCAGCGCAATGACGCTCAAGGTGTCCGGGCGGCCGAAGCTGGTAATCAACGGCAAAGAGCAGCCGGCAACGGTCTCGGGCGGTTTGATGGAGTACGGAAACTAAAAGGAGCGTGCCATGCAAAACGACATCTCGATCACCGGCAAGCAGAGAGCAATCAGTCGCCGCAAGTTCCTGGGGTGTCTCGTCGCCGCTGCTCCACTGCCGACGATCGTACCCCGGACCGCGCTTGCGGCGCCCGGCAGACCGGGTGCCAACGACCGCGTCGATGTCGCCCTGTTTGGCATGGGAAAGCGCGGCAAACAAATCGTCGACAACATGCCGCCGATGGGTCGCATTGTGGCCGTGGCTGACCCGAACCGCAAGAAGGCGAAAGACAACACGAAGGAAAAAGGCGGCAAGTGGGCCGTGTATGGCGACGTTCGCCGGTTGCTCGACAGACACACAAGCGGCACCGAGAAGATCGACGGCGTGGTCTGCTGCAACACCGATCACAACCACATTCATACTGCCATTCTCGCATGCCAGGCCGGGGCCGATCTGTACGTCGAAAAGCCATTCTGTCACACGATCACCGAAGGCCGTGCCTTGGTTGAACTGGCGAAGAAACAGGGTTGCGTCCTACAGGCCGGTACTCAGTCGCGATCAATTCCGCTGAATCAGCTACTGCTGGGCGGCATTCGTGACGGTCGCTGGGGCAAGCTTCGCGCGGTGGTCTGTCGCTCGCACCGGATATCGAGCCCGACACCGCGTCTGCCCGCGGAGCCGGTACCCGACGGGATGAATTGGGACGCCTGGCTTGGCCCTGCTCGGCAGCTTCCCTACACGGAGGAATTCATCAAGCACTGGCTGCAGTACCGTGACTTCGGTCAGTGGACCAACGGTGGTTGGGGAGCGCACGCCTACGACATGATCCAGAACGCGCTAGGGGCCGAAGACACCGGCCCGATCGCGATCTGGCCGACCCACCCGAAGAGCCACTTCGGCGAGAAACCCGGCGAGTTGAACACGAAGCTCCGGATGAAGTACGCCTCGGGCCATGAGATACGCCTCGAACTCGACCGCGGTGTCGGGCCGGACGTCGGGGCCATCTTCGTTTGCGAAGATGCCAAGATCGAAATCAACCGCAACACCTTCAAAAGCAACCCGCCCAACCTGGTCAAGGAACTTCCCCCGGACCCCGATGCCAAAGAGGAAGTCACCTGGCCCGGGCGAATGGGTTGGATGGGACGCTGCCACTTCCGCAACTGGCTCGAGTGCATTAAGAGCCGCCGGCGTCCCAACGCCTATGGCGAGTTGGCCCAGCGTGCCGCAGCGCTTTGCTGCCTGACGACGATCGCCCGGCTGGTGAATCGGCCCTTGAAGTGGGATTCGAAGAACGAACGTTTCATCGGCGACGACGAAGCCAATGCATTGCTCAATCCGCCGCGCCGCAAGGGCTACGAACTGCCGCACGCGAACACATGAGGATACGACACATGCGTCTTGCCCCCCTGCTTCTTCTTCTGGTACTCAGTATCCGCGCCGAGGCCGCCATCTGGACGTTGACAAACCCTACGGATGAGGTCTACAAGGACGAGCCGGTTCGGCTGAAGCTCGACCTGCCCGATTGGGCGACCTCTGGCAAATTTAACGTGGCGCGCGACGGCCGGCCGGTCGGCTATCAGGTTGAACAGATCGATGATCGCCAGTGGGTTTGGGTCGCCGCTACCTTTGAGCCGGGCCAATCGACTCGTTACGCCTTGGAGAAAGGCACGCCGGCGAAGTCCAAGCCGCTGGTGACAGTACGCCGCGAGGGTGACGCGTACCTGATCGACAACGGACTGTACGCAGTCAAAGTGCCTGCGGTCGCGACGGACAACGCTCTGCCCGGTCCCATTCACTCGGTCCGACTACCCGGTGGCAAATGGGTGGGCCGCTCGTTCTGGCAAACCGACCGCAAGCTAAAGCAGTTCACGGCCACGGTCGTCGGCGACGGGACCGTCTTCGGCAAGGTACGGCTGCGGTACGAGTTCGAGGGGCTCTCGGGCGTCTGGGGTGACACACCGGCCTTTGCCGAGATCGACGTGACGCTCAACCCCGAGCACCGGCATGCCATCGTGGAAGAGTCGCACGAAATGGACGTCGAGGACTACTGGGAGTTCGAGGCCACCGCCGAATGGAGCGCCCGAGGGGCACTCTGCCAAATCCACAGCGGCGGGGCGGGCCGGCCGATCAATCGTGGCATGTGGCCGAAGGACCTCAAGCCGTTGGGATTCGATCCGGAAGCGATTGAAGGTCGATACCGCGACGCGGATCCGCGGGTAGGCCACACGCTGATGTGGCTGCTGCCACGTTGGAGTCAGGCCTACGAGGACGGCTGGTTCTTCGCCGCTTCGGACGGGCAACACTGCATCGGCCCGATGGTTGCCCGGGCCGGAAAGTGGTTCTGGCCGCACGACAATCGCATTGAGATCAGAGCAAAGCCCTCGGCCGACTACGCGGGGCTGCGGTGTCCCACGTGGCGGGGGCGGCGGTACTGGCTGCTGGTGGTGAATCGGTCGGAAGCCCTCGCCGAACGCGTCGAAGTGATCCCGCCAAGCAAGCCGGGGCAGAAGCCCAAGGAGATCCTCCACATCCCTGCCAGTGACTATGCCTATCGCTACGCCTTTCGCCCGTTGGACAAGATCGTGCATGAGTACATCACCGTGTGGCCGGGTAAGGACGAGGGCAAGGTGGCCTACCCACGCTCGATCAACCCGCTGAAGATCAAACGCGGATGGCTGGGCGGATCGCATGGCGGATTCTCGGCCGAGACGCCGCTGCAAAAACTCGTTGCCTGCCAGATGATGCTCGACCCGGATATGTACGGCCGGTACAGCCTCTTCTGGTCGCCGCAGAATCCGAACTTCTATACCGACTTCATGCGGGTTCCGTTGCGGATGCTCGGCGAGTTCCGCAGCCATCCGCAATACCGTGAACTAGAGGCGATGGCCAAAGAAGTACGAGACGAGGACGGCGGCTACAGCGTTACCAAGCCCGGTGGCGCCGGTCAGGAATGCCCCGGCTACCACGCCTATGCCAAAGGGGTCGGCAGTTTCCATCGAAAGACGTCCCAACCGCTAGGCGACGGCCGCCGTGGCATGCACCCCGGGGGCGATACCCACCCGCCCTACGTCTTCGACTATAAGGTCGGCGGAGCGGGAGACGTCAAGGGACTGAAGACCGAGGAGTTTCCCGGGTTCGGCGTCGTGTTCCACAACCGACCCGGCACCGATCGGGAAACTTACTTTGCGCTGAAGTCGGGTCCGAACCGTGGCCATTATCATGGCGATCAGCTCGCGTTCCACTACTGCGCCAACGGTTTCCCGCTGGCGGTCGATCACCATTGCTCGTACTCACCGCGTGCCGGCCAGGAGCACATGCACAACCGCGTGGCCTTCTCGAAGCCGGAGTTGCCCTACGCCAACATGGACGGCTACGAACGGCTGATCGCGCTGAAGACGGCCGAGACGGCCGACGTGGCGATCGGGCAGGTCGAGTCCGACCGGCTCCGCTACGTCAAGCCGTTTCCGCCCGAAGATTGGGACCGCGAGTGGCCGCAAGTGAAGCTCGATCCGCCGTTGGTCTACCGCCGCACGGTCGTCTTGATGCGCGACGGTCCCGACGCTCAGGATTACTTCGTCATCCGCGACCAGTACGCGGGCCCCGAACTGACAGCCCACTATTGCCTGCACGTGCTTGGCGAACAGTGCCGGCAGCAGGGCAAAGTGGTTGACTTTGAAGGGCTGACTCTCTTCGTGGCCAAGCCCGA
>Ga0180431_10009219_pt1 | contig 11187 bp, 5 predicted proteins | sample SS_ome_11_FD_132459 | JGI IMG/M metagenome (GOLD analysis project Ga0180431, IMG submission 132459) | Hypersaline lake sediment archaeal communities from the Salton Sea, California, USA - SS_1_MS_1 metaG | ecosystem: Environmental > Aquatic > Non-marine Saline and Alkaline > Hypersaline >...
ATCCACCAGCGAGTGACGGGGCTCGGCTGGGGGGAGGAGACCATCCTGATCGGGCTGTCGAAGGATCAGCCGCCCACCCAGTGGACCGTTGACGCCTTTGGGCGGGTTGCTCCCTACGCCCGCTGGGCGAGCTGGTCGCACGGGCGGGGCGGGCTGAGCCTCTGGGCCTTCGAGCCGGACGAGCCGGTCCGCTACGCGAGCGGTCAGACCGTCGCCTACTACGCGCACCCGTACACGCCGAGCCCGGGCGAATGGGTGCGCCGGCCGGACCGGCCGGTGGAATGGGTGGTGATCCAGGACGCCGTCCAGGGCGGGTGGAACGCCGTGCGGGCCAACTACGCCTCCTGCCGCAACGACCTGCACAAGTATCACCTGCCCGCGCAGTACCGCGGCCTGCCCAACGGCACCATGCTGACCGTCGACCGGGAGCGGGGCGGCAACGCGGGCTTCGCCTTCGTCTGGTTCGACTTCTGGACCCGGCGCTTCCCCAACCGCTGGATGCAGGACGGCACGCGCCGGAACACGGGCTCCATCGTTGAGCCCGGCCCGGACGGCCCCGTGGCGACGGTCCGCTACGAGATGCTGCGCGAGGGCCTCCAGGAGACGGAGGCGCGGGCGCAGATCGAGAAGGCCCTGATGAACGGCGACGTCGCGGGCGAGTTCGCCGCGACGTGCCGCGCGTTCCTTCAGCAGACGATTGACATCCGCTTCCAGAAGAAGGCCGACGCAGCCGGCAAGGACCCCTATGGCTTCACGGGCGGTCACGCCGGCAGCACGCTCGGCGCGCCCAGCCATACGTGGGGATTCGCTCCCTACCCCCGGTGGATCGAGCTGACGGGGCGGCTCTACGATCTGGCAGGGCAGGTTCAGACTCTGGCGGCGGGGAGGGAGGGCGAATGATCGGCGCTCGTCAGTTCTGTTTGACCGTGTTCGTCTGTCTGTTCGTCGCGTGTTCTCTTGCCGCCGGGCAGGTGACGCAGACGCCGATGGTGCTCACGCACGACTCCAACGTCATCAAGGTCCAGTTCGACCCCTCGGGGAAGCCTGTTCTGCTGACGGTGGCGCATGACGCCATTCTGTGGGACGTCGAGACGGGGACCCGGATGCGCACGTTTGAAAGCCCATGGAACGGCGGGTATCTGGCCAGCTTCTCGCCGGATGGTGAACGCCTCCTTTTATCCGCCAGTCGGACCTGCGACGGCGGGCCGGCAACTGTCTGCGATGCGCACACCTTCGAGATAGTGTGGCAGGTCGAGCCGCGTGAGTGGGGGTTCATGATGTCCGCGCTTTCGCCGGACGGGAACTACGCCATCGTCAGTCGCGATACCTACCACTGGCTCCTCGATGCGCGAACCGGCGAACAGCTGCACGAACTGGCTCCCGAGATTAATCCGGGCCAGCGGGGCAACCCGGTCTGCCTCGCTTTTAGCCCGGATGACGCCTTGTTCTTTGTCGCCAGCGATATGGGCGTCGATCGGGTCTGGGACACGGGGACGGGGAGCGTGCGGCACAAGATATCCCACGGCAATATCATCTGGGACGCCGTCTTCACGCCCGACAGCGCCCGGCTCATCACCGCATCCCAGGACGGCACGACGGGCCTCTGGGACATGGCGACGGGTCAGAAGGTGCGCGCGCTTCGGCACGGCGGGCCCGTTTACTCGGTGGACCTCCCGGCCGACGGCAAGACGATACTGACCGGCGCGGGCGGCGGCAAGGCCGTCCTCTGGGACGCGGCCACGGGGGATAAGCTCCGGGAGCTGGACCATGAGTCCGACGTGACCTGCGTCGCCCTGTCGAGAGACGGGCGCCTGGCTCTGACCGGGGCGCGGGACGGGGCGGTCACGCTCTGGCGCGCCGGCACTGGAGAGAAGGTGCGGGAGTATGAGCACGCGGATCTGGTCTGGGACGTTGCGTTCGCCCCGGACGGTTCCCGCGCTGCGTCGGCCTCGCAGGACAAGACGGCCATGCTGTGGGAGGCCGGTTTCTCCCCGGAGAGGCCGGCGCCCTGACGCTGCCGCGCTGCTGCGGCGAGAACCCCTAGCTCGGAGATGGCGGATAATGCCGAGCCTGAAGCGATACGTGCTTGCCTGCTTGCTGGCACTCGCTGTAGTCGCTGCGTCGCCGCCCCTGGCGGCCGGGACCGGGCTGGACATGCGGATCGTTGACCCCATGACGGATATCATGAGCGCGGACGACGTGGCAGCGGCGGCGCCGTTGCCCGCCGTCCGGATGGTGGGCCCTCGCAACGGCGTCTGCTCCGGGGTCGTCGTAGTCGGCGGCGCCGCTGCCGCCAGCGTGCGCGCCACGGTCAGCGACCTGACAGGCCCGGGCACCATACCCGCGCAGAACGTGCTCGTCCGCTACGCCGGCAAGGTCGAGGTGGCGCACAAGGTCAGCAGCCAGAACGCGCAGTCCGACCGCGTCGGGATCGGCGATCGTTACACGAACTTCTCCTACTACGACGTCCTGTGTGAAGAGCCGCCGGCGGGCGCGACGCTGGTGCCGATCTGGGTTACGGCCAGGGTCCCCGCCGCGGCCACGCCGGGGATATACAATGGCGTGCTCACCGTCGGCGGCGTCGCCGTGCCCGTCCGGCTGGACGTTGCCGCCTGGAGCATCCCGGACCCGCGCGATTGGGTCACGCACGCCGGGTTCGTGCAGTCGCCGGAGACACTGGCCGCGCAGTACGGCGTCCCGCTCTGGTCCAGGGAGCACTGGCACTACCAGGCGCAGTCCATGAGGATGATGGGCGAGCTCGGCGCCAAGGACGCCTTCCTCCCCGTTGTCGCTAAGACGCACCTGGGCAACGACACGGGCATGATCCGGTTCGACGACGGCCGGCCTGACTTCCGCATCGTGGAGGCGTTCCTCCAACTGTGGAAGCAGTGCGTGGGCGATCCCCACGCGGTCATAGTCTACCTCTGGGAGCCCTCGTTCGCGGGCAGGCGCGGCCGGAAGGCCAACGTCCCCGTGACCCTGGCCTCCGGGCAGGAGGGCGCGCTTCCCATGTACGGCTCGCCCGCCAGCGAGGCGGTCTGGAAGCCGGTGCTCGACGGCATCCGCACGCGCGTGAACGCCCTGGGCTGGGGCGACGAGGCGATCATCATCGGCGCGTGTCACGACCAGCGTCCGCCCGGGACGGTCGTGGAGTTCCTCAAGCGGATAGCGCCGTACGCGCGCTGGGCCATCTGGACGCACGGCGCCGGCGACCCGCCCCCGCCCGAGCAAGGCCCCGTCATCCTGGACGGCATGGTGATCGGGCACTACGAGTCGCCGTACTGCCCGAGCTTGCCGACGGAGGGCTTCCTCGCGGCCGGCTGGCTCTCGCCGTGGAAGGCCGGCATCAACCCGCGCAAGTACATCTTCCAGTACTCGCCCCTGACCCAGTACCGCACGTTGCCGCAGGGGACGGCTGTCTTCGTAGACCAGCGCTATGAGGGCCGGCCCGACCTGCAGCACCTGCGGCTGCGCGCGCTGAAGCATAGCGGCCAGGGGTTCACGCGCGTCGGCTTCGACTGCTGGGAACTCAACGGGGAGCGGCCGCTGCTCAACCGCTACCTCGGCGACTGGAGCAATATGTACCGCTACTGCCCGTGGTCCATCACGCACCCCGGCCCGCTCGGTCCTCTGGCCACGGCGCGGTACGAAATGCTCCGGGAGGGGATGCAAGAGACTGAGGCGCGCACCCTCATCGAGAAGGCGCTGGTCGGGGAACGCATAACCGGCCGGCTGGCTGACGAGTGCAAGGCCCTGCTGGCCGAGCGCATCCAGGCGCTCACGAAGCACGGGAAGTTCAACCCCGGGCACGGCGAAGCGGGACAGACGCTCACCACGCGCCTCTGGGGCGTCCCCGACGACTGGCAGGGCAGCGCACTGCGCCTGTTTAACCTCGCGGGCGCGGTCACGCAGGCCGCGCAGTAACGGCCCCGACGCAGCGGTCTTCAGGGGGAGTAAAGACATGGCGGACAAACGCCCGAACCTTCTGCTCATCACGACCGACCAGCAGCGCTGGGACGCACTGAGCCTGTACGGACGGCCAGGCTACCGGACGCCGAACCTGGACCGGTTGGCCGAGGAGGGGATATCCTTCGGCCGCAGCTACTGCCCGGCGCCCGTGTGCACCCCGGCGCGCGTGTCCATCCTCACGGGGCAGTACCCCACGCGGCACGGCGCCTACCAGATCGGGATGGAGCCGGTCCCCGCACTCCGGGGGCCGACCATCGCGTCGGTGCTGGCCGAGGCGGGGTACGGCACGGCGCTGATCGGCAAGACGCACTTCGTCGCACGACACCTTGAACATCAGCACGTCGCCGGCGTCGCCGACCCGTCGCCGGACCGGCCGGACCCGGACGAGGAGTTCTGGCAGGGCTTCGACGGGCCTTACTGCGGCTTCGAGTTCGTGCGTCACTGCCAGAGCCACACGTCGGACAGGGCCCCCAACGCCCACTATCGGGCGTGGCTGGACAGGCAGGGCCTGAACCTGGACCATCTGCACACGCGCACCGACGACGCCGGGGTCGTCCACAGGCCCGTCGATTACGGCCACTGGGGCATCGACGAGTCCCACACGCAGACCGCCTGGATCACCGAGGAGTCGTCCGCCTGGGTCGAGGAGCAGCAGGGGAGGGGGCGGCCGTGGTTCTGCTGGGCCTCTTACCAGGACCCGCACCCGCCCTACGTCTGCCCCGAGCCGTACTTCTCACAGGTGGACATGACGGGCGTGGACCTGGGCGGACTCAAGGAAGGCGAGATGGACGACAAGCTGCCCTTCTACCGGCGCTTCTTCGACGGGCACTACTGGGGAGACGAGGACGACCAGGATTTCATTGACCCCGACTGCCCGGTCAAGAACATCCCGGCGCTCGGCAGGTACGAGAACGTCGCCGATCCGCAGCGCGCGATACAGGCATACGTTGGGATGGTCAACATGACGGACGCTTACGTGGGCCGCCTGCTGGATGCGCTGGACCGGGCGGGCGCGCGCGAGAACACGCTCGTCCTCTTCACGTCGGACCACGGCGACATGCTCGGCCAGCACGGGCTCTGGGGCAAGGGGATCGCCGCCTACGACGGCCACCAGCGCGTGCCCGGCCTGGCCTGCTGGCCGGCGGGACAGAAACGGCCCGGCGGACGCACGGACGCCATGTTCAGCCTGGTGGACGTCATGCCGACCTTCCTGGACACCGCCGGCCTCCGGCCGCCCCCGTTCGTGCAGGGCGTCAGCCAGTTGCCCGTCATTCGGCGCCAGGCGGAGTCCGCGCGGGACTGGGTGCTGGTGGATTTCCTCGCCACGGTCAGGCTGCACCAGCAGACGCTCGTGCAAGGCAATCACAAGCTGGTGGTTTACCGGCACGCCGACTACGGCGAGCTGTACGACCTGAGCGAGGACCCGGAGCAGTACGAGAACCTCTTTGACCTGCCCGAGGCCCGCGAGATTCGCCGGAGGATGATGCACCGGCTTGTGCGCGCCAACATGGAGGCAGTCGGGGTGATGCCGTGTCGCATCTGGCACGCCTGAGGGCGGCGTGCTATCTCTGGTAGATGGGCAACTGGCAGCAGGGGACGCTGAGCGCCAGGATCGCCATGGCCGTCGTGTAGCAGGGCCCCGCCCGGCCGCCGTCGCTTCCCTTGGTGGGCCATGAGCCGTTGCTCTGCTGCATGGGCAGGAGAGTCTCATACATCTGGCGGGCGTGTTTCTCCCAGTGCTCCCCTCCGAGCTGGTACATGCCCTGGGCGGTGTAGTAGGCCCCATAGAAGAGATAGTTGGAGTCGGTGGGGTGCTTCAGTATGTAGTCGCCCGCCCCGATGGCTGCCGTCTCGCCGTGATGGCCGCAGAGTTCCAGGCACAGCAGCGCCGTGCCGGTTCGGGCCACGCCGGAGCCCGCGCCCGGCTGGTAGGCGAAACCGCCGTCCTTGCAGCGGCAGTTCATCACGAACTTGACCCCGTCCTCGATGGCCTGGGCCGGCACCGCGGCAGCGGCATTCCGCGCCGAGCGCAACGCCATCAGCGGCCAGCCCGTGCAGCTTATGTCGCTGTCGCGGCTGTTATGCTCGTAGCGCCAGCCGCCCTGATGGCTGTCGCGTTTCTTCATCTGTTGTGCCGCCAGTACAACTCTCAACGCCTTGGGGAGTGCCTCGTCGATCTTCTTCTGGCGCTCCGGGTCGACCATGCCCGAGACCTCCGACAGGAACAGAGTCGCGATGGCGTGACTATACATGCCTCCCCCCGGCGACCCGGCCCTGCCGACCAGAACGCCGTTGTCCTGAGCGCAACTGAGCACGAAGTCTATGCCCCTGTTGATCTCCTCTCCGTACGGCCCGACCCCGGGAGTGTATCCCTTCGCCAGGAACGCCATCACCGAGAGGGACACGACGGCCGTAACGCCCTGCATCTGGCCGCGGAACGAGCCGTCCGCCAGTTGCTGCGAAGCCAGGAACTCCAGACCCCGGTCCATGGCCTGCTCGACCGTTTCCTCGTAGTCCTCGAGGGTCTTCTCGATGTCCTTGCCCCCGGCGACGACGTGGCCGGGACTCACGAGGTGAACGCATACCACGCTGCCTATCGTCAAGGCGATAAGACATGCAAGGGATATTCTCTTGGTCGCTGCTGACATGATCATTCCCCGTTCCCGTCCGGCTCGGCGCCTCCCCGCCTGGCGATCTCGTGGAAGTACCGCTTGATGAGCGCCCTGTATTCCGCCGGCCCCCGCTCTGCGGCGGCCTGAAGGATGTCGCTGCGCAGTTCGCTGGGCAACCTGGCCCACTCGTCCAGCGTGATCCCGGCATCCTGGAGTTCGACTGTCGCGGGATCAAACTCGATGCCGGCTATGCCGGTCTTCGAATCCAGTGTAAGCGTCTCGTACGTCGAGTCCCTGGCAATCTGCTGCGCGAGCGAGAAGGGCTGCAAGCCCATGCGCTGCGCCCTCGCCGCCATCTGCTGCAGGGCGGCGTCGAGCCTGTCGGATGCCAGCGCCGCCTCCGGGGTGGCCTGGGTCTGCGCCGCCTCGCTTGCCGCGTCAAAGGACTGCGAGAGGGGCAGGCTGTCCTGCGCCAGGGACTGATCCAGGTCCGGCAACAGGCCCTCCTCCACGGCCTGCTGGACGAGTTCGCCCAACTGATCCAGTGCCTCCGCTGCCTGTCCCAACTGCTCCGCGGAGGCCATCTGCTGGGGCACTGCCTGATCGAGACTCTCGGCCGCGAACGCCTGCTCGGCCTGCTGCTGGCTGCGAGCGGCTTCAGCCAGGTGGTCGGCGGCCCGCGCTGCGGCCTGTTGCGCGTCGTGCTCGGGGAAGAGCGGTTGCAGTCGCTCACGGAGGGCCTGGGTCTGCACGCCCAGATCCTGGGTGGCCCTGGACAGGCCCTGCTGGCGCGAGCCCAGGAGGGCAGGCATGAGTTCCTCGGCCAGCGCCTGCATCTCCTCGGCCAACCCCTGCTGTCGCTCGGCGAGGTCGGCCGTATCGCGGGCAAGGTCCCCCGTCTGCTCCAACTGCTGGGCGCGCTCCGCCGGGCTCTGTTCGGCTTGGCGCGGGGTGGCCGCCGCGGCGCGCTCGGCTTCCTGGAGCCGGCCTGCGAGTTCGCCCAGGTCCTGCGCGGCCGCACTGGCGCTCTGTGCGGCCGCCGGGACGTCTTGTGCCTGCATCTGATCGGCGGCCCGCCCGGCTTCCTGCGCTGCCTCATCCTGTATCTGGTCCTGCTGGGGCGCGACGGTGTCGGTACGTTCGGCGATGTCGGCGGCCTCTCTGGCCGCGTCGGCCTGCTCCGCTTGCAGGCGGGCCATCTGCGCCGCCAGGAGTTGCTGCTCGAGTTGTGGGCGCCTCCTGGCGAGGTCCTCAACCTGCTCCCGGACCTCCTTTTGATCGGTGGCCATCTTCGCGATCTGGTCCGCGCGGGGGCGTCGGTTCGGCAGGGGGGGAGTCTGCTCGTTGAGTTCCCGGAGCGCGGCCGCCATCTCTTCGGCGCGCTGTGCGGCTTGCGCCGATGCTTCCTGGGCCTTGGGAGCCTGCTGTTTCTGGAGGGCCTGTTCGGCCTGCTGCATCTGCCCCCTGGGATCGTGCTGCCGGACGGCGCTCTGTGCCTGGGCGGTCGCCTGTTTGGCCGCCTCGGCAAGCTGATCTGCCTCTTTGCGGACCTGCTCCTGGGTTGTCGCCATCTGCGCGATTTGCTCCTGCGCCTGTGCCAGGTCCCGCGCCGGCTTCTCCGGGTCAGCCATCCCGCGCTGAAGATCCGTGGGGAGTTTGGCCATCTGCTCAGACAGCTTCTTCTGGGCCGAGGCAACCTGTTCCGCCTCTTTGGCGAGTTGGGCGGCGGAATGGGTTGCCTGCTTCGCCTCGACGGGGGCGTCAGAATCTTCGGCGGCCTTGCGCTGGGCCTCAGCCACGTGTCGGGACATCTCCTTGGCCTGCTCGGCGGCCTGTTGGGCAGCCGCGACTGCCTCCTGGGTCTTGCCCTGCTTGAGCCTGTCCGCAGCCTCCGCCATTCGGGGCGACGGTTCGGGCTGCTCGGTGCCCTTGGTCGCCGGATTCTGTCCCACGCGCTCTGCGAGGCCCTTGCCTGCTCGGCCAGGGCCTCTTGCTCTCGTTGGAGTTCGTCCGCTTTGGTCAATGCCTGCTGGAGGGCCTGTGCCTCATCCATGCCTTCCCTGGTCCGGGCCGTCTTGTCTGCCAGGTCTTTCTGCTTGCGCGCGAGTTGTTCCGCCTTGGCGACGAGATCTGCGGCGGCCTGTTCCCTTTGCAGTTGGTCGGCCTTGCCGCCCAGGTTACGCTCGGCATCCTTCTGTTCCCTTATGGCGTCGTACAGTTCTCCGGCAAGTATGTCTTCGGCCGCCTTGGACATGCCCTCTTCCTGCTGCGCGGTGAGTTCCTCGGCAGCCGCTCTCTTTGCGAGTTCCTTCTGGGCATCGGCCAGCATGAGCAGCGTCTCGTCGATGGTCTGGATCTCGTCGAGCCTCTTCGTGTCGCCCGCGAGGTCTTGCTGGTCTTTCTGCAGTTCGCGTGCGTCCTGAGCCAGGTCACGCATTCGCTCCTGGTCGAGCCGGGCCTGCGCCTCCAGGCCGCCGGGGGTCTGCCTGAGCATGTCGGCAAGGTCTTCGGCCACCTGGTCCTGTGTTTCCGCCCACTCCTGGTCCGTCATCGGCATCTCGTCAGCGTCCGGCGCCAGGCCGGCCTTCTCCTCGAACAACTGCTCCTGCGTCTGGGCCAGTTCCTCCAGTTGCTGCATCCTGCCAAGCGTCTCGGCCATCACGTCGAACTCGTCGATGAGTTCATCGACGGCGGCGATGGCCTCCTCGATCTGCGAATCGGCCTGCTCGGCCAGGGCGCCGCGCTGCTCGGGGCTCTCGGCGGTCTCAACCTGTTCGGTCGTCTCCCCTGCGCCCGCGATGTGCTCGTCGGCGAGGGTTTCGAGCCTCGGCGTCAGCGATTCATAGGGGGTTTTCTCGAGCATGTCCGTCAGGTCGCGCGTGTCCTGCTCGGCCGTGGTGAGGTGCTGAGCCATCTGATCCAGCCGCTGGCGGCTTGGCTCGCTGAGTTCCGGCTCTTTGGGGGCTTCCTCTTTGAGCGGGCCGGATTCGGCCTTGGCTGCCTCCAACTCCCCGCGAACCGCTTCGAGGCTTCGGCGTATCTCCTCGTCCAGTGCGGATCGCAGTTGCCAGAGGTAGGGCGGCGCCTCGAAGTCGATGGTGATCGTATATATCCTGGACAGGCCCTCCTGCGGTCCCTCCAGCTCGACAGGCAGGTTGTCAGTGGCGCTCAGTTGAAACTTGACCAGTCGCGCTCCTGCAAGCTCCGCTTCGGACAGGTCCAGTGCCGTTTCGCCGGACGCGTTGCGGCAGGGCCCGTCACCCAACGGCAGCGGTACCGGGAGGGGCGAGATCATGAGGCCGTCCTTCTTGCGGAGTATCTGGGCCTTCACGAGGCCCAGATCGTCCCGGACGGCATAGAGGATGGGAACGCTGTCGTCGGGCCGGCAGCGCAGTTCCGTCTGGCGCGGATGGGTAATCTGCGCCTCCGGCGCGCGGTCGGGCAGGGCCTCGATCAGGTGCCTTGTGCTGGGATTCGTGAACCCGTGTTCGTCTTCGGCGGCCAGCGCCCAGTAGCCAGTCGTCTCGGGGGTGAGGACGAACTCACACGTGACGAGCGCCTCGCCTTCGTCCGTCACCGTGCACTTGCCGTGCGCCAGCGGCGCCGCCCCGTCGTTGAGCAGGACGCGTCCCTTGACGACGGGTTTGCTGACGTGCGCCGTCAGCGTAACGGTCGTGCCGACGACGCCCTCTATGTCGCCTGTGAAGTCCTCTTCGACGTAGGGCTCCATCTGGCTGTAGGCCGGATAGTCGTAACGCACGTCCAGCCCCGTCACGGCGGGCGGCGGGACCACGCGGGCCCTGAAGTAGCGGCTCAGCGCGTCGCCGGCGTGGACGCGGTAGTGGAAGTCGTCCCGGGCCGGCGGACAGGTGACTACGAACTGTCGGCGACCGTCTTCCGTGTCGGCCAGCCGGACCATTTCCTGCACTCTGCGCCCTTTGTCCGCCGACAGGCGGTGAAGGTTGGCGGCCCGGACGGCGTTGTTGGCCACCAGCACCTCCACGCGCAGGGCGTCGCCCGGCCGGATAACGGTGTCTCCGGGCGTTACGGCGAGCTGATAGGCTGCGACGTTGGGCAGGTTCAGGAACGGCGCCAGGGCACGGGCGATCAGGCGGGCCGTCTGCTCGGGCCACAGCAGGTTGAGGGCAACCAGCAGCGCGAAGGCGCAGAGCGCCGCCACCAGGCGCGGACGGGCGTTGCGCAGCGTCACCTCGCGGCGCGGCCTGAGCAGTTCCACGTCGTGGCTCGCTTCGGCAACGAGGGCCGCGATGAGGGCTTCGGACCCGCGGATCTCGGGCGCGTCAGGGCTCATCGCCAGTTCAACGGCCGAGCTGATGCGCTCCTGGAGTTCGGGATGGCGGACCTCAATGGCCCGCGCGACGCCCGCCAGCGTGAAGCTCCGGGCCAGCGGGTGCAGCAGGAACGAGAAAGTCGCCACGACGGTGGCCACCACGATAAAGGACGTCATCACCCAGCGGGGCCACGAGGGCAGGAACGTGATGGCCGAGTCGATCGCCATGACCGCCAGCAGGGCGATGACGAAAGTCACGGCCACGGTGCAGAGCCCCCGCAGCAGGATCACCAGCCGCGCGCGATGCACAAGGCG
>Ga0180431_10009222_pt1 | contig 11185 bp, 15 predicted proteins | sample SS_ome_11_FD_132459 | JGI IMG/M metagenome (GOLD analysis project Ga0180431, IMG submission 132459) | Hypersaline lake sediment archaeal communities from the Salton Sea, California, USA - SS_1_MS_1 metaG | ecosystem: Environmental > Aquatic > Non-marine Saline and Alkaline > Hypersaline >...
TCACCTTGTTCAAAGGAAATTGGTTGTAAAGTAAGGGGTATTCCCAGATTATGCAATGACAACGCGTATCCTCTAGAAGCTTGTGCGTAACCAGAAGCATCAAACAAAGGACCAATATATTTTATACCTTTAATTTCCATATTATAACTCCTCTGCCTCAATAGTTTTCTTATCTATTCCAACATTTCCTACAATGTCATCTATTTCATCGTCTACTTTTTGCATATCATTCCAAGCTTCATCAAAAACCGAAACCCACTGCGGTGCAATATGTTTCTGCCAATCCATTTGAGTATTAACCCATTTGTACCCATTTTCCGCTCGTCTTTTAGCCTCTTCTGGATTATCATGTACTTCTACTAATTTTTTTACCAAATCTTCCGTATCAGTAAGTGGACGCATGACTTCGTTATCAAATTGAATAACGGTCCATAAACTTGGTTTATTACCACTTTTACATAACCAACCCATTTCTTCCGTCAAAAATTCTGGCAACATGGTGTTCGCTGGCATAATTATAGGCGTCTTGGCAGCCAAAGCTTCCATCCATGCAAGACCAAAACCTTCCCCGAGAGTAGTGCTAATAACCACGTCACTGCAATTATATAAAAGATTCAATACTTCCCTTGGGTATCCCTGGTTAGGTCCAAAATTTTTGGGAAAAATAACGTCTTTAGTAACATCCAATCCCATATATTTACACACTTCGCCCAAATCCCATCCTTGGTCTTTAATAGCCATGTGCAAATAAAGTAATGAGTCTGGAACTTGTTTTCTGAATTCTTTAAAAGCCATGATGGTTCTAGGAATATCTTTTCTTTGCTGATTTCTATTCACGTTAGTAATAATGAATTTATCGGCCAAGTGTCCAAAATACTGCTTTCTAAAACCTTCCGCTTTATCTTTATCAACTGGATGATATTCGACGGTATTCACGCCATGAGGAATGACCCTAATATCATTTCTATCTATCCTTTTCAAAGTTTCTTGTTTACCAAATTCAGAATAAGCAACCAAATAATCGGACGGCTCTATATTTTCCGCCCATGGCTGTTTAATAATCGAATCTACCGGGTAATAAAGAATTGATTTGAAAGGGTTAGACCTATTTTTTCTCAAATGAGGAATAAGCATCTTTACGAATTCCATAATGAAACTATCTTGAAGCAAAAATAAAATATCGAAATCCATTTGAGGAATCATATTTAATACTTTTTGTCTTCCGTAAGGGTCTTTCTGCTGATTAGTACCGGTAGGCCAAATTCGATATGGAAAATTATGAGGATCTCCCCAGTAATTAATACCTAAAATATCAATATCGTATTTACCAGTTTTATAAAGACCTTCAAAAACATTCCTTGACACAGTACCAAAACCAGTTGCACACGTGGGTGAGTCACAATATCCCAAGACCTTTATTTTTCTACTTGTTTTTGGTACGTATTTTCTACTTTTACCTTTAGACATATTCCCTTCCCTCCAATCATTTACTTATATTTTTATATGCCACGAAAGGTGACGTGTATCGCTTACTTGCGTTAGAAATAATTTGTGATTTTATCGATGGATTCTTATCCATATATAAATCAGTGGATTTTTTATTTATGGAAACCAATTTTAAAAATTCTCTTAGTCCCACGGCTTCGTAAACCGATTTTGGATCATAAGACGTAGAAGAATTCTGTCTCACATATAATTCTTTATTTTGCCCTACTAAATTTTCACCATTACTTTGTATCTTCTTGAGTATATATTCTTTTAGCTTTCTTTCTCTATTATCAATTATACGTTTTTTACTTTTTATGTCTAGGTATTCTCTTACCAGTTCTTCGTCGTTGTACTCGTCCGGCTTTTTTTTAATAAACGATTTACTTGAAAGAGCTTCCTGATATGCTGTACAATTATCTGTAAAATCACACCAATTACACATATCATTCAAAGTAGGAGCCGCATCTTCCTTTTTCAATTTAATCATTTCTTTATAAACCGCCAACATGTATTCTGAAAATTCTTGACGTTCCTGTTCAGTCCTATAAGTATAAACTGGATCGCCTCTCAAATAATCCAAAGATAAAACAATTCTTTCATATTCTGGATACTTAAGATTAGCTACTACGTCATAAATGGACAACTGAATGTCAGATTTTAATTCGCCGGCGGTTTCAAAATATTTGGACGTTTTATAGTCAGTTACTAGTATGGTACTATCACTTAACGCTTCTACTTTATCCATCGCGCCAATAAGCATTACACCCTCATTAGTGGAAACTCTAAATCTATCTTCAACCGTTAATATTTTACCATTAGCAAAATTATTTACTCTTGACATGACCATAGATAATCCATCACTATAAATACTAGTGTCCTCTATGCCTTCGCGCGCAGCGACTTTATTATACATATTCTTAATTTTCTTAATGTCGCCGCTCGTAAATTTTTCTTTCAACTGCCATATTTCACCAGCGACCGCCAAAGATTCATGTACCGCCAAACCAAGTTTAAACGAAGCGTTTGACTTTTTTGGTAAATGCAGTACGTAATTGCACCAATACTTCCATTTACACTGCAAAAACATACTCATTCTCGTAGCTGATAATAATATCGTTCTTTGATTCTTTTTTTCCATTTCAATCTCCATTCTCAATTAACACGTCATACCAATATAATCCTTGTAATGTGGCGTCGGTCATATCATTACCAGTTTCAAACGTGTAATTTCTAAATTTGGCTTTATATTTATTTTTAACATAATTGAATACGTCTTCTTTAGTTTTTAATTTAAATCTTGATCTTACCGATTGGGGACTTACAAATATGGGTTCTATATTAGATTGATATATGCATTCATAATTTAATATGGCTATAAATTGCATCAAAGTTTTTAAAGTTTTGACGTTCTTCAAATAAGTTTCTTCTATTATTACGTAAGTAGGATCAAATATCTTCAATAAAGCATTTATCACGCTATCAAAATAATATAATTTTTCTTGTAATCGAAAACTATTTGGAAGTTCTATTTTACCAAACTCCTTTAATTTACCATTGAAAATAAAAGCCCACCCAGTAGAAACCGAAGATACGTCAAAAGATAATATTTTACTCATTGTCCTTTAATATCTCCCAACTAAAATCACATTCCGGACATCTAAATACTCCGGGTGATTCTTCATAAGCTTTTAATGAACCGCATCTTATGCAAGCGCGTAATTGATCCAACATACTCTCATCCACCGAAACGGGTTCATAATCATCAACGGCTTCAGAAAGTAGCTCATCAAATTTATCTAGCAAACTAACGTCTTCTATCATATTTTCATCTAAAAATTTATTATTTTGAGATCTGAATGAAAAACCACATTCATCGCATACGCAATAATCTATGAGAATATCATTTCCACACGCATCACATAATAACTCGTCAGTATATAAAATAGTTACGGTACTCCCACATTTTGGACATTCCATATTAATTCTCCTTTACCATTTCTATCATATTTCCTACAATAGTTACTTTATCATCTTTAATAATCAAAGCCACTGGAGCAAACGCTTCCCCGTCCTTTAGTTCTGGGTATTGATTTGTTCCAAATAATACTTTTGATATCGCGGGAAAATAAACTATTTGTTCCCCCTCGTCTGTCGTCTGCAATAAATTAAAATTACCATCTTCCTTAGTAAAACTCTTTTTATCCAAATCAACGTAAGTACCTGATTTAGGTACTTCGACCGCATGCTCTTGAGTATAAACTTTAAATCTATACATCCTAGCTGGCAATAGCAATGCGGTAGGAGTACCTACTACTTCTTGAAACTCTGGTGTTTCTTTCTTTTTCTTTTTAGCCATGACTATCTCCTTAAAATATTATCAAACTCTATAAATTCTTCAATTGATAAATCCGCTGGATCTCTATTTTCATATGGAAAAAATATAGGAACTATATTTATTTTACCTTTCATATCATTTAACGCTCTAACTGTACCTTTTGCACCACCTTCGTCACCATCTAATAACAAAATCACCGTAAAAGCATGGCTATATAATAAATTTTGTTGACCAGGGGTAATGTAACTACCCATGCAAGCAACCGCATTTTTATAACCAGCCATGTATAACTTCCATACCGATTTAAATCCTTCTACTACTATTAAAGTTTTTGATTCTCCAACGAAATTTTTTGCGCGCTGTAAATTATATAACACTTTATCTTTATTAAAATTTTTAGTTAATAAATACTTATAATCATAATCGGCTTTACCAGTAATATCTCTACAACTATAAGCTTTCAATACGCCATCTTTATCTCTTATGGGAATAACGTCTCTTTGAAACCCATATCTATCAACGTATCCGCCACCTAATTCAAATTCATCCAAAACTTCACTCGGAAATCCGTTACGTATAAAATAATCAGAACGAAATTTTTTAAAACTATTTAAATATTCTTCGCTTACTAAAGCATCTGGAACTTGTCTATTATCCTTAGAATGCTGTATAAACTCTCTTCGTTCTTTTTCTCTTTTATATTTTATGTAAGCGGAATCATCATGTATGTTAACTCCAGTAACACTTTCTAAATATTCCAATGCTCCTACAAAAGACAAATTCAATACGTGTCTTACCAAACTTATAACGTCATATCCTATCTCTTCGTGACACCCGTGAGAAAAACACACCCAATTTTTAGTTTCCTTATTCATCCTAAAAGCCGTTTTATTATCTCCACCATGAATCTTACAGGGACCACGAACTTCTTTATAATTACTACTTGATATGGTAAACCCAAGATTGCGAAGTAATTGCTCGGCGTCTATTGCTTCTTTCAATCTTTGAATTCTATATCTATCCTCTTCTTTTTTATTCCGTGAGAAAGTTTTCTGCTTCATCGTCCCATTCTGACCCTGTTGAAACACCATACTCTATGTCCTCTTTTTCTTGATAATCCTTTTTATTGTAATCCACTACTTGAAATTCAGCCTCATGTATCTGTAACGTTTTCTTAAGAAATTCGTATCCTATGCCATCTTCCGTAGTAGTACCGCCACGTCTACTATCCGTAATAACTAATTTATGTGTTCCACCATTTAATCCACCACCAGCTTCAATTTCTTCTGGCGTTTTTGTTTTGAAAAACATTAAAACATCTGCATATCTCAAAATCCTATCACTATCCGCAATATCCTGCTGTCTATTTAACTGATTGGCGCATAAAAATGGAATATCCAACTCACCAGAAAGATCTTTCAATGCGGTAGTCACATCCCCAAGTATTTGGTATTCTTTTCTTTCTTTACTTCCACCGGGAGGCTCTTTGATATAATCAAATATGGCCAATCCAATATCTTCTACGTGTTTGTACTTTCTATACACCGCGGCTAATTTATCTACGCTGTATCCAGGCATATACTCATGAAATAATTTACCTCTTTTTATAATTTCCGCGGCTTGTGAAATATTATAATACTGTTCTTCCGAATAACCACCATGTTTAACTATACGTTCTGGGACATCGGACATCATGGAAAGCATACGAGACCTCCATTGGTCAAAAGGCATTTCCGTATCAACGTATAAAACCGGCTTACCGATAATGTAAGCGACGTGCTTTGCTACGCAAGATAAAAAAGTACTCTTACCATGCTTTGGCCTAGCACATAAAACGGTGAGAGTTCCTGGAACCATTCCATCTATTCTTTTATCAAGTATATCGTATCCAGTGCTTATGCCACAATATTCAATGGGATTTTCTTTTCTTTCTTTTATATAATCGTCTAAGCCATCAGCAAGATTCGTAGCTTCTCTAATCGCTTTTGATTTTACGGACAACTCCATAACGTCCGTGCCCACCATACCCAACATATCAGAAGAAGTTACGTCGTTATTAGCGGCGTCATGAGATATTAATTTTAATCCTTTATCCAATTTCATATATAATTGATACTTCGTGCTTGCATCAATAACTTTATCAATATAGAACTGTAAGTTCTCATCAAAAGTATTCATGCCTATAACGGCTTGTACATATTCATATTTACCTATATCTTCAAATACGCCATTTCTCTGCGCCTCATTTATTACCATCGCGCCATCAAAATTCTTCACGTTATTTTTAACCAAAGTACCCATAATTACCCACATTAATCTGTGCTCTGGTCTTAAAAAATCACTATCGGATATAGAAGAAGATATTACGTAATAATTCTCTATTGACTGAAAACAATAAGCCAATAATACTCGTTCATAATTTACTTGGCAAAATATTTCCTTTATTTTCTCACTCATTAAAGCCGCCTTTCGTCTCTGCTAAACTTCATTTCAAACTCCCGCCTCGTCAATTCTCTTTTTAATGAATTAATCAATTCAACGTAATATTTCTCAAGATTTTCAGTCATTTTTATTTCTGATTCAAGTAATTCGATATCTCGCTCTATTTGCTTCAACTCCGGAGTACCATCTATAACCTTTCTTCGTTTATCTGCCTTTGCACGAGCTTTTATATCAGATTGATTTACGTACACGTCAATAACTCTATTTTTTTGCATCAGTTTCACTCTTGTAGCATTGATTTGAGAAGTGAAATAAATTAAAAATTGCGAAAGTCCTATTGCATATTTACTTAAATCCGAAGATGGTGTAGCTTCTAAATTTCTAGGATCAAATTGAAATATCTCATCCATCAAAGTTTTGTTTCTGGGCATTTTATAAACCATCAATTCTTCTGATCTATCATATAAATATTTGTTTAGTTCAGGCATATTACGTGGCTTTAGAATCTTCACTCCTTTCTTCAAAAATGGGAAACTTACCAGTACATAAATAATCTCTGCAAAATTCTTTTACGAGTTCTCCTTTTTCATTTTTGAAAAATTCATACCACTCATGGTATTCAGAATAATATCCCATACTACGTATCGGATCAAACTGCCTACAATATTTAGATCTATCACAATACTTACTGTCTCCATGCAACGTTCCATCATTCAATGGTATAAAATCAGGACAATCCTTTTCCGCATCAACGTCATGCGGGTCTTTTCTTTCTGGAATTATTATCTCTGTCATGATTGTAACGCTCTCTTTATAAATTTCTTTTTATTTAATTCACTTTTATCTCGTATCTCTACTAACTTCAAACCATGCTCCTGGCAATATGCTTTTTTAGCGTTATCCCTTCTTTTAGATAAAAAATACCCTTCCCTATCACCATGAAAATGAGCAACAAATTCATCATGTTGCCTACCTTGAACCTCTATAAGTAAATCAAGCTCTTTAATATAAAAATCAAAAAATAATTTATGCCCATTATACTTCACAAAATGCTCTTCCGAAATAATATAATGTGGAAATAACCCTTTTAAAAAATCTTTAACCTCTTCAGCAAGTTTACTCATGTGCAAGCCCCAAAACTGATTTCACTTTCGATCTTAATTCCTCATACTCTTTTGACGAATCTCTAAAAAACTTCACTATTAAACCAAGTCCATTATATTTTTCATCTTTATATTTATACCAATTACCAGCTTTTTCTATAACTCCAAAATCAGTAGCTAATTTTACCGCTTCCGTTACAAAATCATACCCATGCCCATAAATAAGGTTGATATTGGCTTTTCTCCAGGGGGCGGCAAGTTTATTTTTTACTACTTCAAAAGTATTTTCGTGCCCAATTACCAACCCCTCATCGCCTATTATACGAGTAGTTTTCGCTTCCCCACCTTCAACTTTTATTCTACCAGTGGTGTAATAAGAAAGAGCTTCTCCGCCAGTCGGCACTCGATCATCTCCCCATTTACCTATACTATGCCTAATCTGATTAATAAAAATCAATAAAGTATTGGTCATATTGGCAATTGGAGTCAATTTCATACAAGCTTTACTCATTAATCTTGCCAACAACCCAATATAATTATCACCAATATCACCCTCAGCCATGCCTTTAGGTAATAATGAGGAAACGCTGTCTACTACACATATATCAACTTCCGCAGTTTTCATTAATTTTTCCGCGCATTCAAGATTATCATCACCAGTGAACGCTTGCACCAATAGCATGCTATCTGGATTAACGTCCATTTCTTTACCCATATTTCTTACAAGTTTAGGATCAAGAGCATGCTCCGCATCAATGTATACTACTTCCATTCCTCGCTGCAATCCGCCCATACATGCGCTAAGAGCCAAAGTAGATTTACCAGATGAGTTTGGACCATATATTTCATATAATCTGCCTCTTGCAAATCCACCGGTACCTAACGCTGAATCAAGTTGCAAACAACCAGTAGAAATAGCGTCGATTTTTAAATCTTCATGATCCCCTAAATAACTAATAACTCCTTCTCCATACTTTTTAATTATGGCCTGTTTTTGCAATTCAAGGGCTGTCAACTCCTTTTCCTTCTTTTTAGCCATTATCTGCCTCCATTTTTGATAATATAGCGCCTAATTCTTTAGATTTATTCTTTAAATTCAAACTATTATCTTCTCTCTCTTCAATCTTTTTTTGAAGTTCCTCTTCTCTACTTTTTTGTAACTTAGCTTTTAATATATTCAAAGCTTTCTCAGTAATCCAACCAGATTTTTTCTGCCCCAAAACCCTTATATCAATAGGTTTTTTAAAATTAAATTCTTTCTCATAATCAAAAATAACATCAATAATCGCCATACATTCTTGAATTGCATAAAACCGATTTAACCCAGTTTTCTCACGAGATTCAACAAAATATTTAATCATTCTCATTTCATGATTTATATTTTCAATGTAACTTATCGCATAAGCAGGATATTTAGTAAAAAGTCGTTTGAAAAAATAATTTCTTAGGTCTCTCATATTAGCTATTTTACCATCAACCACCATAGGGGCCGTAACTTTGTATCCATGTTTAATAGCCAGATCTCGCACGGCATCCGGGCCTTTAACTATACTATACCCACACTCCTTCAATAAAACAATAGCGCTATTTATCTGAGCTTCTATTACGGATTTATTCTTATTAAACATATCGAATTGATCCTCAACCATTATCGCCTCCTTATTACTGTAATTAATGCCGTATGGTCTGGGTATTCAACGGATTTTACGACAAAATAATTTTCGCCGGGTCTAAAAAGAATTTCTAACGTACTGCCGAACATATCTTTCAATAATGAATCAAAAAACACGCCGTTTACGTCTATGTCCAAATTATCACCAAAAGCATCATCAAAAGTATGTACCGCTTCAGCCACGTCATTTTTTAACGTTAAAACGTTATCAGTAAAATTTATGGTTAACCTATTATTATCTTCTGGATCTAACACTTCCATTAGAGTATGAACACTATCACTCAAATCCATTCGCGGAAACGTTATTTTATGATCAAGATTCAACATTGGTATATAATTAGGATACTTTTCATTTATAATCAAACTACCTATGATATATACTTCATTCGATTTAATATATACGTGACGACCCTCAAAATTCAAAAATACCTGAGTGTCATCATCAAGCATTGTTCTCATACAATAAGAAGTGTCATATTTGAAAATATAACTTTTATCATCCATATCAGCATTCATTGGTGCCCTAAATTCTGCAAGTTTTACACCATTAGTGCCAGCAAAAACAACTCGTTCTTTCTTAAAAGTAATAGATACTCCAGTCATTGCAGACCTTACTTCAGCGGGGTTTACACAATGCAGCACCTTAGAAATACCATTTTTTAAAATACTACTATTCAAAATAATTTGAGCCTCCCCAAAATCCCTAAGCGTTGGAAACGGCTCATCAAAAATTTGCACTGATAATTTACGATATGAAGGTTTTTTGGATGGAAACGCCGTTTTAGTTCTAATAAACACATATCGACCCTCAACCTTAAAATGAAAATCTTCCGTTCCGTAATCATCCACCAACGGCACGAATTTAGAAACATACCCCTTCATCTCACGAAATCTAACCATTGTTTTACCTTTTTCTATAATGGTAGAATTATGAGATTCTATAATAGTAGATACATTCCCACCAGTAGCCTTAAATCTGACCATATCATCGGCTTCTATAACCACCATGCCAGTAACATCATCGTTATTCATTTTTACTACGTTACCTAATTTTGCAAAAATAGATTGCAATTCCGCAACCGGGGTTCTAAATTCCATATTACTTCTCCTTTTCCTTCTTTTCTTTCTCTAACGCTCTTCTAACGTAATCTGATTTATAATCTATTACTTCATTTATTTTATCTTCTCCAAAATATTCTTTGAATTGATTTATCATTAATTGAACATCGCCAATTTCTTCTATTACATTATCAATACTATTAGGTCTTTCTCTTATGTAATGGGAAACCGCAAGAATAAGTTCTGAGCATTCCTCTTGCAACATTCTAAGCTGCCTTCTTTCGCCCCAAAAATCCATACAATCTTTATATAATAATTGTAATTCTTTAACATCCTTCATTTCCACACCTCAATTTCGCCAATTCCCATATGTAATCATACAAATGAAGTCCTTTACTTGAAGCAATAATCTCCCCATCTTCCACACCAATTTCAGCAGACATGTATTCCTTTAACAATTGAATGCCGCCCAAATTAGCAGGTAGCCCATTCCATAAATCCCAAGAACGAAAATAGACTACAAAATGCAATTTACCATCTTTTATGCGAGTGTCAATATGTCTTAAACAAGGCGGATCAATCAAATCTATATCGGTAGGCATGGACACAGACATCGCAGCCTGATTAGTACCATAGCCATCTCTCTTATACATATCTATAACTTTTTGAATTTGTTTTTCAAGTCGCTCGCCGTATGTGTAAAATTCCCCAGGTTTTCTGTCGGAAGTCATTAAATATGGTAAGTATTCTTCAAGGTATCCGTCAGCGACGGGGTTCGGTATGCCTAAACCAGGTGGGATATCCGGAAGTAACGGACGTACTCCGGGATACTTGATATGAATAGTTATGTAATCAAACTCCAGCCTTTCCTGACCTTCGTAACTACCTCTTTCCACTACGTATGTAGAACCATTATCCAAAATTTTATATACGCATTGAAACCATGCGTCAGGTAAATCCCTGGCTTCAATAAATTCTAATTTCATAAATTCTCTCCTATAGTTTATAGAGTTTTACCATCTCCATGACTATATTATAGAATAAAACTACGATTTTGCTAGATAAAAAATCATAAAAAAGAAAAAA
>Ga0180431_10009223_pt1 | contig 11183 bp, 9 predicted proteins | sample SS_ome_11_FD_132459 | JGI IMG/M metagenome (GOLD analysis project Ga0180431, IMG submission 132459) | Hypersaline lake sediment archaeal communities from the Salton Sea, California, USA - SS_1_MS_1 metaG | ecosystem: Environmental > Aquatic > Non-marine Saline and Alkaline > Hypersaline >...
GCGAAGATGCTCTTGCCTTCGCGGTCGGCAAAGGCAGGATTGGTGGTGGGTACGAAAGGCCGCTCCTTGAGCGCGGGACGGTCGACGCCGTATACCTGCCACAATGATTTGAGGTCGAGTAACCCGGGCACCTGCACCACATCGCCCGGGTCCACATCGAGCTCCCGGAGCAGCAATCCGAGCATATGCTCGCTCATGTTCCCGGAAACCTCGAGGCGCACCGGCGGGCCGAACCGACGCCGGGCCAGTTCGCGTTCGAGCGCCTGCAAGAGATCCTCGTCGCGGTCCTCGACGTCCATATCGGCATTGCGGGTGATCCGGAAGGCATGGCGTTCGACGATCTCCATACCGGGGAACAGTGCCGGCAGGAACGCGCCGATGAGTTCCTCCATCGGCAGGAACCGGACGGTCTCGGTCTCACCGATGGTGCTGTCGAGCCGGATGAACCGGGCGACGTTGTCGGGAACCTTCACCCGGGCGAAGTGCTGCCCGCCGTCGTCCGGGGACTTGACCGTGACGGCGAGGTTCAGGCTGAGTCCGCTGACGAAGGGGAAGGGGTGGGCCGGGTCGACGGCCAGCGGTGTCAGAACAGGGAATACCTGATCGTTGAAATAGGTCGACAACTCGGCGCGGTCGGAATCGGGAATGTCGCTCCAGCGAACGAATTCGATGCCCTCCTCAGCCAGCGCTGGTCGCACGGACTCCATGAAGACCTGGGCGTGCCGGGTGGCCAACTGCTGGGTGCGCTCGGCGATCAGGCGCAGTTGCTCGCCGGGGGTCAGCCCGTCGGCTGACCGGACCTTCAGTCCCATCTCGTCGCGACGCTTGAGGCCGGCGACCCGCACCATGTAGAACTCGTCGAGGTTGGAGGCGAAAATCGCCAGGAACTTGGCCCTGTCGAGCAGTGGTAACGAGGTGTCGGCGGCCAGTGCCAGGACGCGGGCGTTGAAGTCCAGCCAGCTCAGTTCCCGGTTGAGGTAGCGGTCCTCCGGCATCGGGTTGTCGACGGCGGCCGCGGTGGCGGCCGGCGGCGCCTCCGGTGCACTGTCTTCGGCGCGGCCGTCGTTCTCCTGCGGGCGGGAGTCTGTATCCGTCTCGGTCATGGGCACATCTTCTCTCATCGCGGGCATCCGCGGCCCATTGCGGGCGAATCCTTGGTGAACTCTGCGCCGCGGCGATTCACCTGAGGCTGGGACGTCAGTGGCCGGTGAGAAGGGCGGCGGTGGCCGGACCGATGCCGAGCAGGAGCGCGTCGGAAAGGTCGTGCGGGGTGTCGATGTCGCAGCGCAGGCCGGGCCAGTCGCCGCTCAGTTCTCTCGCGCCGTCCTGCCGGTGCCGGTGCGCCGAGCCGGCCCCGAACATAGGGTTCATGGGCACCCCCATGGCGATCAGGGCGCAGGTGCCGCTGCCCTGCCGGTCCGCCACGAAGCTGCGCGGGTGCGCCCGCGCGGCGGTCAGGGCCGCGCCGAGTTCCCCGGGTCGAAGCGACGGCAGATCGCCTTGCAACACAGCGATATTCGGTGATCCCAGAGTCTGGGTCGCGATGCGGATCGCATTGTTCAACGGGTCCGGGTGGTCGGCGGGGGTGGAATCCTGCACCGTTGCCGCGCCGAGATCACGGGCGGCCGCCGCGGCGGCAGGGTCGGGTGTCACCACTGTGATCGATGCCACGGAATCGACCCCCCGCGTGGCGCTGAGCGTGTCGATGAGCATGGCCAGCACGACGCGCTCGCGCTCCGGGGCGGGGAACAGTTCCGACAGTCGGGACTTGGCGACCGCGAGTCGCTTGACCGCGATGATGACGCCGACGTCAGGGGCACCGCTCATGGGCGCCATCCTGCCAGTGCGCGCGATCCGGGCTGCCGCCACCGGATATCGGGACTGGGTTCAACGGGACTGGGTTTGAACGGGACTGGGTTTGAACGGACTAGGTTTTAGGGATGGGTAACTCGCTGGGGACCGCGGCGGTAATGGGCTCCGGGGCATGGGGCACCGCACTGGCCAAGGTCCTGGCCGACGCGGGCACCGACGTTCGGCTGTGGTCACGCCGTCGGGAGATCGCCGAGGAGGTCAACGGCGCCCACACCAACATCGGCTATCTGCCCGGCATCGCGTTGCCCAGCCCGATCCGGGCCACGGTGGACCCGGCCGAGGCCCTCAACGGAGCCGGGACCGTTCTGTTCGGTGTGCCGGCCCAATCCTTGAGGGGCAATCTCGAGCACTGGAAAGACCACCTTGGCGACGGCGCGACCCTGGTCAGCCTGGCCAAGGGGATAGAACTGGGCACGCTGATGAGGATGAGCGAAGTGATCGTCGCGGCGACCGGGGCGGACGCGGGCCGGGTCGCCGTCGTGTCCGGACCCAACCTGGCTGCGGAGATCGCCGCCGAACAACCCGCCGCCACCGTGGTGGCGTGTCCGGACGAGGGCCGGGCGGTGGCACTGCAGTGCGCACTGAGCACCTCCTATCTGCGGCCCTACACCAACGCCGACGTGGTGGGGACGGAGATCGGCGGCGCGTGCAAGAACGTCATCGCGCTGGCATGCGGGATGGCCGCGGGGGTCGGTCTCGGGGAGAACACCGCCGCGGCCATCATCACCCGCGGGCTGGCCGAGATCATGCGGCTGGGCACAGCCGTTGGCGCCACGCCCGCGACGCTTGCCGGACTGGCCGGGGTGGGTGACCTGGTGGCCACTTGCACATCATCGCACTCGCGCAATCGCAGCTTCGGGGTGCGCCTGGGCCGCGGCGACACTCTCGAAGCGGCTCAGCGGGCCACCGACGGCCATGTTGCCGAAGGGGTCAGCTCCTGCTCGTCGATCCTGGCATTGGCAGCGCGACACGGTGTCGAGATGCCGCTCACCGAAGCCGTCTACCGGGTGTGCCACAAAGGTCTGTCCATCGGTGAGGCCGTCGCCCTGCTGCTGGGCCGCAGCACCAAACCGGAATGAACGCGCGCTACGGGAACTCCACCCGGGCAGTCAAAGCGGTCGATTCCGAACCGATCCCGGGCCGGCCGGTGGCGGATATCCCGGTCCCGGCCGCTGCCTTCCACCTGTCGGCTGACGAGGGCACCGAGGAGCATGTCTACGGCCGGTACTCCAATCCGGTGTGGGTTCGGCTGGAGGCCGCGTTGGCCCGTCTGGAAGAGGCCACCACCGCGCTGTCGTTCGGCTCCGGTATGGCCGCGGTCACCGCTGCGCTGCGGGTGCTGTGCCGGCCCGGCGCGGTTCTGATGGTCCCGGCTGACGGTTACTACCAGGCGCGACGCTACGCGACGGAAAGCCTTGCCCCGCTGGGTGTGACGGTGCGCGAGGTGGCGACCGATCAACTGTGCGATGCCGCGGAGCAGGCCGACGTGGTGCTGGCCGAGACACCCGCCAACCCGGGACTGGACGTCGTCGACCTGCACCGGCTTGCCGGTATCTGCCACCGCCGCGGCGCCCGGCTGGTCGTCGACAACACCACCGCGACTCCGCTCGGCCAGCAACCGTTGTCCCTGGGCGCGGACCTGGTGGTCGCCAGCGCTACCAAAGCGCTTGCCGGGCACAGCGATCTGATCGCCGGCTATGTCGCCGGCAGCCAGCCGGAACTGATGGCGGCGCTGGAGCGGGAACGGCTGCTGGCCGGACCGATTCTGGGTGCGTTCGAGGCGTGGCTGCTGCTGCGCAGCATCGGCAGCTTCGGGCTGCGGTTCGACCGGCAGTGCCAGAACGCTCTGGCACTGGCCACTGCCCTGCGAGGCCATCCCTTGGTGCGGTCGGTGCGGTATCCCGGTCTGCCGGGCGATCCCGCCCACGACATCGCGGTCACCCAGATGCGCAGGTTCGGCGGCCTGCTCTCGATCGAACTCGGCACCGCCGACGAGGTCCACGCCCTGGTGTGGGACAGCGAGCTGTTGGTGGCCGCCACCAGTTTCGGGGGCCTGCACACTTCGGTGGACCGTAGGGCGCGTTGGGGCGACGCCGTGCCCGACGGGTTCGCGCGGATCTCGGCGGGTATCGAGGACACCGACGATCTGGTTGCCGATGTGCTCGCCGCGCTCGACCGCGTCGGTCGCCGCGGGCTGTAGCGTGTTGAGCTTGTGACTCCCCGCCCCGGTTCCCGGATCCGCGTTGCCGTCGTCTACGGCGGTTTGAGCTCGGAACACGCGATCTCGTGCGTGTCGGCCGGCAGCATCCTGCGCCACCTGGATCCGGACCGTTTTGAGGTGGTGCCGGTCGGTATCGCGCGGGACGGGTCCTGGTCGCGGGCCGAGGGGGACCCCGGGCAGCTGAGCATCACCGACGGGCGACTGCCCGAGGTCGCCGGGGATTCGGGAAACCCGCTGGCCCGGGCCGGGGAGATCCTGGACATGGTTGACGTGGTGTTCCCGGTCCTGCACGGCCCCTACGGCGAGGACGGGACCATTCAGGGCCTCCTGGAACTCGCCGGTGTGCCCTATGTCGGCGCCGGCGTCTTCGCCAGCGCCGCCGGAATGGACAAGGAGTTCGCCAAGAAGATCATGGCCGCCGATGGCCTGCCGATCGGCGACTATGTGGTCCTGCGCCCCCTGCAGGCCGGCCCGGACACGGCGGATGTCGATCGCCTGGGCTGGCCGGTGTTCGTCAAACCCGCGCGCGGCGGATCGTCGATCGGGGTCAGCCGGGTCACCTGTTCCGGGGAGCTGACCGGCGCGATCGCCGCGGCCCGCCGGCATGACCCGAAGGTCGTCATCGAGGCCGCGATCGCGGGCCGGGAATTGGAATGCGGTGTGCTGGAGTTCCCGGACGGCTCGGTCCGGGCCAGCACGATCGGCGAGATCCGGGTCGCCGGAATGAGCGGGCCCCAGGACGGCTTCTACGACTTCGAGACCAAGTATCTCGGTGACGCCGCGGAACTCGACGTGCCCGCCAAGATCGACGACGACACCGTAGAGATGTTGCAGCAGTTGGCTATCCGCACCTTCAACGCCCTGGACTGCCAGGGGCTGGCCCGGGTGGACTTCTTCCTCGGCAAGGATGGGCCGGTGGTCAACGAGATCAACACGATGCCCGGCTTCACCACCATTTCGATGTACCCTCGCATGTGGGGGGCCAGCGGTGTGGACTATCCGACGCTGCTGGGCACCATGGTGGAGACCGCCCTGGCCCGCGGCACCGGTCTGCGCTGAGGTCTCAGGGCCCGGCGGGCCGGATCGGCGTGGTCGCCATGGTGCGCTCGATTACCGCTGACAGCGCCTGGATCGGAGTCGGCCCGGAGCCGTCGGGCAGCGTCAGTGCCACATATGTCGGCCGGTCCACACAGACCCAGGTGGTGCGCACGGAGCCGGGGTCCTTGAGCCGGAACCACTGCACCTGATCCACCATCTGGATCGGTGCGCCGACGACGAACTCCGCCGGGCGGCCCAGTCCGCAGCGCAGGATGACCGGATCACCGTCGGCCCGCCAGGCCGCGGTACCTGCCGGGGTGGGCTCGACGGTGGCCGCGCGGTGAAAGTCGCCGAGGTTCTCGGGCAGGGCGGCCAGCAGCGCCTGGCAGTCCGGTGACTGGGCCTGGGCGGCCGGCACGGTCGCGATCGCCACCGGCTGGGGCGGGGTGCGCTGGGCCGCCGCCATCGCCAAGACCACACCGATGGCCGCAACCGTGAGTAGAACGGCGACGATCAGCAGCGCCCGGGGGGGACCATCGGTGACCGCAGCGTCGACCGGATCGCCCTGCACCTGGTCTCCTCTGCTGCCCGGTCCTAAACTGCGGGGACAACGTACCTCAGGACCGGGTGAGGGGAGTGGGCTGTGGCGGACTACGCCGACCGCACCCTGCGCGAGGTCGGGGAGTTCTCGGTGATCGACAGGCTGACCGGCGGACGGACCCTGCCCGCCGGTGTCACTGTCGGTCCCGGTGATGATGCCGCCGTGCTGCGGGCTCCGGACGGCCGGGTGGTGGTCAGCACCGACATGCTCGTCGAGGGCCGGCATTTCCGGTTGGACTGGTCCAGCCCGCACGATGTCGGCCGCAAGGCGATAGCCCAGAACGCAGCCGATATCGAGTCGATGGGGGCGGTAGTCACCGGTTTCGTGGTCGGCTTCGGCGCCCCGCCGGACACGCCTGCGGAGCGTGCGGTGGAACTCTCTGACGGTATGTGGGCGGAGGCGGAGACGGTAGGTGCGGGCATCGTCGGGGGCGATCTGGTCGCCAGTCCGCACTGGGTGGTGTCGGTCACAGCGCTGGGTGATCTGGGCGGTCGTGACCCGGTGCTGCGCAGCGGTGCCCGGGCCGGGGCGCTGATCGCCGTCGCCGGCGAACTCGGCCGCGCGGAGGCGGGATTCGCGCTGTGGCGCAACGGGGTAGCCGAATACGATGATCTACGCCGCCGCCATCAGGTTCCGCGGCCGCCATACGGGCAGGGCCGTACCGCCGCCGAAGCCGGGGCGCAGGCCATGACTGACATCTCCGACGGACTGCTCGCCGACCTCGGACATGTCGCGGTTGCCTCCGGGGTGATCATGGATCTGCGCCGGACGGCACTGCTGGAGGACGTCGAGGCGATAACCCCGGCTGCCCGGGCCGCCGGGGTGGACCCGTGGCTGCTGGTTCTCGGCGGGGGCGACGAGCACGCCCTGGTGGCCTGCTTCCCGGACTATCCGCCGCACGGCTGGCGGGTGATCGGGGCGGTGCGCACCGGTGCGCCAGAGGTTCTGCTCGACGGGGACCCGTGGGCAGGCCCGGCGGGCTGGCAATCCTTCGACGATTGAGCCGCCGGCGGGTCTCATCGAGGTTGTCCGATAGGTTGGCCTCCCGTGACACCGCAGCCGCTGCCGGAACTGATCGAAGCCGGCTGGGCGCGGGCCCTGACACCGGTATCGGATCAGATCACCGGAATGGGTGAGTTCCTGCGCACCGAAGTCGCTGCCGGACAGCGTTACCTTCCGGCCGGCCCCGACATCCTGCGTGCTTTCACGTTTCCCTTCGACGGGGTGCGGGTTCTGATCGTCGGGCAGGACCCCTACCCGACGCCCGGGCACGCGGTGGGGCTCAGTTTCTCGGTGGCCCCTCAGGTGCGGCCGGTGCCGCGCAGTCTGGCCAATATCTTCACCGAGTACAGCGCGGACCTGGGCTATCCGAAACCCGCCAGCGGTGATCTGACGGCGTGGGCCGAGCGCGGGGTGATGCTGCTCAATCGGGTGCTCACGGTGCGCGCGGGCAGCCCGGCCTCGCACCGGGGCAAGGGTTGGGAGCAGGTCACCGAATGCGCCATCCGGGCGCTGGCCGCGCGGAGCGAGCCGATGGTGGCCATTCTGTGGGGACGCGACGCCGGAACACTCGCACCGATGCTCACCGGAAGCGGATGCGTGGCGATCAAGTCGCCACACCCCTCGCCGCTATCGGCGAGCCGGGGATTCTTCGGTTCCCGGCCGTTCAGCCGCGCCAACGAACTGCTGGCCGGGATGGGAGCCGAGCCGGTTGACTGGCGGTTGTCCTGAGCGCAGCAGATGGGCGGAATCAGCCGCGCGTAACCTTGCCGGCCTTCAGGCAGGAAGTGCAGACCTTCACCTTCTGCTTGTTTCCACCCGGGCGGGTCACGGCACGGACGATCTGGATGTTCGGGTTCCACCGCCGGTTGGTCCGGCGGTGCGAATGCGACACCGACTTGCCGAATCCGGGGCCCTTCGCGCAGATATCGCACACGGCAGCCATGTCTTGAACTCCTCAGATCTGATCGATGGGGTCAACAACCAAGCCAGGGTGACCCGACAACTCCGTAAGGATACCGGCGCGGCGAACCGAACACCAAAAACAGGTCCAGACGATGCTGAATTCGGCTGTCGCCCGGTCTGGATAAGCTCTGGATAGGTTTGGCTGGACGACGGATCGGAGGTGCGGATGGCCGAGCGGCGGCTGGACGCCACGGCGTTGCGGGACTGGGCCCACGCCGCCGTCGGTGACCTGCTCGCCCATGCCGACGAGATCAACCTGCTGAACGTCTTCCCCGTGGCCGACTGCGATACCGGGACGAACATGCTTTTCACCATGCGTGCGGCCCTGGCTGCGGCCGAACCGGCGGTCGCTTCCGGTGATGTCGCCGAGTTGGCCGCAGCCTTGGCGCGGGGAGCGCTGGACGGCGCCCGGGGTAACTCCGGGGTGGTCCTGTCGCAAATCCTGCAGGCCCTGGCTGACGCGACGGCCGAGGCTGCCGCCGATGTGGACCTCGCCGACGTGAACGCCGCCCTGTTGGGAGCGGCCCTGCGGCATGCGGTCGCGCTGGTGGTCGCGGCGATGGGCGGGGAACTGGTGGCCGGGACGGTGGTTTCGGTTTTGCAGGCCGCCGCCGCGACGGTCGAAGGCCGGGCCGGGGAGCAGGCCGGTTTGGCTCAGGCGATCGCCGCGGCCGGGGAGGCCGCCGCGGTGGCGCTGGAGCGGACTCCCGATCAGCTTGCGGTGCTCGCCGAGGCCGGGGTGGTGGACGCGGGCGGTCGCGGCTTGTTGGTCCTGCTCGATGCCCTGACCGGGACGATCGCCGGGCATACCCCGCAGCGGCGCGGTTATCGGCCCGCCGTGTCCACTGCAGCTGACGCACCCGGCCGGGACCACACCGGCCGGGACCACACCGGCCGGGACCACACCGGCCGGGATCAAGCCGAAACGCCGTCCCCGCAGTTCGAGGTGATGTACCTCGTCGCCGGCCTCGACGTGGCGGAGACCGACCGGCTGCGCCAACGGCTGGAGGGCTTGGGTGATTCGGTGGCGCTGGCGGCTGCGGGCGCCGACGCGCATTCCGTGCACGTGCACACCGACGATGCCGGTGCGGCCGTGGAAGCCGGCCTGGCCAGCGGCACCGTGAGCCGGATCCGGATCTCGGCGCTGAGTTCCGGCCGGGTCGCCCCGGGCGGCTGGAGCCGGCTCCGGGCGGTGCTGGCCGTTGTCGACGGCGACGATGCCGCACGGCTGTTCGAGGCCGAGGGGGCTTGTGTGCTGCGCCCCGACGCCGAGGCGGGAAGCCCGGCCGACGGGATCGGCGCCGGCCGGCTGTTACGCGCGTTGGTCGACGTCGGTGCCGCCCAGGTGATGGTGCTCCCCAACGGCTATATCTCGGCCGAGGATCTGGTGGCCGGCTGTACCACCGCGATCGGCTGGGGTATCGACGTCGTGCCGCTGCCGGCGGCGTCGATGGTGCAGGGCCTGGCCGCCCTGGCGGTCCACGACCCGTCCCGCCAAGCCGTCGACGACGGGTACACCATGGCCCGGGCGGCGGCCGGATCCCGATACGGTTCGGTGCGGATCGCCACCGAGGCGGCACTGACCTGGGCGGGCGCCTGCTCACCCGGGGACGGCCTCGGCATCTCCGGTGACGAGGTGGTGGTGGTGGCCCATGACACCGAAACCGCCGCCACCCGGCTCATCGACCTGCTGCTGAGTTCCGGCGGCGAACTTGTCACGGTGCTCCTCGGCGCGGCTATGGGCGGAGCCGTCGGCGAAGCGCTGGCCGGTGGGCTCGCCGACCATGTTCGCCGACATCACCCTGGCACCGAGTTCAGCAGTTACCGCACCGGCCACCGCGGCGACGTCCTGTTCATCGGGGTCGAATAGTCGTGGTGTCCCTGACCGACCGCCTCGACACCATCGTCGGCGGCAAGGCGGCGAAAACGCTGGACGATGAGTTCGGCATCCGCACCGTCGGGGATCTGCTGCACCACTATCCGCGCAAGTACAGCCAAGGCAGCAAGGTCCTGGGGGAGGGGCGGGGACACGGCCTGGGAGACGGCGAAGACCGTCCCGAACCCGGCGAGCACGTCACCTTCGTCGGTGAGGTGGAAAGCGCCGACGTCCGGTGGACGAATCGCAATCCTCGCCGGGAATACCTCGTCATCACCTTGAGCAAACGCCCAAAGGTCACCGCGACGTTCTTCAACGCCAAGTACCTCAAGAAGCAGTTGGTGAAGGGAACCCAGCTGATGCTCTCCGGGGAGGTGGGCTATTTCAAGGGCGCCATGCAACTCACCCACCCCGGATATCTGATCCTGAACTCGAAGTCGGGCCGTCTCGGCGGCACCAAGTCGCTGAAGGCCATCGCTGACACCGCCAAGGGGCCGGCCGGGCAACTCGACCTGTCCGCCTTCGAACGGGACTTCTTCCCGATCTATCCGGCCAGTGCCAAACTACAGAGCTGGGACATCTACGCCTGCGTCCGTCAGGTGCTTGCCGTGCTGGATCCGCTCCCGGAGCCGTTGCCGGAAATCGCTGTTCGCCGGCGGCAGCTGCTCAGCGAAGACGCCGCCCTGCGCGCCATCCACCTCGCCGAGAAAGAGTTTGAACGGGACCGGGCGCGGCAGCGGCTGACCTTTGACGAGGCCGTCGGACTGCAGTGGGCGCTGGCGCAACGCCGCCACGGCGAACTCGCACAATCGGGACCGATCGCGGTGGAGCGCGCCGACGGCTTGCTCGCCGCGATGCGGACCCAGTTGCCGTTCGAACTCACCGCCGAACAGAATCGGGTGCTCGGGGTGATCTCGGAGGAACTTGCGGCCAGTAAACCAATGCACCGACTGCTGCAGGGGGAGGTGGGCTCCGGCAAGACCATCGTCGCCGTGCTGGCGATGCTGCAGATGGTCGACGCGGGCTACCAGTGCGCGCTGTTGGTGCCAACCGAAGTCCTTGCCGCCCAGCATGACCGGTCGATCCGCGATGTGCTGGGCGAGCTGGCGATGGCAGGTCAGCTCGGCGGTGCCGAGAGCGCGACCAGGGTGGCGCTGCTGACCGGGTCGATGTCGGCGGCCCAGAAACGTGCGGCCCGCGAGGAGGTCGCCAGCGGTGCGGCCGGCATCGTGATCGGTACCCACGCGCTGCTGCAGGACGCCGTCGAGTTCGCCAAGCTGGGGATGGTGGTGATCGACGAGCAACACCGATTCGGTGTGGAACAGCGAGACCGGCTGCGCGCCAAGGCCCCCGAGGGCCTGACCCCGCACCTGCTGGTGATGACCGCCACCCCCATCCCGCGGACTGTCGCGCTCACCGTCTACGGCGATCTGGAAATCTGCACGCTGCGCGAACTGCCTCGCGGCCGACAGCCCATCACCACCAAAACCATCTTCATCGACGAGAAGCCGCAGTGGCTGCAGCGGGCCTGGCAACGCGTTGCCGAGGAGGTGGCCGAGGGCCGGCAGGCGTATGTGGTGGCCTCCCGGATCGACGAGAGTGACGCGGCA
>Ga0180431_10009224_pt1 | contig 11182 bp, 11 predicted proteins | sample SS_ome_11_FD_132459 | JGI IMG/M metagenome (GOLD analysis project Ga0180431, IMG submission 132459) | Hypersaline lake sediment archaeal communities from the Salton Sea, California, USA - SS_1_MS_1 metaG | ecosystem: Environmental > Aquatic > Non-marine Saline and Alkaline > Hypersaline >...
CAGCGACCACGGGGAGATGGCCGGGGAGCAGAATCAGATACTCAAGCGCACGATGTATGAACCTTCAAATCACATTCCGCTTATCATCCGTGGTCCCGGCCTCCGACAGGGCGTAAAAGTGGAAGCTCCGGTGGCGCTGATTGATATCTACCCGACCCTGATGGCTATGGCGGGCCTCGACTTCAGCGATTTCAACCACCATCTCAATTACCCCGAACAGCTCGACGGGGAATCGCTGATGCCATTGCTCTGCGGCGAGCAGGCGGACCGTCGGGATTGGGCGTTTAGTGAGTACAACGGTGATCGTTGCTGCACAGGCGCTTATATGCTGCGCCGCGGATCCTGGAAGTATGTCAAGTACATCGGCTCGGAACCGGAGCTGTACAATCTCGAAGCAGACCCATGGGAGACCGACAATGTAGCGGCGAAAAGCCCGGAAGTTGTCTGCGAACTCGACGGTATTCTCGAGGAGAACTTCGATTGCGCGACCATTGACGCAAGAGCGAAAGAATACGACCGTGCGACCTTCACACGCTGGCGGCAGCAGGCGAAGGCCGACGGCGTTTATGAGGCGACGATGGCCAATGTCTACAGCGGCTTCGACCGCCAGTGCATTGAGAATATCATGCCCTGGAGGGGCGAAGATGAGGCGATTATCGAGGCGTGGCTGGACCAGTAGCGGATGGTGATGACGGCGACATACCCTGCCCTGCGCGATACCGGGCCGAATTGGGAACACTCGAGGCCGGCTGCGACATCGTGTTGACGACATGTCTGCAGAAAGGCCAGGATATCCGTCCCCCAGGTGGCCTTGTCGAAGTCCACTGCGCGGAAGGGGACGGGGGGAGGCGTTATTGTCATTAACTCCAAATATATCGCGACACTACATCAATCTCATCGGGAGGAAACTCAGTGCAAGGCGTGATTCTGGCGGCCGGCAAAGGGACTCGCATGCTGCCGCTGACCCGCTACCGGCCTAAACCGCTGGTACCGTTGCTAGGGGTGCCCATGATTGACCACATCATCAAGGGCGCAGTCGCGGCAGGCGTGGACGAAATATGGCTCATCGTCGGCCACAAGGGCGAAATGATCCGTGAACACGTCGGCGATGGCCGGTGCTACAACGCCGATGTCAGATGCCTCGACCAACTCGAGCCGGGCGGCACTGGCGACGCGCTGCTCTACGCCGAAGATGCCATGGGCGACGAGCCCTTCTTCCTCTCGTGGGGAGACATCATCGTTGCACCTGAGACCTACCGTGCCGTCGTCGAGCGCTTTGCCACTGGCGACTGCGACGGCGTGCTCACCGCCAACTGGATCGGGGATCCTTACGAGGGTGCGGCCGTCTATGACTGCAACGGATACCTCCAGAGAATCGAGGAGAAGCCGCCCAAAGGCACCGCGACGACCGAGTACAACAACGCTGGCATCTTCATTTTCAACCGCGAGGTTTTTGCCGTGCTCAAACAGATACCCCGATCACCACGCGGCGAGCTGGAAGTGCCCTCTGCGATCATGCGCATGGTCGCGACCGGCAGTAGATTGGCCGTACACAAGCTCTCCGGCTTCTGGGATGATGTCGCCCGCCCGGCCAATGTAGTCGCCCTCCAGGCGGTCATGATCCGGCATCTAGCCGCTGACGGGATACTCATTGCCGATAGCGCCCGTGTGGATGATCGCGCCGAGGTCCGGCCTCCTATCTATGTCGGGCCTGAAACTCACATTGCTGCCGCGGAGATAGGCCCCAACGTCGTCCTCGGCAGGGGATGCAGGATCGCCGATGGCTGCCACCTGGCTAATGCCACATGCTTTGACGGGGTTGGCTGTGAGCGCAACGCCATTGCCGAATATGCTATACTTCAGGAGAATGTGACATTGGGGTGCGGACACCAACTCATCGGGCACCAGGACATGCCCGCCTGCTTGTACCACGGCTGACTGGAGGTATCAACTCGCTCTTGCGAGTATTACGTCACCAGCGTGACTGGGTGCCGGCCTCGTTCATCTCCGCGTTCTCTCCGGCCGTGCCGATCAATGCGAAAAGGCCCAGCACGACCCAGATACCCGCTACCGCACAGACTGCGAGAACCATCGGGTATGGCCCCCTTCGTGGGCAAGCCTACCCCACCCTATCAGTTGATATCGGCAGCAATTCACAATATCTTTAGCAGGATTTTACACTGCGAGGTGGTCGCTCGTGGGCGGCGTACCGGACCGTATGACTATCCAACCCATGGCTCTGGCCGACATCATAGATGGCGCAATGCACCTCTACAGGCGCAACTTCGCCCCCTTTCTCGGCATCGTCGCCATCGCCTGGGTACCCGCACTGGCCGTGCAGGTCGCCGGCATATATCTTCTGCTGGGGCCACTAGCCGGCGATGAGGCCGTCGCCATGACGCCGGAGGCTTTCATCCCCGCCGTGATTGTCTTCGCACTCGCGGGCATCGCCGTCTATCTCATCGCCGTGCCGCTGGCTCAGGGCGCTCTCATCTGGGCCGTCTCCAATCGCTATCTCGACCGACCCGCCGGCCTCGCCGAAGCCTACCATGCCGTCATTGACCGGCTCGGCAACATGATAGCTGTCATTCTCCTCACCGGCCTGGTCGTGCTCTCCGGGACACTCGCCTGTATCATCCCCGGCATCATCTTCGCATTTATGTTCTCATTTGCCATCCCTGAAGTCGTCCTCGAGAACCGCAGCCCGATGGACGCCATGAAGCGTAGCTGGCAACTTGCCAACTACGATTTCAGGAAAGTTATAACTACACTCCTCGTCCTCGGCCTGCTTGTCTGGCTGCTGACGATGGTCCTCGCCATGCCGTTTAGCTGGGCACTGGTGGCCCTCGCCGGTGAACAGAACATGATACTCGCCCAGACGCTTGCCCGCAGCGTCAACACTCTCGTCCAGGTTCTCATCCAGCCGATACAGATCATCGGCACCATCCTTCTCTACTACGACCTCCGCATCCGCCACGAAGGTTTCGACATCGAACTGCTCGCCGATGCTGTCGCCGGTGGCAAGGCCGCACCGGTTCAGCAGCCTCCCAGCTTACTCGGCGATGACCAGCCGCTGCTGCCACCCAAGATAAACCGTGGCTCTGAGGGCTAGCCGCCCGGCCGTTTACATCATTACTTCTCTTCCGGATCGAGAATAACCATGCAGAAACCACCACAATCAGCAGTTCTCCATTGCGACGGTGCTTCCAAGGGTAATCCCGGCCCTGCGGGTGCCGGGTTCGTGCTTAGTACCCCTGACGGAGACCTGATCGCCTCCGCCGCCATTCCACTCGGCGTCGCTACTAACAATTTCGCCGAATACCAGGGCCTCATCGCCGGCCTCAACGAGGCAACCGCCAGAGACATCAAGCAGCTCCAGATCATGTCTGACAGTGAACTGCTGGTCAAACAGCTTCTCGGGCAGTACCGGGTCCGTTCAGGCAACCTCAAGCCCCTCTACGAATCCGCCCGCCGTCTGATAGCCTGTTTCGACACCGTCCACATAAAGCATGTCCGACGTGAGTACAACACCGAAGCCGACAAGCTCGCCGACGAAGCGGCCAAACGCCAGAAGGAATCCACCAATGGCTCACAGCATTGAAGGGCTCAGGTCAGCCGACTGGATAATACCTGACCGGCTCCTGGCAACCGCCTTGCCAACTGATGACGAGATCCCCCGCCTTGCCGAGTTGGGTATCGCCACCATCATTGCATTGCTGGAGTCCCCACCCTCACCTGATACCGCTCTCCAACACGGCATCACGTACCAACACCTGTCGTACGCCGATATGACGCCGCCGTCGGCTGAGCTCATCACCGAGTTCATCGCTCTGCTCAATCACGCCTTCGCCCACGATCGCAAAGTCGCCGTACACTGCCTCGCCGGCCTCGGCCGCACTGGTACTCTCATCGCCTGCTACCTGGTGAATGAGGGAATGTCCCCCGAGCAGGCCATCGCCCATGTCCGCGACCGCCGCCCCGGTTCCATTCAGACCGTTGCACAGGAGCTGGCCGTGATCCGCTATGCGGGCGGCACGAACCCACAATAGCGTTTCATTTTGAACTATCAGCGCGCCTCCCACGTCAAACAACCACAATATCGCGTTTATTGACTTGACACCATGAGACAGTAGTGCTAATATACCCACACAAGGTGTGTTTGGGGCATTGGCAAACTCGCGAAACAGCAAAGCAACCTGTTTGCACCAATGAGACAGGTCTTTTGGTTCACAGCTATATATGACATCGAACAGGCCCGCCCCTCGCAGCGCTGACGACCCAAGTCCGCGCTGTATTTTAAGTATCATCATCTGAACTAACTACGCAACGGAGGATGGAGAAGACCATGAGCCGTCGCAAGTGGACGCGAGAGAAGGTCATCCAGACAATCAAGGACCTACATTCCGCAGGCCATTCACTCAGCACGCGAAGAATGGCCGAACTCGGTTACAGCGGCATGGTAACTACTGCATACAAAGACGATTTCTTCGGGAGTTGGCGTGACGCCATCAGGGCAGCGGGCCTCGACCCGAAGCTCGTCTGCAAGCGCAAGCGGAAGTGGACTCAGGAGAGGATCCTCGATGAGATACGCAAACTACACCGTGCCGGCGAGGATCTCTCACACAGCGCGGCAAAGCGAAATCACCAGTACCTCGTCGTCGTTGCAGTTGACGACCGCAACTTCGGTACGTGGCGAAATGCTATCGAGAGCGCCGGGCTAGACTACGAAGCCATCAGCAAACACCGCTTCTGGTCCAAAGAGCGTATCGTCGAGCGCATCAAGGAACTCCATGCCCAGGGCAAGGACCTCAGCCACGAAGCGGCCAAGAACAAGTACGGTGCACTGGTCTCGGCGGCCAGCAGCAAGCGATACTTTGGAAGCTGGAGAGCCGCCATCGAGGCCGCAGGTGTTGACTACGCTGACGTCCGCAAGATTAACCGCTGGACCGAAGAGAAGATCATTGACACCATCCAGACGCTTCATCGCGAGGGCAAGTCAGTCAATAACAGCAACATGCGACGCATGGGCTATCGTGGCATGATGGAAGCGGCAAGCCGAGAAAGCAGCTTTGGCAGTTGGGCCGCCGCAGTTCAGGCAGCCGGTCTCGACTACGAAGCCATCCGCAAGACCTGAACTAGACGGCGGATAGCCCGCCCGGCAGCCGCTCAACACACTTGCGCAACGCCGCCACCGGGGCACAACACCTGGTCCAGCCCGGGCATTTGCTTGCGCTTGCAGATAGGATCATTTGGCGGCGGGGTACTGAGCATATCATGTGCCCACCCGCCGCATCAAGGACCGTAACCTGCATGGTAGAGATGTTCGTGTTCAAAATCGGTTTTGATGCTGACAGGCGCGGCGTTATCATCCTCGCCGACGCCAGCGAGGAACGATTCCTGCCCATAGTTATCGGGCCATTCGAGGCTCACGCCATTGCCGTCGCCGGACAGAGCATTCACCATCGCCCGCTCACGCATCAACTTACCAACTCCATCATCACTACCCTCGGCTACAGGCTCGAAAAGATGGAGATCATCAAGCTTGAAGATCAGGTCTTCTACGCGCTGCTTCACGTCCGCAACGGCGAAGCGCGTTTTGAGATAGACGCCCGTCCCAGTGATGCTATCGCCCTCGCGCTTGGTGCCGAGGTGCCGATATATGTCGCCCAAGATGTACTCGAGCAGGCCGCAGTTCTCAGCGAAGACGCCGTCCAACAGGAGAAGGAAGAACTGCGCGACCTGCTTGCCGGAATCCCACTCGAAGACGATACCCCCGACGAAAAATAACCGCCGCACAGCCACTTAGGAGGCTCTTCTCAGTGATACGCTCATCCAAGACCGGATGGTATCTCATTGGCATAATCATCGTCCTCGTCATCATCCAGAAAATCTTCATCTTCTACACCGACTACCTCTGGTTCGCCAACCTCGACCAGGCGGCAGTCTTCATGACCATACTCAAGTCCCGCATTCTCCTCGCGTTCCTCTTCGGCGGTGTCTTCTTCGCGTTCATCTACATCAACGCACGCCTCGCGCGTAGACCCCTATCCAAAGACATCACCCTCATCGGCAAGCGGCTGCTTCCTGATGAAGAACGCGAGCAGATTGAGACCTACGCCGACAAGGCGATACTCATCTTCTGCCTCGTTGGCGCGCTTATGGTCGCCGCCGTCGCCGCCGCACACTGGCGCGAATGGCTCCAATTCATCAATGCGGTCCCCTTCTCCGAAACTGGCGCACACAATGATCCCATTTTCCAGCGCGACGCCGGCTTCTACGTCTTCAAGCTCGACTTCATCCTCTACGCTTGGCGCTCTGTCTTCTACGGCATAGTCATCACGCTCATCGTGACCGTTCTCATCCACCTCTACCAGGAGGCAATCCGCTTCATCGGCAATACCGTCCAGGCGATACCCCGGGCGCGTTTCCATGTCCTCTCACTCCTCGCGCTCGCCTTCTTCGCCAAGATTTACTCGTATCGTCTCATGCAGTTCTCGCTCCTTTACTCCGCACATGGCAAGGACTTCTTCGGCGCCTCCTACGCTGATGTCCACGCCCGCCTGCCTCTTATGACCGTCCTTATGGTTACCTGTGCAATCGCCGGCATCGCCACTCTCGTCAGCATCCGCAGCCGCTCCATGACTATCCCCGCCGGAGCCATCGCCGCCGTCTTCCTTGTGTCCATACTCGGTGGATGGCTATACCCTGCCGCCATTCAGAAACTCGTCGTCGATCCCAACGAACTTGTCCGCGAGGAGCCTTTCATCGCAAACAACATCAAAGCCACCAACCTCGCCTACGGTACTGACGCCATCACCGACAAGCTCCATCAGGTCGGCGATCCCTTGACTTGGGACGACATCAACAACAACCTCCCAACCGTCAGCAACATCCGCCTCTGGGATCACCGCCCCCTCGAAACCTGCTTCCAGCAGATGCAGGCGCTTCGCAAGTACTACCAGTTCGCCGACGTGGACGTGGACCGCTACGAGCTCAACGGCGAGGTCCGCCAGGTCATGCTCTCCGCACGACAGTTGGCATACGACCGCATCAGCCCGACCTTCGTCAACCAGTACCTGCTCTACACCCACGGCTACGGTGTCGCAATGTCGCCGGTAGCTGAGGTCGCAGAAGGCGCAGAGCCCGTCTACTGGATCAAGGATCTCCCACCCAAGTCATCCGTCGGGATCAATATCACCAGGCCGGCCATCTACTATACCACTAGCTGGCATCCTCGCCTCATCGAGCGTATCTCGCCGCCCGAGTTCGTCCGCGATGCAGCCCAGCAGCGAGAACAGACGCCCGGTCCCCTCGATGAGCAGCCCGGCGGTCCCGGCGAACAGCCTTCACAGGCCCCCCGGCCCACCGGACCTGCCGGCATTGACCCACGACCTGCAGGTGCGCCTCAGTTCGCAATCGTCAACACAACCGCCAACGAGTTGGACTACCCCATCAGTGAAGGTGCCGGCGAGGAGAACGCCTACACACGATATTCCGGCACCGGCGGCGTCCAGCTCACCAACCTCTGGCGAAAAATCGCCTTCGCAATCCGCTTCCGCAAGCTCGACATCCTACTCACAGAATATATCACCACGCAGAGCCGCATCATAATGTACCGCGAGCTTCCCGAGCGCCTCACAGCGCTCGCCCCCTTCCTCGCCTATGACCCCGACCCTTACATCATGATCGCAGACAATGGCGAGCTGAAGTGGATTTGTGACGCCTACACCGTCTCAAACATGTACCCCTACTCCATGCGCACCACGTGGTTCGCCAATTACGTCCGCAACTCCGTCAAGGTCGTCGTGGACGCCTACGAGGGACGCCCCGAGTTCCATGTCGTGGATCCCGATGACCCCGTCATTCGCTGTTACCAGAAAATCTTCCCATCCCTCTTCAAGACCTTCGACGACATGAGCCCATCCGTCAAGAAGCATCTCCGCTACCCCCAATTGCTCTTCCGGATCCAGGCCGGGGTCTATGCCAAGTATCACATGAAGAACCCCCAGACCTTCTACCAGGCCGAAGATGAATGGGCAATCCCGCCCGAAATCTACTCCCAGGGCTATCGCGAGGTTGAGGCTTACTATCAGGTCATTAAACTCATCGGTGCAGAGAAAGAGGAATTCCTGCTCGTGCTACCGTATGTTCTCGCCAAGTTTGAGCGCAAGAACATGGTCGCATGGATGGCGGCACGCTGCGATCCTGAGCACTACGGCGAGCTCATTGTCTATCGCTTCCCCAAAAAGAGCCTCGTATTTGGCCCGATGCAGTTTGAGGCCAAAATAGACCAGGATGCCAGTCTGTCCGAACTCTTTACTCTCTGGAGCCAGTCCGGCTCCAACGTCATTCGCGGCAATACGCTCGTTATTCCCGTTGCCGACACCTTCCTTTACGTCGAGCCTATATACATCGAGTCAACTGACAGCGCCATTCCCGAACTCAAGCTCGTCGTGCTCATGCACGGCAATAACTTGGTCTATGGGCCGACACTGGATGAAGCCCTGGTGCAGTTGCTTGGCCCCGATGGACGGCAGGCCATCACTGAGTCAGTAGCCCAATCCATCATCGAGCCGACGACTACCGAAGCAGTGGTCGCTCCACCAACTGGCCTGCCCGTATCGGATGCTCAGCTCGATACCATACGCGATCTCCTCCGCCAAGCCTTAGCACTCGACCAGGAGGCCGAAGGTTATCTGAAACAGGGCGATCTCGGCAACTACCGCGACAAGCAGAAGCAGCAGCAGGACATCATCGAGCGCATCGAGCGCCAGCTTACTCAGTAGCCTGTCGCCTTGCCGGTTGTGGGGCGCGCACCGTTGCCGTCATGCCGTTGCCAGCGCGTGGCAACGGCTTCGCGCCCGTGAATGGCGCTTGGCCTCGCCATTGGCGCTCATCCACACTACCACCACAAGGAGCCGTCCGGTAAAATGACCCCACACCTCGACCTCTCCAGCATCGAGGCTGTCGTCTTCGACTTTGATGGGACCCTCGCCGAGACGAAGATTGACTTCGCCAAGATGCGCCGCCTCATCATCGAGCACCTCAAGCACTGGGATATCTGGGAGGATGGCCTCGAACAGGACAGGTACGTGCTCGACATCATCAAGGCCGGCTGCGAGAAGCTTGCCCAAGATGCCGATGCCGTGTCCCGCTTCCAGGCCGGGGCCGACGCTATTCTCGAACAGGTCGAACTCGAAACCTGCGCCTCCGCACATCCTTTTCCCGGTGTCGTCGAAGCTCTCCAGCAACTCCACGCAAACGGCTTCAAGGTCGGCATCGTTACCCGCAATTGCCGCGCCGGAGTCGCCTCCGTTACTTCCCGATATCATCTTCACCACGACCTGCTCTCGACCCGCGATGACGTCACCCGCGTGAAGCCCGACCCCGACCATTTCCGCCGTGCCGTGGAGCAGCTGGCCGCCGATCCGCGCCGCACCGTCATGATCGGCGATCACATTACGGACGTTCAGGGCGTCAACGGCACCGGCGCTATCGCGATAGGCGTCCTCACCCAGAAGACTACCAGGGAGGAGTTCGATGCCGTCGGAGCCAATATCGTATTCGACGACGTTCCTGCCGCCGTCGCAGCAATAATCGAGGCGAGGACATGCCGATAGATGAGGGCCCCTTGCCGGTCGGGAAACTCAACCCTGCTCTGCTGGCCGCACTTCTCGGCGACATAACCTGCGACGACCCCGGTGTCATCCTCGGCCCCGGCATCGGCCGCGACGTCGCCGTCCTCGACAACGGTGCCGACGGCTACCTCATTGCCAAAACCGACCCCGTCACCTTCGCTACTGACGCCATCGGCTACTATGTCGTCAACGTCAACGCCAACGACATCGCGACCAGTGGCGGCAGCCCCCGCTGGTTCCTCGCTACCGCCTTGCTTCCTGATACTACCGCCACCGCTGCGATGGCCGCCGAAATCTTCAGCCAGATTGATACCGCCTGCCGCAAGCTCAACGTCACACTCGTCGGCGGGCACACCGAGATTACCCACGATCTGAACCGCCCGATTGTCGTCGGCCAGATGCTCGGCGAAGTTGCCCGCGACCGGCTCATCACTCCCGCAGGCCTCCGGTCCGGCGACGCCATCATCCTCACCAAGTTGGCCCCCGTCGAGGGCACCGCACTCATCGCCCGCGAGCAGCCCGAGAAGCTGCTTGCCGCAGGCTATACCGATGAGACCGTCCGGCGCTGCGCCGCCATGCTCTTCGACCCCGGTATCTCCGTCCTCAGAGACGCTCAGGTTGCCGTTGCCTCCGGCGAGGTTCATGCCATGCACGACCCCACCGAAGGCGGTATTGCCACCGGCCTCTGGGAGATGGCGGAGGCGGCTGGCCTCGGCCTCAGCATCAATCGGCCCAGCATCCCGATTGCTCCTGAAGCCCGCGACATTTGCCTGACGTTCAGCCTGGACCCATTGGGGTTGATTGCTTCGGGGAGTTTGCTCATCGGCTGTGCGCGCGCAGATGCCGAGGCTATTGTCGCGGCACTTGAGGAGGCGGGTATCGTTGCTGCAATCATCGGCCGGGCGGTGCCTGGTTCCGAGGGCGTGACACTGACTACGGGGCGCGAGACCGTGGCGATGCCCCGCTTCGACCAGGACGAACTCACCCGGGTCCTCTGATCCGCCGTTGCCGCGCCCACCCCCCAACACACCTCCGCCACTGCCGGCAGCACACAAGCACTTGCGTAGAGTAGCATCAGCTAGTATATTGAATGTTGTAAAACGTAAACCGCCGCCAGACCGGAGGCCGGCAATGGAACTACGAACGCCCGCCATGACTTGGAAAACCGTTGTGGCTGATGCTCTGCGACAATTGGGTGGTGAAGCCCACCTGTCCGAGATCAACGAGGTGATCGAGGGGCACTCGAAGACGACCACGAATCCAACCTGGCGTGACACCATCCGCCGCGTGGTGAGGCAGTACAATATATTCGAGCCCGTGCCGCCGGACCGGAGTGGGATATACCGTTTGGTGGAGACCGAAATCCCCCGGCCGCAGCCACAAAACCTTGACTCCGCCGAGCCAACGATCAATCATGGAATAGCGCAAGGGATGCTGGTCGCAGTTGGAGCAACGTATGGCTACGAGACATTCGTGCCGAAAACTGACCAGACGACGCAAAAGTTCCAAGGGAAAAAGCTCGGACAGTTGGTGAGCATAGATGA
>Ga0180431_10009225_pt1 | contig 11181 bp, 8 predicted proteins | sample SS_ome_11_FD_132459 | JGI IMG/M metagenome (GOLD analysis project Ga0180431, IMG submission 132459) | Hypersaline lake sediment archaeal communities from the Salton Sea, California, USA - SS_1_MS_1 metaG | ecosystem: Environmental > Aquatic > Non-marine Saline and Alkaline > Hypersaline >...
GCGCGCCGCCGGCGTCTACGACCGCTACAACCTGACCGGCATCACGAAGCTCGAGGTCGCCGAGGCGAAGAGCGAGGAGGATTTCCTGCGCTACTCGCTCAAGATGCTCCAGCGCACCCACGAGATTGACATCGCCGACTTCCCGATCCCGAACAAGGGCGGCCCCTTCGGCTGGCTCGCGGTCATCGTCAAAAAGATCCTCTGGCACCTCCTGAAGTTCTACACCTGGCGGATGTGGACGCAGCAGCGCGAGTTCAACGCGCAAGTCGTCAACACGCTCCGGGCCCTCAACCGCAAGATTGACGCCCTGACGCGCCCACCCGACGAGCATTCATCGCCGCCGCCGCCCGAGGCCGGGAAACGCGACCCGGAGACCCATGGCTAAGATCGGGATCGGCATCCTCGCGCTCCTCCTCGCCAACGTGTTCCTCGGCACGCTCGTGTTTACCGAGAGCTGGCCGCCGCGCGAGGAGACGCTCGTCTACCGCTTCAAGACCGACGCGCCCACGCTCGATCCCGCGTACGCGCACGACACCACCTCTTCGACCGTGCTCCAGTGCCTCGTTGACGGCCTGACCGAGCTCGACCCCGAAACGCTCGAGGTGCGCCCCGAGCTCGCCGAGTCGTGGGAGGTGAGCGAGGACGGCACGGTCTACACCTTCCACCTGCGCCGCGGCGTCACGTTCCACAACGGGCGCGAGGTCACCGCCGCGGACTTCAAGTACTCGATGGAGCGCGTGCTCGACCCCGCCACGGCTGCCGACCAGCGCTGGGTCCTCGAGGAGATCAAAGGCGCCGATGCGTTTGACGGCAAAACGGTCACCGAGGTCGAGGGGATCGAGGTCCTTGACCGCTACACGCTGCGGATCACGATCAAGCAGCCGTACAAGCCGTTCCTCGGCCTGCTCTCGATGGAGGCGGCCTCAGTCGTGCCGCGCGAGGCGGTCGAGCGTCTCGGCGAGGATTTCGCCAGCCGACCCGTCGGCTGCGGCCCGTACCGGCTCGTCAGCTGGACGCGCGACACCACGATCGTGCTCGAGCGTTTCGACGACTACTGGGGCGAGGCGCCACAGATCAAGTACATCAAGTTCAAGGTGATCCCCGAGGACGCGCTCGCGATCGAGAAGTACCGCCACGGCGAGCTCGACATGCTCATGGAGCTGCCCGCCAAGCGCCAGCGCGAAATCCTCACCGCCTACCCCGACGAAGCGCATGTCTGGCCCATCTTGGGCGTCTACTACATGGGCTTCACGCACACGAAGCCGCCGTTCAGAAATAACGTCAAGCTGCGGCAAGCGCTCAATTACGCGGTCAACAAGAAGGCGATCTGCGACGTCATCATGGAAGGCGTGCCCATCCCGGCCCGCGGCATGCTGCCTCCGGGATTCGCAAGCTTCGACGAGACGCTCGCCGGCTACCCCTACGATAAGGCCAAGACGAAGGCGCTGCTCGCTGAGGCCGGCTATCCGAACGGCCAAGGCCTGCCCGAGATCACGCTCCAGTTCAACACGAGCGAGGCGCACGAGGCGATCTGCCAGGCGATCAAGAACGACCTGGCCGAGATCGGCGTCAAGGCCCGCCTCAAGAACCTCGAGTGGGGCGCGCACCTTGACTCGCTCAAGAACCATGAGCCTGAGCTGTTCCGCGCCGGATGGCTGGCCGACGTGCCGTCCGAGGACAACTTCCTCCAACTGCTCGTCACGGGCAACGAGACGAACTACAGCGGCTACTCGAACCCCGAGTTCGACGCGCTCTTCGAGCAGGCCCGCTTCGAAACCGACCCCGACGAGCAACGCCGCCTCTACCGCAAGGCGAATCGCCTCATCGTCGAGGACGCCGCGTGGCTCTTTGTGTACTGGTACCGCGATACGATGCTGATCAAACCGTACGTGGAAGGCTGGGTCCGACCCGTGCAGGGCGACTTCCGCATGCCGCTGCACATGCTGCGCTTCACGGCGCCGCCGGGCTCATAGTCGAACGATGGGCACCTACATCCTGCGCCGCTTGCTGCTCGCCATTCCCGTGGTGTGGGGCGTCGCCACGGCGGTCTTCTTCCTCGTGTTCGCCACGCCGGGCGACCCGGCCGACAGGCTCATGGGCCACCACCCGACCGAGGAGGCCCGAAAAGCGATCGAGGCCAAGTACCGCCTCGACAAACCGATCTTTGTCCAGTACGGCTACTTCATGGGCCGGCTCGTGCAGTTCGACCTCGGCCGCTCGTATGCGCACAAGGCCAAGGTCTCGGACATCCTGCTCGGGCGGGCCGGCGCCACCATCTTGCTCGCGCTCACGTCCGTCTCGATCGCCGTGGTGGTCGGCATGAGCCTCGGCTGCCTCGCCGCCTACAAGCAGGGCTCGTGGCTCGACGGGTTCGTCATGGCGGTCTCGGTGCTCGGCGTCTCAGTGCCGGTGTTCTGGCTCGGCCTGATCGCCATCCTGTTCTTCTGCAGCTTGCTTGGCGTGCTCCCCCTGCCCGACCCCGAGATCACGCCCCGGCACCTCATCCTGCCCGCGCTGACGTTGTCGGCCCTGCTCGTCGGCTACATCGCGCGCATGACGCGATCAAGCATTTTGGAGGTCATCCGGCAGGACTACATCCGGACCGCGCGCGCCAAAGGGCTTTCCAAGCCGGTAGTCTTTTTCAGGCATGGGCTGCGGAACGCGCTCATCCCGGTGGTAACCGTGATCGGCTTGAATTTGGCGTCGCTGCTCGGGGGCGCGATCGCCACTGAGACGGTCTTCGCATGGCCGGGCATCGGGCGGGCGATGTTTCAGGCAGTCTCCGAGCGGGACGTGCCGCTCATCGAGGGTGGGGTGATCATGTTGGCGCTCATCTTCGTCGTGGCCAACATCGTCGTGGACGTCAGCTACGCCGTCCTCGACCCGCGTATCAGGCTGAAGTGATCCGGTTCGGTGCCGATCGGTGCAAATCTGCGGTTAATTCTTTTTCTTTAATTTCTTCAGCGGCTTGTAGTGCTCGCCGCGCATCCGCTCGACGTACCTCTCGAGCTTCTTCTTCGCCTCGTCGGCGATTTCGCGCTCGAACGGAAAGACGACTGCGTCGCCCGCCCGGCGCAGGAACCCGAGGATGAACCGGCCGGTGATCGCCAGGTGATCGCCGTCGATATCTTCATAGCCGTCGCGCGAGGTGTGCCCCTCGGATACGTAGCCGCCGTAGCGGGCTATCGAAGCGGCCGGCACGCCCTCGTGGCTGAACGGCACGTTGTCGCTCGAGTAGGCGTCGGTCGAAACGGTTATGTAGCCCATGCCGTATTCCTTGCCCATCGCGTCGAGGTACCAGCGGAGCGTCTCCGGCCCGGTCACGTAGCAGCGGTTCATGCCGAAGATCGCACCCGCGACGTCGCAGTTGACGCAGAGCCGGACGTTTCTCATCTCGTCCTTGTGCTTGGCGACGTAGGCCCGGCTGCCGTACAGCCCCATCTCCTCGCCGCCGCAGAGCACCACGCGCACCGTCCGCTTGAGCGGCGCCTCGGCCACACAGCGCGCCACCTCGGCTATGATCGCCGCGCCCGAGGCGTTATCGTGGCCCCCCACGCTCTTGCTGACCCCGTCGTAGTGAGCGACGCACGCGATCACCTCATCGGGAAACGCCGTGCCGGGGATCTCGGCCACCACGTTCTGCGAGACGCCCTCGCGTTCCTCCTGCTTGACGTGGAGCCGCACGCGACTCGCCTTTTTCTTGACGAGCTCGAGCGCGTCCTCAAACGTGATATCCATGCTCGGCACCTTGCCGACGCGCACGCGCATCTGTTCTCTCCACGCCTTGCGCTTCTGGAGCAGGTGCGGGCCGCTCGCGGTGATGAGCGCCGCGGCGCCCTTCTCGATGAGCTCGTGGGCCTTGTCGTAGTCGGGCCCGCGGCTCAAGAGCAACGCCTTGCCCTTGACGTCCGCGAGGTACTGGCTGGAGCCGTCCTCGACATAGGCGAACCCGCACTCGATCCCGCCCTCGGGCGTCTCTCCGCTCAGGCCAACGACCGCCGCCTCGTAGCTTTTGCGGTAGGGCTTGAGCACCTCGAGGCGCGCCTCGTCGTTGACGTAGGTCCACATCCGAAACGTCTCGAGCTCCGGCTCGAGGCCGAAGCCGCGCAGGTGGCCGGCCAGCGTCTCGGCGGCTTGGCGCTCGCCGTCGGTCGCGGCCAGCCGCTCATGCGCAATAGACTCCAGAATGCGGTACGCGTTGTCGCCGTCGAACTCAGCCATCAAACATCCTCTCCCCAATCCCCAATCCCCAATCCGCAATCCGCAGTCCGCAATCGTCAGGATATCATGCCTCACGCCGTGCGCAAGACAATTGGTCGCCACACCGCGCGCAGTTCAATCGAAGAAGAGGGTGCCCGCCACCGTCAAAGGGATCGTCAGGTCGGAGGCGCTCGGGCCGGCCGGGATGACCAGCCATAGGCCGGCGGACGCAGCACGAAATCATAGCGGATGCGCGCTCGGAGCGCTGGGAGAAGCCAATGCGCTTATCGGACGGGAAATGTCATCGTCACGGTCGTGCCGGCGCCGGGCTCGGAGCTCACTTCGAGCGTGCCGCCGCAGTCGCGTACGGCCGCCGCCGCCGCGGTCAGGCCGTAGCCGCGACCGGTACCCTCGACGGGGCTCGGGCCGTAGCGCTGGCCCTCGCACGTGGTGAAGCCCGGCTCGAACACCCGCGCCAGGTTTTCCGGGGGAATCCCGCACCCCGTATCGCGGACCGTGAGCACGACGCCGCCGTCCCTCGATTCGGTCGTCACGACGAGGCGTCGCTCGGCGGCGTCGCGCATGGCCATGACCGCGTTGTGCGCGAGCGCCTTGAACGCCTGAACAAGCGCGCCATAGACGACGGCGACGGACGGCAGCGCGTCCGCCAGGACGAACTCCTTCTCGACCTCGTGCTTGAAGAAACGATCGAACCGCATGAACTCGCAGGCGCGCTCGACGAGCTCGTTGAGGTTCACCGGCCGCGGCGCGGTCTCGGCCTCGAGGGCGAGCTCGGCGGTGACCTCGTGAAGCAGCGCGTTGATCCGTTCGCACTCGGCGACGACGCCGTGCATCTGCTCGCGCAGCTCGGGCTGGCGAAAGCTGATGAGCTCGGCGCGGCCCATGATCGCCGTGAGCGGGCTGCGCAGGCTGTGCGCCAGGCCGCCCGCCAACGTCGTGAGCGCACGCAGCCGGTCCTGGGCGGCGGCATGCCAGAGCGGGGCGATCTCGGGGGCCGCCTGCTCGGGCGGGAACGCAATGCTCGGCATCGTTCACAGCTCCTTCGGTTGCGGGCACAAAAAAATGCCGGGAGCCAGAGTCGAACTGGCGACACGGGGATTTTCAGTCCCCTGCTCTACCACCTGAGCTATCCCGGCATGCCGTCCTGCCTGAAAGAGAGGCAGAAGGTGTCCCGTATAACCCAAGGCGCGGGCCCTGTCAAGCCGCCCCGTGTTTGCGGCTGCCCAAGACGCCGGGGACCGCCGAATTTCGTTGACACCCCCTGGAGGCACTTCTAATGTTTGGGGTCTCCAAACACCATCGCGTCACCGCGGTGGGGGTTGTTTCAACTATCGGGCACCGACCCGCGAGAGTTTAGAACGGAGTCATAGACATACACGCAAGGAGAAGTGGCATGAACCGTATTGGAATGATGCTCTGGGCAGTGCTTGTCGTGGCACTCCTCGCCTTAGCGCCGGTGGCCGCCGACGCGATCACCATCCCGTCGCTGCCCGGCGGCGCCGCGGATGCCGGTGCCCTCGCCAAGTACATGCCGAAAGACGCGACGGTCGTCGTCGCGTTCAACGTCGCCCGCCTCAAAGAAGCCGGCGCGATCGACAGAATCGAGACCTTACTCGGGGAGGAGATCTTCGAAGAGCTCGAGGCAATGGGCATTGACCTGAAAAAAGACGTCTCGCAGGCGATGCTCGGCTTCGTCGTCAACCCCGGTGAGGACGAGCCGGAAACCTATATGGCTATGGCCGGCGACCTCCTCTCGGAGGCGGATTTTGTCAAACGCTACGAAGAGGAAGAGGGGGAGAAGCCCGAGTCCAAGACCGTCGCCGGCAAGAACGTCTACGACATTGACGGGGCCGTCGAGCTCTGCTTCCTGCCGGGGATCATGCTGCTGGTGCCCACCGAAGAAGACATCGGCGCCGACATCACCAAGATGCTCGGCGGCGAAACGGACAGTCTCCTCGGCAACGCCACGCTGGTCGCCTTGATGAAGGACGTCAACACCAAGGCCTCGATCTGGGCGATCGCCTCGCTCTCCGAGGAGATCCGCGAGGCCATGGCCGAGGAGGCCGACGAGGACGCGCCGTTCGACGTCTCCACCTTCAAGAGCGTCGCCGGCTCGTTCGACTACACGGAGAAGATCCTCCTGAACGCCGTGCTCGGCTTTACCGAGGAAGAGGCCCCGACCAAACTCGCCGAGCTGATCAACACCGAGATCAAAGGCATGGCGGATCAGATCGCGGAGATGATGCCGGACCTCGCCAAGCTCATGAAGGCCATCGACGCCAAGGCCTCCGGCACCAACGCGACCATCACGATGAACATTGACCGCGAAACCTTCGACGCGGCCTTCGAAGGCGTGCTCGAGATGATGCTCGGCGGCATGGTCGGCGGCGGCATGGTGGAAATCGAGGAAGAGGAAGAGGTGGAGTGGTAATCGGCGACCACCCTTCCTGCGCCTGACAGGCACCGAAAAGAAAGCGCCCCCTGCGTCGCCCGGCGCAGGGGGTTTTCTTTGCGCCCGCCGAGGCCCTGAGCGAAACGCTTCCCCAAAGGGGTTGACGGTACACCCGTGGGCCTGTATATAGTGCGTTCTCAGCCCGGATTTCGAACACCCCGTGTGAGAAATGCGGGTCAGCCGCTGCGGGAGGAGGCTGCCGAATCAACCATTTTCCCGGAACGAGACTGTGGATATCGAACAAGCTGATTCGTTTCTGATCACCGACTGCGGGAGCACGACGACCAAGGCGATCCTCATCCTCAAGAAGGAAGGGTCGTACCGGCTCATCGGCCGCGGCGAGGCCCCCACGACCGTCGAGGCGCCCTTCGACGATGTGACCGTCGGCGTCATCACTTCGGTGACCGAGCTCCAGGAACTCACCGGCCGCAAGCTGCTCGACGGCAACACGATCATCTGCCCCAAACGCGGCCAGGACGAAGGGGTGGACCTCTTCCTCTCCACCTCGAGCGCCGGCGGCGGCCTGCAGATGTGCGTCGCCGGCGTCATCAAGGCGATGACCGCCGAGAGCGCCGAGCGCGCCGCCTTGGGCGCCGGGGCGATCGTCATTGACGTTCTTGCCGTGGACGACGGCCGCAAGGAGCACGAGCGCATCGAGCGCATTCGCCACCTTCGGCCCGACATGTTCCTCATGGCCGGCGGCACCGACGGCGGCACCAGAACGCACCTCGCCGAGCTCGCGGGCACGCTGCTCGCCGCCGACACCAAGCCGCGCTTCGGCGCCGGGTTCAAGCTGCCGGTGATCTATGCCGGCAACGTGGACGCACGCGCGGCCGTGCGCGACATCATCGGCAAGAAAATGGCCGTCAAGGACATGCCCAACATCCGCCCGCGCCTCGAGGCGGAAAACCTCGCCCCGGCCCGCGAGGCGATCCACGAGCTCTTCCTTGAACACGTCATGCAGCAGGCGCCGGGCTACAACAGGCTCATGAGCTGGACGAGCGGCGACATCATGCCCACGCCGATGGCGGTTGGCCGCGCCGTGCAGACCTTCGCCGAGGAAGAAGGCGCCAACGCGCTCGCCGTCGACATCGGCGGCGCCACAACCGACATCTTCTCGGTGTTCGGTGAGATCTTCAACCGGACCGTGAGCGCCAACTACGGCATGAGCTACTCGATCTGCAACGTGCTCAAAGAGGCCGGCATCGCCAACGTCAGCCAGTGGGTGCCGTTCGACCTGGACGAGCCGAAGCTGCGGAACATGCTCCGAAACAAAATGATCCGCCCGACGACCATCCCGCAGTCGCTGCCCGATCTGCTCATCGAGCAGGCGATCGCGCGCGAGGCGCTGCGCCTGAGCCTCGAACACCACAAGCTGCTCGCCGTCGGCCTTAAAGGCATCCAACGGCGGCGCACCCTCTCGGACGCCTTCAGCCAGACCGAAGCCGCCGAGACGCTCGTGGATATGATGGCGCTCGACTGGGTCATCGGCAGCGGCGGCGTGCTCAGCCACGCCCCGAGCCGCACCCAGGCCGCGTGGATGATGCTCGACGGCTTCCAGCCCCAGGGCGTCACCACGCTCGCGGTGGACTCGATCTTCATGATGCCCCAGATCGGCATCCTGAGCGAACAGCACCCGGCCGCCGCGGGCGAGGTCTTCCGGCGCGACTGCCTCATCGTGCTCGGCTCGGCGGTGACCGCCGTCGGCCACGGCAAGCGCGACGGCGAAGCGGCCCTCAAGCTCGACCTCGCCACGAGCGACGGCCGGAGCATTAAAGAAACCGTCCGCTACGGCGAGATGCGCCTGATCCCCCTCGAGCTCGGCCAGACCGCCGAGGGCACGATCACCCCGACCAAGCGGTTCGACGTCGGCGCCGGTCGGGGGCGTCCCGTCGAGGCTCAGCTCAAGGGCGGCAGCGTCGGCCTGATCGTGGACGGCCGCGGGATACCGAGGCGGCTCCCCGACGATGACGCGACGCGGCGCGCCAAGCTTAACGAATGGGCCGAGGCGCTCGGCCTCGAGCGGGTCGAGTAGCCAAGGACACAACGCGCCCGAAGGTGAGGCGACCCAACACAGAAGGAACGACACGGCGATGGGCACGGCATACACACCCGGACTGACGGTCACCCCGAACACCATCGTCCGAAAAACGCGCAAGCTGCCGATCAAGGGCACCGTGCTGGTCAAAAAGGGCGTTCGCGTCGAGCCCGAGACCATCGTGGCCCGGGCGGACCTGCCGGGCGACCTCGACCAGATCAAGGTCGCCAACCTGCTTGGCGTCAACCCGGGCGAGATCCCCCAAAAAATGCTCGTCAAGCTCGACGAGACCGTGGCCGAAGGCCAGCTCATCGCCCGCACCACCTTCTTCTTTGGCCTCTTCAAGTCCGAGGCGAGGGTGCCCGCGGCCGGCACCATTGAGTACATCAGCGACGTCTCGGGCAACGTTGGCATACGCCGTCCCCCAAAGCCCGTCGAGCTCACCGCCTACGTGCGCGGCACCGTCGTCGAGGTCATCCCTGAGGAAGGGGTGGTCATCGAGACGCCGGCGGCGCTCGTCCAGGGCATCTTCGGCGTCGGCGGCGAGCGCGAAGGCACGATTACCATCATGCCCGAGCCCGACCGCACCATCGAGCCGCGCGACATCACGGACGCACTGCGCGGCAAGATCATCATCGGCCGGCGGCTTATCACCGGCGAGGCGCTGAGACACGCCGCCCGCGCCGGCGTCGTTGGGGTCGTCACCGGCGGCATCGTGGACAAGGAACTCATCGAGCTGCTCGGTTACGAGATCGGCGTGGCCATCACCGGCGACGAAGCGGTGGGGCTGACGCTCGTGCTTACCGAGGGATTCGGCGAGATCGAGATGGCCCAAAAAACCTTTGACCTGCTCCAGTCGCTCGAAGGGCAGGAGGGCTCGATCAACGGCGCCACCCAGATCCGGGCCGGCGTCATCCGGCCCGAGATCATCGTGCCGCGACGCGACGGCGCCGCGCCCGGCGAACGCGCACAAGGCGGCGGGGAACTCAAGATCGGCTCGCGCATTCGCATCATCCGTGAACCGCACTTCGGCCGACTCGGCGCGGTGACCGAGCTCCCGCCCGAGCTCGTCCGGATCGAGACCGGCGCGATGGTGCGAACGCTCCGCGCCAAGCTCAACGACGGCAAGGCGGTCGTCGTCCCGCGGGCCAACGTTGAACTCGTCTGAACCGCCCAGGCGGACCACGAGGCACCCGAGCCCGAAACACTGAAAGGAGAACGAATCGTGGACGCAGCCCTGTGCAAGGAACGTGTAGAAAAGGCCAGGAGCCAACTCAAAGCCTCCGGCGCCGACGCGCTCTACATCTTCTCCTCGGCGAACATGCGTTACTTCTCCGGGGCCCGCATGGGCCCGAGCGACCGGGTGGCGGCCTTCATCATCTCGCGCGAGGCGGAACCGTGGTTCATCGTTCCCGCATTCGAAGGCAATCGCACCAAGGGGGCCGCCGCCCTCGGCGAGGTCATCCCCTGGGAGGAACACGAGGACCCCTTCGAGCGCATCGCCTCGACCCTGAAGAAGAACGGCCTCGGCGCCGCCAAGGTGGCCCTCGACGGCGAGACCTGGCTTTGGGTACTCGAGGGGTTGCGCAGGGCGTTGCCAGACGTCGAGTTCGTCAACGGCGAGCGTCTCATCAACGGCTGCCGCATGTTCAAGAACGCCAAGGAACTTGCCTACATGGAGCGGGCGTGCGCCCATGCCGGTCAGGCGCTCACGGCCGCCATTGCTGATTTCAAGGAAGGCATGACCGAAACCGAATTTGCGCAACTGCTCTCCCAGAAATACAAATCCGAGGCTGGCGTCATCGGCGGGGGGCTTGTCCAAAGCGGGCCGCGCGCTTCCGACCCCCACATCCACACCGGTGACCGGCCCATCGTGCGTGGCGACGCCGTGGTGCTCGATACCGGCACCGGCGTCGAAGGGTTCCATTCGGACGTCTCCCGCACGCTCATGGTCGGCGACGTCCCCGAGGAAGTCCAAAAAGCTTGGGCGGCGCTGAAAGACTCGCAGCAGGCCGCCTTCGACGCCATCCGGCCCGGCGCCACCTGCGAATCCATTGACGCCGCGGCTCGCCGCTGGCTCGACGAGCGCGGCTACGGCGAGTATTTCACTCACCGGCTCGGCCACGGCATCGGGTTCGAGGGGCACGAGGCGCCTTATCTCGTCAAGGGCAATACCCTCAAGCTCGAGCCCGGCATGACCACCACCGTCGAGCCCGGTATCTACGTCCCCGGCCGCTTCGGCATGCGCATCGAGGACGACATCGCCGTCACCGACGACGGCTGCCGCATCCTCTCGCACATGATCCCCCGCGACACCCCCTGGCCCATGTAGCTTCCTCCGCGCGAGGCCCGGATTTTCGGATAAGCGTGTGAGTACGCGGCAGAAAGGGGTAAGGAGAGCGAGAGGAGCTACGGGCGGGCCGATGACAAAAAACGGGCATGATCTTTCGTGTCGTGTTGGGCTGTAACC
>Ga0180431_10009227_pt1 | contig 11179 bp, 12 predicted proteins | sample SS_ome_11_FD_132459 | JGI IMG/M metagenome (GOLD analysis project Ga0180431, IMG submission 132459) | Hypersaline lake sediment archaeal communities from the Salton Sea, California, USA - SS_1_MS_1 metaG | ecosystem: Environmental > Aquatic > Non-marine Saline and Alkaline > Hypersaline >...
ACGGATACCGTGTATCCGCGCGTAGCGGAGTGGCGCCCGACGGCACTCTACTTCGTTCCGGACGGATGTCTGCATCCGCGCTTACTACGAACATTTGCTATCATAAAGTGCGAAAAACAGGCTATAGTCTGCTTTTAGCACCTCGTGATAGCAGATTTCGTCAGTGCGTACAAGCTCTGAGATAGTGCAGGATCAGGGATTTCAGTTTTCGGACGGCGGATTAGCCGGCAAGCCGCACCGCCAACAAGCGGCGCTAGGACAGGAAGCAATCCAGCATCGGCTCTTGGGCCAGTGCGGCTTGGCACAGCTACTCGACCCATCTGCTCGCGCCAGGTGACGTGCAACCTGCGGCTGCTTGCTGGCGCTGAGGAGCGGGATCTGGCGATCCCTCGAGAGCAACAACATCCAAGGGGGAGAGTAGGTATCATCTCAATAAACCGGGGGAATGTAGGCGGAATGGCATTCCGCCCTACTTTTCCCCCAACTTTTTGAGAAGACGAGAGTAGCACAATTTGGCAATAGCGCAAGAGAGCGTAGAGCACAAGCGAATTTGGAAAAGAACGAATCGGGACCACAGTCTAGACCCGTGGACATCACCCGAGTAGCAGTCGGTTACCCGTCCCTCACCTTATGCCGCCCCCGGCAAACTACGATCACGACAAAATGTACTATTTCACAACCTACGTGTGCTCCATTATATACCAAACCTGAGCGGGGGTCAACCCCCCTGCTCGCTCGTGCAAAAAATTTTACCGTTCGTAGCGACGCGGTCATTGGAATCACGAGCGGTGCGGCTTCAAAACGGAAATTGCTATACTTCGCCGCTTGACAAACTGGCTCCCTGATAGCATAATCAATTCTACTGTCAGTAACATTCAGGAGGCGAGCTGTGACCAAAATACATATTTCGACCCATCCGTTGGTACAACACAAGATAACTCTCTTACGCGACCAGCGCACAGACCCCAAAAAGTTTCGCGAGTTGCTGCAAGAGATCGCCATACTGATCGCCTACGAAGCCACGTCCGACCTGGCGACAGAGGAAACGACGACGATGACGCCGCTGGGACAAGCCCACGGCCGTCGCCTGCAAGAGCGGGTTGGCCTCGTTCCCATCCTGCGCGCCGGGTTGGGAATGGTGGAGGGAATTTGGAACATGATGCCCAACGCTGAGGTGTGGCACATCGGTCTCCTGCGCGACGAGCGAACGCTGGAGCCGGTCGAGTACTACAGCCGCTTGCCCGTCAGTCCGACTGTGGACGTCTGCCTGGTGCTCGACCCGATGCTGGCCACAGGTGGGTCAGCGGTAGCGGCGGTGGACATGCTAAAGCACTGGGGAGCCAAGCGCATCAAGTTTGTGGGCGTCATCGCAGCTGCCGAAGGCGCACAACGGTTGACCTCGGCCCATCCTGACGTGCCGCTGTACCTAGCTGCCGTGGACGAGCAGCTGAACGAAATGGGCCTGATCGTTCCGGGCCTGGGGGACGCGGGAGACCGGCTGTTTGGCACGGGATAGGGGGATTTAGGATCGGCAGATCCAAGATTTAGAGATTTGTAATTGCTCAGCCTGACCCAGACCTCCGAGGTCTAGAGTGCCTGTGCGGATGAAACCACGGCCTGTACAGGCACAGTCACGGGCAGAACAGCTTCCAAAGACCTCGGAGGTCTATAGCCTGAGCAGTTGCAAAATCACCAAATCTAAAATCACCAAATCTGAAATCATGTACCTGCGTCAGTATGCATTCACCTTCATCACCGCACTCGGCCTAGCCTTAGTCTGCGCCCCCCTCGCCGGCCACCTGGGCCGCCGGCTGGGCATCGTAGATCGGCCTGGGGGGCGCCGAGGTCACAAAGGGACAGTGCCCCGCTTGGGGGGCGTGGCGCTATTCATCTCGTTTGCCATCACCGTTGGCTTGGCAGCGTGGCGCGGAGATCTCGTCGCTGGCTACAGCGCCAGTGACTTTACTCGACTCTACGGCCTCCTGATCGGCAGTTCGGGCGCTTTCATCTTGGGATTGCTCGACGACCAGCTCGACCTTTCTCCCCAATCTCAATTCACCTTCCAATTCCTACTCTCACTAGTCGCCGTCGCCACACTGCTCTGGTTCGAACGCTTCACCTTGCCCCTTTTAGGCTACGTGGAACTAGAGTCTTATCCCTGGGGTGCCTGGGTCTACGTCCCACTGACAGTCATGTGGATAATGGGTATGATGAACACAGTCAACTGGCTGGACGGGCTGGACGGGTTGGCCGGGGGAGTAGGGGCGATTCTTTGCCTGGTGTTAGCGGTTCACATGCACCGCGTAGGACAACCCGGTGTGGCGTTGCTGCCGCTGGCGCTGCTGGGCGCGCTGCTGGGCTTTCTACCGTACAACGTCGCACCATCACGGGTCTTTTTGGGGAGCGCAGGGGCCTTTTTCCTGGGCTACGGGTTGGGAGGTCTGGGCCTCATCGCCGGGGGACGGGTGGCGACCGTGCTCCTGGTGATGGGATTGCCCATCGTAGACGTGGCTTGGCAGATATTTGATCGCGTGCGCCACCGCCGCTCCCCCGCCCAGGCCGACCGTGGTCATCTCCACTTCCGCCTGCTCGACCTGGGGCTATCGGAGCGGGCCATCGTGCTTCTCTACTGGGGCTTTTGTGCGCTGTTCGGCCTGCTGGCGCTGGTCGTGTCGTCGCGGATCTATAAACTGCTGGCGCTGGTCACCATCGGGGCAGTGGTCATCATCGCACTGGCCTTTCTCTCCCGCGAGCGTACAGTATAAAGAGTCCACAAAACCCTACGCCCATTTGACTTGGGTGCGTTTCATTTCAGTAGAGACCCTAGACCTCGGAGGTCTCTGCCGAGCTTGTGCTCGCCCAAAACCGCCGATCTGGGCAGTTTTTGAGCCTGAAAACACATCTCATTAGACCTCCGAGGTCTTACCCAACTCATCTGAAACACACTCATTTGACTTTGCCACGCCATTGCCTATAATCCGTGGCATGCTCAGCATACTCATCACCGCCTTCCGCGAAGCGACGACGGTGGGTCAGGCCATCGAATCATTTCTCTCCCAACTGCCCCAGGATGTTTGCGATCCCCAAGATGCCGAGATACTGGTCGTGGCCCCCGATCCCGAAACGATCGTCGTGGTGGATGACTTTGCCACCCGTTATCCGGCCGTGCGCCACGTGGCCGATCCTCAGCGGGGCAAGCCGACCGCCATCAACACCGGTCTGAAGGCGGCACGGGGCGACATCGTGGTGCTGAGCGACGGGGACGTCGTCGTAGCCGAGGATGCGCTGGCCCCCCTCCTGGCCCTTTTCCAAGACCCACAGGTGGGCGCGGCGAGCGGCCACCCAGTAAGCACCAATCCCCGCGAGACACTACTGGGCTACTGGTCACACCTGCTCGTCGAGGGCGTCCATCAGATGCGGTTGGCCCGTGACCAGGCCGGGCAGTTCCTGTTCTGCTCTGGCTATCTCTTTGCCTTTCGGCGCGAGTTGGTCGAGCGCGTGCCCCAAGACGCACTGGCGGAGGATGCCGTGATTTCGCACACTATCGCTCGCCAGGGGTATCGCATCCGCTACGCGGATCAGGCCCTAGTTTGCGTCAAATATCCCACTACCTACCGGGACTGGTTGCGGCAAAAAGTCCGTTCAGCCGGCGGGCACGCTCAGGATTACGTGCGCAAATCGCCGGAGCGTATGCGCTCAGCCTGGCTAGAGATCGTTAACGGCGCGTGGTTAGCTCTAAGTTATCCTCGCAACGCGCGCGAATTTATCTGGACGTTGCTCCTCTTCGCCGCCCGGCTACACCTCTGGCTGCTCGTGTTCGTCAACGTGCGACTGCTCCGCCGCCCTCTCAAGGCTCTCTGGCGACGGGTCGAGACGACCAAGTAAAGCGTCAAACGTGAAACGTAATTGTCTACGCAGCCGTACATTGCGCTCGACGTCTCACGCTTGAAGTTTCACGTTAATAGTGTATGTTGACCAGTGTGCCTACCGAGGCCCAACTGTAAAGCCATCCCGCCTCGGACGTGGGCAGGTTGATGCAGCCGTGGCTCATCCGGCGGCCAAAGTTCGAGTGCCAGTAGGTGCCGTGCATGGCATAGCCCCGGTAAAAGTACATCGAGTAGGGCACGTTGGGCAGATAGTAGCCGGGGCCAGACATGGTGTCGTAAACGTACTTGGCATAGATGCGGTAGCGGCCCGTGGGCGTCGGTGTGGCCGGGAGGCCGGTCGAGACGAGTGTGCTGCGCACGGGCGTGTTGCCGGCGTAGGCGGTGAGTCGCTGCATGCTCAGGTTAACGTCAATCCAGCGTCCACCTGTCGGAGCGGGAGACGGGGGCTGCGGGGCGGGGCTCCCCCCGCTGGGTATGCGCAGCACCTGCCCGACGTAGATGAACGATGGGTTGCGAATGCCGTTCGCCTGCGCCAGCGCCCACGTCGAGATTCCGTACCGCAGGGCAATCCCTGAGAGCGTGTCACCGCGCCGCACGGTATAGGTTTGGCCCGCTGGGATGGGCTGAACCGGCGAAGGCGTGCTACCGCCGGTTGGGATCACCAAACGCTGCCCCACATAGACGTGGTTGACGTTGGCGATGCCGTTGGCGGCGGCCAACGCCTGGGCGGTCATGCCGTAGCGCAGCGCGATGCGGAACAGATTCTCCCCTCGCTGCACGACGTGCACGCCGGAGGTAGCGCTACCACCGGCCGGGATGACCAGCCGCTGACCGACGTAGATGTGATCAGCACTACCTAGACCGTTGGCGGCGACCAGCGCGTCCATCGTCACCCCATAGCGCAGCGCGATGCGGAACAGGTTCTCTCCCCGCTGCACGACGTGGACGACGGCCCCTTGTGCAAACGCCGGCGCCGCCGGCGCCAGAATCAGTACGAGCGCCACACTGAGTACTAGTATCCTGCGCATTGTCCTCCTCCTTTTGACTCAACACCCATTATGCCACACGCACCCCTGCCCGCCTGTTACAGGTGAGTTACGGTTGAGTGACCCGGCTCAAGCCAGCTCTAAACGGTTACCAACACTCAATCAGCCGATCCAACAACCAAAAGCCGCGTCTACTTGATTATCACCCAAGTATACGCGGCTCTTTACTGTATGGTTGGTATAACAAGCTTGGTAGTGGCTGGTTCTCCTCCTTGCAGTTCGTTACAAAAGCTTGGCCTGCCTAAAAGTCACCTTCAGCTTTACAGCAAGGTGATGTTAGTGGCCTGCAAACCCTTCGGGGTCTCCTCAAGGCTGAACTCGACCCTCTGGCCCTCCTCTAGTGACCGGAAGCCTTCGCCCGAAATGGCAGAGTAGTGTACGAACACGTCCTCCCCCATATCACGGGTGATGAATCCGTATCCCTTGGGATTGCTGAACCACTTGACGGTCCCAGTTTCTCTCTCGTTCACTTCTATACTCCTTTAACTTGATATTCCGTGGGCCACAGTGGCCCGATAGAAAAACAGATACACAAGCCCGCCCGGCCTCGCAAGCCCGGGCGGGATAACCACTACCTGAACTTACGTCCCACGCTGAAGCAACTATATCACGCCTGCGCCTAAATGTCAAATGTGCTCATTCTTTCACGTACTGTTAGGGGAAACGACAACGCCGCGACAGTAGTCGCGGCGCAAGTATCACAAGAGTGGATCCCATGTCAGTCCTGTGGAGCCGGCCGGATGCCTTTGTAGATCTGCCTGCCCGATAGCGTACGCAGTATCTTTTCCGGCAGGCAACCGACGATGCCGCTCAGTTCTCTACAGGTCAAAGGCGCATTGCCGTTCGCCAAAAAGATGCGGAAAACCGTATCTACCAACGACAGGTCTTTGTGAATATAGTCGGGCTGCTTGCTACAATGAACCCGCAACACGTGCTGCAAACCGATCACTTGTTTGACCTCACCTGTCTTTTCATCAACCCAATCTATTTTATCCAGGTCAAAGTGATCTTTGTAAACAGCCCGATGTTCTTGACAAAGATGCGCCCGCAATTCCACACCGATGTGCAATTGCTTCCGCTCCCACCAATCATAATCTACGTGAAATGGCGTATCAAGCGTAGGCTTGACCAGCGTTGGCAACACAGGGGGAACTTTCATCGTAAATACCTAAACCCCATCAGAACTAGTGCGCAAGACCCAATAGTTGTCGCCCACGGGAGCGTATGTATCGCCAACGACCAATTCGGCCAGCAACGGCCCAGGGGGCGTGCGCGTTATGACGTTGACCGCGCTGTAGAGCGTGGCGGCGTGGACGGTACCCTGAGGGCTGAGTTTGGCCAATTCCGGAAAGATCTCTGCGACCAGGTGACTCAAGGGAGTCTTTTGCTCACGCGCACCGGTCCATATCTCTTTCACCGCCTGAGGATTTTCCTCCACCACGATCATCAACTCGTCGTAATCACAGGCAATGCGTTGTTTACGCATCTCAAAAGTGAGCCGTCCTTTGACCGGCAACGCGACACGTACCCACTCGCTTCTGGGACGGCGGCTGCGTGGCCGGATTATGACTGTACCAGGCTTTTCGCCGCGCTCCAGCTCGATGTAGGTCCCCACGAGCACATCCTGTCTCTGATACCACTTCTCCAGGCCGTAAACGTAACGGTGTTCACGCACGACCCAACCTGGCATCTCCTCACCCGTATCACCATCAATAAAAGTGAAGCGAATACGGTGGGTACGACCGGTTGGGAACACGTGCGCCAACTGCTTCGAAAGGTGCAGCGTGCCAGATTTCCAATGAGGATAGGACAGCACAGCCGCCACCGGGCCGGTAGCTTTGTCGTAGCCATCCAGGTTCGACCACTCGTCGTCCAGTTGCAGCTCCAGGGCCTGCATCTCACTGGTCAGCAACGCGGGGTCGTACTCCAAAGGCTCGTACTGCAAGTAAAGGGGAACAGATTGCACTGCTTCTGGTTCCAGCCGGTGGAGGAACCATAGCACCTCACCCGCCGGTCCGACCTCGTCGAAGCGCTCATCCTCCTGCAAGGCATAGTTCAGCGAAAAGATACGCAGTTGAGGGGTGATCGCCTCCGGCAATTCGAGATCACCCAACAGTTCTTCAGTAGGTAGAGGCCCTCCTCCCGCCATATCGAGGACAGCTTCGGCCAGGTTCAGGTGACCAACGTTTATCCCTACCAGCAAATCTTTGGGGAACCACTTGCCGGCCAGACGGGTAAAATCAGGCTCGGATTCGAGAAATCGCTCCAACTTTTCCCCAACCTGCGCGCCGTAAAGATCAACCAGTCTCTCCGGCGAGAGCAGGACGGCGTCGTCAACGACACTGACTTGCGATTCGTGATTGAGGGGGTGATCGGCCTTCAGTACGGAAGCAAACTCCCGTTTCTTGCCCGTTTCGAACTCTACCTGAATGACCTGGAAGGCGCCGTATTCAGGGTTGTGGCCGGGGCGCGCGTCCACGACTTTTCCCACTAGATAGCCCATTGCCGGGAAGACTATTTCTTCCCCTTCCTCATAACTGCGCTTGGGCTGGTATGGGGTGCCCTTGGACATGGCACGCTCTACGAGTTCATCCTCCTGTTGACAACGATACAGGATCAGTGCGCGGCCCAGTTCCGCTGCCGAACGCGGCAACTCGTCTTCGACTAACAGCGTGCTCAGGTATTGAAGGTCGTCGGAAGTAGCAACAAACTCGTCACCCCAGTAATCTGGGCTCTGAGTCTTTCTTTGAATCAATGTCACGTCTCCTGTGTAATTAGCAAATCAGCAACGATTATACCAGGCTTGTGTTGGTTTGACAAATGCGTCCATCTGGGGCACACTATAGAGCGAGAGCAGGAGGATAAAAATGGAAGAAATAAAACACTCAGAGCAAGAACAACCCCAACACCTCGAGTTAGTAACGGTTCACGTCGCACAAGGCCTGTTGAAAGCTCACGTCATCCGGGCCAAGTTGGAGCAATCCGGCATACCAAGTTTGCTGAGATATGAAAGCGCAGGGCCGGTAATGGGCATCACGGCCGATGGCTTGGGAGAGGTGCGCGTCCAAGTGCCAGCCCAGTACGCCGAAGAAGCGCGGGCGCTGATTGAAGAAAAAGATCAATAGATTAGGATTGCTAACCACCAACCGCTCGCCACTCGTACTTGGGCGCGAGGTAGGACTCTTCCAACCACCGTATACCGTCCACGCTAACCCCGCCAACCCACACTTCCCAATGCAGGTGCGCGCCCGTGGATAACCCCGTGCTGCCAACTCTGCCGATGAGGTCGCCCGGCGCGAGATGCTGTCCCACCTGGACATTGATCTCGGAAAGGTGCCAGTAGCCCGTCAGCAATCCCCAGCCATGATCTATTACAACGGCGTTACCCCGCACCGTCAGCGGATCGGCCAACATCACAGTGCCGCCGGCAGGAGCAAGCACCGGCGTCCCCGTCGGCGCTCGAAAATCCACCCCGCTGTGATAGCTGGTGTATGGGCCGTCGCTGTAGGCGCGGCGAGTTCCAAAGTAGGACGAGATCACGCCAGCACACGGGCGCTGGAGCGGCGCCGTCCAGTGCCGTTCCGGGGTGAACGTGGAGCGCAGGCTGTTGAGGCGCTCGCGCTCCGCGGCGATGACGGCCGGATCGAGCAGGTTGTTTTGGCCCCCAGAAAGGTCAATTCGCTCATAGCCAAAGCGTCCGTCCTGCACGACGATGCCAGTAGTGATCGTCGTCCTGCGCTCCTGGTCATCCACTGCGGTCAATTCCAGTTGATAGAGGCCGGACTCGGCGAGCGCGTGCACGCCCGCCAGTCCGTAGTATACGCCTCCCTCTTCAACGAAGCGTATATCCTGGGAAAACAGTCTGCCCTCCAAAGCGACAGGTTCCTTCGTATGCACGGCGACGACCATCGGCATTCCCTGGGCCACCGGCAGCGGTTGTACCTCTACAAAGATAAAGGGGGCGGGCAACAGGCCCGGCTCAGTGTTGGGAATCACCAACTCCTGCCCCGGGTAGATCAAGGCCGGGTTGACGACGCGGCTGGCGGACGCCAACGCCCACGGCGAGACGGAATAGCGCAAGGCGACGTGGAACAGCGTGTCGTCCGAGCGCGCGGTGTAGAGCGCGCCCCCACCCACCAACGGGCGGGCGCCCGTATCCTCACTGGCAACGAGCACATCGGCTGACGCGCCGAGGTCTGGCACCTGGATGACCTGCCCCGCGTAGAGACTGTTAGGAGAAAGCAAGCCGTTGATTCGGGCAAGCGACTGCCAGGTCGTGTTGTAGCGCCTGGAGATAGAAGAGAGTGTGTCGCCCACCTCGACCACGTAAGGAGCCGTTCCCAGCACGCCATCCTCTATCTCTCCACCGATGATGACGATTCGCTGGCCGACGTAAATCTGGCGGGGATCGGGGATACCGTTGGAGTGAGTGACGCTGTCCACCGTCAAACCATATCGCTGAGCGATGGAGAACAATGTCTCACCCCGCTGGACAATGTGTACCGTCGCCTGTTGCGGCGGCCCGCCCGATTGGGCCAGCGCCGGCGTTATCCAGGCTCCAACCAACAGGCAGACGAGCAGTCCAATTATAGTTCTTCGAACCACCAATTTACCTCCGACTGTATTACGCATCACGTATCAAGATGCGCTCCCCTATCTGCACCCGCTCCAGCAAGGCGGGGGGCCCTTCCAACACGTCGCGCGCCGGCGCGCGGGGGACGTAGAGCGGGCGGAAAGGACGCGCCAACCGGGTATCTACCACCCGTCCGCTCCGGTCCAACCAAACGGCGGCGATGGGAAAAAAGACAAAGAACATGTGAATTGCAGTATCGGTACGGCTCTCTCGACGTCCCACCAGCAACAGCCCTTCGTTCTCGTCCAGAGCGCGCCGGAAAGTCAAGCCTCTCAGGCGGCAGGGAAAACTGGCGCAGTAGCGCACACTCTCTAACACGCACTCGCCCCGCGTCTCGTTCCACACCGTCGCCATCGTGCTATCCACCTCGCTCGCGCAGCGCCCTCAACTCGTCGTACAACGCCCGTGTGGCAGCAAACTCGAAAGGCGGCGGGTCTGAGGGGGGCCAGAATTCTTCCAGCCAACGATTACGCGTCGTCTGTTCGTAGACGTAAGCCTGAATGAGCATGTCGAGCCGGTCCGCATCGCGGACGAGCCGTCCCTCGGCACTCGTTCTGCATTCGAACTCTTGCCACCAAGCGCGCCACTGATCAGCACAGGGAAGATGACGCAGCAGCTCGCCCAGAACCGCCTCTTCTGCTGTCCGTGTAGCCTGTGGGGGGAAATAGATCGTCGCTGGCGAGGGAATATCGCCGATCAGGCTCTCTGGCAGATCGTGGAGCAGCGCAATGGTCAACAATTTGGACTTGTCCAAAGGTTGTTCCACCAGTTCGGCCAGGGTCAAAGAAATAAAGGCGACGCCGAAACTGTGGTCAGCCACGCTTTCGGCGTCAGTCACACCCCGCATCACCCATCCGGCCCGCTGAACACGCCTCAGGTGATTCGCGTGAAGCAGCAATTCCAGCGCAAAATCAGGTTCCACAATCCAACTCGTTCGTGAAACGCGAGGGCGGCGCCATTCACAACCTCACGCTTTACAGTTTGTAGCCGATCATACGGAGAAGTTCCTTGCGCTGGACAACGTCGTTCTCCGTTTCGACGCCCAGGGTTCTAAGGCCATCAACCACACCCAGGATGCCCCGTCCTTGTTCCGTCTCGGCGAGGACGACCTCGACCGGGTTGGCTGTGGCACAAAAGATGCGACATACTTCTGGCACCATCTTGATGACGTTCAACACGTTGACAGGGTAAAAGCCTTCGCCCAGGAATACGATAAAGCTGTGCCCCGCACTCAGCGCCAGCGCATTTTGCTTGGCCAGTTCGACCAACTCGTCGTCTGTGCCGCTGGCGCGCACTAACGCCGGGCCAGAAGCCTCACAGAATGCCAGCCCGAACTTGATGCCGGGCACGGCTCCAACCAACGCCTCGTGCAAGTCTTCGACTGTCTTGATAAAGTGCGACTGCCCAAGAATGAGATTGACGGTTTCTGGCTTTTCGACCGGCACTATCACGAGTTCCACTACTCTCTCCTCCCCGCATCAAGACAACCCAACTGGTGATTGCCCACATCTCACCACAGAGACACAGAGAGCACAGAGAAAACACAAAAATGTCCTATCTCGGTGTCCTCCGCGCCTCTGTGGTGAAAAAACGATCACCTCGAATAGACATCT
>Ga0180431_10009228_pt1 | contig 11178 bp, 18 predicted proteins | sample SS_ome_11_FD_132459 | JGI IMG/M metagenome (GOLD analysis project Ga0180431, IMG submission 132459) | Hypersaline lake sediment archaeal communities from the Salton Sea, California, USA - SS_1_MS_1 metaG | ecosystem: Environmental > Aquatic > Non-marine Saline and Alkaline > Hypersaline >...
CAGCGTTGATTTTGCCAGGACTAGCAAAGTTCGGGTCGGCAGAGAGGTGGGTGTCATGGTCGTAGCTGCAATGAGTACAGCTGCTCGAATCTTTGATTTCAATATCAGTCACTGCTCGGCTCTGCAAAAGAGCATAGTGCAGAAGAGTGGGTGTTCTGGCGGGCAGGGTTGGTCTGGTATTTCGGCATCGTCTTGTAAAGCTTCCAGTCGAGTAATTTACCGCACCACCAGGTTTCACTCTGAAACCGCGTATTCGAGACTGGGATTGGCCTCTAGGCTAGTGCGTTTCCAAACCAACTTTTCATCAACTCGGTCGAGTACGGGATATCGCTGGATTTCTCCCTGATTCTCCCTGATTTGTACTATTTATTCTTACGCATGCGCCTACGCGTACTATAAAATCACCGGCGTCGTACCGAAATTTATTGGCATAAAACTGGCCTGTTTTCAGGTGGGTCATATAATACCCCCTATAGGGGGTATTATATGAGGTTTCCCTGCGTTACAAATACATACCGCTCGAAAACCCCCACCTCATAAACCCCCCTATAGGGGGGTTTATGAGGTGAAACTGTCCAAAATCAGGCATCTGACAATTTTTGTGTGGTTCGGCCATTCTGCTGCTTGATTTTGGCTCATTTGGGCCAGTTTGCTAGGACTAGCAAAATAGGAGAGGAGTGGTTGTTGTGCAAATCTTAGGGTGCTCGAAGCCGCCCTCGCGTTCGACGTCCAAATCGCGCGGAAGCGATTTTAGATCGTACAACAGATCGTTGGCTCAGAGTCGCCTCGCGTTTCCAGTGCTCCGCGGTAACGGCTACTCTTTCGGCAAGGCAAGATCGTGGACGAACGTGGCGAAAGGTGCTGCTTACTATTTCAGGTCTTGCATATCTTGCACACAGAGCTGCTACGAGTCGTACGAAACTAGAAGGGAGTAACAGCATGCAGATTTTTGGAGTGCGGCATGGAGAGCGTCGGCCTCCATGCGCAAGCGGAATCAAGCGTGAGCGATCAGGTCGTTGTTTTAGCTATGCAAAGTATATTCACACTTCTAGTGGTGGTGGTGCGTTCCCACGCAGCGCCTGGTCGTCTGCTGTGCACGATGCTCGCGGACGTACATTGCATGAGTCGTCGTCCGGGTGCGCGGGTAGTGGTGGTGATCCACTACGTGCGGGTGTCAGCTCACGTATTCTTGGCGTATACTGTTCGTACACAAAGGATCCTCCTTCGTTTGGCCGCTACCGTGTAGCCAGAGTCTGATTTCAAATTCAGCCAGGTATGGAGTACGTCAGCATGATTTTGCTTGGACGTGTATCGGCAGCGTATATGAATTATGAAGGTCACACCTCGACATTTTGTAGCGGCTGGTCGAGCTGCCGTCTGAACACCTGCTCGTGGTGCGCCTGGAGCCGGCATTCGGCGGCTCAAAGTTCCAGCGGATACAGACGTGGAAGGCTTTTCTATACGTACAGGCGCGCTTCGGCCTCAGCTGCAGAGTCAGGACGCAGGATGTGTCAGGCTTCTGCGAATTCCTAGTAGGAAGAGTTCGGTAGGTGGAGACAGCGCATGAATGCGTGTGTTGCCGTTGTTGGGCGTTCGGATTGGCGTTATGTACGTTTGCATAGCTGGAGAAGGTATTTGTCGGGCGCGAACAAAGTAAGCCGGATCTATGAGTGGTACAAGGACACACACTGTAGGCGTTCGTCAGCGGATTGCGCATACGCGTCTAAGAGCGGCGGCTCTGCCTGGTCTTCTACGCAGGAGCTGCAGTGTTCAGGGTTACTAGGTGAGTAAAATGATCCCGATTGTTCCGAGGATGGTTTGTCAATTAGGATCTTTTGTTAACGGGTACAGAGTTGTTAGTTTTACCGGTGCCCGGAGCAAGAAATATCTTATCCAGTCTACCAGTGCGTGTGGTGCGTACAAATACGTGGATCACTCTACAGAATCAGCAGATTACAGGTGGTAGAGGGGGTTGCGATGTGTCGTCACCGGAGGAGCTTCAGATGATCGCATTGCTGGCGGGTTTTCACAGCAAGTCGATTTACGAGACGTCGTTACGCGTTTCCAGCACAGACACGTTGTTCGGATCAACGTCTTGGTTTTATTACAGGTCTGGTTCTCGCATGGCTGCCGGGGAGCTAAGGCATTTATCACTGTCCGGCCTGCAATCCAGGCCGCCTATTTTCAAATCTCGGTCATACGGGCGTGCGTATTCAAACTGAGCAGGGTTTGGAGAGTGTTGTGTTTAATACAGCGATGTTGTTTAACAGGCGACAGGTGGGTCGGTCAAGATCATACGGATGGTGTGATAGTGGGATACAAAGAGATATACGAACCTGGGGTTCCGGCGCCACGACTAGAACTGACAGCCACAAAATACGGTCCCGATCCTTTGGTCGAGTACGAGGACAGTTTTACGTCTATGCGATACCTACTTCTACATCTCGTTCTAACTATAGGGGCAAAAATAGGGCTGTGTACAGCAGCCGGGTGTCGCGGTGAGGTGCTAGGATGAATGCTGTTATGTTGAAGCATACTGGTCATGCGTTGTGGCGTGTCAGTACGTCAAGGCACTGTGCTGTCAGCGCCAGGCGGTCGTACGTTTGTCTAGACTATGGTACGCATTACGGAGGACTTATAGCTCGGTTCTCAGTGTCGGTGACTTGTAGCGGAACGTGGCCTTTTTTCAGATCGATAGGTGCTACGTACGGGTGCTCTTTTGCTGACATGTCCATGATGCAGCTGTGAGCTGACAAGGAGGCCCGCATGCTTTTGTTCAACAGGACGAATGTGATTACTACCAGGCTAGTCATAAGCCAGAACTTGAACTACGAGTCTACTAGCGGCGGTCAATCATGTTTGTGCGACTATAGTTGTTCTGAAGATGGCAGGCTTCATGGTGTTGTGTGCAGCAGAAGCTGTACAGGCGACGGCACTCGTCACTGGATATCGGTTGATGGCTGAGTACATAGGATGACGATGACTGGTGTTGCTAGGACTAGCAAATTTAGTGAGAGGATGTTCAATGCGTTCAGACGATCTGGACCCAAACAAGACGTTTGAGGTGGTAGAATTGCGCGAGAATGATCCTATTTTGGACGTAGACAGCGGAATAGGCAGGGATCCATTTGAGCGCGAGCGGTCTGAGCCGGATGTGTCAGGCAGGCCTGTCAGGTCTGTCAGGTCTGCTGGTGCTCCTGATAAGGAGCCTGAGCAGAAGCTGGAAAGTACACCGGAGCCAGAGGTTCCTCCGGCATCTAGGTCGGTGAGTGAGAAGGAACATATGCAGATAACATTTGTCAAACCGGTGCTGGGTGCGGTGACGGTCGAATGTGCTCAGATGATAGTACATGATCTGTTCGTGGTGGTTGTATACGATGCGAGCTGTCCTTCCAGGTGGATACCTGAAGCCGCCACTACTAGAGAGCAGGCCGAGTCGGCTGGTATGTCAGAAGCTGTGTTTGCGATTGTCAATGCTCCTTATACGCTAAAGTTTACTCCTGCTGATGCGGATGAGCAGACGCTACAGGTTGTGCATGTGGGAATCTCATTTCGTCTAGAGGCCGGTGACGGCGAATTGGAGCTGTTGGTTTTACCGCGGGTGCTGACATGAACATGGTGATCTTCTTGGAAGGCGGCGTGATTTCGTCGATTCTGGTGGATTCGGTGGAGCCGTTGGTTAACGTGTTGGTGTTAGATGCTGATATCATCGAGGATCCGGTGATAGTGGTTAACAGCCTGGAATACGGGTGTTACGAGATCGAATGCGCAGACGAGGCTGTTGCCGTGAACGATGTATTCAACCTTTACTGGGAGGCTCGTGATGGCTAAGGCAAGCAAGGCCACAGGGAAGGCTGCCAGGGCGGTGAGGCGCATTAGCCGCTTAATAGAGTTTGATCGAGTGTTGACGGCTTATAAGGCCGATTCTAAATATCAGGTCTACTTGGAGTTGACGTATGCTCCGGAAACGACAGCTTGCGAGTACGATGTAGCTAAATATTCAATCTGGTTGTGTACGGCTGACAGTGATGATATGCTGTACGACATGGCAAAACGCATGGAATCTCGTTTGGTCATAAACGGGAAGGACGTGACCGGAATGTGGCAGCTGCACTTGAGGCTTTGTGGTTGAAGGTCTTTATCAAGGTTCCCAATATCGTACTGTCGGGCGGCATAAAGGTGGCGTTTCAGCTGGCCCGGCTTTTCCTCGACAAAGGGCACGAGGCGTTTGTTTGCACACCTGACGGCGCCAGGCGCAGGGCCAATTACTTTTTGCGGGCTAGATCTGTACCGATTATTCCTCTGCGGAAGGTGCCGGAGATGAGCGGACCTTCCGATCTCAGCATAGACAACTGGCCGAGCAGTCAGATGCGGAGCATATCTAATCGAACGAAAGGCTTCCGTGTCTTCTATTCACAGGGCTGCTCCAACTACAATTCATCTTTCCGTAAGGGTTTTGATGTCAGCTACTTAGACAGGCCTAACGGGTGGGGCGTTGATATGGGCTGGGCTGTCAGCCAGCCCTCGCTAGCTTGGTTGCGCAAGGCTCATCCTACGCAGGGCTGGTATTACGTGCCGCCTTACTTTGAGCACGCGTGTATGGCTGAGCTTTGCAAGGATGCGCCCGCGCCCAGCTCCAGTTCGGTATTAACATACGATCACAAAGGTCGGCCGTACTGGCACCGTATTTACGATACGTATCGTCAGCGCCAGTTCCCCGCAGGCACGGTTACGTTTGGCCGCATCAAGCGTCCTATGTCCGAGATGGACGTGTACCGAATGTGTTGTCGCTACGGCATTTTCTTGGCTACTGCGGATGATCCCAGGTGCGGCTCGAATCAATATGACGGGCCTGGCGGCGTAAATGGTAGCGGGCATAATCGCATGGAAGGGTTTCCTTTGCCTCCAGCTGAAGCCGCGTTGCTAGGTTGTTGTGTTGCAGGCTGGGCGATGGGTGGTGGTCGTGAGTGGATGGATAGTACGTCCTGCTTCCTAGCGGCTGACCCGGATTACAGGGCTGGTCACAGGTTTGATCAGGTGGCATATGCTGGCCTGTGCAAGGTTCTTGAGGACGCGCTGAACGCTGACGGGTCTGTGCGTGCTGCAAAGGTTGCAGCGGCCAGGAAGAAGTTGAGTCGGTTCACAGCAGAGCATACATGGCATCACGTCGAGGTGGCGCTGAAATCGGCAGGTGTACTGTGATCAAGCTATCTATTGCTACCTGTGTGAAGAATCGGTTTGAGCATTTCAAGCAGATGGTGAGGTTCATCGACGAAGCGGATCAGGGCGATTTGGAGCTGGTGGTAACAGACTTCATATCGGATGACGGCGACTATGCAGCGGTCTTGCAAGAGGCCAGCGTGGAAACCGTATATTTGCGGGTGCCTATTCCCTTCCTGCAGTCCAGAGGTTTGAACACCTCGTTCCATGTGGCTTCTGGTCCGGTGGTGTTTTTCTGTGATTGTGATATTCTACTGTCACGCGAGTTTATTGATCGGCTGTTAAGCGTGGTCAAGCCTGGTGTGGCTTATTTTCCTATCTGCTGGGCTTCGCCGTCTTCCGGGTCTACGAAGTGGTACTGGCGCACCGGAGCTTATGGCTTGTGCGCTTTTACGAAGCCTGATTTTCTGCGCTTCGGGCCGTGGAATGAAAAGGCTGCGACATGGGGTTATATAGACAATCAGTTGTTGGCTAAGTGTAAAGGTTCCATAAAAATAGTCAGGGAGAAGGTGCCGGATTTGGTGCACATGTGGCATCCGCACACGAAGACGGATGTGAACTGGTATTATGGAGGTCTAAGATGAAGTTTTTTATCATAACCGTGTGCAGGGATGGTGCCAAGTTTTTGCCACAATGCGTCGGCAGCGTGCTGAGTCAAGCTCGTGCCGATTGGACCATGGACAAGGCTTTTTATCTGCTCGAGGTGGCGCTGAAATCGGCAGGTGTACTGTGATCAAGCTATCTATTGCTACCTGTGTGAAGAATCGGTTTTCCTACTTCCAGCAGATGGTGAGGTTCATCGACGAAGCGGATCAACGGGTGATAAGGGAACGCAGCTCTGGACTCGTGCACATGTGGCATGATCCTGCTAGAGCGGCTAAAGACAAGTACTATCGTGGAGGGATTAGGTAGTGTTCTTCATTGTTACAGCGTGCAGGGATTGTGCTAAGTTTTTGCCGGAATGTGTGGGTAGTGTGTTGAAGCAGCGCCGTATTGACTGGCGGATGTGCATAGCGGTTGACGATGTTGGAAGTGATGTTGGCGCTGCTACTCTGCGCGTAGCGCGAAAATTGGCGGAGCAATCACCACGGATATTAGTGATTTCTAACCAGGACAGGCTGCATGCGCTGCGGACACGCGTGGACGCGATCGACAGATTTTGCCCACACGATGCTATAGTAGTAAAGCTGGATGGAGATGATTACCTCTATGACAGCGAAGTATTGTCGGTACTGGCCAAAGAGTATACTGATCCGGAGATGGATGCGGTATGGACGCAGTTCGTAACCGTGGCTGGAAAGAAGGGGTTTTGTGGGCCTCTCCCGGAAAATGCTAATCCCGCTTCCCACAAATGGGTCTCGTCACACTTACAGACGTTTCGTAAGCGTGCGTTGTGGGGGGTGAGGCGAGAATGCTTTGTCGATAATGCTGGCAAATGGTGGTCTCATGCTACTGATCAGGCGCTATACTTGCCTATCCTAGCGGTTGCGCGCAAGAGGAGGTTCGTCGATAAGGTTTGCTACGTGTACCGGGTTCGTGGGACTGACAATACTCGCGCTGCGCAGAATAAGACGGCTGCGGAGATACGCAGCAAGATTAAAACTTCATTGGTCTTTGCCAGAAAAAACGTATTATTTATGATAAGCGGACCAGGGAGGGCGAGGGACGCGCGCCTCTACTACAACGAGAAGCGGCCGTTTCTCGGCGTGTTGAACATGTCGTCGCATTTGCGCGCTAGAGGGCATCGTGTTCGGTTGGTTGACAGGCACCTGAAACCAGCTTGGTTCCCGTCTGACGAGATCTTGTTGGACTGGGCTGACATAGTCGGGATATACATCTCTACTCCTGCTAAAAATGACGGATGTGCGCTGATCAAGGATGTCAGGGATAAGGGTTTCGGCGGACCTGTGTATACTGGTGGGCCGCATAGTGTGCTGCATCCAGAAGCGGTCAGGTCTGCCGGTGCTGATTTTGTGAGTACATTTGAGGCTGACTATGCAATATCTCGGCTAGTAGAAACAGGGAGTGCTGCTCCCTCCGGCAAGAGGGTGCTCGATCTAGACAGCTTGCCGTTTCCTGACTATGCGTTGGTGAAGGAGCAAGGGCTCTCTTATACAGCCAAGTGGCCGTATGACGGTACAGCCCCCGTGATGAGTCTCAACTCATCACGCAGCTGTCCATATAGCTGCGCATTTTGCGAGACGCGTAGGATATGGGGCAGGGAGTGGTACGCACAGAGTCCACAGAGGATGCTGCTGGATGCGGATTATATGTATCGGAAGTACCGGCCCAAGGGAATTTACTACAGGGAATCGAATTTTGGTTGTAATCGAACTAGGGTGACCATGTTCTGCGACTTACTCAAAAAGCACGGGCCAGATGTGAGGTGGGCCTGTGAAATACGTGCCGACAGGGTGTGCGATGAGTCTTTGGTATCTAAGATGTCTGAGGCCGGTTGTAGGGGGTTTTATATTGGGGCCGAGGCTGCGACTGATAGGTTGCTTAAGCAGATGAATAAAGGCATTACTGTGGCGCAGATTCGCAAGGCCTGTAAGAATGCGTCCAAGTACGGGGTGAAGGTAGCCTTGAGTTTTGTGACGGACTTTCCTGGGGAGACGCAGGAGGATATCAAGGCCCGGGCTGTTCTGATCAAGGGTGTGCAGAAAGCGGTACACTGGTGCAATAAGTACCGTGCTACGTCTGATTTCTAGAGTAGGAGGTTGTTTTAATGGGTGAGAAGCAGGTGGTAGGGCAGAGCCGCTTGTTGAAAGCGGACTTTCCGGCGCTGCTGGCAAACCTACCCTCGACCGGCAGGGTGGCTGAGATCGGAACTTGGCAGGGAAATTCTGTAGCTCGTTTAGCGAGATCGAGGCCCGATCTTGAATTCGTGTGTATTGATACGTTTGCGGTTCTGCCGGAGTATGACCAGCTGCAAGAGCGGAAGCCTGCACAGCGCATGGCGCTGTGGTTCGAAAATAAAAGGCCGAACATGACGTTGTTTGTGGGCGACACAAGTAAGTGGTCGGAGCTCAGATTGGGGGGCTGGTTTGGTTTAATCATTATAGACGGAGAGCACTCTCGTGCGGCGGTGAGGCAAGATATGTGTTGGGCTTCAGAGCATCTAACAAATGATGGGCGGATTCTGCTGCACGACTGGAAACGCGAAGTTATTCGTGCGGGCTTTTCGGATTGTGGCGCTGCGGAGATTACAGGTACTCCTTCTGGGTGGGGCCTAGCCCAGTTGAAGTGCGAGTATAGGAGAGGCAGACAGCTGGAAGATCGATGAGTATTGCTGAGGGCCGTAAACTAGGGGTACCGGTACTGCTGGTGGCTTTTCGCCGGCCAGCCTGCACGCGTCAGGCACTTGCTGGTATTCGTGCTGCAGAGCCTGCTCATTTCAGGGCGGCGGCCGACTATGATGGTACCCAGGCCTGCTTGGCGACCAGAGAGATTATCAAGAAAGGGGTTGACTGGCCTTGTGATTTCAAGGCGGATATGCCGCAGAGTCGTATGGGGCTTAAGTGTAGGGTGGTGAGTGCGATAGACTGGGTTTTAGGTGAGTTTGACCGGGTGATTGTAGTAGAGGATGACTGCGTGCTCCATCCCTCATTTTTCCGCTTCTGCGAGGAGCTGCTGCATCGTTACCAGAACGATAAGAGAGTGATGCATATTTCAGCCTTGAATGTGCTATATGGGTCTGGCACTAATACGTCTGACAGCTACTACTTCTCTCAGCGCTTCCACTGTTGGGGCTGGGCTACGTGGCGCCGGGCTTGGCGGCACAACGATCCGGGCATGTCAGACTGGGATGCAGTGATCAAGTCAGATCTATTACGGCGTACGGCTAGCCACCCTAGGCTGGCAGCACACAGGCATAAGAACCTGACTATGATCAAGGCTGGTAAGCTGGCTACCTGGGATTTCCAGTGGGGCTTGTCATGCCTGAAGCGCAACGGCCTGGCGGTCATTCCCAGGGTGAATGCGGTTCACAATATTGGTTTTGGTGTGGGTGCTACACATTCTCGCAGGCGCCCCCCGTTTGCCCGCAAAGCGCTTGCTACAGGCTTTCCCTTGAGACATCCGTCAGAGGTGGAGAAGAATATAGGATTAGAGCGGTCTAGCTGCAGATTTCTGTGAGGATGCGGTATGGATGCCGTTGTGATGTTAGACTCGGTAGGCTATAAGTTTTCGCACAAGGCGTTTGGTGGCTTCTTTCATGCAACCAATTGTGTAGCTACCAGCAACTGGACATTGCCGTCTGTGGTGTCTATGCTCACAGGCAAGGAATCGGCCGAGCACGGCGTGCATATGAGGCCCAATGTGCGGAATCCGTGGGTGGGCAGAGTGGTTCGGACCGACAAGGTCAGGCTGTTTCGGCGCTGTGTTGTGCAGTGTGAGTATCCTACCCTGTTCAAAGGCTGCAGATCGTTGTATGTTTGCCAGATACCTGTAGTGCGTTTTGCGTTCGACAAGCAATCTGTCTCATTTAAGGATCTGCCGTTGACGCAGCCGGTGGCAGAGACTATCAAGACACTACGTCCGGCGATTCGCAGCTACGATTTCATGTTTATTCATCTGAAGGCAGCGCATACGCCTTATACTTGTCACGGGGAAATCCTGGACGAACGCCGTGTAGCTCAGAATTATGCTGCTTTGGCGGATGCGGAAAAACTGGTGCACGCGTTGTTTACAGATAAGGATAGGGTGATAGTAGCATCAGATCATGGCGATGGAGCCTGTGCGGCTCACACTAAGCATAAGCATACGGGCGACCACGGGCACGTGTTTTCTGAGCCAGTGTTACATACAATGCTGTGCGCTAACTTCAAGATACCGGAGCCGGATCGTCTGTGCTCAACGGCCTCGGTCTACACGTTGCTGACCGAAGGTCGACTAGCAGTTCAGCCGGAGGTGTGGGCCAGATTCCCGTTCTATGTAGATGTGCAAACGCACGCCCGGATCGAGCTGGATGGCCAGCTGAAGATCACTGTGTTCGTACCGGATGGCTTGAACTTCGATCCCACAGTTTGCTACTGGTGCATTAATGGTATGCTGCATCCGAAGTACCGTGGGATGAAAAGCACCAGGGTGCCCAAGATCGGCCAGACAGTGACCAAGTTCAAAGAGTACCGGCTGTGGGAAACGCAGACCTAGAGACAGCTGCGCTCATACTGCAACGGCTACGCGGCAAGGTGCTGGTATTCGATCACGCATTCCACGGCAAAACTCGCAGCTCGTTTATCATCCTGAAGGATCTTGGCGTTTCCATCGCCAAGCGCGTAGCTATACCTGTACCCTACCGGGCGTTTGCTGCTGGCGCTGGTAACTACGACGCTGCCTTGTTCTGGCAGGCGTATCCCTCTGTCGCTGCCAAGACCGCTTGCCCTGCGTTCTTCGCGCCTATGGAGGATGCTCCAGGCAAAGTACGGCGTCCGTTCATTGACTCGCTGGAGGGCATCCTATGCTTCTCCAGGCCGTGTGCCGGCTGGTTTTCCAAGTTCCGCGATGTCGGCTACGTGCAGTACATGCCTCCTGTAGCTGAGAGCCCCAGGTTGGAATGCCACGACCCGCTACGTGTTCTGTTCTGGTACCGCTACAAGCTGTCCGCGGCTGACGTGGCCTGCTTCATCAGCAAGTACAGCGGCAGATCCACTCTCAGCGTGCTGTCTAGGAACGACTACGGCAAGGAGCTACGAGGGCTGCCTAAGCTGCCCAGCAGGTGTCATGCAACGCTGGGTAGGCAGTGGTACTCCAGGGAGAAATATCTGGAGCTGCTTGACTGGTGCGACGTATTCGTGGCGCCGCGCAAACGGGAAGGCATAGGCCTGGCGTACCTGGAAGCTATGGCGCGTGGTAAGCTGATCTTGGCCTGGAATGGCTCTACTATGAACGAATACATTCGTCACTGGGAGAACGGGCTGTTGTTTAGGAAGCTTCCATCTCGGATAAACCTATCCG
>Ga0180431_10009232_pt1 | contig 11174 bp, 4 predicted proteins | sample SS_ome_11_FD_132459 | JGI IMG/M metagenome (GOLD analysis project Ga0180431, IMG submission 132459) | Hypersaline lake sediment archaeal communities from the Salton Sea, California, USA - SS_1_MS_1 metaG | ecosystem: Environmental > Aquatic > Non-marine Saline and Alkaline > Hypersaline >...
AAGAGCGTTACTATTGATGACTCTAATTCTACCGGTAATCGTTTTTGCACAGAGCGGTCAGAAAGTAGTGGCAACGGTGAACGACGATATCCAGGTTACTCTTGATGAACTTCAGGGAGAGATAAGGATGCTTCCGCGCGAGAACCAGAGCCTCGCCACGACCAAAGAGGGCGTGGAACAGATTCTCGACGCGATTATCCAACAGAAGCTACTGGCAGATAGAGCGGAGACCTTAAAGATGGATACCGTCGCAGTAGTCAGAGAGGCAATAAAGCGTTCGACGGAATCCATACTCGCAGATTATCTAATGATAAGTATCCGCTCGACTGTCGAACCGCCGACTGCCGAGGAGGCACAGCAATTCTACACTGCAAACGAGTCTTTGTTCTACACTGCGCCCACCGTCGAACTCAAGCAGATTATTATGACATCGGAAGACGATGCAAAGAAGGTGGAAAAGGCGTTGAAAGGCGGTAAAGATTTCGACAAACTGATGGAACAATATCCCGGCATCCCAGGTGGAGCACAATCGGGCGAACTTGGTATTATTGCACTGAATCAATTGACTCCTACTGTGGTGCAGGCTATCGAGGGCGTCGATGCTGGCAATTGGGCCGGTCCTATCGAGGTAAACGGCGCTTATTTCTTCCTTTATATCGTCTCGCGTAAAGAGCCAACGAAACTCGAATTCGAGGATGTATCAGAGAACCTCATCGAGCAATTGACGAGTATTCGCGCGCAAAACGCTGTAAACGGATATATTCAGTCGTTGGTTGATAATGCTAAGGTAACGGTTGACAACGCGGTGCTCAAGGAAGCGATACTCACGCCGGCGCCACCGGTTCCAAGCGGAAATTGATATTGCGGTGTTAGTGGGGGTTTGATTAATCAAACCCCCACTATATTCAGCGGCTTTCTACGAAGAGCCGCCTTTGCTTTTTCTAAAAGAGCATCCAGCTCGATATCGGGAATAGGTATAATTTCAGTGGGGTTGTGTGTGAAAAGAATCGCGGTTGAAATCTCGTCCTCGGGGATATCGAGCGCAACGCCCACCGCGCGACGGTAAGTAGCGAGCTGTATCGTATAATACTCTAATTTCTTCTGCCGCTCGGCGTCAACGACAGCATCACTCTTATAATCTACTATATGCCAGCCATCTCTATCCTTCCATAATCGGTCGATGACGCCGGTTATTATGAGTTCCCCCTCGCGCAGCACTACGCGCTCTTCTCGACGGTCAACCTCCGCGCCGACCGAGAAAAACGACTTTATTGTGTGGTCGTGGGTGAGAGCGACTAATTCTCGAATTGCCTCAGTGGGCGATGTTATCCCTGTATTTTGCGAGCTGACTGCCTTTTGGGCGATAGTTTCCAATTCATCATCCTCGGGTATTGGGCAGGGCAGCGTCTCGAGGAATCTGTGGACGACGGTTCCCCATTCTGTGCCGCGTCCCTCGCTCTCTTCGACTTCGCTCGGGGAGCGGAAATCCAGTCGTTGAGCGGAGTCGAAACGACCGTGCTGATTCTCGGTTACCAGCTCTGGCAAATCCGTCGCCCTGATATGCCAGAGACCTTCAGCCTCCTTTATCGGGGCAGAATCGAGCGGTGCTTCTCCATCTACTCTTAAACCGTCGTTTATTGCGACGAATACCGGTTCTCCGGGAGGCTTCTCCGGAGGATCTATCTGCCAGCTATCGAGACCGACCGAGAGTGTAATCTCGACAGTTCCTTCTTCTGTATTCACCTCGAGCAGATGTATTCCCGGTGTGCGTTCTCCGATATCGGTAGCTTCAGTGAGCAGAGTCATATATCCTTTGTTTGGCTCCGATGCCGAGAAGATAAGGTGGTCTCTTGCACGCGTTGCGGCGACATAGAGCTGGCGTCTCGCTTCGGCGTCGTCCTCACTTTTTTCGATAGCCTTTATCAGGTTGTAGAACTGGCCCTTCTCCTCGCCGTTGGCTGCCCTCGCGCACAGATGTGGTCCGGTCAGTCTGTGCCAGCGGAAGACTTCGTTCGAGCCACGATTTTTATTGTCCGATAAGTTAGCCACAACCGCAATTGGGAACTCGAGCCCCTTAGCCTGATGTATGGTCATCAGCTTGACCGTGTTTGTCCCCTCGTATTCGACAGCGGCTTCGCGCTCTCTCTCGTCATCGTCGAGCACTGCCCTCAAGAATGTCGTCAGCGGTCTTAATCCTCGGCTATCGTAATCGGTGCATACGCCGATGAACTTCTCGAGATTTGCTATTCTCTGTTCGCCGTTGAGCATTCCACGGAACGTCGCCCACGCGCCGCACATCTCGAGCGCACGGGAGAGCAGCTCTGATGGCGGGAGAACGGTCGCCAAATCCTCTAACTCTTCCAATATCTTCCCGCATTTCTCCGCCAGAGATAGCTCCTCTTTGGTCAATATTTCGCGGATTGTCACGGCATTCGGCGACCCTAAAGAAGCGATGCCCTTTCGGATATCCTTCTCGCCGGCTATCGAGGCGGCGATGATAACCGTATCTGGCAGGGCGAATAGCGGCCCGCGCAGGAGACCGACCAATGAGAGTGCATCGCGGCGGTCGGCGAGATAGAAGAGCAGGTTTATCGCGTAGAGCACCTCGTCGGTGGAGTAAAATCCTTGCCCGCCTATTTCAAGGTGCGGAATGTTACGTGTGAGCAACGCTCGTTTCAGATTGTCCAGTATTTTTCTCGTTGGGTATAGAATCGCAATATCGCCCCATTGTGCGCCGCGGATTTTGCCGTCGTCTTCGACTTGTAATCTACCCTCACCATTGTTATCGCCATTGACAGCGGCCCATACCCGGCGTGTGATAAGCTCGGCCTCGGCATCGTCTTCCGCCAGTGCGAGAAGAATTTCCACCGAGCCGTCGAAACTGGACGGCAGTTTTCTCCGTTTGCTGAGTCTCTGCGGTTTGGCGAGGAAATCGAAGTCCATCGGCGAATCGGGCGAAAAAATTCTGTCTCCTAATGAGTTGACAAATTTCACTATATTTTGGGTCGAGCGGAAATTGTCCCCCAATGGCCAGACATCACCCTCTCTGCTATCGAGCCATTCTTGCGCCCGTTTCACATTGGAGACATCCGCACCGCGGAAGCCATAGATAGACTGCTTCGGGTCGCCGACCCAGAAGAGCTGTCCGGAAGCCCGCTCTGCAATTTGGCTTATAATCTCCCACTGCAGCGGGTCGGTGTCCTGAAATTCGTCGACCAAAAATCCATCGACAGATGAAGCTATATCTTGCGCCACTCCCTTATCGCTTATTACTCGCCTGGCGCCAAGTATCATATCGGAGAAATCGAGCGAATCCGGTGGAAAAAGTATCTCCGTCTCGTCGCGGATGAACCGCTCATATAAGCGCGCGAAGAGACAGAGTGTCTCGGCGTCGTTACGGTCGAACTCTGTAAATTCAGTTGGCAAGAAAGGAGCGATTTCGGCAAATTCCGTAGCAAGTTCAGTCATAGCCGCCCGTGCGGTTTGTAGGGTCGCCCCTGCCGGCCAATTATTTTTATTGCCTTTGCCACCAAAGCTTCTGGCACCACCATCTTTCTTAACTAAATCCTCTGTTATATTTACAAAGCTCTCCAGACGCTCTGATTTTGGAAGTTTTTCTAATATGGAGTTTATATTCGATGCCAGCCCGTCAGAGGGGTCAACGTTCGCAGATAATTGGCGAAGCTCCTCGAGTCTTTGGATAAATGCTTTGCGTTTTTCTATGCTCCACATCGAGCCGATATCGCGCGATATTTTCCGCCATTTTTCGAGTAGCTCTTCTGGGTTCGATGGGTTATTCAATAGCATTTCGGTTGCGAGGCCGCGTTTATTGAATGCCTTCTCTAAAGCTCTTGGTAGTCGTTCCCAACCGAGCAGCTCCGAGAGCTTCTCCGCGATTGGACGTAGTTCCTGGTTCTCTTGTGCAATCGAGCGGCAGAACCTGAGTGCGGCGGCTCTCACCGGCACGGGTGATGGTGCGTTCTCGTCGAAAGCTATGTCGAAACCCGCGGCTGTCGGGTGCTCACGGATTATACCGGCACAGAAGCTATGAATAGTGCTGATTTTGGCATCCGCCATTCTGAGCGCTATCTCGTGCCAGAACTCTGATGGGTCGCCACATTTACCGGCTAATTCCTCGCACCGCTCGGCGATGCGTGTCGTCATCTCCGCCGCCGCCTTGCGGGTGAATGTTATCGCCACAATCGAGGATAGGGCGTCTTCCGGTGTTTTACCCGACATCCTCGCTTTTTCCAGTAGCTCGAGGAAACGCTCCGTCAGGACACGTGTCTTGCCGCTGCCTGCGCCTGCGAGTAGCCCCATCGCGCGGTCTATTTCGAGGCCGCGTCGTTGTTCGTCCGTCAGCTCTGGGTGATTAATCATTTTAGTTTTCGACACAGGGCTGTCACGCTCTGTGCTACGTCCTTATAAGGATTTTTGAATATATTATATCGGACGCACAGACTCCCCACCGCACTAACACCCCACTCTCGCGCCAGCCCTTTAGGCGTTGTGAGTTATGCGCTGTGCGCTGTGTATGTCTTCACCTCACAAACGATTGAAATCGTTCCCACATTTCCACGGTTAAAACCGTGGGCTATTTACTTCTCATCGGGTCGAATCCGCATATATTGCTGAATCCGCAGTAATGCTGGCACTTTCCCGCTACAGGTTCCGGTGGGAAATGGCCAGCGCGGATGTCTTCAATAATCTTCTCCGCTATTCCAAGATGACCATCGAGTTTTTCTGGCCATTCTTCAACCGGCACAGCGTTTCTATTGTAGCGATTTTTAAAGTCTTCGCGCTCGAATCGCCCGCCTGTTTTGGGGTTTTGCCCTTTGAAATTGTGCCAGTATTCGCTACCGACCACCTCGCCCAGCTTGCTGATAGAAATCAGGTAAAGCGGCATTTGCAGTGCTTCGCCATTTACAACTGCTGACTCCGATGGACAGTTGCTCAATTTGTAATCTACAATTCTCAAATGGCCTGCGGCATCGGCGTCTATTCGGTCGATTTTGCCGGAAATCTGGCAATTTGCGATTTCAATAGAGCAAGGTCTTTCGGTCGCTATCGGAATAAAGGCGTCTTTCTTCGACTCCACAACCTTTGCCAAATAAACATTCAACGATTTCTTAATAGTTTCCACGAAGCTCTTTTCGGCGAGCGCGTCCGGCCAGAAGGGGGAGCTCTCGTCAATGGCGGATTCGATGCAATCGGCAATCTCATTGCGGGCGATTTCAATATTATCTGGTGTGAGGGCAATAATTTCGGCGATGGAATCGTAATCTTTTCGGAGGGTATCGAGCCGTTTGCCGAGGTCGTCCGCCGCCCCGAAAGCCTTTTCTATACGCTTTCGCCAGAAGATTTCGAGCGTTTTGTGCAAGATAGAACCGGCATCTATCGGTTCGAGTTTTTCGGCTGGCTCCGGCGGGCCGCATATCTGGAGAACATTCTCCATAAAGAACGCGAATGGACACTGCCTACATCTATCAATTTTGCTCACGCCGAGTCCGCTTGTGCCCTCGATACGCTCCCATATCTGTGCACTAAACCTTTCTCCTATCACACCATCGTAGGCCCCCGGTGGGACCTCTCTCTGCACTTTCAAGACATTCAGTGCGTGTGCTGAATGCTTCAATGCCGGGAGTTCTGCTAATTTTTCGAGTTCGGATTCGGCGTCAGCGAACGGTTTTTCTAATATTTCTCCGGCTATTATCTGTCTTCTCCTGAGACTGAACGGACGGGAGAGAAGGTCGTCCGCAAGCTTTGCCATACTGTCTTCGTATAGCTTCCAGCCATCGCCGAGTGCGGGCTCGAGCGACACCAAAATCGGTGCGGGCGGCAACGGACGGTCCTCCTCGGCCAAGGGGTGCGTCAGGATAACGAGTTCGGCGCGTTCTATAAGACTCAAAAGGTGGAAATCCCAGCGGTAGGCATATCCTGGAAGTCTGATTCCAAGCGTCTCGGTGTCATGGCGATTGAGAAAAGGGTAGTCCGGTTCAGCCGGTGGCAGCTTGCCCTGAACCGCGCCGGTTATAATGGCAACTCGTGGTTTTAGTCGGTGTAAGCTAGAGAAATCATTGAGTCGCAGGCCCTCGCCGCCGCGGGATTCGATGAATTCGGAGCGCAACAGCGAAAGAAAAATATCACCGTGACCGATGAAACTGTCAGATAAGGGCAATTCACGGATTGCTCCTGCGAAAGATTCCACAAACTCCGTAACCTTATTATAAGCCTCTATCTGAAATTCGGAATAGGTTGAATCAAGCTGTAACCCTGTAATGGACGAGAGTATATCGAATTCCTTGAGAAATTGTTGCAAGCAATTGGAGAACTCCTGCCCGGAGATGCTTTTGCCATCGAAAGGCGTCATTGCGAACGAAGCGGAGCAATCCTGTTTTTTGGTGGAGATTGCTTCGTCGCTCCGCTTCTCGCAATGACCGGTTCCTATAGGTTTGAAGGCGTCTGCAATCTTACTAATAATATCAGCCAGCTCTTTTGCCGATGGATGTTCGCATCTTTCGAGCGGCGAGAGCCATACCGTCTCGAGCGGCAGACCACCGATAATTCCGGCCTCGCTGGCAGCTGTCTCCAAATCGCTGGTGTCGTCTATTCCCATCAGAGGATGCGAGAGCAGGGCGAAAAGCTCTCTGCTGCCGAACCGGCTGCGGACAAGCTCGATAAGCCGCCGGACAAGTTCGCCAATCATTGTCTCCGCAAGAGATGGAAATCTGCTATCCTCGAAAGGGAGCCCGTGCTCATTTAGCGCTCTGCGAATATCGCTGAACGAGCGGCTATCGGCGAAGATAGTTATCTCGCGCAGCGGGACGCCGTTGTCGAGATGGAGGGATTTTGCCGCCGAGGCGACTAGTTCGGCCTCTTTTACCGCGTTTCTGCCGGAGAGGACCGCAATTCGCGGCCAGTTGCTAAAAGACGACTCGGGAATCGAACCGATGTGCCCGCCGCGGTTCGCTATTGCGGAGACCAGCTCTTCGACAACCGGCGTAGGGGCAGACCTATGTGTCTGCCCTTCTGCAGGGCGCACACGTAGGTGCGCCCCTACGTCAAAACGCTCCGCACTTTCCGATAGCATCTTCTCTACCGCGTTCGCGGCGGCGATGTGCTTATCTCCAGCAGGAGAACCTTCCGACGCCGGTAAATAAAATGCTATATCCTTATGCTTAGAAAGCGCCGCGAAGAAATCGGCCTGAACCCTCTCGATTTTATCGAACCAGAGCGCCGATGCCGATTGGAAGCCGTCTAATTTTTTTGGCAAACCATTTTTAAAAAGATATTCTATAGCATCGAACGCCCGCTTGGGCTCGTCGCTCTTGCCAAGTTTATTCAACTCTTTGGAATACCTATCGAGCAGCTCGGCCAATATACGGTGTTTATTTTGCGGCCGCTCCAGTTTTGAAAGCAACTTGTTGCCGTTGAGGATATATGCTCGCCGAAGTTCCTTTATCAACTTCGCCAACGAGGACAAGAGACCAGCAAACCGTGCACCGTCCGCGAGTTCGGGGATTTCGGACATCAACCGCTTAACTAAAAAGATACGTTCAATTTCGGAGATAGACGGCTTTAAATCGAGGTTTCCTGCTAAATCCGACAAGAATGTGTAAGGTGTAAATGTAGCAGGACCGAGAATCGCTCCCCGGCGAGAGGTCAAAACGGCCGCCGCCTCACGAACAGCGTCGTCATCGGGGAGAAAGAGAAGACCATCCGGAATATCATTGGGGTAGCCATGATGGATTATGAGGGCCATATCGGTAATTAAAAGAAAAAAGTAAAACAGATTTCACAATATAGAAGGATATTACTCACCACAAAGAGCACGAAGAGATGAATAGCTCTTTGTGAACTTAGTAACCTTGTATCTTTGTGGTGAATACTTACTATATCTTATCCCACGGCCATCGAGTTCAGAAACTCCTCGTTTGTCTTGGTGGACAAGAGCTTGTTTTTTAAGAACTCCATCGCCTCGATGGGGTTCATATCGGCTAAAATCTTCCGAAGTAGCCACACGCGCTGAAGCTCCTCATCCGGCAATAGCAGTTCCTCCTTGCGAGTGCCGGAGCGGTTAACATCCATTGCAGGGAACATCCTTCTATCGGCGAGTCGGCGGTCGAAGACGATTTCCATATTACCCGTGCCCTTGAACTCCTCGAATATGACCTCGTCCATTTTGCTGCCGGTCTCGATAAGTGCGGTTCCGAGGATAGTAAGACTTCCGCCCTCCTCGATATTTCTTGCCGCGCCGAAGAAGCGTTTAGGTTTCTGCAACGCCGATGCGTCAACGCCGCCGGTTAGTATTCGTCCGGAGTGAGGTGCAACGGAATTGTAGGCTCTGGCAAGGCGAGTGATTGAGTCTAGCAGGATGACCACATCCTGCTTATGCTCCACTAAGCGCTTGGCCCTTTCGATGACCATATTCGCCACCTGGACGTGCCTGTCCGGCGCCTCGTCGAATGTGCTCGATATGACCTCGGCCTCCACCGACCGCTCCATATCTGTAACCTCCTCTGGGCGCTCGTCAATGAGAAGCACAATTAGTTTACATTTCGGGTGGTTTTTTGCCAGGGCATTGGCGATTTTCTGCAATAGCACCGTTTTCCCGGCCTTTGGAGGGCTAGTGATTAGACCACGCTGACCCTTTCCGATGGGTGTCAATAGGTCCATTATGCGCGTGGAGGCGTCGTTTGGCTTGAACTCGAGCGTTAATTTTTCATCGGGGTAGAGTGGGGTCAGGTTATCGAACAGTATCTTATGGCGCAGGTCTTCTGTATCTTCACCGTTGACGGCCTCGACTTTTAGCAAGGCGAAGAATCGCTCCGAATCTTTTGGCGGTCGAATCTGGCCGGACACCTCGTCTCCTGTGCGCAGTGCGAAGCGCTTTATTTGGCTCGGCGAAACGTAGATGTCGTCCGGCCCTGGAAGATAGTTGTAATCCGGGCTCCGGAGAAAGCCGTAGCCATCGGGTAGCACCTCCAGCACACCGCTGGCGTGGATAGTGCCGTTCTCGGCGACCACCCCCTCGAGAATCTTGAATATTATCTCCTGGCGCCGGAGCGAGTTCGGGTTTTCTACTCCAGCCTTATCGGCCATAGTTATCAGCTCGTCAATCTTCTTTTGCTTGAGTTCTTCGAGGTCCATTTTTACCCTCCGGATATTGTTTAGTTTAGTATTCTCGAATTAGAAATGTGTGTTTATTGCAAAGGCGTGAAGTTAAACCACAGAGTTCACAGAGAGAAATACAGAGAACACTGGGAGTAATTTTAAGGTCAGTTTAATATTATCACCATTTAAGGGTTATTTTACATATTCTCCGGTGCGGAAATCCCCAATAGCCCTAATCCCAGCGCTATCGCCTCTTTCAATGCGCGACATAGCGCGACGCGCGCCAAAGTAACCGCTTTATCCTCGCCCACTACGCGATGTTTAGCGTAGAAAGGATGGAAGAGCTTTGCCAATTCGAGTAAGTAGAAGCAGACATTATGCGGTGCCATCTCCTCGGCGGACTTCCGGACGATATCCGGCCAGACCGCTAACTTCCGCGCTAAAATCAGCTCCTCGGGTTCGGTTAGAGCGGACAGCTCTTTGCGTCCTGCAGACTTCGGCTCGATTCCCTGATTCTCGGCGAACTTCAGAATGTTGCATATCCGAGCGTGGGCATACTGGATATAGAACACCGGATTCTCCTCCGACTCCTCGCGCGCCAGGTCGAGGTCGAAGTCGAGGTGGGCCTCCATCCGCCGCGCGATGAAGAAATACCGTGCAACATCCACACCGACATCCTCGATTAACTCTCTCAGGGTAACTATATTGCCGGTTCGCTTGGACATCACTAGCTTCTCACCGCTCTCCAACAGATTTACTTGTTGCAATGTCAGGACATCGAATTTGCCCTCGTGGCCGAGCGCTTTCATTGCAGCCTTCATTCGTCCGATATGGCCATGGTGGTCCGGACCCCAGATATCGAAGACCCGCTCGTAACCACGGTCGAACTTGTCCTGATGATACGCGATATCCACTGCTGCGTAGGCGTATTCGCTGTCGGATTTGACGAGCACGAATGGCTCCTCGCGGTCGTCGAATTTGTCCGCAGCGAACCAAACCGCGCCTTCTTTCTCGATTAAGCTGTCCTGCTCACGGAGACGGTCGAGGACGCTCTCGACCTTCCCCGACTCGCGGAACTTTGCCTCAGAAAAGAATCTGTCGAAATTGGTGTTGAATTCCTGCAAATCGGTCTTTATCGAGGCGATAAGCTCGTTTAAGACCCATTCCCGGGCGTGAGCGGAATTAGGTTCTTCGTCTTTTTCCCAGGTCTCGATTAGCTTTCGATATTCTTTTGGCGAACTATCCGCGTATCTTGTTGCGAGGTCTTTAAGATATTCGCCATGGTAGCCGTCTTCGGGTGGGATTTCCCAATCTAGGCCGGCGCCCTGTCTGATGCGTGCCAAGAAACTTTCGTGCAACATCTCGACCTGTCCGCCGGCGTCGTTGAGGTAATATTCGCCATCGACATTGTACCCCGCATGGCGCAGGATATTTATCAATGAACTCCCAACCGCTGCGGCTCGAGCACTTACGACATTCAACGGCCCCGTCGGGTTGGCGGAGACATACTCGATTTGTATCCGTTCATTAGCGCCTAAATTCAGTTTTCCGAAATCCTCCGGCTCGGAGATTATCTCGGCGAGCATATCGTGTAGAAATTGCTCTGAATACCGAAAATTCACATATCCCGCACCTGCCGGTTCCGCGATAGCTATATCCTCGGGCAGTTCGATATTATCAACTATCTCCTGCGCGATTGTTTTTGGCGCTTTTTTGACAAGCGAAGCCAATTGAAAGGCCGCGTTCGTAGCCAAATCGCCGAATTCAAAATCGTCCGGGATAAGAATTTCCGGTGTAACCGTTTGTCCCCAAAGCTGTTTTACGGTATCGGACAGGGACTCGATTAGTTTCTGGCGGACTTCATTCATCATCAGTGTCGGTTGTAGCGAGTTCCTCGTCGATAATCTCCCTCGGCGCGTCTGCCCAGTAGTCGTCGAGTGCATAATATTCGCGGCGCTCGGGGATGAAAAGGTGCACTACGACATCGTAAAGGTCTATGATAATCCAAGATTCGCTGTTCAGTCCCTCGGCACGGAACGGCCCGATATTAGCCTCCCTTA
>Ga0180431_10009234_pt1 | contig 11173 bp, 11 predicted proteins | sample SS_ome_11_FD_132459 | JGI IMG/M metagenome (GOLD analysis project Ga0180431, IMG submission 132459) | Hypersaline lake sediment archaeal communities from the Salton Sea, California, USA - SS_1_MS_1 metaG | ecosystem: Environmental > Aquatic > Non-marine Saline and Alkaline > Hypersaline >...
ATTGTGGTACTGTACAACCTCGTTTCTCTTCTCATCGCCGGTATTGGGGCGTACATCTTCCTTAGCTTGTCCGTCTGGCTGACAATCCCCTATCTCGTGTATTGGCTTTCGATGGAGATAAGGGTCCTGAGGAGAAGCTGCGTCAACTGTGTCTATTACGGCAAGGTGTGTGGCTTCGGTAAGGGCAAGTTCTGTTCCCTGTTGTTCAAGAAAGGGGATGCGAAGAGATTTGCCGAAGACAGCATTTCTTGGTCTGATGTGCTGCCGGATTTCTTGATCTTCGTTTTCCCGCTCATCGGTGGCATCGTGTCATTGGTCAGAGATTTCAGTTGGCCTGTCTTGATCCTGCTAGTGGTCTTAGTAATGCTCTCCTCTGTTGGTAATGCCGTGATTCGTGGGTTGTTTGCCTGTAGATACTGCCGGCAGCGAGAGATCGGGTGCCCCGCATCGAGACTGTTTGCAGGGAAAACGGAGGGGGCAGGATCGTGAAAGAGACGCTGATCATTATTGGAGATGGGGTGCTGGCCGTGGCGGTCATCGCTGTCGTTGAGGGTGCCGGGCATTTTCCCTTCTACGAGTGTCCCGAGGCCTTTTCCGCAATCCAGGTGAGAACATGAGAACGGGTGATGCGTGAGGCGACAGGATAGGGCGATAACAGATAAACAGGCATTGGAGGCCGTTCTCGTGCGGGCGATGGTCTGCCGGATCGCGATGTGCGATGGCCAAACGCCGTACATGGTTTCGATGTGTTTCGGATACGCTGGCGATTGCCTGTACCTTCATTGCGCGTCCGAGGGGAAGAAGATCGATATTCTCAAGAGGAACCCGCGGGTTTGCTTCGAGGTGGACGTCGATCAGGAGCCGGTTCGCGGTGCGCAGCCGTGCGAATGGAGTCTCAACTATCGCAGCGTGATTGGATTCGGCAACGCCGTCTTTGTCGAGGAGCCCGAGGAAAAGAAGCGCGCGCTCGATCTGCTGATGGAGCAGTTCGGCGGCGAAGCGTCTTCCTATCCTGAAAATGCCCTGGGTCGGGTCACGATCCTCCGCATCGACATTGAATCGTTGACCGGGAAACAGGCCGGATACTGAGCGGCCGGTATCGGAGCCGAAAATGCCCGGCATACATGAGGAAAGGCTGGCCGAACTCATCGATTGGCTCTCGGAACCGGGGAATCCATCAGTCCGGTACCTGACGCTGCGCCACCTGTTGGACAAGGCCGGGGATGAACCGGATGTTCAAGCCGCGCGAAGTGCCATTGCGCAGTCTCAGCCTGTCAGAAGGGTAATGGCTTGTCAATCCTCAGTCGGTTGTTGGGGAGATCCGGAAAGCCCCTATCTTCCCAAGTACAAGGCATCGTATTGGACGCTGATGATGCTCGGCTATCTGCATCTGAGCCCGGAGGATGTGGGCGTTCAGAAAGCGGTGGAATACCTTCTTAGATTTCAGCAGCCGTGCGGCGGATTCGCGGAATGCGGAGAGGAAGGGGCGTGTCGCGAGTACGAGATCGTCGCCCGCCGAAGGCGTGCCAGTAGGAGAAACCTGCCCGGGGAGGACGCATTCGTTCGCGACTACATCCATCAGATGACCCTGTCCTGCCTGACAGGCAATGTCACTGCAGCGCTGCTGCGCCTGGGATACGCCGACGATCCCAGGGTTGGGCGGGCAGTCGATTGGCTTGTGGACATTCAAAACACGGATGGCGGGTGGCTGTGCCCCTACTGGAAGGCGCACGACAAGGACAAGCACTCCTGTTTCTACGGCACGATCTGCCCCCTGGAAGCCTTTGCCGAGATACCGGATGAGAAGCGTTCATCGAAGGTTCAAGAAGCGGCCTCTCGCGGAGCGGAATTTCTGTTGATGCACAGGCTGTACAAGGCCGACCATCACGACTTCGCAGTGATTAATCCCAATTGGCTCAAGCCGGCCTTCCCGTGGTTCTACCGCTACGACATCCTGCGTGGGCTGTGGGTGCTCGCCCGGTTGGGCTTCCGAGATGAGCGGATGGGCGATGCGCTGGCCGTATTGCGGGAGAAGCAGACCGTCGATGGCAGATGGGTCCTCGAATCGACGCCGAGTGGTCGAATGCGGACAAGCTTCGGCAAGAAAGGCAAAACCAACAAATGGATCACGCTTCACGCACTGTGGGTTCACAAGGAGATCGATGGCCTCGGATGACACCGGCAATAAGACAGCCAGCAACAGAATGAAGCAGCGGCTGCTCAGGATTGCGGCGACCCTTGTTGTGGTTGTGGTGGCCCTTGGACTGTGTCCAGCATTCGGAGATGAAGAGGATTCAAGGGAACTTGCATGGCCGGTTGATATCGGTACGAGTCATTTTGGCGTCCTTGGGCCAGGATGGCGAGTTGACTTTGCTGGTGCGTGGATTCGCCCCCATCCTGGTCCGTTCATCTGGGGTGACATAGAGTCCACGCCGGGGGTGTACCGGTGGACCGTGGTTGATAGGGTTGTACAGGACCTGCAGCGCGAGCGCTTGGCAATCTTGGCAACGGTGTGGCCCTTTGCGCGATGGGACCAGGAGACCTGCCACTCCGACCAGGCCAGGGCCAAGGGGGCGTTCCGAGAGTTCGGCAACCTTTTGTACTCCCCTTGTGACGTAGAAGCCTACACAGCGTGGCTCACCACGCTTGTGGAACGCTACGACGGCGACGGGGTGGAAGACATGCCGAGACTTCAATACCCCATTCGCCATTGGGAAATCCTCAACGAACCAGAGATGCAGGGGGCGAAGCTGTGCTTCTTTCAGGAGGAGCCAGACATCTACGTTGGGCTTCTGAGACTGTCCTTCGCAGCGATAAAGGCGGCCGATCCAACCGCGGTGGTGCTGCCTGCCGGCCAGTCCGGGATGCATCAGGAAGCCGTGGGTTACTGGAGATCCGTTCTCCAGGGTGCACGCGGGTCTTTCGATCTGGCAAACATCCACTCGATCAATTGCTCGGACATCCAGCAGGCGTCTGCCTTTTGGGCACCCGAATACCGGATCTTCCTGAATGAATTGGGCTACTCGGACGCGCCCTATTGGATCACGGAGGCACTGGCGGGGTGGATCGGCCCACCGGACAAGTCTCGCCTCACCGAAGACGAGCTTGTGCAGCTGGTCTTCATCGGCTCCGTTGCGGCTTTTGCCTACGGTGCGGAGGTGATCTTCCACGTAGGCGCAAACGATCCGAAATCCGGCAAGCAAGAACCCGCACAGAAGACGTTCAATCTGATGGGCGATGTCATCGGTGACTTCATTGCCGCAGAATTCGTAGCGCAAGGCGCGGTTCGCTTTGACATGCCCGATGGACGAACCGTGTACGCCCTTTGGGACGGAGCACTCCTTCCCGATGAGGTTACTGGAACGGTTGATGTGATCCCCTGCTCCGGCGAAGTCTTTGGACAGGAAGCAAGAGCGGTTGTTGGACACGTCCCGTTATTCGTGGTGGTTTCACTTTAGCGATGGCTGTTGGTCGGAAGAGGGAGTTACTCTACTTCTCTTGATCCTAGATTTCAGTACTGCTTCGTCTGATCATGGACAGGGATGCCAGGGCCACTCCCTCCAAATGTTAAAGCCGGTGCACCTTGATAAAGTTGGTCCGTCCGTCGCCTCCGAGTGGCAGGCCGCCGGTGACGACGATCAGCTCGCCGCATTCGGCAAGACCGAGCTCAAGCACCGTGGCCTCCAACGTTGACAGCGTCTGATCGGTGGTTCGCTGTTCGGGAACAAGTGCAGGAATGACCCCCCACGTCAGTGCCAACCGGCGAAACGTCGCGTGGTTCGGCGTAAGCGCCACGATCGGTTGTCTTGGGCGTTCTCGTGCCACTTGGCGTGCTGTGTAGCCACTCCAGGTGGAGACCACGATTAGGCGGGCGTCCAGATCTCTGGCGATAGCACTTGTTGCGTTGCTGATTGCATCGGTGATCGGTTGGCGGTGCTTCACGTCGGAGAAACTTGAGCCCTGGCGGCCGGAAGGCAACTGCCCCTCCATAATAGCGGCTATCTTGGCGATCATCTCCACTGCACGGACCGGGTAGCGCCCCGCCGCGGTCTCGCCGGAGAGCAGCAGCGCGTCGGTCCCGTCGAGGATGGTATTTGCCACGTCGCTTGTCTCGGCACGCGTCGGACGGGGGCTATCGATCATCGATTCCAGCAGTTGAGTTGCAGTGATCACAGGAACCCCAGCTTGATTGCAGCTGTGAATAATCGCCTTCTGATGCAGAGGGATCTCCTCTACGGAGACCGCCACGCCGAGGTCGCCCCTGGCTACGATGACAGCGTCCACGCACTCCAGTATGTTGTCGAAATCGTCGATTGCCTCGCGCGTTTCGATCTTGCCGACGATTCCAATCTCGCAGCGAGCGCCGCCCAGACGTTGGATCAAGCTGCGCCACTCGTGAACGGTGTCGACGCTTCGGATATACGAGAGCGCGAGGAAATCGACCTCCTGCTTCAGCGCAAATAAGGCATCTTCTCGGTCCTTCGCGGTAATTGCCGGCAGATCGATCGTCTTTCCGGGCGCAGTCACGCCCTTGTGGGAACGAAGTTCCCCTCCTACGACCACGCGGCATGTGAGTTCCTTGCCCGTTGCCTTCTCGACGACGAATTCCAACGTGCCGTCGTCGAGGAGCAGCCGGTCTCCAGTGTTCATTTGTCCGATGAATTCCGGATGTGGCAGGTGAACCGCATTGCTCTTGCCGCTTGTTGGGCTGGAGGTCAGTACCACTGTGTCGTCTGCTTTCAGCTGCAATGAGCCGGGGCCGATTTCTCCGACGCGGAACTTGGGTCCCTGTAGGTCGGCCATCACGGCCACGTTTGCTCCCTCCTCCTTTGCGAGACGTCGGATGCACGCGATGTCCTGTCGGTACTCGTCGTGGGTGCCGTGAGAAAGGTTGATCCGGGCCACATTCATCCCCGCGTGGATCATCGCACCGAGGGTGGACTCGTTACGCGAGGCCGGTCCGATGGTACACACGATCTTCGTTCGTGTGCGGTCTACATCGATGCTTGTCATGCTTTCTCCTTGTGGGCTTTGCCGCGAAAAACCCATCGGTCTTGGAGGCACCCACCATCCATGAAGGCCGCGCCATTGGGTACCTTTTCCGACTGTCTGATTCCTTGGGGAAACCCACGTCCGGGCTCACATTATTCCCCCAATCGGCGTTCCTATCAATGGGTCAGTGCGTTGCGCGCCTTGTCCTGTGTGGTTCCTCCTAATTCCACTGAATCTGACGGCAGCGAGGGGGGCACAGGTGATTTCGCGAACTCGTTTCACATGGGGAAGGAGCAAAACACGTGCTATTATCTAACCGGCGATGCCGTGCGTGCTCGGACTGTGACGTGCTGTCAGTCGGGGGCGCTACGAGATTGGTTCGCATAAGAAGATGTGACTTTCGAGAATGAAGGAGGTAGAGCAGGTGTCAGAAAAACTGTTTGACAACTTGAAACCCATGACGACGGACGTTGTCCCGATTGCGATCGCCGAGAGACAGGCACGCATCGAGAAGGCGCGGCGACTGATGGTAGAGAACCACATCGATGCGATCTACCTGGAAGCTGGCTCGAGCCTGTTCTACTTCACCGGGATCCGGTGGCACCGTAGTGAGCGGATGACGGCCGCCGTGATTCCGGTCGAGGGTGAGATTGCCTACGTCTGCCCGGCGTTCGAGGAGGCGCGACTACGGGAGCTGATCCGGTTCGGGGACGACGTACGTGTGTGGGAGGAGGACGAGAGTCCCTACGAACGCGTCGCTTCGGTGCTCAAGGAGCGGGGCATTGACCGCGGGAAGATCGGGATTGAGGAGAGTGTCCGTTTCTTCCTCTACGATGGCATTCGCCGACGAACGCCCCGGGCGGAATTCGTGAGCGCCGACCCGGTGACGATTCCCTGTCGCGTCGTCAAATCGGCTGCCGAGATTGCGCTTATCCAGCGCGCGATGGATATCACCATCGAGGCCTACAAGGTCAGCATCACTCTGTTGGAAGAGGGGATGTCGCAGGACGAGTTTCGCGAGAACAGCGTGGCGGCGCACAAGGCTCTCGGTGTAGAGGGACACATCGGGTGTCAATTCGGCGAATACACCGCCTTTCCGCACGGGAGCAAGGAACTGACCTACCTCAAGGAGGGGGATGTGGTGCTGATGGACGGCGGCTGCTCTGTGGAAGGTTATCAGTCCGACATCAGTCGGACCATCGTCTTCGGTGAACCGACGAAACGCCAGCGCGTCGTGTGGGATCTGGAGAAAGAGGCGCAGGCGGCAGCGTTTGAGGAGGCACAGATCGGCGCTCCCTTTGAAGCGGTCGACGCCGCGGCGCGCAAGGTGATCACCGATGCCGGTTTCGGGCCCGACTACAAGGTCCCCGGCCTTCCCCACCGCACCGGGCACGGAATCGGCATCGACATTCACGAGTGGCACAACGTGGTCCGCGGCAACAAGATCCCGCTTGAGTCGGGTATGTGCTTCAGCAACGAGCCGATGATCGCAATCTACGGCGAGTTCGGAGTGCGGCTGGAGGATTGCGTATTCATGACCCCTGAGGGCCCGCGCTACTTCACCGAGCCGAGTCCGTCCATTGAGCAGCCGTTCGCGTAGCGCAAAGGAGCGATCATGATCAAGCTGACTGTTCTGTACAACCTGCCTCCCGATGCCGACCACGACGAATTCCTCAAGTGGCGCACCGGACCGCACCAGGAGTCGAACGCGCGAATGCCCGGCCTGATCAAGACGGATTTCTACAGCATCTTCGGCAGCCGCAAAGGACCTCCCCGCTACCAGTACCTGACCGAACTCTATTTTCCCGACCAGGAGACCTTCGAGAAAGCCTTCTTCAATGAGGACTTTCAGGCCAGGCTCGACCAATCGCTGCAGCGGGTCGTCGATCCGCTGTTCCTCATTTCGAGGGAGGTACTGACCGAGGAGATCGCTGCGGATTGAGGCCCGCAAGGAGGGGTTCTTGCTGTCACCTGTGGGTTCCTGAACCAGCTGCAATCGATGGTGAATAGAAGGGAGCTTGCGTTGGTCGATCCACAAATCGGGTCTCCTCCCTTCACGGGAGGAGGTAGAGGAGGGTGACCTCTACCCTTTGAGTTCTTGACGGATTCGTTTCATCGTTCCTTTGGTGCCGGTGGATACTCGGTTTTTCCGAAAGCTGTGGCCGTACTAAATCTGTTTCCCTCACCCCTTCCCTCTCCCATAACAGGGAGAGGGGGACAGATGACAAATGGTTGCTCAACTCTCTCATGCAAGAGGTAGAGGAGTGACGTGGTGGAAGGGTCGATTACCAAGCCCTCTCCCACTTGGATATCGTGAATTGCAGCCGAGTGCGCAGTTGTCTAACATCCTAAGGAAGTGTGAGGAGATGCCCATGCCGGAGTCGAAATTACTGCAACAGATTGCGCTCAAAGAGTCCGACAAGGATGCCATTGCGCGCAAGGTGATCGAGGCGCCGAAACTACTTCCCGAGATTATCGAGGGATTGGGTGTGGATAAGGCCCGCGTCAAGTACGGCTGTGCCAAGGTTCTGCGCATCATCAGCGACGAAGACCCCGGACTTCTCTATCCAAGGTTTGGCCTTTTCGCCGACCTACTCGATAGCGACAACAACATCCTCAAGTGGGAGGCGATCTACGTCATTGCAAAACTCGCTTCTGTTGACGCGGAGTGTCGAATCGAGGCGATCTTTGAGCGATACTTCGCCCCGATCGCTGGGCCAGTTCTCATCACTGCCGGAAACGTCATCGCAGGCGCGGCCAAGATCGCCAAAGCGAAACTGCAACTCACAGAAAGGATCGTCGGGGAGCTTCTGAAGGTTGAGAACGCGCAGTACAAGACGTCCGAGTGCCGAAACGTCGCGCTCGGCCACGTCATTAAGGCGTTCGACCAATTCTTCGATCAGATTAAGGCCAAAGGGCCGGTCATCGCATTCGTGCGAAGACAGCTTGAGAACACGCGGAATGCGACTCGCAAGAAGGCGGAAGCGTTTCTGAAGAAGCGATCAAACACGTGAGATCAAAGCCCGAGGAGGGTGACGATGGCAGCGAGAAAATCGTGGCGCGAAAAACTGGCCGACAGCAGGGATCTGCCAAAAGTCGTCGAGATCGACGAGAAGATGAGCAGACGCTGGGGAACCGGTACCGTGGTGATTCCGGCACCGATGGAAGTCGACGAAATCATGCGGTCGGTTCCTGCTGGCCAGCTGATCACGATTAACGAGATCAGAGAGATCCTCGCGCAGCGGCACGGAGCGACGATCGGCTGTCCGATGACGACCGGCATCTTTGCCTGGGTCGCGGCGAATGCTGCGGGGGAGGACGAGGAAGATGGCGCGGATGAGATCACCCCCTATTGGCGAACGCTCAAATCGAAGGGAGAGCTGAACCCCAAGTACCCCGGTGGCATTGAAAGTCAGAAGGAAAGGCTTGAATCTGAGGGGCACACGGTGATCCAGAAGGGCAAGAGATTCGTCGTGGAGGGCTTCGAAAAGTCGCTAGTCGCGTTTTGATTTGTTACGCATGAGCGTTCTGCGAAGGAGATGACGCGATGGAGGAAAACGTGCTACTCCAGTTGGAAAAATGTGACTATCAAGGCCGAATCGTATCGGCCAATCATCTGGACGAACTGCGGGGGGAGATCGAAGGACGTCACAGACAGGGTCTTTTCGACAAGAAATTCTATCAAGAATACCTATCAGGATTTACGTTCGCCCTCCCCGATAGCCTGCCGGGTGCCAAATCCCTGATCGTCGTCTCCGTCCCGCAACCCGCGTATCGGCTTGTTTTCACCTGGCAAGGAGAACCCCGGCCGTTTCTCATCCCCCCGACCTACGTCGGCTACAACGAGACCAAAAAGCGGGTCGGGAAGCTCCTTGCGGAGGCTGTTGAGCCACATGGCTATGGTGTGGAGAGGGCCAAGGTGCCGGAAAAGCTTCTTGCCGTTCGTAGCGGCCTTGCCTCCTACGGCCGGAACAACATCAGCTACGTGCCGGGCATGGGAAGCTTTCAGGAACCCGTTGCCTTCTTCTCCGATTGTCCGTGCGAAGACGACACGTGGCAGGAGGTGCGGATGATGGACGCGTGCGAAAACTGCTCGGTCTGCCGTCACAGCTGTCCCACCGGCGCGATCAGCTCCGATCGGTTTCTCCTTCACGCCGAGCGGTGCCTCACCTTCCATAACGAACAGCCGGGCGACGTTTCATTTCCGGAGTGGATCGATCCGTCCTGGCACAACAGTCTGGTGGGGTGCATGCTCTGCCTGAAGGTCTGCCCGCAGAACAGAGAGTTCGTGAATTGGGTCGAGGATGGCCCCCAGTTCTCGGAGGAGGAGACCGCCCTTGTGTTGAAGGGAGTTCCTCTCGATCAACTCCCCACTGACACCAGCGCCAAATGGAAGAAACTCGGTCTGGACGATGAAGATTTCGACATCTATCCCCGCAACCTGAGGGCGCTTCTTATCTGAGCATGAAAGCACCTGAGAGATGAAAGAAACAGCATTGACACGCACCTCTTGCTAATGCACTATTGCGGAGTTGCAGGAATCTATGTTGGAGGGTGAGAATTCGTCACGAGGTACGCGTCATGATGGACAGAAGCTGGGAAATAATCGGGGCACCGTTTGACTTTGGCACATCCCATAAGGGAAGCCACAAGGCCCCTGAGGCTATCCGAGCTGTCGGCCTGACAAGAAGGGTCGAACACTTCAACTCCTTGGGTATCGACGTGGTTGACGGAGGCGATGTCGAACCGCAAGCCTCCCGAGGTCCAGAGAGGATCCCCACGGGGCTTAACGAAATGATGGCCTATGCCCCTTTGCTCATGGCGCGACTCGAAAACTCTCTGAGGACGGAAGCCGTTCCAGTGGTGCTTGGAGGCGATCACTCTATCTCAATTCCTAGCGTATCAGCCGTCATTCACTCAAATCCAAGCGCTTCTGTCGGTCTCATCTGGGTGGATGCCCATCCGGACCTTGAAACTCCGGGCGAAGACAGTACAAACGATCTCAACGCGATGTCAGCGGCGCATCTTCTGGGCCTCGAGGTGGGAGAACTGCGGACTCTTTCTGGGCTTGCCCCGACGGTGAGACCTGAGCTTTTGATCTATATCGGACTGCGCGATGTCGTTTCCCAGGAGAGGCAGATCATTCATGACATGAGTATTACTACCTACACGATGTCTGACATCGAGCGGCTGGGCATCGTCAGGGTGTGTGGCGAGGCGTTCGCGGTCATGAGTGAGAGGACCGACGCTTTTGTGCTTTCCTGCGACATCGATGCAATCGATCCTATGGTCGCTCCGGGAGTAGACTATCCGGAACCCGGAGGACTGACCTTCCGCGAGGCGATGGTGATCATGGAGTTTGGCAGCCAGGCGCAGAAACTTGCCCTCTTCGAACTCGTGGAGGCCAATCCGACGAAGGATTGTAATGAGAGTACATCAAAGGTGGCTGTACGGTTGCTTCACCGGATGATATGCGGTCCGGTAGTGTAGGGATACCAGCCATCTAAGAATCGCATCACCCTGTCTGAGCTTCAAAGCACCTTCACTGATCAAAGAACCAGAATTGACATGCACCTCTTGCTGAAACACTATTGCGGAAGTGCATGATAAACATTGTTTGCTGCCTTACGCCAAGTCGCGAGGTGCAGGAGAGACGATGAAAAAGTTTATCTTCAAAATAATCGATGCATTCGCAACCAAAGAATCTGCAGGCAATCCTGCAGCTGCGATATACCTAGACACGGAGCACGACATCTCCGTTCATGAAATGCAGAGGATTGCAAAGGAACTTAAAGGATTTGTCAGCGAAGTTGGATACGTTAGACAACTTGATGAAAATACATTTGGTCTAAATTATTATTCATCTAAACGCGAAGTCGATTTCTGTGGGCACGCTACTATAGCCATTATGTACGACCTATTGAAGAACAACGCGGAATTGATGAAGAAACAACGCATCAACATCGTGACTAAAAAAGGGATACTAGTCGTTGAGAATAGAATTTTACAGGAAGATGCTGTGTTTATGTCCGCCCCCAGCCCCAGCTTTTCTTCTAGAGGAATAGCCGAAGAACACTTGGCGAAGGCTCTACGGATTTCTACCGACGTCATAAGCGCTGCTTACCCTACATCAATTGTAAACGCAGGGTTAGAGACTCTAGTTGTCCCGGTAAATACTTTG
>Ga0180431_10009235_pt1 | contig 11172 bp, 15 predicted proteins | sample SS_ome_11_FD_132459 | JGI IMG/M metagenome (GOLD analysis project Ga0180431, IMG submission 132459) | Hypersaline lake sediment archaeal communities from the Salton Sea, California, USA - SS_1_MS_1 metaG | ecosystem: Environmental > Aquatic > Non-marine Saline and Alkaline > Hypersaline >...
CGACCCGCTCGGAGCCGGCAGAGATCACCGCCCGACCCTGCCGCGAATGGCTGATGGTGTTGGCGAAGCGCGCCAAGGCGGCGGGGTGGCAGTGCGCGGATGAGGATGCCATGCCCGTAACACTGATGAGCGAGTATGCGTTCTGGGTGGCGATTGCCGTAGGCGGAACCGACCCCAGCCCACTTCCAGACCCCGACGATACCGATTACCTCGGCAAGTGCGAGTGCTGCAGGAAACGGATTGCAATGGGCGACCGGCACCGAGCCTACCAGGATGGCATTTTCGTGTGTGCTGACTGCGAGGGCATTTGATGCCCCGCCACCGACCAGCGGCACCTGGGAGCGAGCCCCAGGCGGTGGCCTGAAGCGGGCGAAACTGAACCCCAAGAGAAGGAGTCGAAAAAATGAAAACGCAAGACATTAGCCACGACCTACGCATGGCCCACATAGTCCGGCGGGCTTGTGCCGGCGGAACGTGGGTCTGCTGCGAAGTCGCTGGGCACGTCTGCCAAGCCCTGGTTTTTCCCGAGCACGCCGTATCCCCCAATTTCGAATTGGACAACAGCCGCATATCAAAGCTCTGGATACGGCGAGAGCGGGACCGGAAGATAGTTTGCAGTTTTGAACGCGGCTGGGACATTCACCCGGCCACGCGGAAAGCGGCGGCAATCTGCGACTTCCTAACGGCGGGGCTAGCCGACCACGTTTATGGGAAGCGGGCTACGCGTACCCCTTCCCTTGTGCCCTAGGTGCTATAATAGCACCCATGAACATCGAACACATGAACCTGTTGGCTCGCGGCATCGGCTACAAGAGCTATGCCGCGTACCTCCGAAGCGACCATTGGCGGGAAATGCAGGCCAAATGGAAACAGGCGCATTGCTTCTGCTGCCACACAAACAGCAGGCTGGACCTGCACCATACCACCTACGACCACTTCGGCAACGAGTGGGCCACCGACCTGGTGACCCTCTGCCGTCCGTGCCACGACAAGGTACATGCCCTGATCGCCCGTACCGGACTGCTGGAGGGAGCCCACTTCACGGTGAAACGACAGCGGGCGACCCGTATGGGCAAGCGTAGAAAGAAGCGGGCGAAACGCAAGCGGAAGCAGAAGAGTTGATGAAACCCGAACCCCCAAACCGAGGAGTCAAACCATGCACCACGACCTAACCTTTACCATCGACTGCACTGGAGACGTTGTGGCCGGTGACGTTATCCTGTTTACCGAAGCCGTATTCACCGGATCGTACAAGAAGCCCAAGTTTGCTGGGGAACGCCGGATCGCCGCCGAGGTGATCCGCGACTCATACGGCGCAGCCAAGCAGCAGCACACGTTCACACTGAAGGTGCTATGGAGTGATGGCGTCCAACCGCTGGAGGCAGGCACACAGACGACCAGGAAGGGCCGAAACATTTACCGGCAATGGACGCTGCGACAACGGTGGGACGATGAAGAAGCGAGAACGCAGAAGGCCGACGAAAAGCACCTCCGAGGTGCCGCCGCACGCAAGCTCCGCGACATGCGACTTGCTGTGCTATAGCCCCACAACAAACTCCCCCCCGGGCTAGCCGAAGGGGTTCGGCGACGCCTGGCCGGTTGCGGGCTGAGGGGCCCGCATCATGCCGCTTCTGGCGGTGAGACTCCGGCCGGCCGGGCGCCCGGGGGGTTCCTCCGAAAGACAAGACCCATGGCTCAGAACCGGGCGAAAAACCGCGTAGGCCGCGTCTACGGCTACGCTCGGGCCTCCACTAAAGAACAGGTCATTTCCCCCGAGGCCCAGGAAGAACGCATCATAGAGCGTGCTGAACGCCTTCTCGATGCCGAATCAAACCTGATACCAGGGGACATCGAGAAAGAGAACGAATCCGCAACCAAGTCTGCCTATTACGAGCGGCCGCGGTTTGCCAGACTGCTCAGCATCCTACAAAAGGGCGACGTGCTGATCGTCTGGCAACTCCACCGGCTGGACCGGGACCCGTTCCGGATGGTCACCTGCATCCAACAGCTTGTCGAGGAGAAAGGGGTCCGGGTCATCGGGCTCGAATACCCGTCGGCCACGGGCGAAATTGATATCACGTCCGCTGACGGGGTTGCCTACCTGTTTATGCAGGGAATCGTCTCGAAATACTTCAGCCAGGGGCTGTCCAATGCCACCAGCCAGGCACTCCAACACTTGAAGCGGTTAGGGCGCCGCTACTGCCACTATCCCCAGATAGGGCATCGGTTCGAAGAAGACTCCCGCCGGACGCTCACGAAGCGGGGGACTACGGTGAAGTACGAGGTACTTGATCAGCGCGAGTGCCGGGACATCGCAGAGATAATCGAGCGAAAGCGGCTCGGACACTCCCTTGAGAGCATCGCCGAAGACTTCCATCGACGGAAAAAACGCCGAGCCGACGGCCGGAGGTGGTCGAAGCCGTACGGCAGGGAGAGGCGGTGCTACGTGAAAAGCATGATGAACGCCGTCAAGTGGGGCGAGGCCGAACTGGAAAAGACCGGCACGATCGGCGGCATCCCGGTAGCGGTGCCGCCGCCGGTGAGCCTGATCCGCACGACCGACTGAACCGGGCGAAATTAGGTTTTCCCGGTGGTCGAGAACAGGATGATCCAGACCACCAGAAAAATAGCCCACCAGATCAGTATCTTCCACAGTCGAGTGCGTTCAGACATCTTCATTCGCTTGCCAGTGAATGATCGCTTCCCAAGAACTGGTGAACCGTGGGCCGCTGACGGCCTTATCCACAAAAGGGGCGGACAATCACCTCGTCCGTGTCCGGCTCAAAATCATCAACCTCCGCAACCACGCGGAGTTTGGCATCTTCGTTGCTTTTGGCCAGCAGGTGGCCGGTGTTGATGATTTGTTCGCTTTCTTTGGTCCGTCGGACGATTTTGAAATCGTAGGGGGTCATGGTTTGGTTCTCCTTTTTGGTTTTCAGAACTTCGATTGCCGTCCGTAAACGGCGTTCCGCGTAAGCGACGCGGCCAGCAAACGTGTTAGTAACGGGTGGTATCCATTCAGCCATAGGTATTGTCCTTCCGTTCCGTTCCGGCACCTCCTTCCAGACAAACAGGGCGAACGTCTTGCTCTCGATATCGTAGTCCACTCTTCGTTGGCCTGCGGGCGTCTCAGCCCATTCTGGGCAGCACTCGGCCGCCAGTTGCTCCAGACTGTTTGTCATCGGAGCGTTTGCCTGGGCGTATCGCGAGATTTCGCCTACCTTTACCCACTCAGCCATAAGTCTTCCCCTCTCCACTGGTTCCGTATCGGCACTTGTCTGGGGCAATGTGGCGGTTGAGAATGAATCTGAGAGCGGAGTCCCATGACTTGTGGAATGGTTGGCTGACTGTGCTGATGGGGCTGAAGAAGTCCCATTCGTCTCCGCAGGGGATGGTTTCTTTGGGCCGGCGGTGCGGTTTCGGTTCTGGGCTGTGGTTCATTTATTTCGCCTTTTTTTCGGTGCTTTTCCCGTTTTGAGGCTCTTGCCAGTCTTGGCCTGGGCGATCCGTGCCGCCGTAGCCTTCGACTTCCCAGCCTTCAAAAGGGCTTGATAGACCTTGTGAACCTGTGTGTTTTTCGGCATCAAACATCTCCTTTCCGCCGTTCCGTTCCGCCTTGTTCCGCTCCCGGGCAAGACGATGCCGTTCCCGACGACGCTTTTCCTTCCGGCAAAGCCGCTGCTCGTCACGCAGTTCCGCTTCCCGGTCCCTCAAAATCTGATCCAGTTCCTCCTGCCACCCCGCATCGCACGCCTCCTCAATGGCATCAAGCAACTCCCCGGTCCCCGCTTCCGCGTTCCGAATCAGATTCATGACTCGTGCGCGATTTCCTAAATGGGAGTTCGTCATGCGATAATGCCCACCGGGCCGCCTTGCTGAAATACTTCCAGGATCGTTCGGCCACCGCGCGGCCAGCAGTCATGACCGCCCGGTTGGGATGCCCCTCGAACTTCCGTCGCAAAGTCCGCCGAACAAACCCCTTCGGCGGCATCGTTACGCGGACGGATAGCTTGCGAAGACGCTGCTGCTGCCATTCCCGATCGTACAACAGATGCACCACGTCCGACCAATGTACGTCGGCGATCCCAATCGACGCGTCCACTACCCGCTCCTTCAGTTCGGTTATCCAAGGCGGATCGGTTTCGTCGTGGTGGTCGCGTACATAACGCAACTGGGCATCGAGAACGTACCGGTCTTCTGGGATCATGCTGGACCAATCGTGCCGCTCAAATGGTTGATTGGATTCAGTTGATGCAACCCGCCGTCAAACCGCCACACGTCACCATACTCATCGGGCACCTCGACGATCGGACGCAACTCAGCCCCATCAAACGCCTTGGCGTAAATGCGGTTCCACCCGCCGCAATGATTGCGCATCACGCACCTGTTGCACGGCTCGCCCTGGATAGCAACAGCTTCCCCGCACTTGATGGCGGCTCCCCACAGTTCCCTTTCGTCCGTCACCTGGAGCGTGTAATTCCATTCCCACGGGTCGTAGAACACGTACCGGGCGTTGACGATATATTTCCACAAGTCCGGACGAAGATGGCAGAAGGGATGGTATCGAATGGTGAAGTATTTCCCCACCTCCAGTAGCCTGTCAGCCCCGGCTTCAATGTACGGCCGCAACTCGGCTGGATGCACGGCCAGACTAGTCACATGGTCCCGCCACTCGTAGTGCGGAAGGAAACCCAGGAAGACAAAGTGAAACACGCCTTTGCCGATCTCATAGTCCACCACGTCGGGGAGTTGACGGTAGTTGTCCTGCTGCATCGTGATGTTCGTCCGGAACGGCCAGCCCACATCCGACATCCACTGCTTGAGTTCCGCCTGCTTCTGGAACGCTCCCTTGACCCCCACTATCTCGTCCAGCGTGTTTCCCAGCCCGTGCGAGGAGATGTGCAGGTGGTTCATTCCCTGTTGCCGGTAGCCCTGAAACCGTTCCAGTCCCGTCACGCCAAGCGTAATCATCGAGGTAGCCATGCCTAGACCGTGGGCGTAGTCGATGATCTCCGGTGTGCGGCGGTCGCAGGATGGTTCGCCGTATCCGACGAACACCACATGGTCCAGCCCGCCACGCCTCCCTTTGTCGATCTTGTCCTTGATCTCTTCCAGGGGCACATCCTGGCCGCAATGGAACTTCGGGCTGCGAACGTAGAAGCAGTGCTTGCAACGGGCCATGCACTTCCAGGTTGTATCTATTCCGACTCGGGTACAGGGTCGCATGGCTCCCTCACAGGGTACTCAGTTCCTTATCAAACATCCGCCGGCAGTGGAAGGCAAACTCATGCGGCGGTATGCGGTGCTCACTGTGGATTCCTGGGATGTACACCGGATCAATCATCCGCATGATGCCCGCATCGTCCACGAGAAAATTCGGCGGGGACAACTCTCCAAGCGGTTGGCCGAGCTTTTGCAACTGGGTCTGCATGTGCTCCAATTGCCGAATCCAGTCATCCGGCAAGTTGCATTTGTTCACCTGCTCGCCACAATGCTGCATAACGATGGTGCGTAGCCCGCTCGCATCTAGGTCCGGTTCCGGGGCTATGCCCAACCTGGATGCCTGTTGCAACCACTCCAACTCCCGGGACAAGATAGTTGGGATCAGCCGGAAAAGGTTCCGCCTGTCCTGTTCCGCATCAAACCACTTCAGTACCCACTCCCCGCCGCGATACAGGCGACTCGTTCCACCCGCCGCGAAAAACTGCCAGTCCTGCCCGCGATAATGCAGCATCTTGTCGTTGCGGTATATCACCAGCCTCCGCTGCAAACCTTCCCTGCCCTGCTTGTCGTGCGTCTCCAAGTGGATGCAGTCTATCAACTCCTCCCGCTCAACCGATAGAAAACGTGCCAACTCCAATAAGAGCTTGTCCGTCTTGTATTCCGTCGCTTCATCGCACCAGACCGTGTGGGTCAGCACAGCGATAACGCCGCCGGGGTTCAGAGCACTCGCCAAACACCGGGCCAGCAATGCCGCCGGCTCCAGGTGACTAATGACGGCCAGCATGAGGATTACGTCGAACCGTTCTCCGCGAATTCTGTTGACCGTGAACGGTGCATGCACGAAACGGCAATTCGCTGGAGAGTCACGGTAGGCAGCGGCAATAATCTCCCCGGCAGGCTCCACCCCAATCGCTTCAGAAACATACGGAGACAGTAGGTGGCAATACTGCCCCTCATTGCAACCCACATCCAACAATCGCGGCGGGGACGGAAACGCCCGCACAAGCTCCTCCAGGTGGTATGCCTGGACCATCCGTGCCACGGGCCGCTTGGTTTGGTAATGGTCAAATGGGTTGCTCATGGTTACAGTTGCCCACAATGCGGGCAATAGGAGTACAGGTCCAGTTCCGTATAGCCGTAACGATAGGCTGCTTCCTCTATCGCCGTCTTCAGATCACAGTTAGGCAGCAGTTGCCAGCGGATACCCATATCCCGGTTCCCCGCATTCCAAGTCCGCCCCAAGTGCCCCATCGCGGCTTCTGCTACGCTGACGGAAAACTCACCACCCACCAACTCCGTCAACCGCTTCAGTTGCCCCGTGTTCAGCGAGTACAAATCTTCTGCCTTGAACATGGCCTCGGCCTGTGGGGCTATCAACTCGTTCCAGTAGAGCCAGTATTTCATGGCGAGCACTGCCGGCCGATCCATCCGGTCTAACTGCGGTAAGTGCCGAAAGTTGAACTTGACATTCCGGCTCCACGCCAACGGCTTCTCGAAGTTCTTACCGCCCAGCAACGACGCAATGACGGCTACCGGGTTCCGAACCAGATGAATGACAGTCACCGACTCCGGCATGAAGCCCAGGTGTGGCGCCGACAAACTCGACACCTCGCCGCACGTATGCGTTTCGTCAAGCCACTGCTGAAACGCTTCCCAACAATCCATCGGCCGGACTTGAGACTGGAAAAACTCCTCAAAACTCGTCCTGATTCCAAGTCGGTTCAGGGTCTGCCAAGTAAACATGGTTCCCGACCGGCCACACGCACTGACAATGAACGACACGATGCACTCTCCTTCACGGATCTATGCTTTTTTTAACAGCCCAACTTGAATCTGGAAAACAAGCATCGGGCCCGCCTAGCAAGTTGTCCACTGCTTGCACTACTCCAACGTGATCCGCCATCCCGTCGTAATCATGGCCAGCTATCCAACCACCGGGTCGGAGTACCGGAAGCCAATACATGATGTCCCGGTGTACATTGTCGTAATCGTGGGCACCGTCGATGTACACGATATCCACAGAACTAGTGGCAAATTCGTCAGCCGCTACGTGCGAGAACTTTTTGATCTTCGTCACTCGCACATCCCCACCCACCCGTTTGTCAAACTCCTGCTCGCTCGCAGGATTGTCCCAGGGGTCCACGCAGTACAGGTGCCCCAGGAAATGCAACGCTATCTCCGCACTCTCGCCCCAGTAACACCCAATCTCCACGCCGGTCTTGCCCCACGCATTCATAAAGGCATACATCTGCATCAGCCCACCGATGTAGTTGCTGTTTGGCGGGTCCGCTCCCGCCGGCTTCCGCATGTGCCGCTTCAACGACCTGTCCAGTCTCATCACAAATCCACCTGGTCTTGCATGCCCTGATGCAGCATGTACGGCAACGGCTCGCCAAGCTCACGTACCATGGACGCATGCGAATAGTTGTCGGCCGCTATACGCCGATAAGCCGGCATGGCGTCTTTCCGATCAGTCAAACGATAAAAGCCGTCCAGTTCACCAATGTGGACTAGGCTGGAATATTGCTCCACCAAAGGCGTCATCAGCCCGGGGCCATAGCTATCCCACCGCAGATCCCGTTCGCAGTCTCCCCGGTACACCAGCCCCGCCACGTACAAGGCAAAGAACGGACTGTCTGGTGCCGTGCCGATAATCCCATTGGCTATCCACGGTCTACCCCGAAGGTAATCGCAGTGCGTCACAAAGCAGCCGCGTGGAAAATTAGTATACGCAGCGTACAGTTCCCGCATGGGCCGAATGGGTAGAAAGTCGCAGTCGAAATACCAGCCACCTCCATACCTCAACATGGCAGATACCCGCAATAAATCACTGCGTCTCGCGTACAGGTGAGGCCCCTCTATGCGTTTGTAGGCATACCGGAACGCATGCAGCAGCACCTCTTCTCCATGTAAATGGAACCCGAACTCGGGATTCAACTCTCGAAACCTCGCCATATTCGCCTCAGCCCACCAAGGGGGCGAAGAGCCAATCCACACAAAATGAAATACCTTCGGTATCATGGTTTCCGTACATACCACAATGAAGTGCCCGCAGCTACGGAAGCCCCGTGCCTAAACTCATTCACGGCCTGGATAACCCCTGGAAAGCGTGTCGTGTAGTCGTGTCCGCACAGTACCCCACCAGGTTTCAGCCGCGACCACAACAACGCCATGTCGTGCTTCACATGGTCGTAGGAATGGTTGGCGTCGATGAAACCCAGGTCGTAGCCATCCATATCAAGGTGCTTGGCAGCATCCTGCGAGAGCTTCGGGATGTGCCGAACCCGCTCCGCTTGCCCGTAGGTTTTCAGCGTATCCCAGAACCGGTCCAGGCTGCCGTCAATGCAGTTCTTCGCGAGCCCACGGTGGGCAATTTCATCATACGGTTCAAATGCGTCCACGGCATCGACACACCTCTCCACCGCAGCCAACGTAGCGGCCGACGCGCCGAACCCGCACCCAATCTCACAAATCCGCCCACCCGCAGGCACCCGAGATGCCCACCATGCCAACCATAACAACTCCAGGTAGGATGTCTTGCACGCGCGTTGCAGTACGCCGAGATCGACCCGGCCAAAGTAACGCTGCAATTCCGGGGTGTAGAGGTCGATATCCCACGTATGCAGAGGCAGGAGTTGCTGCTGAGTCGGCGTCCGTTGCAGACGGTTGCACCAATCCGCATTTTCCTGCTCAATACTGTCGGACAACCATTCCACATATGGTGACTGCGGCAAAGCGGCAGGAGCCAGAATCTTAACCCCACCCCATACCCGTTCTTCGCCGGGCGTCATGTGGAAGTTCTGGACGCACGGAATCTTGGGCCACACATCCGCCAACCATGCTTCGTCATTGGGCCGGTCCTCCTGCGAAGAGGTGTTGCGGAACTTCGCTCGGATCTCCATCACATCTTGTCGCACGTACGAATAGTGGTCGAACACCGCCTCCTCCACGACCACGCCACGCCCAACGCCCTGAAACCGTCCACGCTGGCACCGAATCTTGTCCGCCGAGCCCAGAGCCACCACATGGCGGGCCGCCTCAATCGGCCACACTTGATACAGGGGAGACTTCACATACGTACGGATCGGGGCCCGGAAAACGGTAGCGTCAGGATGCTCCTTAATCGCACACTTCAGCGCCAACAGCGACTCCTCGGGCCACAGCTCATCCGTATCGACTATTAGAACCGCTGTGTTTGGCCCGAACCGCTCGGCTATTGCTTCCAGACCGGCATTGTACTGGTCCACCTGGTCGGACCAGTGCCACCGCAACAGGACCAATGGCATGTCTTGATACGACTGTCGCCACCCACCTAATGGGGCGTGACAATTATTGGGCAGCGCCGCCTCTCCACCAGCCCATGCGACCTCCGAAGCGGCGACGACCACCCCGTCGACATACGGGGCTACGGACTCCAGGCTCGCCCGAAACCACTCTCCCCCGCGATACGCCTTATACAAGGCCACCAACTTCTTCACCACGTAACCGCTCCCCACTTGCTGAGGTAGTGTGCCTTGTTTTGATGAAACAAGGCCGACTGGTTACCTTTCATCTCGTTCAGATGCACAACCTGAACGCTATGACAGATCATAAATAACCCACGCGGAAAAGCCTGCCGTAGCTGCGAACAGTAGTCATTGTCCTCCCACCCAGAGCCCACGAACCCTTCATCAAACCGCACATCGTTTCTTCGGACAACCACACAGGCAGTCGGCATTTGACCGGTTTCAATCACTGACGCCCCGGCCGACAAGCGCGGAGGCCGGCCCGTCATAGGACCATACTTGCCATCCTGGTTCAGTAAACTAGCTGTCCCCATGACGCATCGCGGCTCCATATCTAGCATGGCAGCCAATTGCACAACCCAGCCCACTGGCAATCCGGTGATATCATCATCCATCATGATCCGCACGTCGCTCTCCGCCCACCCCAACCCCACGTTGCGGTTGGCCGCCGCAGAAACAGGCTGGCATGTGGCACAGACCCGCACCGGACAACCGGCGGTCTGTTCCACATCGCGAATCAACCCCATCACATGATCAAGCGGCTTGCATGTCGGAATAATCACGTCCACCACACCATTCATGCCCTACGTCCTCCTATATCGCTCCACATTCACATTCAAGGCCGAGGGCACCCGCCAGCCGGGCGTGTCCATCCGATGCGTCAAGTGCAAAAGATTCTCCGCCGGATCCGACGGCATCTCCGCCCGATACTCCAGCCCAAACTTCCGCCATATCGCCCGGTTCATTGCGATATCCTCGTACCCAGCACCCTCATAGCCCTCATCGAACCGCAAATCCCCCAGCTTATCACGCAGAATACTGAACTGGCTGTTGCCGAACAGCGGTTCGGGCAGGCGGTTTCCCCGTATCAAGTGCATCCAGCGGGAAAGGGGCCAGTCCGGTTGCACCCGGGCCTCAAATCCCGAAGGCAACTCGTCGTACCGCTCGACACTGCCGAAAACATCCCTACAGAACCGGAGGATGTCCATGTCCACTTGGTCCGACGTGCCGGCACGGCAGGAAATCTCCACCGGAAGATACGCCACATCGTAACACACTTTCGTCAGCATCGTATCCTCAAGAAGGCGTCTGGTGGATCCCATCCATCGCGGACCCACAATCGCATCAGCATCAAGGAATGATAACACATTTCCCGTGGCATGGTCCATGCCGACATTCTGTAATTTTGGCTTATTAAAGACCATCATCGGGCGGCAGTCGTTGATGACCCTAACGGCCCCTCTGAGCATCGGCATGAAATACGACCCGTTTTCAACCACGATGATTTCGTAGTCCTCAACACCACACTCTACTGCCGAGGCGGCTATCGAATGCACGCACAACTGTAAATGATACAGTCGGTCACGGTGCGGAATGATGATGGAGTGCTTCATGGATTCCTTCTATGGATCCGATGCTTCAATGCGGCGGGCCGGATTCGAAC
>Ga0180431_10009237_pt1 | contig 11172 bp, 12 predicted proteins | sample SS_ome_11_FD_132459 | JGI IMG/M metagenome (GOLD analysis project Ga0180431, IMG submission 132459) | Hypersaline lake sediment archaeal communities from the Salton Sea, California, USA - SS_1_MS_1 metaG | ecosystem: Environmental > Aquatic > Non-marine Saline and Alkaline > Hypersaline >...
ATACACCGCTCCAGAAGTCGGCAAATGTGTATCATCGTCCGTGAGAGTGGTTTCTATGGTATCGACACTACTTGACGCAGTCAATGCCGCATATGATCCGGCCCCCGTTCTCCTTAAAATACCATTGGCGCTGAAGTCTCCGTCTACAACCACATCTGAGTGGCTGGTTTCGTTGTTAGCTACTCCCGTAGCGAAATCAGCTATATCCGCATACCCAATTGAGTGAGGATTTCCAGTAGTGATTTGACTATGGGAATACGCTGTATTCCAGTTTGAAGAATTATCTGTAATTGATGTATCCCATGCTGATCCCGTTGAAACGGCTATCCCCGCTCCAGGGTATACCATGCCTCCGGCTCCCGCAATGGCCCCATATACAGCGCCAGAAGTCGGTATGTGGGTGTCGTCGTCAGTAAGAGTAGTTTCTACGGTATCGACGCTACTTGACCCCGTCAACGCTGCATATGATCCGGCTCCTGTTCTTCTAAGGATTCCGTTGCTGGAAAAGTCTCCGTCTACCACCACATCACTGTGTGAGGTTTCATACGTACCGACTCCCGTGTTGAAATCGGAGATATCGGCATAACCTATACTGTGCGGGTTTCCCGTAGTAATTTGACTATGACTGTATGCGGTATTCCAGTTACTGCTGTTGTCCGTAAGAGATGTGTCCCAAGCCGATCCAGTACTAACTGCGATTCCGGCTCCGGGATACACCATGCTACCACCACCAGAAGCCAATTCACTGAGTTCGTAAGGACCCCCCGCAGCGTCTTTAAAAATCATATTCCCCGCACTATCTTGAGAAATAAAGGTGTTTACATCTTCTATATAAACATTGTTTACATAGAGATTTTCCCAGCGGAAAGAAGATGTGCCCAAATTATAAGTGCTCCCGCTTCCCGGGTAAATACCAGCATACACGGTGAGGGCTGCTGTAATTTGACCTGCCCTCAGTATTTCATCCCCACCTCCAAATATAGATATGTAACCACTACCACCTGAACTACCGCCTATGTAGTTGTCTGCATCCCGACCAATGATCAGACCATTAGCGTTTTTATACATATTATTGGCAATGGTGATTGTCGAGCCGTCAAACTCCATTGCGGAAACTCCCTCAATGGTTGAGGCATCAGTCCATACCGCAAACTGGTTGTTTGTGGGGGTTCCATTCACGCTGACTCCACCTCCACCACCAACCAACTCACTCAATTCATAGGGTCCCCCGGCCTCATCCGTGAACGTCAATTTCCCGGAACTATCCAAGCTGATGTTAGAAGCTGAATCACCGAAGTTTATTGAATCCACCTCAATATCCCGAGTAGCTCCCAAGTCACCGTCATTGTCCACAGTGACTAACTGATTGCCCCCTCCCGCTATGTCGTCAATGCGTATGGGTTCGTGGAATTGCCAGCGGGTGGTATTCAACGTGGCCATGGTACTAAGGTAGTATCCGAAGTATATTGCCGACGAATCAGCCCAAATATCATAGGTGTGTGTTCCTGTGTTGCCCAAACCTAGTTTCCCCCCAACCCCGGCCCCAATAGTCAATTTGTGGGGAACCAAGAAATCACTATACACTAAAGTTGCTCGGGCTCTAATAAAATCAGGGCTTTCGTATGTTCCCAAAGCTCCATACGAGGATCCAATCCAATTCATACGTGAGGTGATGCCACCCCCACCTCCTGCTCCTGCTGGACGGCTGTATCCATACACCGGAGCATTCAATGAATCAAAATAATCCTCATTCACAAAAAGCCGGGAAACCGTTACATCTGGCATATCAAATCAAATTTATATCTGTTGTGTTGTCATATTCCCATAACTCCACATTGTGTCGGTCCCGTTCTGGAAGGAATGTGTCCCCAGCTAGGACAAATTGCTTGTTGGACTGCTTGGCATCTTCCCAGATCCTCAAGGGCCTCAACACCTCACGTGTTCTGTAACTGATAGAGAGTTTCTGACGAGCGACGTTGTACAACCTGAATTTAGACTGCAGTAATTTTTCAGCCAACGGTAAAGTGGTGGATTCTCCCCGTGTCCACTCCTCTGTCAAGTTGTCCCAATCAGATCCATACAACAATGAATTACGGTAGCTCCAACTGCCTGTGTCAAATAAATCCAATGTGATCTGTCTTTTGTCTAAAAAGTCAGTGTTTAGATCCCCCCGAATCAGGTTGTCAATTAGGGCCTCCGAAATGGTACAAACGAAATCACCATACCAAGCAGCAATATAGAAGGAGTCAGCTGTGCTAGGCTCGTCCACCACCATATGCTCCTCCGTCCCCATCCTGAATATCAAGTCCAATTCTTTAGTGCCCGGGAAGGAGGACAAATCACTAATAATATCCCCAACAGGTATGGTCAGAGATCCTTCATACGCATTGGGATAGTCCTTGCTGAAATCACTAGCACTGACCTCCAATACATTATAATGAGTTTCTGGAGATCCCCCGGGGACCCATTCCCATATTCCAGAACTTTCTCCCTGATGGAAGTATTCGTCATTGGTGGTTCTTAGGTACCAATAGAACCGAACCACATAATCAGGAGGGTTGGGGATTATTGCGGCAAAATTAGCCGCAAATTTGAAGTTTATGGTCACGCTGGTATCTTCCCTTGCCGTGATCTTAAATCGTGTGGTTAAGCCATCAATAAACCCGTTCCCACTGGCTCCACTGTACTCCCCGTCCCTTTGAATACTATTGGCAATGATGTCCTTGGATTCTCCTAAATTGAGCCAATCTATCACCCCATTGATATCAAAGGCATGCCACTCCCTGTAATCCGGGGAGGGTTCAGGGAATCCGCTGAGGACAGTGTTAGTAAGATCCGGGTTGAAATAGTTGAAAAAGGTAGCTTGGTTCAGCCGTATGTCTATTTGACGACATCCTGGAATCACGGATATTTTCTGATCAGGATGGAATTGGGGTCTGTTGTTCTTGTCATGTACCAACGGGGTTTCTCCCATATCCACTTCCACCACACTCCCACTATCCGAATACCCATATCCAGCAGAGGTGTTCGATTCATATTGGACATATTGCTTAATATTATCAGAATCAATATCATCCAGATCTTCGTACGATTCTATATACCAATATCCATCACGCCAAAATAGATAGCCATTAAATGGGGTCAGGATAGCCGCAATGGTCTCCAACCCGCTTTTACGATCCACATTGTTTTTCCAGAATATCTCTGTGCTGACTCCAGTTCGGTTGAAAGCAGTCTGACCGGGCCCAGTCGACAACCTAGCTTCCGTGATACCACAGTTGACCCGGATGGGGTATGTTGAGCCTGTGAGGACTAAACAATCATCCAATATATCTATCAGGCTCATATTCTGAATAACATCAATGGAACTAGAATGGTTGTATTCCAACTTGGATATCATGCCCGAAGCGGTCAACGTGATAGGAGCCTTGGCGAATAGGCTTTATGAAACCGCTTCTGGATTCATGTATCCCTCAAACAAGGTGTGTACCGCAGAATCCGGTGCGGTTTGGGTAACTACAACTTTCAACTGTCCGGCTGATATAGTCATCAACGGAAGCAGTTCCCAATAATCACTCAGGTCATTGATAATGGTAAATGAACAGGACATGCGAAATATCTGCTTGTCCCAATCGGGGAGCCTCTGCCGGATCTTCAGGGAATGTTTTTGTAAGGTCAGCCCCTGTTGGTAAGATCCGCCATCCCGTTGGATCTCAATTTTGCCTGATGACAGCTCCCCTATCCAAGTCATATCATATTCCGTTACCCACGCCATTTTTAATAAGTATTTTGTATCAGTTCTTGCATACTCACCATTGCATAAGCATCTTCCCCTTCTAATACCAGCTTGATGGTTTTAACACCCCCTCCGCTTCCAAACAACATCTGCTGTAAATCACTCAAGGGGGCAATCACCTCGGGATTGGTAGCTGCTCCTGGATATTCACCCATTTTACCGATCACAGGGCCATAGGCCAAGGCTCCCTCAGCGTACTCCGGCACATTGGCATTCCAAAAAGCATTTAAAGCGGCAATCCCAATAGCTGCCGAGATCAAGCCCAAAGGACCTTTGGTCAATACCTCTTTGGCGGTCATCCCCGCAATAGCTTCTATCAACAAGGCATCAATCACCCGTTGGATACCACTTAGAATAGTAGAAACGAAGCCCTTGAAAGCCCCTTCCTGACCCCCAATAATAGCACCCACAGCAGCCCCAACATCCTTGGCTATGCCTATATACTGTTGGGCTTGTTGGATTTGGTGTTGGGTGAGCTCATCAGCCATTTTCATTTTCTTCCGGGTGGCAGCTTCTTCTAGTCTCAAACTCTCATTTATATTATTGTCTAATGCAACAATATAATCATCCCAACCTTCATATGCGTATGCGTTTGCTTCATCCTGGGCTTCTTTCCACTTCTCCGTGAATGCCTCTATCCGGTTGAGTTGTGTTTGTGAAAAGTCCCCACTAACGTCCCCGCCTCCTCCTGTGCTTGTACCTGGGCTTGTAACGGTGCTGCCTCCGGTTCCGCCACCAACATCCGGGGTCTTGCCTAATGTAATATTCAAGTTGGCGGCAGCCTTCTCCATCTCTTCAATCTCTTTGGTCAACTTGTCGTATTGCAGATTCAACTTGGCCAAACGAAGTTCCCCAATAGCTCCAAGAGTGACAGACTGAGCAGAGGCTGTGGCAATCTTGCCCTGAACCTCTAATTGTTTTTCCAGCAGCTTTGTGTATTCTTTCTCAAAGGCTTGCAACCGGATCTTTTCACGCAACGTGGTAAGATAATTTTCAATAGCCTCTGTGTTCTCATTCGTGATGATCCCTTCCTCACTGAGGGTGGCATTGTACTCAGGAATGATTTGTTTCAACTGTTGTATGTAGTTCAGCCGGGTTTCGTTGGACAGATTCTCATTGTGAATCATCCGGGTGAGCCTATCTACCTCAATAGTATGATCACGCATCTGCTTGTTCACGTCCTTTTCAACCTTCTCAACCCCGGCCAGACCATCAAACAATTCCCGATTGGCCTTGACCCACTTGACGGTCCCGGCCACGACAGCCAAAATGGCCACCGCTAATGCTGTATATGGATTGGCGGCAATAGCCTTGGTCAACTTACCCAGTATGGAGAGGACCGGGCCTAATGCTGCTGCCAGTGCTGCGGTCCTGACTGCTGATTGCCTCTCCGCCTCCGTCATATCATCCAAACGATCAGTGAACCCCTTTATTTTAGCGGTTATGCTCTCAATGGCGGGCAAAACGACATCTTTCATCGCCCCTCCCAATTTCACCAAAGTTGTTTTGGCTTGAGTGATGGCCTGATCCCACTTGAACTGTACTGTTTGGGCAGCAGCGTTGAATGCCTTCTCGTTAGTCCCAGTAACATCAGCCATCCGTTCTGAAATCGCAATATTGTCTTCCATATTGGCTCCCATCAAGTCAAGGATACCAATCAGAGCCCGGATGTTGGGGAATACCCGGCTGACCATCTCTTCACCGTATTTATCGGTGGTGGTGCGGAGAAGCTCCAAGGTGCTTATCAATCCATCGGTGCGGATCTTGTCCCGCAATCCCTGAGCGCTCAATCCCATTTCATCCAAAGCCACATTGGCGTCATCTGTGGGCTTCTTCAGGGAGGCTAGAATGGCCTTGATCTGAGTAGTGGCCACTCGGGCCTCTGTACCTGTCCGAGTCATACCCGCCATAGCAGCCCCCAGGTCATTAAAAGTAACCCCCATCTCACTAGCCAGAGGGATCACAGCCCCCATAGCTCCAGCAATTTGGTCCGCTTCTGCTTTTCCTTCCCGAACTGTGGCCACAAGAACGTCCGTGGCCATGGCAGCATTCAGAGCCTCCGATCCATAAGCATTCATGGCGGAGGTGACCAGGTCTGCCACCACCTTGGTTTCTCCTAACCCAGCAACAGAAGCCTTGGCAGACATCTCTAGAACGTCCATAGATGCGGCTCCTTTAACACCAGCAGATTGAATGAAGAACAAGGCATCTGCCAGTTCCTCCGGTCCCCGGCCAACGGATGGTGCCAGGTCCAATACAGCCTTGGATAACTCATTGACCTCCTCCCGGGCTGTGCCCACCAAGCCCTCAATTTTGCTCATGGAACTTTCAAAATCCTTCTGGGCAGAAAAACTAGCAGCCCCTATGGCCAAAATAGGCAAGGTCATATACCTGTTCATCATCTTGCCCGTGGCCTGCATCTTGGTACCCATAGCCGTCATCTGCGCCTGGATGCTCATGGAAGCCTTTTTCATAGCTGCATCGGCTGCCACCATCTGAGATTGCGCAGCAGCCATACCAGCATTAAACTCTGTGCTGTTTAACCCCAAACTGGCTATGAGTTGTCCGATCAAATATGCGTCACCTGCCATTATTTAGTTCTTTTCATTTTGAGCTTCTTCTTGTTGCCTTTCTGTTGTATGGGCAGCGTAGGAGGCCGTTTGTCTACAATCTCAACTTTGGCCCCTCCAAAATTCACTTTAGCAATTGCGTGCATAGCTGCTTTCATCTCCTCCAACGGCTGTCTTTGCTTCAATTCCCACGTGAACTTAATCACTTCAACAGGCTTCTTCGGGTAAGTTTTGATATACGGATTGGCCAAACGTTCTAAGAATTCCTTAAATCTTTGAACCTCATAAGCCTCCTGACTCTCTGCCCGAAGCTTCTTGCGGTACTCAACCATCGCAAGAAAGAATTCACGGGGATCTAAATCATCAAACTCTTCCGCACTCAGCCCTATTTGGATGAGCGCTTGCGCTTGGATTTTGTCGTAGTCGATGTGTCCGTTTGTGTTCCCCCCTCCTCCTGCAACTTTGCCAATTCATCCTTTAGCTCTTCTGGAATATCCTCCTTGGAGGGGTAGAATTTGGGGATGGCCAAAGCGAAATCAATCATACATTCGTCCAGCATGTCCACCATATCTTCCAACTCCAAATCCAACTCCTGTTTTTCGATCCTGGCCCCTTGATTCAAGGCTAAAAACAACAGATGTTGAAACAACCTCATATCCTCCTGCGCCTCAGCTATGGATGCGTTGTGTTCCTGTTGAAACAATCGCAGAGAATAGTGCCCTAACTTTATAGGGTACTTTTTGTCATAGTACGTTAAAAATTGAACTTTTGCCATGATTAGTACCTTTTAATGGTTTAACAAAAAAATCAACCTGTGATTAAGGTTGATACAATTACGATCCAGAACCACTGTTCAGTACAGGCTGTCCTGTAACCTTTATGGTAACGTCAGCCGTTACCTGATTCCCAACCGCAATCGCCAAGGGTAAGTCAGTCACATACCCAATGAACTCCAATGTGGTTGTCTCCGCATCCGGCAACACGATTTCATAATTATGAGCATCATCATCCTCAAAATCATCGTTCATCGTTTCATACGTTGACCGGGTGAAGTTCATGGAGAGCTGAACTGTTCCTCCATCTCGGAAACTAGCAATGAACTCCCTGTATCCCCCTGTGGAATCCAGGTTTGTCACATCAATAGTCTCACGAGTCTTAGTTGGCCCGTTGATGGACAGCACTTCGGATATTCGCACCCAAGTTGTTGTGGTTGCGTTGTACCTCCTAAACTGCGTGCCAACACTAGCAATGGCATCACTCATAGTTGTGTCTCCTTTCTATCAGCGTCGCTGACAATTAAAATTAATAATGAATCGTGGTCTGTGGTTTGCATCTCTATCTAAAAAAGAGGGCTCACCAGTAGCTTGAATATCCATATAAAGGGTATCATTCCACGTTTGTCCTGCCCGACTGTGTAATGATTCCATTATACTTCTGGCCAATCTTTCTGCTGTTAGATAGTCTTTATCCCTGATTCGTACTTGACAAGATGACTTGAAATACGAGGGGACCTCAGCCAGCGTCTTCAAAGGCGGGAAGCTTGGAGTGTCAAAAATAGTTACGGTGGCATCTGGTTTGGCAGGTTCTCCACCAACAAACAGATTTGTACCGAACGTCAACCCCAATGAACTAGGATCTTCCAGCATGTCTTTAATATCTTCGCTAAAAGCATTCATCCTTTCCTGGTATTAGCTTGCAATATTCTCATAATTTCTTGTGTGTTTCGTTTCAAGGCAGCTTCCATAAACTTGGGACCGCTGCCAGGACGGCTCCAGTTAACTATACCAACCGTTCCTCCTTCTCCCCACTCACCACCTCCAATCCGTTCATGGACGTACAAAGCATAGTTGGCACTGAATCCAAATATGATCGTTCTTCCTGCCTGTAGATCCTTCACAAACGACGTGAACCAACTTGCTCGCAAATTACCTATATCCACAGGAATAAGAGGAGGCGTGGTGTCCATATCTTGCCGCAGGAATGCCACGGCCTCAATCATACCAGCCGAGGCTCCTGCCTGATACCTGACCAGGGATTTTTCCAATCCCCTAATCACACTGTCTATGCCTTGTATTCCTGTCGCCATTATACTGTTGCACTTTTACCCATGTTCATGTGAGCCCGATAAACAAATTCAGTCGTACTACTTAATTCAGGCAATTTCCTGAAGGCAATAATTCTCAGGGCTTCGTCCATATTCGTAGGATCAGCATCATACTCACTGTCAGCCGTAGTCCCCAAATACATATAGCCTCCCTCTTCCACCTCCTGGGTGAGGAATGCCCGAGCCATACTCAGAATCTCTTCCCCATCCTTGCTGGTGATAATTTCCTTCACATCCTCCCAACGGCCTTTAATCTCAGAAGGAGCCACGAAGGTTTCCCGGTTGTATCCGTCGATGGTGGGCTTGGGCCAATACACAATATCCTGATTACACACTCGCTTTATGAATCTAGATAGGCTCATGAGTCAAAACTAGTTATTGCGTGAACTTTGATTGTCCTTTTCCCCAACTGGGCTAGTATGCCACAGGTGTCTAGCAGCATAACCGTTTGCCCGTATGTAGTAGAATTCAAACCAGACCCGAAATTGCCCTGATAGGTCACAGCAGCTTCTCCCAGCTTCTCAGATTTGGCTTGCCGCTCCTTGGTGATGGATATCAAATGAGCGGTCAGCCACCTTTCTATCTCCACCAATTCTTCATCACTCAATCCACAAGAGGTCAAATGTTCAGTGATTATTGCAGAAGCAATACTGATATAGGCATCAATCTGAGTCCCGGTCAAGCTGGTATCCAAGATCTCTGAAACTTCAGTGTTAGTCGTTCGTGCCATGTTATTTCATTTTTATAGGTTTCTTTTTGTTTCGGGCTTTCCACAACTTGGGTTCAATGAATTCCGGGACATCCAGGGACCACTCCAACCCCAACCACTCCAGCCTATTCTTCACCTGACTGTAATCCCCGTCAATCATATGCTGAGGCCAAATCACCGCTAAATTCAACCCCTCATCCATCATTTCCCGGAAACGGGCCTTGTGTTGATCCACCCACCATTGCCAACCCTCCTTCTCGTTACGAGCTCCCACGGCCTTCAGATTATTTGGATTATGAAAAGCCCTCATGAACCCGGTCCGCATACAACTGTTGACAATATCTTCATCCTTCCTACGGACAATAATCCATTTGGCCTTAGGGAACGCATAATGCCAAACAGGCCAATGCAAACACATCTTGGCTCCCTTGTACATCCAGGGACCGTCTTTGTATCCCTCGTGTTGAATAATCTCCTCCACCCGGGATCTCCAAGCCGTGGGGATCGGCAAATCAGTCACGTCAGGAAGCGGGTATTGTCCCAAAGGATCTACATCAATAGATCGGAAATAAGGCTTCACAATACTGTTACGAATACGTGCGTTTTCAAACATCCCCTTGGGGTTGTTAGAATTGGGTCCGCTCATATTACCCCCAAAAGCCCCTGACTGGTTTATGATACCCGCAATTAGGCTGGTACCAGAACGTGCACAACCTGTGATTAAGATTGGTTCATTCATATTTTCGGTTTTTCAATTTTTGGATTGTCCCCACCCAATCCTGATCTACATAGATACTCTGAAAGATCTGAAGGGAGATCTTCCCGGTGTAAAATGAATTCAAAATCGTCAGGGAGTTGCTGAAACCATCCATTGAATCTGTAATATACATTACCATTCGATGTTTCAACACGTTCTGCATACCTGATCAGATAGGCCATAACAAAACTTTTCCCTATGTTAACCGTATCAATAGTCATTTCCAATAGTCTTTTATCCAATCAGCCCGAATCTGATGAGGTCTGGGAGTGCCGTGGCAACTCACCAACACGGCCTCTTCTGGCAACCGGGATCTTTTTATCATGTGACGCTTGTAGCTGAGCACAGCTCCAGGAGCAACCTTATCCCAACGATCTGCAAAGTCATCGGCCACATGGCGTACCCAATAGCGCTCCCGACCATTGGTCAGCTTGACCGCAGCATCCACATCCTTGATAAAAGGCTGCCAGAACAATCGGTCAGCCTCTTCTCCAGCCCGGAAACTCATCACATCACCGTCCAATTTCCACTCTTCCCCGGGCTTGAATTTGCTCCGGGCACAAAACAGTCCCTCATAATTCATCAAGGGGGAAAGATCGCCCACAACCACCACATCCAGATCAATACACAAAACCTGTCGATTTTCCAATCCAGCCTCTTGGCTAAACATATATACCCGTGGTAACACACCACGATCTGTGTGGAGAGGGAATCGTCGTAATTCAATGGATTTGTCCACCTGTAGATCTTCGTTAGTAAAGCAAATGAATTTAAAGGGTCTGTTTGCGAACCGAGAAACCCCGTGGAATAGGTTATCCACATAGTGGCTTGCCATTTTCAAGTCCACGTTTCCGGCTCGTTGCAACATACGACGAAAGCTGGGGTCGGCTGACTCAGACACATTGGGGTTGGAGTGCCATCGCTCCCCTTCCCAATAAAAGCATATTACATACATTTCATCCATACGGTTTTGCTGTTATTACAAGACTATAAACATCATTCCCTTTTGAAAAATGTTTATATTCTATTGGTTTGAAATACTTCTCAACAAGTGATATCACCTGTTCATCAGAAACAAATTCCCGGAGGTGCATTCTATTTACACCCCCATTGATAGGAACTGAAATAACAATCCTATCCCGACAATGACGAACCAACCCCCTCATGGCTTGTTCCAAATCTTCTACATGCTCCAGAGTGTGCCCACAATGAACGCAATTAAAAGCAATCCCAAGA
>Ga0180431_10009239_pt1 | contig 11170 bp, 9 predicted proteins | sample SS_ome_11_FD_132459 | JGI IMG/M metagenome (GOLD analysis project Ga0180431, IMG submission 132459) | Hypersaline lake sediment archaeal communities from the Salton Sea, California, USA - SS_1_MS_1 metaG | ecosystem: Environmental > Aquatic > Non-marine Saline and Alkaline > Hypersaline >...
AGCAGCCAGTGCTTTCTTTTGTCGCTTCTCTTTGGGCTCAGTTGCGAGCGTGTTTGCGCTTCGTGCACCCCCTGCGGCCAACTTGGGCCTGCTCATTCTAGACTTTTTTCAGGAGAGTCATAGACAACCTCCCCGGAACGCTGTTGTCTCAATTATACCGCGTTTCTCTTGCGCTGGCTAAAAGATAAAGCTCAGAGAAAACGAAGCAGATCAATCGGCCGTGTGTGCGGGCCACGTTCCGCCCCCAAAGCTCGCGGCCCTCGTCTCAGGACCACGCTCTCAGAGGGTCTTTCCCCCTCTCCCCCTGGCAGGGGGAGCCCCGGCTGCGCCGGGGATGGGTGAGGGCCTTCCTCCCTCAACCATCGCTCCTGATGACAACCGGCAGATAAACGTCGAAAGCCACGGCGGTGACAACGTGAGCGCGCTCGACCACGGCCGGGTCGAGGCGAGAGGTGGCCGTGAGCGTGAGGGTGTCACGGGTACCGGAAGGGGTGCCGGCGGGCACGGCGACGGCGACGCGCAACGTGCGCTCTCCTCCACAGGGCAGCGGTGCGACGAAGCCTCCACCCGCCAGGGTGACGGGCCAGTCGTGGGAGGAGGTGACCATCAGCCAGGCGCCGTCGCGCCCGTTGCCCACGTTGTGCAGCGTGAACGTGTGGGTTACCGTCGTGCCCGAACCGGCAAGGACGAGATCCGGCCCAGTGAAGGCCAGGGCAGGGGCCGCCGCTTCCTCAGCGAAGCGATAGATGCTGTTCTCCCAGCCGAAGGCCACGGCGACGCCGCCCTCCGGGTGGGGCGTGACCCCGGCGGCGTTCCCCACGCCGGATGCGAAATGTTCCAGGGAGCCGCTGCCATCGCGGCGCCAGACGTCGCCGGTCTCCGCGCTGACGTAGAGCGTATCATCGACAAAGGTCACGTTAATTGGCTCGCTGACGGGCAGCGTCGCGCTGAGCGTGCCCGCTGCATCCCAGGCCGTCACGCGGTGCGCGCCGAGTTCTGCGACGTAGAACAACCCATCCGGGCCGTAGGCCAGGCCCTGTGGCTTGTCCAGACCCGTGACCACCGGCGTCCCCGTGCCGCCGGCGTCGACGCGGGTCAGGCGCCCCTCCGGCCCCTCGGTGGTGTAGAGCGTGCCCGCACCGTCAAAGGCCAGCCCGCTGGGCCCCTCCACGTCGGTGGTGACGACCGTCGCGTCGCTGCCGCTGATCCGCGTGATGCGGGATGGGCCGTGATGGGATGCCTCGGCGGTATAGAGGTCACCCGACTCGGCGAAGGCCAGCGCCGGAACGCGCGCGTCCCCCGAAGCGGCGTTGAAGCCGCTGCCGAGCGCCTCCATCGATCCATCCGGCGCATAGGCCATCAAGAGATAGTTGTCCAGGCTCATACTGTGGAGCGTGCCATCACCGTCGTATGTGAGTGCGTGGGCCGTGCACAGCCCGCTGCTGGGCACGACCGTGGTGACCGTGCCGTCGGGCGCGATCCGGGCGATCCCGCTGAGATCGTGCTCGCTGACGTACAGGGTGCCATCGGAGCCGAAGGTGAGATCGTAAACGCCGCCCAGGCCGGTGGCAAAGGTCGAAACCGTGCCGTCGGGCGCGATTTTGTAGACGTTCTCGCCGGTCTGCGCCGGGATCCAGGGCGGCAGGGCGGCCTCGTTCTGACACTGGGCCGCCTCGCCGACGTAGAAATTGCCGGCATCGTCGCGGGCCAGGCCGGTGTACTGTCGATAGGGATAGTTGTTCGGCAACCGGGCGATCTCGGTCACCGTCTTGTCGGGCGTAATCCGATAGATGGTGGCGTCCTCGCGCAGGTAGGCGTTGCCCACATCGTCGAAGACCATCGGGCCGCGCAGGTTGTTGAGCCAGGTCGTGTGCTCGCCGGTGGCGGGGTCGATGCGCACCGTTCCCTCCCAGTCTTCACTGGCGTAGAGATAGGCGTCCGGTCCCAGATCCAGAAACCAGGGATTCTGCAAGCTGGTGACGAAGGGGACCAGGGAGCCGTTGGGGGCGACGGTGTAGATGGTGCTGTCGACCTCGGAGACGACGTAGATGGTACCGTCCCCGTCGACCACGATCTCGCCGGGTGACGTGGCCTGGGCGATAGCGGTGACGTCGCCGTTGGCGGTGACGCGGCTGATCCGTCCGGCCGAGCCGACCAGCAGGCTGTCGTCGGCTTCGAGAGCCAGGCCAAAGGGGCAGTTCAACCCGTTAGGCGGGATGATGGCGCAGGCCTGCGGACCGTCACCCGCCACCCACACGTCGTCAAAATCGGCCTCGCCAAAGGAGACGTCGATCATCGGGGCGCCCGACGTGAAGGACGCGTCGCTGGCATCGATCTTGAGCTCGCCGTCCACGTAGCCGCGCAGTTGGCTCCCTTCCCCTTCCAGGGCCAGGAGGTGCCACTGCCCGGCCGGGTAGGGGCCGGCATCGCTGCCCAGGTCGGTCCAGCCGGCGCCGTCCCACTTGGCCAGGCTTAGCTCGCCATCGGCCTCAAGCCCCAGGTAGTAACCGGCGTTCAAATCACCGACGCGAATGGCGAGATCGGCGTCGCCACTCTGAACCCGGACCCGCGCCTCTAAGCGGTAGTCGTCCCCGCCACAACCGGTCTGCGCGAAGGAGAAGTCGTCGCCGACGGCGTGCAGTACGTGGTTGCCGTTGATGGTTCGGATCTCCCAGTCCCCATTCAGGTGCCAGGTGCCGGTTCCGCGTTCAAAGTCATCGGCGAAAATCACGGACGGGTTGGAAGCACCCCCCGTTGTCTGGGTACCGTCACCTCCGTTCTGAGATACGGCCTGAGGAGAATACCCGGTCGTCAGCGAGGGAAAGGCATTGGCCGCCAACAGCATGCCACTTATTCCCAATATGCGGAGCGTGCGCGTGAGCTTCATTGTCTTGAGCCTTTCTTTGCGTAACCAGCTACTGACCACCACCATCTACTTCGATTGTGGTCTCCTGACCGGCAGTCACTTGTATGGCCTCGAATTCAGCCGCTGCGTGACCTTCGGCCGTGACGGTCACACGATAGATGCGAGGCGCGGCTGGCAAGCTGAACCGCCCATTCTCGTCTGTGAACACCACCTGACCGACCACGATGGGATCAACCGAGAGCACCTGTACGCGGGCACCTTCAATTGGCGTGCCTGATTCATCCGTGACCAACCCGCTCAGTGTCCCTTGAGGAAAGCCGCCGATACGCATAATCCCATTGGCATGTTGATCGCTGACATATAAATTGCCGGCCAGATCAAAAGCCAAGCCAACCGCATCTTCAAACCCCGAAGCAAATTTGACTTGTTTTCCATCAGGTGAAACACGAACGATCTTGCTTTCCGTTCTGGTTGACCCCATGACAGAAACGCTGACAAACAATTCACCTTGAGGGCTCACAGCTAAACCAGCAGCACCGGGTAAGTCAACAAGATTGGTAATCTCTCCTTCGGGCGATATTCGTATTACCCGATCTCCAAATGTCGGAGCCGGGAATACGCCAGGTTGAGGTGTAAATCCGACAGGCCCTACAACTGCATATAGATTGCCATCCATATCAAAAGCCAATCCCTGAGGGAAATCAATGCCTTCCGAGAATGTCTGTAAAGTGCCATCTGGGAACACCTGGGTGATCTTCCCGGCGGTTGTCTCAGAGACAAACAGGACGCCGTCTGCTCGCCGGGTCAAACCACTGGGGAATTCCACCTCAACAAGAGTCTCAAGCCTTTTGCCGGGTGGCAACTCCGCAACACGAGAAGGATAGCCCGGCGCACCCTCACTGGCGTAAAGCGTGCCATCAGGGTCCAATGTTACATAAGGAACTGGCGGAATAAAGGAAACATAGTTCATCAGCCAAGAAACCCGGCCACCAGGGTCCACCAACGTCATCATCTCGCCATCGTCGTTGGTGACAGTCAACTCTCCACAGGGTGAAAAACCAACACCATACGGCGTGACGATGCCATTCCCTTCAACAATTTCACGGATTTCACCATCCGGTGAGACTGCCAATACACCACCCTGGCGTAGCTGCCCTCCAACGATTTCTCCAGTGCTGGGCAACCACTCAATACCTGACAGTCCATTCTCCGGGACAATCGCAACCAGTTCAACAGCAGGTTGGTCATCAAACAGATCCATCCGGTACAACTTTCCACTGACACTTCGATCGCCAGTAGAAATATAAAGATTTCCATCGTCGTCACATGCCAACCCGCGCGGAGATATATCGCCTCCCGGGACCGTACCAATGGGTGTAAAGGAATAGTCTTCCAAGGACAGCTCACCAATTGTCTCCCAAGTCGCCGCCAGGAAGCGGCCATCGGGGGCTGCGCGGAGGGCTGTAAAACCAGGTACTTCCGCTAATCTGGTCATTCCCCCTGTGGGTGTGATCCGGTACAAATCAGCAATATCTGTACAATGACCCTCAACAAAACGCCCCGCAACAATGTACAAATTACCATCCGGCCCCAAGCCCATCACCGCATCGCACTCATCTTGCAATGTTGGAGAGTGGATGATCATCGTTTGCTCCCCTCGCGGGGATATACGGACGACCCAACCGGTTGGTCCATTATATAAATAGACATTGCCGTCCCGATCAATATCACCCTCATACCCCCAAACATCGTCAGCGATCAGTTCGACGGTCCCGTCAAGCGACACTTCGGATAAGGTGTGACTTCGTACGGCATAAACAAGTATTCTTCCATCTGGAGTGATGAATACCTCCTGAGGCATGTTGAATGCCCCAGGAGCGACGAACCACTCTACGGCGTAACCATCTTCGAGCAGTTCAATGGGCGCTGGCTCAAAGGAGCCAAACGGTGTTGGGGGTGCGATGTTGTCAGCACACACCCGTGGCACGGCTGAGGTTTCTGCAAAGGGTTCTTTTTCATCAACCTGGGCCACGGGTGTTTGGGGCACCTCATCAATGGCGTACCAGGCCGGGTACTCGCAACACGTGCCCCCCATGGGCCGGACGCTCACCCTCAAGTTCGAGACATCCTCAAAGGCAAGGAGCGGCATCTTGTATTCCACCGCTTCAGCGGCTGCACTCTTGCTGCCCACTACTTCTCCAATTTCCTTATACTGTCCACCGGTCACGTCCCCCATAAAGCCAGAGCTGAACTCCTGGGGACGGAAAGAGATGATAAAGTCTCTTCCCCCGGCAGATGCTTCGAGATCCACCTGGACGTAATCGGTTGGCGGTTGATGCGTTTCGATCAATAGATACAGAAACTGATCGTTGCCGAAAGCCCGCACGGCGGCGATGTCGAACCCGCCACCTTCGTGATCGCCTTCAGGGTCGGTGAGCAACACCTCATACCCCTCCCAATCCCCAGGGGCGCCGTCAATGGTGAGGTCAGTTTCTTCGGGAGCAGCCGGTGTTGGTTGCGGTGTCTCGGTCGGCTCGACGACCGGTTCCGCTTGTGTTGGAGATGGTTCTTGCGCCGTCTGCGTAGGTGCCTGTGTAGGCTGCGGGGGCGCTTCAGTTGGGGTGGCTGGCGTGGCACAAGCAGCCAGCAGAATACCTGATAAGAACAGCAGGAAAAGATCGGTCCAATGCTTCTTCATTGTAGGGCTCCTTTATGCAAAAGTACCCGCACCAACCGTCGATCGTGTCGTGACGGTGGGCGGGTGCTCCGCTTCAACACCCCTGCCTGTGGGCGGCCCCACTGCCCCGGCTATGTTTTCTCATTGCAGTATGCAGGGATGAGATCAGTGTACACCCGCTGCGGCTATAAGTCAAGACGTGCCCGAAAGACATTCTCAGAGAAGGAAGATGGCTTCTACGTCCAAAGAGTCGCCGCCGGAGAACAAAGGCCGCTACTCCGAGGGCCAAGAGAACCGATGCGAATGTGACACAAGAACGTCCGACTAGTGCAGGGCAGGGCGGTCGGATCGCCGGCCCAAACGCCGAGTTGCACGGGTGACCATGGTAGGGTAAAATCCGCGAGATTCGCGTTTCTACCTGCCAGGACCAACGGATAAGGAAGGGAGCAAATGCAGCGCTGTGAGTGGGCCACAACTGAGCTGTCTATCGCTTACCATGACAAAGAGTGGGGCATGCCGCTGCACGACGATCGGGCCTTGTTCGAGTTTCTGATCCTCGAAGGTGCACAGGCCGGGTTGAGCTGGGAGACCATCCTGAGGAAACGGGAGAACTACCGCGTGGCTTTCGATGATTTCGACCCCGCCGTCGTTGCAGCGTACGACCAACGCAAAGTAGACGCACTGCTCGCCAACCCGGGCATTGTTCGCAACAGGCGCAAGGTCGCGGCCGCCGTTCGGAATGCCCAGGCCTTCCTGGCTGTGCAGGAAGAGTTCGGCAGTTTCGACGCCTACGTGTGGCGATTCGTCGGTGGTGAGCCCAGGAAGAACGCCTGGCGCACGCTGCAGGAGATCCCTACCCAGACTCCTGAATCCGTCGCACTGAGCAAAGACCTGGTGCGCCGCGGCTTTAGCTTTGTCGGGCCGACGATCTGCTACGCCTTTATGCAGGCGGTTGGGATGGTCAACGACCACGTCGTGTATTGCTTCCGGTATGATGAGATAGGGTGATCGTGTGTTTTGGGCGTGTGCGCGGCGCGATCAAGCCCTTCTTGCTCAATCGAAAGCACAGGAGGATGCGGTCAGCGATCGGCAATTAGCAGTTGGCCAGAAGCGCCGTGAAACGCACCTCAAACCTTATCTTGGTTGTCCTGCGCAATGCCCTATGGTACACTGTGAGCCAGATACCGGTAACATCTGCTTTGATGAGGGGACAGGCGCGCCGAGCCAATGCCTGTGCCCGTCATTCCCAATTACGGATGTTGGACTTGGAGTTGTAGCATGGCCATTCGTCAAGAACAACTCGACCAGGCCATTGCGTTGGCCAAAGCCTACGGTGCAACGCGGCTCATCCTGTTTGGCAGCACGGCCACCAAACCAGAGCAGGCTAGAGATCTCAATCTGGCATGTGATGGTGTTAGTGGATGGAAATTCTACGAACTGGGCGCACGCCTCGAAGAGGAGCTGCGGATACCTCTGGATCTTGTGCCTTTGAGCCCGCCCAACCGTTTCACCTGTCTCATAGAACGCCGGGGCAAGGTGTTGCTGTGAAACCCGACGGACTCCGCGAGGAGATCGCCGTCGAGCTCGAGGCGCTGCAGAGGTGTGACGAATCTCAGGTGGCGCGGGGCGATCACGCTATTCCTGCTCAACCAGAAGCGCGTCGTCGGGGTCGGAAACGCCCACGCCTCATGGGCTACCCACCGCCAATCCCAGTATCTCCGCCAATTCCTCGTCCGACGGCTCAGTAACGATCCGCCCCTCAATCTCCAGCGTGGGCGTGGAGAGACGCCCCTCGTTCCAGTCCATCACTCGCTGGGCTGCCTGGGCGTCGTGGTCCACGTCGACGTAGGTGTAGGGGATGGTCTGGCTGTTGAGGAAGCGTCTGGTGCGCACCGTGTCGCTGCACCAGTAGGCTCCATAGACCGCGATGCGCGGCCAGGGGCTGTCCTCCTCCCGGATTGGCGGCTCCGCTACCTCCACCGGTTCATAGTCGTCGCTCACGAACAGGTGGCAGATGCAGTGGCCCGTCTCGGCAATATCCATCTCGTGGCGGTAGCAGGGGCAGACGAACTTGCGATCCTCCCCGGGATCGCCGGTGCGCTGCTGTCAAGGACAGTAGGGCCAGCCAAAGGTGTGTGCCTGTCGCCCGATCCCCCCGACAATTCCCTCCCAGACGTCCTGGTTCGGGTTCAGGTTGTAGGCGCTGACCTCCGCGTAGCGGAGGGCCATCCGCCTCGCCCGGTCGATCAGGTACTCCAGGCTCTGGCCCGTGCTGGGTGTGCGTTCCATGCTTCCCTCCTCACGACTGCAGCTTTCAATACTCCACCTTCCCCATATAGCGTCGCGTGGACAGCGGATGATCGTGCCACACCGCCAGCTCTTGGGCCAGGGGATCGAGCGCGGCCTGTAGCACGAACGGGGCGACGAGCGGACGCACGTCTTTCGAGATGCCCCTCATCTCAAGGTCGCTTGAATCATAGACCATCAGCCGTTCGGTGATTCCCCTGCAAAAGCGCACGACGCGCTCGGCCTCGGGGCGGCTCGGGTCCTCGCCCAGCAGCAGGATCAGCGGCATCGTCTCGTCGATGACCTCGAATGGGCCGTGAAAGAACTCGGCCGCCTGGATGGGAAAGCTGTGCATCCACTGCATCTCCATCAGCATGCAGATGGCCATCACGTAAGCGGTGCTGAAGCAGGGGCCTGAACCCACCACGTAGAGGATGCGGTCGTCCCTGTAGGTGCGCGCCTCCTCGGCCGCGCGGGGTTGGCTGGCCTCGACCGCGTCGGCCAGCGCTTCCGGGAGCGCGTTCAGTGACCGCATCGCCTCGTCGTGCAGCGCCCAGCCCTCCAGTTCGTTCAGGATGGCGCCCACCAGCGCCTGCTGCATGATGGCCCGGCAAAAGTAACCCTGCTGGCTAGCGCCGTACAACAGGGCGTGGTCGACCGCCTGCGCCAGCGGGGAATCCGCGTGCTGTGTGATGCCGACCGTGGCGCAGGGCTTGGCGCGCAGGAACTCGGCCGCCTGGACTGTCTCGGGCGTCGTCCCGGAATCCGAGCTCAGGATCACGAGTGTTCCCTCGCCCAGCGCGGGCGGGTCCTGGTGGATGAGTTCTGCCGCCAGGCACAGCCGCACCTCCAGATCCCGGGCCACGCGTTCTACCCAGTACTTGGCGACCGACATGGCGTGAAGGGGAGCGCCGCAACCGCAAAAGTACAGCCGCTCGATGCCCCTGTGGGCCAGTTCCATCCCCAGGCTTGCCGCCGCGTCCTTCTGCCTGACCGCCTCCTCCAGGCTGCCGATGAATTCCTCTCGATTGTACTCTTCTTCCACTATGTTTCCCTCGTCTAGTTCTCAGCCGCGTTTAAGGCCGCCTCTCGTGGGCCGGCTTGACGATCTTGCGCTACAGGCGGGGGGAGATCGGCGGTGCGTCGGCGCTATTCTTTCCTTCTGTGATCGTCCTCTCAGCCTTGTGTCAGAGCCACGCCGTGTCCAAAGGCCCCATACTGACCGCACGTCTCCGCCGCCGATTCCGCTGCCGCCGCCAGGGCGTCCGCGATGGGTGTCCCGTCCAGGTGCTCGACGAGGAAGCGTGCCGCGAAGGTGTCGCCCGCGCCCAGCGTGTCGACCACGTCCGTTTCGATGACACCTTGTCGGTACACACGCCGTCCGTCGTAGGCCATGGCGTCTTTCTCTCCCCGCGTCACCACCACGACCTCCGGCCCCTGGGACTGCATCCAGCGCATCAGTTCCGCGGTTGCCCTATGCGATTGGCCCGGGTGCGAAAGGAAGGCGACGTCGACCCACGGCAAAACCCCGGCCAGGTACGCGCGGTCCCAGTCCTGCGAAAAGTCAAACGACAGGCAGGGGGAGGCCTCGCTCAGCCGGGACAGGTCTCGTTCGATGTGGCTGTAGATGCTGGTGTGGACCACGTCGTGCTCCCGCACAAAGCCCAGATCCTCGTCGCTGAGCGCGATCTGGACCGTCACGCCGGGGTCGGAACCGACGAATACCCGGTCGCCCTCGACCAGCGTCACCTCGCTGTAGGCGTTGGGGCCATCGATGATCCGGCAACGTGACGTATCGACCCCCTCTTTGTTGAGCGCGTCGAGGATGAGGTGCCCCCGTGCATCATCGCCCAGCCAGCCGATGTAGCTCGCCGGGTGGCCGTATCGATGGGCTAGGACGGGGACGTTCACCGCATTGCCCCCGGGGAACATCACCCCCAGGTGCAGGTACCTGTCGACTGTGTTGTCACCGACGCCAATGATCTGGACCATTCCGGCAGTATAACCCAACGCAGTCTGGAAGTCAACGCGCGGCTGCCCGCTTTTTCGTCACCACCGTGACCCATCCAAAGAAAAACCGCCCCAACCGTTGCGGGGTTGGGGCGGGCGTTCCTGGTGCGCTCGCGCGCCAGCCTGGGCGACTTTGATTGCCGCTAGACGTTGGCCACGATGTTGGAAAAGATATTCCCGATAGCTGGGCCCAAGAGCGCCAGAATGATGATCACGACGAGAGCAATCAGAACAAGAATCAGCGCATACTCAACCAAACCCTGACCTTCCTCGCATGGCAAGTACAACACCTCACTTCACCTCCTTCAATATGCCTTCGGTTCTGTACCCGCCCCAGATTCAGTATACCCGACGCGCGTAAAAGGTCCGTATGCGACATATTAAAGAAAAGTGAAAACGGAGGTCTTGTCACCCGGCGGGATGCTCAGCCGGTCAGGCGCGCGCGAGATCGTCAGCCAAACTGGGCCTGCAACTCGCGGATCTCTAGCGGTTCACCTCGGGACGGGTCGCGCGTCAATGTGAGTGCTCCCTCCGTGCACTGAGCGACGCACACGCCGCAACCCATGCAGGCGGCGACGTCTACGATGGCAGTGTCATCTTCTACCGAGAGCGCGCCAAACTGGCAGGCGTCGGCGCAGATTCCACAGCCGACGCACAGGTCGGCGTCCACGCGGCTGACATAGCCGGAGGAGGCCAGCATCGGCGTGCCGTTCCGGTGGGCCTGCATCGCGCCGCAGCAGCAGGCGCAGCAATTGCAGATGGCGTAAAAGCGGCCCAGCATCGCGTCCTTGAAAAAGGCGTGGTGCACGTGGCCGCGCTCATCCTCGGCGCGCAGGATCTCGACTGCCTCCGCGGACGTGATCCACCGGGAGCGCTTGGGGTGATGCTCGGCGACAAAGCTGGCAAAGGGCTCGCCGATGATGAGGCAGACGTCGAGTGGGAGGCACGGATTCGGGCGCGAGACGCGGCAGGGGCAATCGAGGACGACGATGTGGTCGGGATTCCGGAACACGATGTCGCGGGCGAGCGCGTAGGGGATGACCTTTTCCAGGTTCCTCAGCTCAATCTCTTCGTCGACGGTGACCAGTTGCGTCGCGGCGTCGAGCGACACGACCTTGCCGTGGTACGTATCGGCAAAGGTGACGCGACCGGGCCCATCGGTTTGCCTGGGTGGAAACCGCTGGACCAACCAGCGGACAGGCGGCCCAAAAACCCGGGCCAGCGGATGTTCGCCGGTCCCGATGCCGATGTACAGGTAGGGCCAGCGGGCGTACACGTATCCGTGCACCCAGTCGAAGAGGGAGAACCCTGGCTTACGCCGGGCCTCGCGG
>Ga0180431_10009243_pt1 | contig 11168 bp, 8 predicted proteins | sample SS_ome_11_FD_132459 | JGI IMG/M metagenome (GOLD analysis project Ga0180431, IMG submission 132459) | Hypersaline lake sediment archaeal communities from the Salton Sea, California, USA - SS_1_MS_1 metaG | ecosystem: Environmental > Aquatic > Non-marine Saline and Alkaline > Hypersaline >...
CGGCTATCACGATGAGATCGTTGCCGCCATCGAGTACATCAGCACGCGTCAGCTGTGTACCGGCGGCTGGAGAAGCTACGAGGACTCGAACGAGAACAATGAGGTAACCGCCGAGGCCATGTGGGGGCTGTCCAAGGGCAATCTGCTCGAGCTGAACGTGCAGCCGGCGTCCCTGTACGTGAAAACGAATGCGCCGGTCGTGACCGACATGGATATCTCCAACCTGCTGCAGCTTGTCAACGGCTGCCAGGCGATCCTCGGCTTTGACTCGGGCTTCCTGACGGCGTCGGCCGGCTGTGTCGAGGAAGGCAGCACGATCTGGGACAAGGTGATCTACAACACGTGGGACGTCGGCGCGGGCGTGCCGGGCGAGATCGACACGGCGATCGGCGTATGGGCCGACGGCGACATTGGCACCGACGTTGACAGCCGGGTGGCGAAGATCACGCTCACCTCCGGCTCGACGGACGGCACAACGGAGCTCGTGTTCCGCACCGACGTCAGCGACATCGAGTGCACCTGGCTCAGCGACATGGACGCGCAGGCGGTCACGCCGAACAAGGTGGACAGCCAGACGATCGTGATTGACGGCACCCTGCCGGACGTGACGGTCACCTCGCCCAATGGCGGCGAGTACCTGATGGGCGGCGGGAGCTGGACGGTCACGTGGACGGCCAGCGACTTGAACATTGATTACGACTCGGTGCAGATCGAGTGCTACGACGGCGCGTCCTGGACGACCCTCGCCACGGGCGAGGACAACGACGGCACCTACACCTGGGACCCGATTCCGCTCGATGACACGAACACGGCGAAGGTGAAGGTGACGGTCTGGGACCTTTCGGGCAACAGCAACAGCGATGAGTCCGACGCGGTCTTTACGGTGGACAGCACCGACCCGGTCGTGGACGACATCCAGGCCAAGCAGGGCGGCGGTTCGGACCTGACGCCCAGCGACCCGAACAACCCGGCGCTCCAGGGCACGGTCCAAGTCTCCGTGTACGTCTCCGACGACGACACGGGCGTGGATTCCGGCATTGACTGGACGCAGTTGCCGACCATCACGGTGACCGACAGCGCGGCCAATCCACTCGCTGCGGGCGCCGTCACGGCTGATTCGGGCAACGGGCGCTTCTTGGTGGATGTGACCGTCGCTGTGGGCACGGCGAATGGCGTGGCCGACATCGCAGTCAGCGGCGTCAAGGACAAGGCCGGCAACGAGGCGACCGTGACGCTCGACGACACCTTCTACATCAACAAGAACGAGATCGAGGCCACGGTCGAAATGGACACGCTCGTTGACAGCTCGCCGCCGGGCAACTACTCGTTCGATCGCGCCGTGGTGTTCAAGGCCACGGACGCGGGTGACGTGGTGCTCAAGACGTGGACGGAGACGGTGACGTTCACGAACAGCATGGCGACGGAGATCGCTTCCGGCACCTACACGCTGACGGACGTCCCGGACGCCACGGTGAACCTGAGCGCCAAGACGGACTGGTCGCTGCGCCGCCGGCTCGAGAGCTTGAGCTTCACGGACGGGCAGGCGACGGCAGCCTTCACCGGCGCGAACAAGCTGGACGGCGGTGATCTGAACGGAAGCAACACGGTCAACATTCTCGATTACTCGATCCTGGTGGTTAACTGGTACACGACGAACGCAGTGGCCGATATCAACGGTGACGGCGAGGTGCGACTGGAGGACTACTCGATCCTCGTGACCTACTGGTTCACGATGGGGGACATCGAGTAGGCGGCCGGCGCTCTGGTTGACGCGGCCGATTCCAGGCCGCCTCCCGGAGGCGGACCCCGGCTGGGAGGGGGTGCAGACCCTCCCAGCCGGGCTGAATTGGCGAGAATTAGCTTGACTTCTCTGCAACGTCCTGCTAGAGTGTTCAGGCGTGCAATTTTGACTGCACTTTCGGAGATAAGGGGGGAAACGATGAAAGTGGTATGGTGTGTCTTGTTGGGGGCCGTGGTGTGCCTGTTGGCGCCCACGGTCGTCTGGGGGCATGATGAACTCCCGCCGCCCTGGCGGGGGACCGATCCTGACCGGATGACGCTCCAGGTGTGGACGTTCGACGACGCGGACGATCCGGCCCCACCTGAGGTGGACCTGAATCCGTTCGACCCGGCCAGCGCCGACATTACCGTCGGGAGCTTCGGCTCCGGCTGGCAGTGGGACATGCTACCCGGCGAACAGAGGGGTTACTGGGACATCGGCGCGGAAGGAACCATAGTCCTGGACATCCCCAACGGCCTGGAGCCAGGTCCGTTCAAGGAGATCTGGATCCAGATCACCTACATTGACGGTCCTGTGCTCGTGCCGGACGTGACGGTCCCGGGCGGCACCCAGGTTGGCGGACAGTCCGGGCTTCTGATTGAGGACTACCTCGGGCCCGGGGCCTGGCTCCTGGACCGGTGGACGTTCCGGATCGAGCCGAACCCGACCCAGGAGCAGATCATCATCACCGCGGGCTCCGTGGGGGCAACGATTGACCAAATCGTGGTGGATACGTGGTGCGTGCCCGAGCCGGCGAGCGTGGTGCTGCTGGCTCTGGGCGGCCTGGCGATCCTCGTCAGGCGTTTCAAGAACTAGACAGGCTTGAGCAAGTCCCAAGGGCCGGTCGGCAGTGAATTCTTCCGCTACCCTTGTCTTTGCTACGTGTGCCGCAAGTGGCTCGACTGATGAAGCTGAAGCTCAAGGCTATGTCCTTTCTTCTGGCCGCGGTCCTCGCGACGGCGGCCTCCCAGAGTGCCTGCGCCTCGGAGTACCGAATCGTTGACCTTGGCACCCTCGGGGGGCACGAGAGCAAGGCGTGGAGCGTCAACGAGGCGGGCGAGATCGTCGGCTGGGCGCTCACGCCCGAGGCGGGCATCGTGGAGCGCGCGGCGCTCTGGAACAACGGTCCGCCGGCGGCGGATCTGGGCACTTTGGGCGGCGCGACGAGCCGCGCGTTCGCGATCAACAACGACGGCTGGGCGGTCGGGCAGGCGGACACGGACGGGGGCCTCTCTCACGCGTTCCTTTGGGACGGCATCGACATGACCGATCTGGGCACGCTCGGCGGTGATGCCAGTTGCGCGTGGGACATCAACGATTCACTCCTCGTCGCCGGCTGGGCCTATAACCTCGACGGGTTCTACCACGCCGTCTACTGGGACGGCGGGCCGGCGCAGGACCTCGGGACGCTCGGCGGCGACTACAGCGTCGCTTACGGGGTCAACTCGTCGGGCGCCGTGGTCGGCGTCGCCAAGACGGTCGCCGGCGCCGATCGCGCCGTGGTGTGGGACGACACCGGCGTTCACGAACTGGGCCTGCTTACCGGCGGGAGCTGGAGCGAGGCGCGCGACCTCAACGACCACGGGCAGGTCATCCTGTACGGGGACACTACCGGCGGGCTCACTCACGCCGCGCTGTGGGAGGACGGGCTGATCACGGATCTCGGGACCCTCGGAGGCGAGGGCAGTTGGGCCTACGGCATCAACAATGCGGGTCAGGTCGTCGGCTTCGCAGAGAACGAGGACGGGTTCTACCGGGCGTTCGTTTACGACGGCGGCGAGATGCACGATCTGGGCACCCTCGGCGGGTGGTTCAGCCGGGCCTACGGGATCAACGACTGCGGCTGGATCGTCGGCAAGGCCCAGGCCGAATCCGGCGAGTCGCACGCCGTCGTGTGGATCCCCATCCCCGAGCCCGGGGCGCTATTGTTGCTTGCGGTGCTGGGCACCCTCGCGCTGCTGGTGCCACGCCGGTGGCGTGCAGCGAGTCATCAGGCCGATCCGAAGACCTCTGTCACGACTTCCTGAAACAGCCTGTTGAGAGGCGCGATGGGCGGAATTGATGGCTTCTTCTGGAATCTGGTGTGTTCCAAGCGCGCCAGCTCCGATTCGATGAACCGGCTTATCGCTTCGATTCTTGGGCCGCGGTCCAGTTCTGCTCCGGCCTCTTTCTCTTGAATCAGGTTTCGGATGGCGCGTTCAAGCGCTGCTGACGCGACAGTTGCCTCGACCAGTTTCATGAACTCTGTGGGTACGACGCCAAGGTCCGCCTCAATCCAGCGGATTGCGAGGAGGGGGCGCAACACATAGAAGTACTTCTTCCGCCAAACCACAGGGCCCTTGAGATACTCTCGGAAGTTCCCTTGGGCCATGTGGAGGTAGTGGTAAGCGCATGCAGTGGGGGAGTAGAACTTCGGCGCCAACCCTCGCATTCTGGCCGCAGCTGAGGAATGTTCACGGTAGATCAGAGGCGAGCCAAGCCACTCCAGGAGAGGCGGGTTGGACTTTCTGAAGAGTCGAAGCGCCTTGCGGAGATCCCAGCCGCTGATGTCGAGAGCGTCTTCCGTTATCCGCTCAATGACGTCGCGCTTCTGCTCGAGATTGACCGAGAGGTACCACGATCGAGGGTGGACGTACAGGAACCTGACGTCATAGTCACTGTCCTGTGAGGCAAACCCCCAAGCGCGGCTCCCCGACTCGCAGGCGTAGACGACACTCACCTTGTTCGCCACCTGGAGCTCGTCGAGGATCCTTTGTACTCTGGCCGTCCTTTTCCTTGTCATCTCACTCGAAGAAACCGGTATATGGTCTAAGATTACGATCGGGACGTGCAGAGAGTGCTTCTCGAACGCGCGGACGTTTCCACGGCGCGCGTGGGGCGGTTCCAGGGCTTGGGCCGCGCGGCGCGGCCTATTCCGGCGTCACGAGGAAGACCTGGTCGTGTTCGCGGGCGTGCTCGGGGACTTTGATGCCGATGCTGTCGCCCGGCTTGGCCGTTTGCACCTGCTGGTGCTCGATCTGCATGGACTCGATGGTCGTCGTGAAGTCCGAGGTGTGGCCCTTGATGTGGATCGTGTCGCCGACCTTCAGCTCGCCCGCGGTGATGTTGATGGCGGCGACGTTGATGTGGTTGAAGTAGTGTGTGACCGCGCCGATTTCAGTCTCGCCCATCATTCCTCCCTCCAGTCATGGGTGTGACCGAGGGGGTATTGTGCCGGGCGAGGCGCCGGTCGGCAAGGAGATTCTTCGCCGCGCCCGGCCACGTGCTTTCGCCTTGAGCGAGCCGATCGGCGGCCGGTATACTGCCTGGGTCATTCGACCACCCCGGCGGCGTGCGTCATGGAGAACCCCGACATCAGCGACCTCCTGCGCGAGTGGGAGTACGACCCCAACCGGAACGCCCGCATCATCACGGGCGAGGACGGCCGCCAGAGGCTGCAGATCCGGCTCCGGCTGGGCGTCGTGCAGATGGAGCTCGACGGCCGGCCCGACGCGCAGGAGCCGTACGGGCTCGAGACCGTTCTGGCGTACTACGAGCACCGGCTCGAAGAGCACGTGGTCGAGCACGGCACGGACGAGGGCTTCGTGATTGACCACGACGCCTGGGAGGAACTGAGCTCCGAGGGCATCCTTTTCTACGAGCGCTACGTTGTGCTGTTCCAGCTCGGCGACTACGCGCGCACGGTCCGCGACAGCGCGCGGAACCTCGCTATGTTCGACCTCTGCAAGACGTACGCCGAACACCCCGAGGACGTGGCCGCGCTCGAGCAGTACCGCCCGTACCTAGTCCGCATGAACCACGCGGCCGCCGCGATGGCGCTGCTCCAGGACGACCGCCACGCCGAAGCCCGCGAGAAGCTCGAGGAAGGACTGCGCGTGCTCGATGAGCTCGAGGAGGTCCACTCGCCGGTCTTTGAGGTGGAGCTCGACCGCGCCCGCTCGATGCTCGAGGGGATGCTCAGGGACACGCAGGAGCAGTACAAGACGCCCAGCCAGCTTGACATCCTGCGCGACGAGCTCGCCCGCGCCGTCCGCGAGGAACGCTACGAGGATGCCGCCCGCCTGCGCGACCGCATCCGAGAGATCGGCGAGGGCGGCGCCCCTGAGGCGCAGTAATTCGGAGTAGGGGAGATGGACACTAAAGAGGTGGCGGCCGTTCTCAAGGAGATCGGCACGATCCACGAAATCCGGGGTGAGAATCCGTTCAAGTCGCGCTCGTACATCAACGCGGCGCGGACGGTCGAGGGGATCGGCGCTGACCTGGAGGCCGTGGTGCGCGGCGGCACGTTGCGCGAGTACAAGGGCATCGGCGAAGCGCTGGCAAAGAAGATCACCGAGCTCGTCACGACCGGCACCCTGGACTATTACGAGAAGCTGCGTGCGAGCATTCCGGCCGGTCTTCTCGAGATGACGCGCATTCCCGGCATGGGTCCGAAGAAGATCAAGGCCGTGCACGATAAGCTGGGCCTTTCGACGGTTGGCGAGCTCGAGTACGCGTGCAGGGAGAACCGGCTCGCCGTACTCGAAGGCTTCGGCGCGAAAAGCCAGCAGAAGATCCTCGATGGCATTGAGCTCCTCAAGCGCTTCCGCGAAAAACACCTTTACAGCACGGCGGCCAAGGAGGCGGCCGCGCTGGTGGAGGCGCTCGTATCGCTGGGACCGAGGCTCATTAAGCGGATAAGCGTCGCGGGCAGCCTCCGCCGCCGCAAGGAGGTCATCAAGGACATTGACATCGTTGCCAGCTCGCCAAGGCCGGCGAAGGTCATGGATTTCTTCACCGGCCTCGAGCAGGTCGAAGGCGTTATCGCCAAGGGCGAAACGAAATCAAGCGTCCGGCTGGCGTCGGGGATCAACAGCGATCTGCGCCTCGTGCCCGACGAGCAATTTCCGTACGCGCTTATGTATCTGACGGGCAGCAAGGAGCACAACATCGCAGTCCGCACGCGCGCGAAGGCGAAGGTTTATAAGATAAATGAGTACGGCCTGTTTCGCGGTGAACGCAGCATCAAGTGCAAGGATGAGGCGGCGATCTACGAGAAACTGGGCCTCGCCTACATCCCGCCGGAGCTGCGCGAGGAGATGGGCGAGATCGAGGCGGCCGAGAAGGGCGAGCTCCCGGCGCTCGTTGAGGAACGCGACATCCGGGGCATCCTGCATGTGCACACCACTCACAGCGACGGCCTCAATACGATCGAGCAGATGGCCAAAAGGGCCAAGGAGTTGGGGGCGGAGTACCTCGGCATCGCCGAGCACAGCCGGTCGGCGCAGTATGCGAACGGGTTGTCGCCACAAGGCGTTACGCAGCAGCATGATGAGATTGATGCTCTCAACAAGAAGCTGAAGGGCATTCACGTCCTCAAAGGGATCGAGGTGGACATCCTGGCGGACGGCAAGCTGGACTACCCGGACAAGGTTTTGGCCACCTTCGACTTCGTCATTGCCGCCGTCCATAGTCGCTTCACCATGAGCGAGGCCGACGTGACAGAGCGGATCCTCACCGCCATGCGCAACCCGTACGTGACGATGCTGGCACATCCGACGGGGCGCCTTTTGTTGTCGCGGGAGGCGTATCCGGTCGACATGGCGAGAATTATCGAGGAGGCCGCGCAGCTCGGCGTCGTTCTGGAGATCAACGCCAACCCGCACCGGCTCGATCTCGACTGGCGGCTGTGCAAGGTGGCGAAAGAGAAGGGCGTGATGCTTGCCATCAACCCGGACGCGCACAGAGTCGAGTGCCTCGACGACGTCCGGTATGGCGTGGGCATCGCGCGCAAGGGCTGGCTCGGGCCGGCCGATATCCTCAACACCCGCCCGCTGGACGAGTTCATGGAGTTGCTCAAGGCCCGACGGTGAGGGTTGTTTGGCGCGCCGGCGACACGGGCCTTTTCTGGGGACTTTTTTTTGTGTAAAAGGATGCCGCCCCACGCACCGTTTGGTGGCTTGGGAGATGACCATCACCGGGACACGCATCGGGAGACAGATTACACGTGAATGCACGAGCAGAAGCTGCTGAATCCGCAACGAGGGAGTGGTTCATCGTCAAGCCGGCGAAGGCCGAGTTTCTCGAGGAGCGCGCGGCTACAGAACTTGCAGAATACGCCGGCAGGATTTTGGAGCGCGCGCCAGCGGTTGTGACGGACGCCCGGGTCAAGAGGCTGGTCGCGGGCAAGACGTATTTCCCTATTGGGTCGCCGGAGCGCAACGAGCTTTCTCGGAGGCTGGTTGACAACGGGCACCTAAAGCCCGTGCGAAAAGTGCCTCGCCACCCGGATGCGTTTGTCAGGGTGGGGGAGGACGTGGACGGCGCGACGGTGGTGTTGCTGGCGGGCCGACACCCGATCGGCACGCTGTACGCCGTGTATGACTACCTCGAACGGGCGTGTGGGGTGGGGTTTTTTCAGGACGGGGAATATATCCCGCAATTGAGGCAGTTGCCTGTCGAGACTGTCCCTGTCGTCGAGGCGCCGCGGTTTGACAATCGCCTGCATTTCTGCTGGAACGCGCACCGGGCCATTAAAAAGTATCATTCGTTCTGGTGGACACTCGAGGAGTGGCAGCGCGAGTTCGACTGGATGGTCAAGCGCCGGATGAACATGCTCCGGCTCGACATGGGCTATTACAGCCGTTTCGCCGGGGATGCCTTTCAGCAGGCGTTCCCCGAGATCGGTCCGGAACCGGGCGGCGTGCTCTATCCCCGGTTCGCGGGCTGGATCGTCGGCTGGGGCTGGCCGCCGGAATACCGGCGCGAACTCACGCAGAAGATTCTCGAGTACGGCCGCCGCCTCGGCATCCGTTTCATCTACACCCTCTCGTACGGGACAGTACCGTTCCGGTTCAGGGACATGCACCGGGAATACACGTATCTGCTGGGTAATCAATACGGGGAGTCCCGCCAGCTTTCGCCTTACGAGCCCAACGCGTACGACGTCGAGCGAAAGCACCTGGCGAAGATCATCGAGCTGTTCGGCACGGACCACTTATACATGTATACGCCGTACGCGGAGATTGACGTCGGCGAGGGCTCGATGGAGCGCAACCTGAGGATGCGCATCCGGGCCGGCAAGGGGATCTTGGGGCTGATCCGGGACGTGGATCCGGATGGCGTCTGGGTGACGGACAGTTGGGACATGCACGCCGCCAAGCGATGGAACGCGGAACTCGTCAAGAAATACCTGGACAGTTTTCCGGCCAGAGACATGTACCTTTACGATACGGCGGCCGAGGCAATTCCGCTCTACAGGAAATTCGGGTGGTGGCACGGCAAGAAGTGGGCCTTCGGCATTCTTCATTCGTTCGCAGGCAAGGACAAGCTGCACGGCAATCCGAAGCAGCTCATCAGGCGCGTCAAGGAAGTTTCCGTCTGCCCCACGTGTACGGGCCTGTTCATGGTGCCGGAATCCACGCATCACAACATCCTGTTCTGGGACCTCGCAACCCACCTGGCGTGGCAACCCGAAAACGTCAGCTTGGACGAGCATCTTGGCCGCTTCTGCGTCGGTCGCTACGGGCGGCAATATGGCCCGGCGCTGCGAGCGGCGTGGGCCAAGGTTGCCGACGCTGTCTACGAGCCCGTTGGCCGGGGCATGAGCCCGCACGTGTACGGCCGACATCCCTGGTATCACTGGATGGAGGACGCGCCGCCGTTCGGCAAAGTCAAGGCCAGCTTCGCGCGGCTGATGGCACGACTGAAAAAGGACCAGGCATTTTTGGGAGATGCCATGGGGATTTTACTGCACTATCGAAAACGGCAGCAGGGGAACGTGCTTTACGCCGAAGACGTCGTCGTCATCTTCCGCGCGTATGCCGCCACGAGGTTCGCGTACGAAACCGGCAGCGCCTACCTCGCCTTCGCCGCGGGCAACAGAGCGGCGGTCGGGCGTCATCAGCGCCGGGCGCTGGCGATCCTGAACGCGATTACTCAGGTGCTTGCCGTCTGCCCGTCGTACTCGATCAACAAGACGATCGCCGAGGCGTGCAAGGTCCGGGGTCACAACACGGCCCTGCCCGAGATGATCCGGCAGGCCTGCGTCAATGTCGGCTACGTGAACAACGACGTGTACGAGCAGTTCCCGGGCCAGTATATCCCGAAGACGCGCGCGTACTTCGACGTGCTGGCAAAGAAGCTGGCCAAGGGGGATACGACGATCACTCGCCGGGACGTGAAGGCCGAGTTCGAGCGGATCACCAAGGACTATCGGGACCACGGCTGGGCGGGCCCAACGCGAAAGGGCGACGCCGTGGCACTCGTCGCACGCCACATGAAGACGCTCGGCTGAGGATCAGGGCCCGTCGCTGGTCGTCGTGGCCTGGAGCGTGGCCATGACGGCGAAGTGGTCGGACGCCCAGCCGCCGTCGACCATCTGACGGTCCACCATCGCGTCAACGGCTGTGAAGAAGTCCGAGTGAAGCACGTAGTCAATGCGTGCGCCATCCGCGCTGCCCTCAAACATGTGGACCGTCCCCTCCTCGCCGTGCTGCTCGGGGAAGATCTCGCGGTAGCTATCACGTAATTGGAGACCGCTGGGGTCTTCTTTCCCCAACAAGCTGAGGAAAGCCGGATTGTTTTCCTCAGCGTTCAGATCGCCCGTGACGATGACAGGCAAGCCGCCGGACAGCGCAGGGACCCTCTCGCGTAGGAGCTTTGCTGCGCCGTCTCGCGCGCTCTGAGAGCCGTTGTCCCAGTGGGTGTTCAGGACGAAGTAACGGCGCGCCGCTTCGTTGTCGTGGAGCGTGACCCACGTCGCGGTCCGCACCGCCGGGTTGCCGGGGAATCTCGAACCGACGACATCGGGCGCGTCGCTGAGCCAGAACGTGCCCTGGTCCGTGCGAGTGAAGCGCGCGTGGCGATAGAAAATGCTGTTGAACCGGCCGGCGGTGTTTCCGTCCGCCGCGCCTATTCCGTAATAGTCGTACGAATCCTTCAGGGCGTCGTACAGGTCCCTGTCCTGGTTGTCGCGGTCCTCCTGGAGGCCGATGATGTCGGGTCGCAGCGCCTGGATCGTCTTGATGACCCTGCCGCAGCGGCCGGGGCCGGAGCGACCCGTCCAGCCGCTGGCGTTATTGTCGTAATCGAGGATGTTGAAGGACATCACCTTCAGCGGGTAAGCACGTCCTGAGATGGTGGCCTCTTGAGGATCTGTTGACATTCACCGGCCGCCTTCATATCATTATGTTACGAGGTTTGCTGGAGCGTGGGCGCGGTCTATACAAGCAGCTCCTGCTTGCCCGTTCAAGGGCGTTCTGACAGGCTGGAAAGCATGTGCCAGACGGGGTACCGACTGCCCGCAATCGGGCGGCAAGGTCGTGGCCTCAGGAGAGGGGAGAATGCGTTTGCCGAGACTTATCGTCATGTTGGTGTTCGTGGCGGTGCTGGCCGGGTGCACCAAGCC
>Ga0180431_10009245_pt1 | contig 11167 bp, 10 predicted proteins | sample SS_ome_11_FD_132459 | JGI IMG/M metagenome (GOLD analysis project Ga0180431, IMG submission 132459) | Hypersaline lake sediment archaeal communities from the Salton Sea, California, USA - SS_1_MS_1 metaG | ecosystem: Environmental > Aquatic > Non-marine Saline and Alkaline > Hypersaline >...
AAAATCTTCCACGACCGGGCAGGTTTTGGCAATCAGCAGGCGGCCAGGTGTGATAATCAAAATTTGCCGGTGAGGAATTTTTTGGTCATCCAAATGTACTTTTTTCGCTTCTTGAAGCGCACGCGCGAAAATCTTTTCGATATGCGGACGCACATCAACTTCCGGCATTTTAGGTTCAAATATCTCCAATGAATTCATATGAAGGTAATTATAACGTGGGGCAATTATCCGAGAACAAGCCCCATACGATCAGAGACTAAAAAAGCAGTTCATTGATGAACTGCTTTTCTAAGATATTAGTTATATCTTTTACAGGCCGATTGCTTCTTTGAGCGCTTTTTTCTGTTCTTCATCCAAGGTGTCAATGTCATCTACCATAGGACCGTCATATAATTTTCCGCGATCTTCCGTGAAATGGCCCCATTTTGCGGCTCGAAGCAGCACCCAGGGGGCGATCTTTAATTTTTCCGCTGCTTTGTAGGCAGCATTGATCAGATCCTGGTGGGTCTTGGCATGCATTGCATTTTCCAATTTTTTGACTTTTGTCGCAGCTTTTTTCTCCCGATAGGCTTTAATTTTTGCCTCTTCGCTAGGAGATACCGCCTTCTTAGGAGCTGGCTTTTTCATTGTTGAGGCTTTTGCTGCTTTCTTGGGAGCTGGTTTGGCTTTCGCTTTACTTGTGGTTTTTTTCACTTTCGACTTTGCTTTTTTTGCTTCTTCCTCTTTTTTCTTCTTTCCCAATCCAAATAATTTATCTTTGTCAACGCCGACCATTATTCCTCCAATTTTCTATAATCTTATTAATTTTACTAATAATTTACTATAGCATAAATACCAAAAAATCCTATAGCTTTTGTGCTTACTTATAAATTGTTTATATATCAGTTTTCCATGCATCCTTACGATGAAAAAGCGGATTGCGCCGGAGCGGTGTATTCAGCGTCACCGAGGGCGAGAAGGGGGAGAAAGACACCGGAAAAGAATAATAATCCAAACGCAAAACCAGTTCTTTTCCCAAATACACGAGCAACATCAAACACCATTAATACACTTACCAGAACATTGATCGGCGGTATGAGCATGAGCAGCAACCACCACCATGGACGCCCAATCAATTTCAAAACCACCAGCATATTGAATAAGGGAATGAGCGCAAACCATCCAGGTTGATCTGCTTTTTGAAACAAGCGCCAATAACAAAATATATAAAAGGCGGCAAAGGCAAACGAAACGGTGATAATGCCAACAATAAGCAGAATTTCTTCCGTTCGAATTTCCATTTTTTTCTCCCTATCTTCTAAACTTCATTGATAATTATAGTATTGAAAAACCTACAAGGAGATGACATGAAAAGTTTTCGGAAAGAACTCTGGTTCAATATCCCGCAGCGGCGAGGGTTGATAAATATAACCCCGCAAGTAGAGGAGTGTTTAGCTGAAAGCGGAATTATGGAGGGATTATGCCTGGTGAACTCAATGAATATCACAGCCAGTGTTTTTATCAATGATGATGAACGCGGCCTGCACCAAGATTTTGAAGAATGGCTGGAATGGCTGGCGCCGCACGCACCCACAGAAAAGTATCTTCATAACCGAACGATGGAGGATAATGCAGACGCTCACCTGAAACGGACGATTATGGGCCGTGAGGTCGTGGTGGCGATCACCAAAGGGAAACTGGATTTTGGAACATGGGAGCAGATTTTTTATTTCGAGTTTGACGGCAGGCGGCGGAAACATGTGCTGGTGAAGATAATTGGCGATTGAGATGCTCTAATAGACGCTTTTCCCTGAAAATTTGTGTCTTCCTTTTCTCTTTTTAAACCATATATAATCACAGAAAGGAGACGCGTATGAAAAGTTTTCGTAAGGAATTGTTGTTCGTAATCCCCGAGCAGCATGGCTTAATCAATATAACAGAACAGGTGCAAGATGCACTTGCCAGCAGCGGCATTCAAGAAGGGTTGTGTTTGGTGAATGCCATGCATATCACTGCCAGTGTGTTTATTAATGACGATGATAAAAACCTGTATTTAGATTTTGAAGAATGGCTTGATCGATTGGCACCCAATGACCCTGAGAATCCATATCATTTATCGCATACTGGCGAACTTAACGCTGATTCTCATCTAAAACGATCGGTTATCGGACGCGAAGTTATCGTTGCTATAACAGATGGTAAGTTGGATTTGGGAACCTGGGAACAGATTCTTTACTATGAATTTGACGGCCGAAGAAAGAAAAATGTTCTTATTAAAATCATAGGGGAGTAAAAGTATATTTTTCTTTTTAAATCTATTGATTGGGGCTACAAATCAATTTGAACTCTGGCTGTGCTGGGGCGTTATCGCAAAACCTTTTGGTACCTGCAAAACACGGGGATTTGCAACGCATACGCGGATGAAATCAGCCTGCTGCGTAAGTCAATGCTGAGAAGCGGATGGCTGGCGATTTGGTTCTTATGGTGGTGGAGATGGCTTCGGCTGGATATTGTGGTGATTGTGGTTTAATATCCACATGTTCCGCATTTATCCAATGACGAAGGACATACATCTACAATTTTTCATCTGAATACATTCATTCCCGGGGCTCTGTTTGGAATGTGTTTTTCCCTGTCGGGATTGCTGTTGCCATGGCGGATCATGATTTGAAGAACATCCAGCGATATAGATGATAAAAAGTGACAAAAGGTGACACATTTGGGTAGGGTTGTACCGACAAAACGAATGCTCTTCCCTTGATATATCAGCATGGTTGTTCACATTCCAGACCAGGATTGGCTTCTATCCAACTTGCAAATAACAAATCAATCGGTTTTTCAGGCTGCTTGCTTTCATAACACCGTAAGGTTTTCATACCAAGCGGGAGATTGATTCTGGTCGCCAATCGGATATGCTCGCGTCCCAATATGGTTTTCTTCGGAGTAGATGTGGTTTTTTCAGGTATGGGTGCAACAAGCTACCCCGCAGAGAGCAAGCGGGGGATAGAAGATTTGTACAAGACTGGGCATCCTATTGGGCGGAGATAGGATTGGGGTCATATCAATAAAAACGCCGCCACGCATAATTTTTGTATTAGAATCAGTGGAAATGACTATGGCTTTCGTTGACGCACACAAGAAGATTCAAGAAATTATCCAGACCTGCGAACATGACGCAGACCGATTTGTAGGAAGGATGCGCGAGGAGCATGTGCCGCACATTAGTTTCAGCCAGATCAGCACGGTTGAATTTTGCCCGCGGCGGTATTACCTGCAATATGTGCAGCAGGTAGAACTGGACCCCATCCCGGATTATTTCACCAAGGGCAAAACGCTGCATCAAATTCTGGCAGCTTTCTATTCTGATACCTCGATAAATGAAAATACTTTTGTTTTGGATTGGGATGAATATATCCAAGCGCAATTTGAGCCGTTGCATGCGAAGCATATCGTTAACGCCATCCGCGTCCATCAGGAGAATGCCTGGCAGAAACAATGCGTGACTGCCGTTGAACATCCGTTTGTGATGATGGTCGATCCAAGCCTACCGCCGATGGTAGGCGTGATAGATCTGATCCTGAAGCAAAATGGTACATACACGCTGGTTGACCACAAGACCGGTAGAAATTTTTATACGGATAACGACCTGCAGGTAGCGATTTACGCACATTTTATCGAAGAAGCGTACGGGACTGACTGCCGATTATTTTATGACCATTACCGCTGGGTAAATAATTTAGAGCGAATCCGCAAACCCGCTTTTCAGCGGGTGGAAGTTCGGTCTACTGCAGCCGCATGGCCACGCTATCTTAAGCGGATCCGATGCGCTTACCACGAAATCGCAGCTATCCGCAATGGAAACCACGCGGCAGACAGCGGAGAATGCTTTCGCTGCCCATATCGGCATGTATGCTAAATGTTGCCAGCAGTTTTTTCCTTTCCTACAGGAACTGTAAAGTGCCTGCCAATCAACAAACAGACATCACAAAATTTTCCTCCCGGTGACCTGCCGGATATCTTTGTTGACGAAAATCCCTTACCACCCGCTAATTTTCTCAAGAGCACTTTTTTATCTCAATCCCTTTTTGATCTAATCTAATCTTGTATAATTTCAATACAATTCTTTTTACACAACCATGGGGCACAAAACGACGACAAAAGAACGGCTGAAGCAGTGGGTGATGAAGCATTGGGATGAAATGCTTTTTTATTCTTTCCTGCTGGTATGTTTCACGCTCACGGTAACAAAAATCAAGGACTATGGCGCCAGCTGGGATGAGCCGATCTTTTATCAGTTCGCGGCACTGCACCCTAGGGTTTACTTAGCCGGTGCACAGGGAATCATGCTGGAGGAGTACCTGCAGTTCGCTGACCTGCCGTATTATGGATCGGCTTATGTGATCCTGGGGCAGTTGTTCGCGAATGGGCTGGCACGCCTTGGGATGTATGATATTTTCGACGCGTGGCACATGGTGAATTTTGGAACGTTCACAGTTGGGACGATATTCCTGTACTGGTTATGCAGAGCATTCACGGGTAAGTTTTCGGCAATGGCGGCAGCAGTACTGTATTTCTCACAGCCCTTGTTGTTCGGGCATGGGGTGATCAACCCCAAGGACACGCCTTTCACGACTTTTTTTATGCTGTCGATGCTACTTGGGCTGCGAATGATCCACTACCATACCGGCAAGCGTTCCGCTTCAATACACGCAAGAAAGGGGAGGCGGGATTGGCTGAAACAGAGAAGTTTCCAAATTTTACTGGGGCTAACCATACTTACGGCTGCGGATCGGATTGGCAATCATTTCCTGATCTTTCCGGCGGCGAGGATGCTGGGTTGGGATATACCCACACCGCAAGCGACCTTCGGCAGCACAGTAGTGTTGATCGTTCTGATTCTGACACAGATAGCCACCTATTTACAGCAGGCGAGCAAAGCACAGCGCAGCGTGTTTTGGGCGGGGGCCGTTCTGGGTTTGACAAGTTCGATCCGCATACTGGGGCCAGCAGCCGGCGGGCTGGTGCTTGTGATCTGGGCGCTGAAGGAAAAACCGAGGAATATGATCCTTCCGGTGGCTGGATATGCAGCCACAGCATTGGCTGTGAGCTATGTTACATGGCCTTACCTGTGGAAAACGCCGATCGTGAATTTTATTGAAACCGTACAGGTGATGACAGCTTTTCCTTGGCAGGGAGCGGTGCTGTTTAATGGCACATATTACGCGCCCAATTCGATCCACTGGTATTACTTGATTACGATGATGGGAATCCAGCTGACCATTCCCACACTGGTTCTGGCAGGCATGGGAACATTCCGATGTGTAAAAATGCTGTTTCAAAGCCGTTTTTCCAAAGCGATGCTGATGCTGCCGCTGCTATGGCTGTATGTCCCGCTAGCCGCATGGGTGCTGATGCGGCCAGCGATTTATGATAATTTCCGCCAATACTTGTTCATCCTTCCGTCAGCTTTCATCTTAGCAGCGATCGGCCTGACCGGCGTATGCGAGCGCGTCCACAAAAGACACTGGAAAGCACTGGCAGGCCTGGGCGCTGTGCTGCCGGGTGTGATCGGAGTGCTGTATCTGCATCCATACCCGTACGTGTATTACAACGGAATGATGGGCTGGACAACGAACGTCAACAGGCGTTTTGAGGCAGATTATTGGGGGACGAGTCTGTGCGCGGCAGCAGAATATCTCGATCCATTGATCACAGACGAGAGCAGGGTTTTTTTGGTAACCGAAATTATGGAACAGCAGTTCCGCCGCTGCACGGATAAGGCGCCGAAATATGTATTTAATCCAGAAGGCGAGCCGCCCCCCGATTACGCGGTGATCCTTAATCGCTGGGACGCAGGCGAGTACATGTACCCGGACTGGGAGACGGTGTATGCTATTTCAGCTGGTGAGACGCCGCTAACGATTATCCGAAAGAGACCTTAATTTCGCAAAAACACACAGCAGCAAGATAATATTACCCTTCGAAGCTGGTATAGATGGCTAGATAAATGCCATCTGGGAGGGCAACAACACCAGGATCACCGCCGAGGCCGGTGTTTTCCATCTCCATCTCCCAATTAAAGCCATCCGCGGAAAAGGCGGTGGAACGATCGCCATAGAAACGCAGTCCACCTTCAACCGCGATGACATCGCCCAGAAAACCCATCCCAATAGAAATATCCTTTTGGCGCTCAAATTGAAGGCCATCGCTTGCGGTGGAGTGAATATTTGTTAAATTGCCGTTGGCTGGACCGCCATGCGTGGTAGTAAAATGGTGCCAGATGCCGTTATAAAACACAATAGCCGGATCAAGGGTAACCTGCTCTGAGGAGAGCTGCTTTCCCTCCCACTGAAATACGCTGTCAATCGCATTAGCCTTTGCAGAGAAAAGCTGTGGATAGAGATCACCGTGCTGATGGTAGGTGAAATAAAGGCGGAAAGAACCGTCATCCAACTGAATGAGTGTGGGATCAACCGGCGTGGGGCCGGGTGTTGGAACATCGATCAATACAGGTCGGACAGGCGACCAAGTTTGTCCAAAATCATGAGAAATCGTATATGCGATTCGATCGAATAACGATTGATTGGTATAGGAAAAATATTGAAATGTAGCGATCAATTGATCATTCCTGGTAAGGAGCAGATGGCCGACACCAGCGTGAGGGATGAAGAGTCTGGCGTTTTTAAAATCGAATCCATCTGCTGAAGAAGCGATGGTTAAATCCTGCATCCAAGGCGTGCCGCCCTCAACGTTCTTCGGCACCCAGTCCGGCGCAGGGGCGGTTTCCTGTTGATAGACGATATCTTCTTCCGGGGAGGGTTGTGCTTCTGGAGTTGATTCCGCACTTCCAATTTCTGACTGCTGGGAAATTAGACCTGTGTCTGTGTTGATGGGCGGCATAAAACCTTCATCCGTACGGGGAGCACAGGCAATGAACGCAAATACCAAGAGGAAACTGATTAATGCAAGAAATAGCTTATTCATTTTCTCTCCAGGAGAGGCTTTGTTTTTTTTGCTTAACTTTTATTGTACAAGAAAAATGGTGTCTTGATGAGATAAAACTATCATTTCTTAAATCAAACAAGATCCTATGGATAAAAAAGAGTGCTGCCTGGCATTGAATCATCTGATATGAATGGAATACGTTTCAACAATTTTTATAGTGTGAGATTTTAAAATGCCAATTATGGACTCTTCCACGACACCCCCATTTCACAAAAGCGAGGGGCCAGGGGATTTTTATTGTTGTTTAAGAAAGGAATGTATCCTGCAACTCCTGGAGATCAGGATGGGATAGGGGAACCAATTCCCCAACACTTTGCGCATCTATTAATGACCAAGCCGTGAATTCCGCTTCTTCCAAGCGGTCAAAGGCACGCAGGATATCCCGAGCGACCACAACCAAGCTGTCGTGGGACAGGAAGGCACAAGGCGAAGATAAGGATATCCTGCTGGCAGCTTCTGCTGGCTCTTGATAGGCCAATTCCAGGGGCAGCTTATGCGGGTCGGCAAGCAAGATATAACTTTCTGGAATCAAACGGGTGTTAAACTCAGCGTCTGAAACAGCGTAGACCATGCTGTTGGGTGGCTGGGCGGTGATGACGCAATTGACTTGCGGGTGGGCCGCCAATATTGCCTGATGGAAACATACGAGACGGCCGGGGAACTTGCCTGCCTCGCGTTTACTGTCTATAACCATAACCAGGTCCTTCGGTTTTATGAAACGGCGATCCACATCAGCCGGCGTGGTCAAGAAAGCATGCGCGCCGATGCGGATGGAAACATCGCCTTCTAAAGAGGACATGAGATTCTGCTGACAGGCGCGGTGAATGATAGTCACCATCTGCTGGGCTTTGAGGGATGCCGCTTTTTCCAAATTTGCCGGAGGAGCGCATTGTTCGAGTGCAGGTTGATAATTTAAAAAGCCTTCAAGCTGCTGATCAGAAAGGGGTAGGATATTGCCAACACACCGCGCTTTGATGTGCACCTGCGCACATATCGCTAAAGTTTCAAGGCGGTTGACTGCCTGGGCAAGATTTTTTCCAACGGCAGCGGCACCATGGTTCTCTAAAATAAGCACATTAAAACCATTGGCAAAGGAGTGCGCCATGTTATCTCCAAGACGCTGGCTGCCGGGAATAGCATATTCTGCAATTCCAGCAGAACCACAAACCTGGAACGTACGGGGAATCAGGCGCGTATCCGGAACCTGCCTGGCGAAGCTATACGCAACCAGGGATGGGGTATGGGTATGGACGACTGCGCGTAAGTCCGACCGGCTGTGGAGAATAGCGCGGTGGAAAGGGAGTTCCGTAGTGACTTTGTGTGGACCAGCGATGCTCCCATCCGGTTTGACGCACAAAATGTCCTGCGGCTGCAAGAAACCCTTATCCACTCCAGTCGGTGTAATCCAAATATTTCCATGATCGTCGCGGATGGAGAGATTTCCACCAGAGAGATTGGTCAATTTATTATCATAGAGCTGTTTCATATAGAAAACGAGCTGTTCGCGCGGATGCATGCCATTGATATCCATTGTTTTTCCTTATAATGCTTCTTCAGGACTTTTGATCAAGTAATCTTAGTATTGTACTATCGAGGGTGGAATACAGTTATCAGCACGTCAAGAATAGACGCAATTCAGAATAATGCGAATCACACCATCATCATCCGCCGCAGATGGGGCTATTTGCAAGAGGTTCTTGAGACGCACCATCGTGCGTATAAACTGGCAGATAAATATCAACAGCGCACACCTAAAAAGAATATTCAAGCTATTGGGGGAAGCCCTTTGTTTTTCATAAAGCAAGGTAAAATTATGAGATTATTATTGCTTGTAAAATTTAATCGGCGTGCGTCTTCTCGTACTTGATGCCTGGCTGACGAAGCGGTACGGAAAAAAACAGGAGAATGATAGTGAATTTGCAAATTTTGAGCGCCGCGCTGATCGGTTATGGATTTGGATGCATCCAACCCGCGTATATATTCAGTAAAACGATTAGAAATATTGATATACGCCAACATGGATCGGGCAATGCGGGCGCGTCCAACATTACAACGATTATGGGTTTAAAATACGGCGTATTGGTGGGATTGATTGATATTTTAAAGGGAATGTTCGCTGTTATGACTGTTAAGTGGATATTCCCCGGCCATCCTGATCTGGCGTACCTGTCTGGATTGTTCGCGATCATTGGGCATATCTTTCCGTTTTATATGAATTTTCGGGGAGGAAAAGGCGTGGCGGCATTGGCAGGGATGATGCTCGGTGTAGACTGGAGATTGGGAATCCTGTTTATACTGCTGGTGGCGATTCCAGCGCTGCTGACGGATTATATTGTATCGGGGTCGTTTACGACCTTTCTGGCCCTACCGATCGTTACGGCAGTATACGGATACCCGACTGTCCACATCTTCATCAGCATTTTCCTAACAATGCTGTGCTTCTATCTGCATCGCGGAAATATTCAGCGGATCATCAAGAAAGAAGAGTTGAAGATCAGCAAAGTGATCGGTAAAAAATAGGCGCTCGCGGTCAAGGCAGTTTGCGCCTGGTGCTGTGGTCACCGTTGGGGAAGGGTTTTTTCCCAAAAGACATTTTTGTTCATGACCTATCCATCCAAAATAATGCGCAGACAGGTGAACCGTGAACAATTTCGATACGAAAAGCGAAAATTCTTTTAATTCTTATAAAAAACCAATCCGGCTGCCATGCGCAGGATTGAAGCGATGACAGCCAGATTGGCAGTGATCAGTTTTGGTTAGTTTTTTAGCCTATGCATTTTCCTCATTTTTGTTTTGTAATTAAAAATCCGATCAGGATCAAGGCCAATCCGAGGACGATATACACCCACACATCAGGAAACGATTCGAGGAACGACAATTGGTGAAGATTTGTACGATAGAGATAATCCATTCCGAAATCCGTGAGGCCGGCAAGGGACAGCAACCCTGAGGCTGCGATTATTAATCCGATAAGAAATAAAATGACGCTCATTTTTTCTCCTTTTGTAATTAAACCATTCTAATATTTTTTACAAAGTCTATTTTTGTAAGGTTCATTAAATTATAATCAATCGAAGTTTTTCCGACCCTAAGAGAAAAGTAAATTAATGATTCTCTAACATGCGTTATTCACACCTATATTCCCATTTAAAAGAATCATGATTTTTTGATTTGACAAATCTTTATTCACTTATCCTTCCAAAACACGCAAAATCGTATCTGCACTATAAATTCGACCTCTTGCTTTTCCTGTAACCTCTCTTAATATCCCCAACTCCTCTAATTTCTCAATATACCCCTGGACAGTAACAAAACTCCCCAGATTAGTAGATTCTATTGCCTGCTTTATTGAACTTATTGGTGTACTGATAAAATAATCAACCATTTCAGATAGATTCACCCGACTGCGGTCTTTGTTGTACAATTCCTGATATTTTAGCCGCAACTTCTGCAGCGCCTGGATACGATTAACCGCATCTTCGGCTTGCTGATGGACACCATCCAGGAAAAATAAAAACCATTCTTCCCATTTACCTTTTCGAGTCACATCAAGCAATCGATCGTAGTATTCGGTGCTGTTTTTTTCAATATAGAGACTGAGATAAAGTAAAGGCTGAGATAATAAATCCCAGACAACGAGTAGAAATGTGATCAATAATCTGCCAATTCTTCCATTGCCATCTAAGAATGGATGAATGGTTTCGAATTGATAGTGAATCATTGCCACTTTAATAAGCGCGGGGAGATCTGTTTCCTGATGAATGAATTTTTCCAAATCAGATAAACAACTTTCCATTTCACTTACCGGCGGAGGAACAAATCGCGCCTCCTCCAATGTAGTACCAGAACGGCCAATCCAGTTCTGACTCCTGCGGACTTCACCCGGGGTCATTCCCTCCCCTCGAACACCCTTCATCAATATTCCATGAATCTCACGGATCAGGCGGAGGCTGATTGGCAGGGATTTTAAACGCTTTAATCCATAGTCCAGAGCATAAACATAATTCTGTACCTCTTGTCTATCTTCCACATCCCCAAACAAGCTTAATTGCTGTACTTCGTAAGCCAGAAGTTCCTGGAAGGTAGTTCTTGTCCCTTCAATTTGAGAAGAAGGAACAGCTTCTTTTCTAATAAATGGACGCACAACGATATGTGGTACCGGAAAAGCCTTCCCTACTTCTTC
>Ga0180431_10009247_pt1 | contig 11165 bp, 15 predicted proteins | sample SS_ome_11_FD_132459 | JGI IMG/M metagenome (GOLD analysis project Ga0180431, IMG submission 132459) | Hypersaline lake sediment archaeal communities from the Salton Sea, California, USA - SS_1_MS_1 metaG | ecosystem: Environmental > Aquatic > Non-marine Saline and Alkaline > Hypersaline >...
CACGCACACTGGCCAGCAGCGTGAGCACCAAAAACATGCCTCGCTCGGCAAAACACACGCGCATCCGAGTGGATCCCGCGAGGCGTTTGTCTGGCTGACGCATGCTGCTTTCAAAGAGTCGCAACCAACTTTTCAGCGCGTTGGCAGCGGGCACCACTGACGTGGCGATCGAGGTGCCCTGCACCTTTGGGTCCTCTACCAGGGCATTCAGTGTTGCTCGCATTTTTTGGTATTCGCCCCGATACGTGGGCACATCAAAGGCGAGCACTTGGTCAAGATTCATTTTCACTACTATCACTACTATTTTAGATGATTTTTATTGGAACAGTCGTTCATGTTCCATCAGGCCTCGGCGAGCCCGAGCAGCGCGCACTTTTTTCCCGCCGCGGTGCATCATGTATCCCAACACTGAAAGCACAGAGGCGGCACCCAAAATGGCAATCAAGATAATTGCCCACGTGGGAAAGCCCCGCGTCTGAGCGGGTTGTTCGACGGTAGTGCTCAACGTGCCATTCGGTTGTTGTTCAACTTGCAAAACAGACTCTTCACCGGCAGCCGACATTTTCTCTGATTCATAAATGAGACTTTTTATTTTCCACACTACTCGGCGGTGGCCTCGACGGTCTTCTTCGTCTTGGGCAGCAACGAAGCGTTGATGTGAGGCAACACGCCGCCGGCGCTGATTTGAACGCCGTTCAACAGGCGGTTCAGCTCTTCGTCACTTCGGATGGCCAAGTTCAGAAACCGGGGCGTGATGCGCGTCTTCTTGTTGTCGGCGGCGGCATTGCCCGCCAGTTCCAGGATCTCGGCCGTCAAATACTCCAACACAGATGCCATGTAAACAGGGGCACCGGCTCCGATGCGCTCGGCGTAGCGATTGTTACGCATCATGCGGTTGATGCGGCCCACAGGAAAGTTCAGTCCAGCGCGCTTGGAGCGTGACACATTCTTTTTCTCAGTCGATGTTCCAGCCATTGTGACAATTCGATGACCTGCACCCGGGTGATTGTGCAAAGTTGTGAACTCAATTCAAATTACTTTTTCAGTGATTTTCATCAGCAGGTGATTGTTTTCACCCGTTTGGAAAAAAGTAATTTTCAATGTATGCGTCATGAAAAATCATGGCGCGCTCCGATGGAGCAACCCGTGAAAAATGGTCAAATCGGAGCAGCAAGAGCAAAAAGTTCGTCGTCGCAAGCAGCGCAACACTACCAATTTCAACGCCTACATCTACAAGGTGCTGAAGAATGTGCACCCGGAGCATGGCATCTCCAAGAAGGCCATGTCTGTCATGAATGGCATTTGTTCTGATTTGTTTGAGCGAATCGGGGCGGAGGCTGCTCGGGTGTCGCGTTACAACAATCGCCGCACTCTGTCGTCCAAGGAGATTCAGACGGCCACGCGCCTGATTTTGCCGGGAGAGTTGTCCAAGCACGCGGTCTCCGCGGGGATCCAGAGTGTGACGCGCTTCAACAGCAACTGATTGCCTCGTCGAATAAAGTTATACATATATTTTATGACTTTTTATTGCACAAATGCGCACTCGGCATCGTTGATCAAGAGTCGAACAAGGGTGATTAGGGCAAAGTCGAGGTTGACTCCATTTTTGGCGCTCACTTCAACAAAGGGTAAGTTGTAGAGCGCGGCTTCACCGACGTCCACGCGGCGATCCCAGAGCAAATCCAGTTTGTTGCCGACAATCAACGCGGGCATTTCAGGATCGGTCACCCGCGACAAGTGATTTTTCAGATTCAGCACGTTGGAAAAGGTTTGCTCGTTGGTAATGTCATACATGTAGACGGCGCCATGAATGTCGTTGGTGAACAAACCATCACACAATTTCAACACCACATCGCCGGCGGTGGTCTTCAAGTGCAAGGTGTAAATGTTACCAGTCTGCTGAGCGCCGCACCGCTTGAGAAATTCGGTTTTACCGACTCCACCTTTTCCCAAAATTACCACACGAAACTCCCGCTGCCCCATGTTCGACATATTGTTTTTCAAATCACGGCTTGTCAGCCCTGTGATCTGCAGTTTAGTTTCTTGCGCGTCTGACTTTGGAGCGTAGCCCAACCATTTCCAAAGGCGGGACATTTGAAACGTAATGTCACATTTTATCAGGCGAACTTAAAACGCATTCATTATTCTGGGGGTATACCGCGCAACCGTTTCGAGCGCCTGGTGGGTTGGAGTCCTCTAACCGACTTCTTTTTCCGTTTCTCTGCAATGTCCACCAAACACAGCGGACAGGTGGTGTGGTTTTTCAGCCATCCTTGCAAACAGTGATCGTGATAAATGTGCCAACAATTCAGGCGCCTCACTTCAGTGTCGGGCTCAAACGCTTCCAGGCAAATGGTGCAATGCGGTTGTTCCACGTCCAAGCGGAAACGCTTTCGCGCCCTTTTCACCGTGTGCTGTTCCACCTCCGCCGGCGTGTATCCCACCTTGGCCACATCTTCGCCGAAATCGTCGGGGTTGTATTCGATGTCGATGAATAGATCTTCGGTGGGATCGACCATCCACCGCGTCAATGCAACCAAAAAGGCGTGTTTGTCCAACATGGATTGAGGCAACTCGTGTTCGGCTTGCACGTGAATATACTCCCCATAGTAGTGGGCTAGATCAATCACGTGTTCGTCCCGGCGGGGATCTCCCGGCATCAGCGGCTCGTCCTCATCCGGCACATGCAAGGGTAACTCCATAATCACGGCCACCAGCATGTTGTAGGTTGAGTCCAGCAGGCGGTTCAAATTGACCACCGCTTCCGGCAACTCTTCCATGACAAATTCAACTCGTGTCTGGATGGGTGCCATCGGAAGTGAGCACGTGTAAAAATGTGGCTTCATCAGTAAAGATGAGTTATCGTTTCTTGATTGATCCTCCACAACACTACACCACCGCCAGTGCACCGCTTTGGCAAAACACCCAGGGTTACACGGATTTAACGCGCTTGACCGCCCAAACGGGAAGTTACCAAGCCTATCCGTGGACCCCATTTCACCCGCGGGATGTCTCGCGTGCGTTTGGATATCCACCGTATGGCCAAAAATAAATTTTCCAATGTGACTCTCAACATGAACTCGCACACGTGTTCCTTACACAAAGCGCCGCCAACATGAACAGTGAAGAAGCCGAAAACGTCCAGGCATTTATCGCCGTTGGAAAAGAAGACCACACTGGCAAATACTTGTTCACCGTGAAAGATCCGTCTATCGCCGATTCCACCCATCAGGTGGGTGTGTATCTGGAGGCTTGTGTGACCATCCTGACGGTGGAAACACCCGAGCGATATTGGGTGTTTTGGTTGGCACCCACGGATGGCAAAGTGAAAGGCCATTCCTTCTCGGGCACACCCGACCCCGCCGCAACATTCCTGGACGGGTTTCGCCAGGACTTGCTGGACGCCGGTTACCCTGGCCACAAACTGCACACTGCGAGTTCACTGGAAGAGGCCGCGCGTGTTTTGGTCGACAAGGTGCGGGTGACCCCGGAAGCAGCCGACAATATTGTCAAGTATTTGGAGAAAAATCAATAAACCGCAAAAAAAAACAGTTAATCACACTCTTCAATGTTGGTCCAACGGGCGGGACAAAAGCAGTGGATAAATTCGTTGCACGCATCACGAGCATCTTCGACGAATAGGTAAATGAAGGACACTAGCTTCTCCACATCCCGATCAAGGGCCGCTCGGCCTGGATATTGGTCGGCGCTTAACTCCGGGCACTTCAAAAAATGATTGAAAAAATCCAGCACATTCACCACAAAGTTCGTCGCGCCTCGTCCCCAAATGGGCAGGGCCTCGTAAATGAAATCCGTGAGTTCTGGCAACACGTCAAACTTGAACATCACTGGCAAAAACTTGGGGTGAAGCTTGCACACGTTGAGCAGCGCCCACGCGGCTTCGCGACGCACCGATACGGCTGGATCATCGCGCATCGTCAACAACAGCGCTTTCAGGCCCACGTGGTCTTTGCCATAATGAATCACGCGACACGCCTGCAACTCGGTGCCGGCACAAATGTTGGAGACGGTCCACATGGCCTCCTTGCGCAACAACTTCGATGGGTTCGTGCGCACCACGGTGAAAAGACGCGTGAGCGCGTTGGCATCCAGCAGCGTGTCAGTGGGCTCACTCCGTGATGCAGCCACCAGATTGCCCATCAGTCGGGCGCACGGCATGGCCATGTCGCCGCTGGTGTCGACCAAGCGCGCCGGCAAAGCGGGAATGATTTCAGTGTCATCCAACATGACTTGAATCAGCGTGTTGGTGGTGGTCGTGGCGGACGATTCAGTGAGCAAGCTGAGAGCGGCCATCAGTTCTCCATTGAGGATGAAATTCTTGGGTAAATGTTTCCAACACTTCTTCACCAGCGCCACTAATTTCTGACACAGCGCCGGCGCGTTCAGACAGGCCAACAAGTGATTCGGCCAGGTGAACATGTTTTTCAACAAGGCCGCCCCCTGTTCCAAGGCAACCACCGCATACGATTGCAAACGCAGGTGATCACAAATGTCATGAAGCACGTCGATCACATCCGGCACTGGCTTGAAGCTCATAATAAAGGGCCGGTCGATGGACGTGTTGGCCGTGATATTACGCATGCCCCACATCAGATACATGGCCACCTGTGGTATCATGGGCGCTCCGTGACTACCGTCATCTGGTCCCTCGGGGTGCAAATAGATGCGCAACATATCCATGTAGCAGGCGAAAATTTCGCGATCGAATCGCCCATCCGGTCGAGCACGCGCTTCGAAATGAACCAGGCTTTTCGAGCACGTGTTAACCTGCTCTTGACCGTCGTTGGCAACGCCATCGTGACGATGGGGATTACAGTCGAGGGTGGTGACCGTAGTCAGAAAAAGGGTGGCCTCAGCGACCACTTCGGCGTTGTCACCCAGTTTTCCCACCGGGTGAGCGGCAGTCACAGTGTAATGCCGGCGGGCAAGGTCAGCAATTTTGGAAATCAGCTCGTAGCGCGTCAATACTTGACCAGCGTGATCACCGCGACCGGTGTCAGGCTTGGTGGTGATCAGGCAGTAGAAAAATTGCAGCGCCTGCACAATGTCACGCGTCGCACGCCGAGATTGCTGACACAGCACAGCGTGATGTTTTTCCAAGTTGCGTTTAATATACGGCAATTCCAACAGCTTGGTTTTTTTCAGTTTTTTTTGTTCGGCTGCCAAGATGCGTTGGCACGTGGAGAGAAAACTTTTTTCACCCTTCATTCGTATTTTTTTCTTTGGCGAATTTGAAAAAACATTTCGTTTAAAACAAAGAAACGCATGCAACCCACCACCAGGTAAAACGCCCTTCACCCGCGTGGTCCCATTGAAACTCACCCTTTTGTAGCGACGGGCGGTGGCGGGACATTTCTCGGCGATGTCGCCAAATCGAGGAAGCCATTCGCCAGCTGCACGACGACAAGAGCACGCTGGCCACGGAAATCGAAAAAAGCTACTATCAAAACGAGCGGCTTGATGAAAATGTCACCAACATTCAGCGCATTCTGGAGCATTGTGTCGGCTCCATCTTGAGTATTGCAGAACGGGACAGTGTGGCCATCTGGAACACACTGCACGCCGAAATGACCAAGGCACTGGTCGATTATAAGAACTACGTTTACACGTGTCCAGGCCGGAAAGACTTTGAGGATTGCGAACAATGCTTGCAGCGTCTGGAAAAGCTGTTGTCACTTTCGATAGCCCGCAACGATGAGGACTCCAAGTTGACGTGTTGTGTGTGCATGGACGCACAAGTCAATTGTGTCGCGGCGTGTGGTCACCTGTTGTGCTCCACGTGCACACAGAGTGTGGACAAGTGTCCAGTGTGTCGGAAAAAGATTGACGCACCCGACATTCGCCCACTCTACTTTTGTTGAATAAAAAGTTTTCTACTTTTTCCGTTTTCACCCAACCACACCCTGAACTCGTGGCGAATGGATACATTACGACAATGAAGTTTCGATATTGCCTGATTGAAGTGCCGGCGGAATTCTCCGGAAACGACGAGACCACCGTGCAAGTGTTTCGCGAGAAATCACCCGGACAATACGACTACGTCATGGACTTTTCCAGATTGGTGCGCATCTGCTTCACCGAGGGGTGGCCGATTGAATCACGCGACTGGTTCGAGTGTCCTGAGGAGCTCGAGTCGTTTGGCAAGGAAAATCACGAATAAAATTTTTTCCAGAAATCCCCCAATTTTTTTCCAAATGCTGAAAATCTCAAAACTCGTCCTGCCAGAAAAAAAAAGTTTGGTCCGAATTTTTTTTTTGGATTGACAAAATTTTTTTGGTCTTGGAAATTTTGAGATTTTCCAAATGTGCATTTTTTGAAAATTTCCAGGAAAGTTTTCAGGAAAAATTTCTCGGATTCCCTGTAGAGCAGATGTCGTCGTGCAGTGGGTATTGTGTGCCGCTATACCTTTTCGGAGGGATTGCAGGCCTGAATATGGCTGCCAATTTGTTATTTGATCGTAAACAGAGTTTTTCCGGTCGACTTTGGACCTTGTTCAAGTCCACGTTGTGGACGTTGCTTTTTGGCCTCATCATTTTCATGTTGTGTCGCTCGTGTCAATACCAGTATGCCTACATTGCGCTGGTGGTGCCAAGTATTATCTTTGGGGTGAACATGTTTATTTTGATGCTTCAGAATCGCTCTCGTCAGGCACTGGAGAAGTAATAAATGAAGAGTTATTATCTGTTTCTCTCTGCCCTTTAGGTCCCAGGGTCGTTAGTTTTCTTTCTTTTTTACATTTACACGTGTATGACGCGCCATAAGCGTATCCACAACGGCAATACATGATTTGTTTGTTGAATGAACGATATTTTTCACGTTTTATTTTCGGTGGGCTCGCCGGCCCCAAGAAATTGGGCCAGAAAGAAAAATGGCGCCACTTTTTCGGTGAACCAATTCTGCGCGGGGGTGCGCGTCGATTTCAGCGGGGTAGACACATCACCCTTGCGCGCGTCCATCTCAAGCCGTGTCCACATGTCGACCACCTGCGTTTCCCATTCTCGGATTTCAGCCAGCCGTGTTTCTAACTCGGCATCCGATAAGCGAGACGCTTGACTGTGCACGTATTTCAGGCACTGTTGGCGCCGGCGTGCCAAGCGCTCAAAAATTTCTTCCTCACTTTCCATATCTGGTGAGATGGAGAGGCTTTAATATGTGACCGATCAACGCTGAAACCAGAGAAAAAGAAAAAGGGCACCAGCACCCAAGAGCAGGGCCCACAAAACCCACTCGGTATTCCCACGATCACGGCGTCGTTTGGATTTCGGCGGTGAGACTTTTCGCGGTTCGACAACCATTTCAGGTTGAGGTGCGCGTTGCACTGGCGGCACCTGTCGAGTCACCGGCAGCACCTTTCGAGTCACCGGTGTGACCACTTCGGCCACTTGCCGCGGTGGATTCATGGGATGAGTGTAGGTCATAGATGGCTGGTGCGGTGGGGGCGATGCTGCGGCAGGCTGAAATGACGGCGAAGGTGGATTTTGGAGGGGTCCTTGTGGCATGGGACCCTGATAAAATGAATCAAGCACTGGTCGCTCAGGTCTCGGCAAAGGTCTATCCACCACCAAAAGTGGGGATGGATTGGTTGAGAAAGAATCGGCACGGCTGCCAGAGGCCCCAGGCCTGGATGCTGCCAAGAGACTCTCATGTTGAATAGAGTGCGCATGATAATCACGGCCTGATACTGTGGCATGTGGTGTCAGTGCATGTGTCGGTCGCGCCGGGAAAGACACTTGTTTTTTCAACGGCGGGCCTGATTGGTGACTTTGACCAAAGGCGACTGTCCTTTGGGGTCTCTCTGTTCGTTGGATCGTCTCGGACATCGTAGGCCTTCCAGGCCCCGGCGGTGGTGGTCGGTGATAGGTGGCACGTCTTCCTAATGGACGAGGCGGTCGTCGCGCCGGCATGTCTTGATCGAGGCCATAGTCAATCACCGCACGCGCGATCGGATTCCCTGACCCACTCATGGCCTCTAATATCGCCGAGGACATGGAAACGTTTCCCCATCGTCGACGCCGTCCATGACGATGTCTCCTTTGATCACCGTGGCGAAACACAGTAATGATTTCAACTTCATCTTCGTCGTCGTCGTCAGGTTCGTGGCGACGTTCACGGATACGTTCGCCTTCGTCCTCGGTGGACAGTCCAAGCTGGATGATGCGTTTCAGAAATTCATCGAGTGTTTCCTCCGAGAACGCCATGCGATTCAGTGGATTTTCAAGCTTGCCGCATTTGTCGTAATACTGATGCAGCGCCCGAATGTCGAAGCAGTGAACTACATTTTTTTCGCGCACTTTAAAGATGAATTCCGCCGGCACTTCACTGAAATCTTCCAGCGTGATTGGATCGCTGGGATTGTTGCACTCTTCACAACCCGTGCCACTTTCCTGGAATGTTGCATCATCAGCAGCATCGGCAGTGACGACACTGGAGACAGTGGTGGAAGTGGTGGACATGTTTTATCGGGCAACCAAGAATTTTTTTTATTCGCCTCAACCGTTTCACCCGTTTCAACCGTTTCACCCATTGACAGGAATCTTGATGACCACGCCGTCGCTATCGGTGAAAATGCGGACGCGATACGGTTTGACCTCCTCGTCTGGATCAGGTCGGGGATCAAACACCGTCAAGATCTCAAACTCGAAGCGGGGATAATTCACCGCGAGTGTGTCGAGGAACTTTGGCGTGATCTTGCGATGCAGCAATTGGGGCCACTGGGCTTTGGGATATTTTCCATCTCGCGTTTTTTCAAAATCGACTTGCATTTCGCCCCTTGTTAGATTTTTTTATTTCACTGATTGATCCATTCGATCCAGTCAAAGGTTTCAGTCAAGTCATATTCGTTGGCCACGCGCATCATTTCCGCGTGCTCGGAGACATCGTCCAAGGCAATGTCCTTGCTAAGCAGGGGTTCGACGCGGTGAAAGCGATTGCCCAAAATTTGATGCACACTTTGCGAGATGGCCTCTTGGTTGCCGTCCATGATCATGTCCAAAATGCAGGTCACCCACTTGAGCAGACCGAGCGACGCGTCATCGCACACGTGGAGTTCGCGGGGCATCTCGCCGGTGCCCAAGGACAAAATGTAGATTTCCTCGGGCGCTGCCCCCAAGGCCAGCAAGTGGGTGAGCATGGCCAGCGAGGGGTTGTTGTGCACTACACCACCGTCCACACAATTGCCGTCCAAGGGAAAATACGTGGGTGCAGCCGTGCTCTTCATCACCGCTTCGACCACCTTGACGCCGCGGTCGTCGGTGTCAATCAGATTGTGGTAAAACACGGGATGCCATCGTTCGCATCGCCGTTGCAAACTGGCCGAAGCACCGGCGGCGCCAATGTGCTCGAATTGGGCGGCCAATTTCTTTTGCTCACTTTCCTGTTTTTCCTCCTCGCTCACGGCGTCACCCGGCGGGTAAGACTCTTTCTTGCCGGCACCGTGCACGGGTGGCAGATGATTGCTGTTCACGGCAAAGGCTGGAATGAAGAGGGCGCGGGGCACTTGGTCGAGTGTCGCGTCTTTCAGGTGCGTCTCGAGCAGGCGCCGCAAATTGCGATTGGGGTATTTGGATTTCACCAGTCCACCCAAACTGGAGATTTTGTAAGTGGCGCGCCGCTCAAACACTTTGCGCATGTTCTCGTAAGTGATGATCTCGTCGGCCTCATTTTCCAGCCCACTGGCCAACGCGGAAGCCAAAATGGCCCCGGCGCTGGTGCCGGCAAACACGGTGACCTCTTTGAGAAAATCAGGATACTGGCCCAAAATACGTTTGAGCAAGGTCCACTGCAAAAGCAAGCGAGCACCTCCTCCGTCCAACGACAAAATCAAGTAACGCATCTTGTTTCAAAATAAGAAAATATTCTCGTTTTTAAGAAAAAAAACATGTCACAGAGTCGGGAGTCACATCGGCACCTGCGCGATCCTAAAGTGTGGGGACCCACATTCTGGAAAACCTATGACATCATCGTGCAAACGTATCCACGTGAACCCAACAAGAAGCAGCGCAAAGCGGCGCTTGATTTTTTCCACAGCCAGAAATACTTGATTCCCTGCACTCGGTGCTCAAAGAACTATCGTCGCATTTTGCGCAAGTATCCACCACGCGTGGAAAGTCGCCCGGCGCTCGAAGAATGGTTTACACTTTTGAAACACAAGGTTGCCAAACACGTGGCCAAGCAATAAATTTTTTTTTGAAAAAAAAGGTTGACGTGAGGGGCACCATGGATTTCTTAAACAAAGATGTCGTCGCGTTTCTCTGTTCTTTTCTTAAGAAACCAGACGTGGATAGTTTATCACTCGCTTGCAAAACGCTCTACAACCACACGTTGAAATTCAAACAGGACCACTATGCGTTTCACATAGATGACGTGCTCTCTTCTCCGGAGGGTGGAGTTGAATTCAAGTCGAAGGATCAAGTGATTCAACTGAATCCAGGTGAACGCCTACCTCCATTTAAGCGGATTGTTTTTGGAACGACTTTTTATCAACCCATTTCTGATATCGATTGGGCACGTGTTGCGCCGACTGTCACCCGACTGACTTTTGGTAGTTACTTCAATCAGTCCGTTGATTGTGTCCAATGGCCTCCGCGTTTGACACATTTGACATTTGGAGACGGCTTTAACCAACCGATTTGTGCGATCAATTGGGATGAAGTTACTCCAAACTTGAGGAATTTGACTTTTGGCTTTGACTTCACCCAATCTTTAAGTGGCATACGCTGGCCGCCGTCTTTGACCACCTTGAACCTCGGATATGCTTTCAATCATCCTGTGGAAGCATTATTTTTGACGAATGGGTTGAAAAACTTGAAGTATTTAACATTTGGAGCGGACTTTAACCTCCCGATTCATGGTATTGACTGGTCAGAAACCACACCATCCTTGACGCATTTGACGTTTGGAAACTTTTTCAATCATCCAATTGATGGCGTCGTCTGGCCAAAAAGCTTGACTCATCTTAATTTCGGAGCCATGTTTGATCAGCCCTTGGATAAAGTTAAGTGGCCGTTACTAACACCTAACCTCTCCTCTTTGAAGCTTGGGAGATCATTCAATCGGCCGATTCAAAATGTCTCTTGGCCCCCAAGCTTGAAGCTTCTCAAGTTTGGAATCGAATTTGATCAGCCTATTGAAAGTATAGATTGGTC
>Ga0180431_10009249_pt1 | contig 11164 bp, 8 predicted proteins | sample SS_ome_11_FD_132459 | JGI IMG/M metagenome (GOLD analysis project Ga0180431, IMG submission 132459) | Hypersaline lake sediment archaeal communities from the Salton Sea, California, USA - SS_1_MS_1 metaG | ecosystem: Environmental > Aquatic > Non-marine Saline and Alkaline > Hypersaline >...
ATGCCCACGAGCGTGCTCCGAAAGCAAGCGCAGCCCGGAGGGCGGAAGCGCAGCGCACGGGCAGTGAACGGCGGCCTGGATGGCCGACGTGAACGTCAAGCGAGTGGGCGTGGGTGCCCCCGAGCGGCGGCCGCTGCTTTACGGAAAGTGCCGAGATCGTGTCGGCCTTTCCTTGGCGGGCCTCCGCCCTCTGGTGCTCATTGGCGGCAGCCTGCCGCCGGGGAGTGCAGACAGATTGGCCGGCTAGCGGCGGAGCACGCCACCCGTTGCCCGGGTGCAGGCGGTCACCATGTCGGCGACGAGGCTGTTGGCCTGGTCCGCCGACAGCGTGGCCTCGTGGCTCCGAAGCCGCAAGGAGACAACCAGGCTCTTCTTGTCGGGGCCGAGCCGTTCCGCATCCCGCCAAATGTCACCGAGCCCGATCGACTCAAGCTCACGGCAGCCGACCGATTCAATGGCCGCCACAACCGCCGCCCAAGGCACCGACTCAGCGACCACCAGGTTGATATCTCGGTCGATCGCCGGCAGACCACTGAGCGGCAGCCGCTCAGGCTCAGCATCGGCCAGAAACTCGAGCCCATCGAGCCGTAGTTCAATCGCTGCCACCGGAGCGGTCAGGCCGGAGGCTTCGCAGAGGTTCTCGGCCAACTCACCAACCACGCCAATTCGCCGTTCAGGCAGTTCGGGCCGGCACAACACAATCTCAGCCGCCCGCCCGGCAGCAAAGAGATCACTGCCGAGCGGCCGATAGCCGACAGCCGCTGCGGCTGACTGCCCCAGCCCATCGCCGAGGGCTGCTGCGGCCGACTCGGGCAGTCCAAGTCGTCGCAGGACGGCAGCAGCCAGCCCCTTCGCCTTGAAGAAGTCGCCCCCGGTCACCGCTGCCAGCAGCAGTGGCTCTGCCACCGGTGAGTCAGCCGCCCCGGACGCCTCCGGTCGCTGCAGGTAGGCCCGGGCAATCTCGAACAGGTCGCCGTGAGCCGCCCCCGCCGCCAGACTGCCAGCCCGCGCCTCGGCAAGGCTCGGCAGCAGGGTCCGCCGCAGCCGGTCGGCCCCGCGGACCAGCGGTGGCCGACAGACCAGTGCCGCAGTTCTGCCCCAGGGGCTGCCCCAGGCCTCCAGCGGCTCGGCCACGACGCTGCGGGTCATCGCCTCGCAGAAGCCGGCCGCAACGCAGACCTCGCCCACCATTCGCACCAGCCGCTCCCGGGCCGACCGTTGCACCGGCCGGGCCGCGATAGCCACATCTTCAGGAACCCGGTCGTAGCCTTCGACCCGGGCGATCTCCTCGACCAGATCGATTTCCCGCCAGCAGTCGCGCCGCCAGGTCGGGGCCAGCCAGTCGGTCGCTTCGTCGCCCGCATGCTGCTCGACAAAGCCGAGTGGTTGAAGAATCTCCCGCTGGCGTTCGGAGGGCACAGCCACGCCCAGTACCTCCGCCACCCGGGCCGGCCGCAGCCGGATCGTGGCGGGCCGACAGGCCAGCCGTCCTGTCTCGACGACCGGACCGTCCAGCTGACCGCCGGCCAGTTCCAGGATCAGGGCGGTGGCCCGCCGGCTGGCCCAGTCGACGGCCGCCGGGTCGGGCCCCCGCTCAAACCGGTACGACGACGGACTGCCGAGCACCAGGCGGCGGGCCGCCGTTCGGACCGGCAGCGGCGCGAACTGGGCCGACTCGAGCAGCACGTCGGTGGTCGCCGGGGTGATTTCGGTGTCGGCCCCGCCCATCACACCGGCGAGTGCCACCGGCCGCGAGCCGTCGGCGATGACGCACATCTCATCGGTGAGTTCGTACTGTTTGTGATTGATGGCGACAAACGGCTCTCCGCTCCGGGCGCGGCGGACGACAATCCGCCGGCCGGCCAGCCGGGCCAGGTCGAAGGCGTGCAGCGGCTGGCCGCACTCGAACATCACATAGTTGGTGATGTCGACCACGTTGTTGACACTGGCGATGCCGACCGTCGCCAGCCGACGGACGAGCCAGTCGGGGCTCGGGCCGATGGTCACTCCGCGGATAACCCGGGCTGAGTAGTAGGGGCAGATGTCTCCCGCCTCGATCTCGACCGCGACTGCCGCCTTTGCTGCTGCTTCGGGGAGTTCAGCCGCAGGAATCCGCAACGGGCGGCTGTACAGAACGGCGATCTCCCGGGCCACGCCAATATGGCCGAGGCAGTCGGGCCGGTTGCTGGTGACTTCAAGATCGACCGCCGTATCGGCCCCGACCGCCTCGGTGGCCTCATGGTTGAGGCCGGCCAGCAGCAGCCGCTCGGTCAGTTCGTCAACCGGTGGCAGATCAACGTAGTCCCCGAGCCAATCGAGTGAGACGATCATGCCTGCCCCCGATCGCTGAACTGCTCGAGGAAGCGGACATCGTTGCGGTAGAAGTCCCGGATGTCCGCCACCCCGAACCGCCGGGCGGCAATTCGCTCCACCCCGAGGCCGAAGGCGAAGCCACTGACCGCGTCGGGATCGTAGCCGACGGCCTCGAGCACAGCCGGGTCAACCATGCCGGCCCCACCCATCTCGATCCAGCGGCCGTTCCACTCCATGTCGACCTCGACGCTCGGCTCTGTGAAGGGGAAGAACGACGGGCGAAACCGCACATGAACGTCACCACCGAGAAAGCTCGAGGCGAAGGACCGCAGCACACTCTTGAGGTGTGCCATGGTGATCCCCGGTTCGACCAGCAGGCCCTCCACCTGATGGAACATCGGATAGTGCGTCGCATCGGCCGTGTCGGGACGATAGACCCGGCCCAGCGAGACGATTCGCAGTGGTGGACTCCGCCGCTCCATCACGCGGATCTGCACGGTGCTGGTCTGGGACCGCAACAGCAGCGGTTCGGCATGGGAGGCGACCGACAGGTAGAAGTTGTCGAGCGGGTCTCTGGCGGGATGCTCAGCAGGAATGGCGAGTGCCTCGAAGTTGTGCCATTGGTCCTCGACCTCAGGCCCGTCGACCACCTCAAAGCCGAGATGCCCCATGATGGCCGCCACCCGGCGGATCGTCTGGCTGAGCGGATGGACCCGCCCCAGCCGAATCGGCTCACCCGGCAGGGTGACATCGATCGCGGCGGCGATGGGGCCGGCAGCCGCCGCGGTAAGCCGCGTTTGAGCAGCCGAGAAGAGCTCGTCCACGGCCTGCTTGACAGCATTGAAGTGCTTGCCACCGGCCGGCTTGTCGGCCTTCGCCAGCTGGCCCAGCCCCCGTTGGGCGAGCTTCAGCCGGCCACTTTTCGCGCCGAGCAGGCTGACCCTCGCGGTCTCGAGGGCTGCCGCATCCGTGGCGTCCGCGAGGTTTCGCTCCGCTTCGGTCCGCAGTTCATCGAGTTCGGCAACGAAGGCTTCGAGTGAAACGTGCGACACGAGTTGCGGACCGTTCCAAAGGGCGTCTCAGAAAACCGCCCGCTCAGGCGACGGCCGATTCCGGCAGGCCGAGGCCTTGCCGGACCCGGCTGACGACGGCATCAAAACCGGTGGGGTCGAGGACGGCCATCTCCGCCAGTGTCCGCCGGTCGAGTTCACAGCCGACCTTTTCCAGGCCAGCGATGAACTGGCTGTACCGCAGGCCCCGCTCGCGGCAGGCCGCGTTGATGCGGATGATCCAGAGACGGCGGAAATCACGCTTGCGGCGACGACGGTCCCGGTGGGCAAACACACCGGCCCTGATCACCGACTCTTTGGCTGTTCGGAGCAAACGGCTCCGCCCACCGACCGAACCCTTGGCCCGCTTGAACAGCCGCTTCTTCGCCCGCAGTCGGGGGACAACATTTTTGGTACGCATCGAATCCTCAGGGGTCTGGGCTTGGTCTGCTGGTCAGGGGGAGGGCTGGGGAAGTGGCGGCCTTGGTCAGTAGCTGTACGAGGCGAGGGCCTCAACGATATTCGACGTGTCTGACTTGGCAAGCACGCCGGTTCCCCGCAGGTTTCGCTTTCGCTTGGCGGAAAGCCGAACCTGAAGATGGCTGGTGCCGCTGCGGCGATGTTTCACTTTGCCGTTGGCGGTCATTCGGAACCGCTTTTTGGTTCCCTTGTGAGTCTTCTGCTTTGGCATCGGTTGCTCCTCTGTTCTTCTGAGTGGTCTCGGTCATTCGGCCCGTGAATCACCATTCGGATCGGTTGCGGGCAGCGGCTACCGCGGGGCCAGGGTGCAGATCAGCCGGCGGCCGGTCTGCTGGGGTGACGATTCGACTTTGCTGATGTCCTCGAGTTGCTCGATCACCTGTCGCATGATCCGCTGCCCTTCATCGATGTGAGCCATTTCCCGGCCCCGGAAGATCACCGATACGGTCACCTTGTCCTTGTGGCTTAGAAAGCCCCGGGCCTGGTTGATTTTGAATTCGATGTCGTGCTCGCCGGTTTTGGGCCGAAGGCGAATCTCCTTGAGTTTGGTCTGGTGGACGTGGGTCTTGTGTTGTTTTTTCTTCTGCTGGTACTTGAACTTGCCGAAGTCCATGATTCGGCAGACGGGCGGACGCTCATTCGGGGCCACCTCGACAAGGTCGAGCCCTGTCGACTGGGCGCGAGCCAATGCCTCGTCGGTGGGAATGATCCCCAGTTGCTCACCCTCGGAGGTGATCACTCGAACCGGTGAGATTCGAATCTGGTCGTTGATGCGGTGCTGTTTCTCGATGGCCAAATGCTCCAAACCCGCGATAGCTGTTACCGGGCGGGCTGGCTCATCCACGCACCTTCCACCACGGCACAACTCCTTTTCCTACCACATCGGCCGGCCGCACCCGAAGGCAGGCACAGGCCGTCCGGGGACGCCCCGACGCTGTTGGCAAAACGCTCAGTATTTCAATCAGGGCGGGGGGCAGTCAAGCGGTCGGGAGGTTATTCCGCCGTTTTTATGTTTGCCGACAGCCCGCGGTCAGTCCGCAATCCCGGCGACCGCAAAGCCGTCAACAAGCTGCTGGTCAGCCTCGCCGAACCGCTCGAGCTGGCCCGACTCGACCATGAACGAAAGGGTCGCCTGACCGCCATTCGCCCCGGTCACATGATAATGAACCCAGCGAAACGGCAGGCCATCGGCCTCGCCATCGGACGCAACCCGCAGAATCTGGGTGCCGTCGCTTCGCCTCGATTCAGCCGCCGACACGAGGTGGTTGAACTGCCCCGTCAAGGAGCGTTCGATATCGCGCTGAAAGGCTGCGAGGCTGGGGGCGTCACCCGTGGGAGGCAGCGGAATAATACTGGCCTGACCAAGCAGACGGCCCTCGTCGATCAGCCGCAGCACCGTCTGGTCGGTCTGCTGCTCGATCGCCCGCCAGCGGGTGTCGTACACCAGATCGAAACGGCCGTGAGGGTCGCTCAGCCAGAGGCTGCCGGGCTGACCGGGGCCCCGCCGCGGAGGCCGGGAGGCGGTCGCGAACGTTGTCGGGGCCTGCCGGCTGTCGTCACTCGCTGCAACTGCTTGGCGGCGGGTGATCTCAACTGTGGCCTCGATGTCGAGTCCGGGCGTGATATGCCCGGCCTGCCGACGCTCGTGCAATTGTGCCTCAAGGCCAATCAGTCCGGTGTCGCTCAACTGGCTGGCATCCCAGCGGTAGCTGGCCGACAGATCGATCACCGTCGGGACGCCATCCACCGCCCCCCTGACCTCACCGGCGAGGCTGACTGTCAGCAGGTCGGCTTCAGCCTGCTTGACGGTGGCGGTCACCTCGCCCCCGGTGACGGTGTCGATGCAGAGCAACGCAGCCAGGCCGTCGGTGGTGAGGGTCCAGGTTGTTCCCGCCGCGGCAGCCGCCGGCGGGCTGACCGCAGCGTGCCAGGCGGGATCAAAAGGCAGCGCGAGCAGGTCCCGCTCTTCCCGGGTAACAAAGCCGTCGGCCAGCCAGGGGTGCAGGCGACCGTCCGCCGCAGTGATCAGCACCACCTCCGCATCGGACGGCAGGATCGTCCGAACGGTCGTGTCATCGATCTGCAAGACCGCTTCCGCCCTGTCGTAGTGCCGCTCGACGGTTCGGCCAGCCACGCCGCTCGCCGCGGCTGCGGCGGGCCGCTCGACGTACTGCAGGGTTGCATTGACCGCGACGGCATGCTCCACCACCTCGAGCGTTGCAGTCTCCCCGGGCGGAGTTTCTTCGTCGGGCGGGATGGGGGCGGCCACCGCGGCCCGCAGGCTGCCGCTGGCAGAGAACCGTGTCAGCACCTGCCAGTTGCCGGCCCGGCCGGCCGGCAGGGAGTCTGCCGCAACGGCAGCCTCCGGGCTGGCGAGAACTGCGGCCAGCACCGCCGCCACGAATAGCCCACAAGCCGAGCGAGCCGGGCTGGCTACTGGCGGAATCGTGCGGTTTTCCGGTGTCATCGGTCCCTCAGCAACGAGCAGAACTTCTCTGTGCGATCGGCCAGGAGCGTCAGCCGCCTTGCAGAAAGTTCCCCTGCTCCGCACATTCGCCAGTTTCACTTTTCGGCCGGCGGCGACAGTTGGTGGCACGACAGCTGGTAGGCAGAACGAAATACCAACTGTCCGGCATGAAAACGGACTTCAAAAAAGCTTTTTTTCTCAGAAATGCGGCCATTGCTTGAGAACCACCGCGAGGCTGAAAGATTCAGGTAAACCACTGAAACATCGGAACTTATCGCCTGGCCCACAGGGTGCGAGTCTGCCGGTTGTGCCGACGGACCGAAAATCGCTCAAGAAAATCAGGTGTCCAGCGAACCGGCTTGACCCGTGGAGCGTATAACTAGGGCGTCCGCAAGAATGGTGTGGAGGGGATCAAGGATGATCTCGGTGCGTGGACGCCTGTTCGGTCGGCTGGTCACTTTGGGGACACAACACTGGAGGTCGGAAGCCGAAAAGTTCCGCCGGTCGCGTCAGGGGCGACTCCGGGTTTTTTCGGGGGAAGACACCAGTCGGTTGATCTCCACCAAGGAGGATTCTCATGCGTTCCAACGTTTTCAACACGTCCGTTCCATTCATGCGTCTCTATCGGGACGAAAGCAGCCCAGTCGGGGGAAGCGACGTTTCCTCTGCTCCGGGTTCGCTTCCTGTTGTCGCCGATGAGGTTCTTTCAATCGAAGATTTGGCGAAGCGGTTCAATGTTTCGACCAAAACCATCTCGCGTTGGCGGGATCATGGTCTCGTTGCCCAACGGGTGACGATCGATGGTCGCAAGCGGGTCGGCTTTCTGGCCAGCGCCGTCGAACGGTTTGTGCATGAAAATCCCTTGCGGATTCAGCGAGGAAGCCGGTTCAGCCAACTCTCCACAGAAGAGCACGACCGGATCATTGCCTGGGCCCGCCGGCTGGCGGTCGCCGGAGCCTGCCCGGCCGATGTGCATCGCCGGATTGCCCGGCGGCTCAACCGCAGCGTTGAAACGATCCGCTATACGATCAAGCGGTACGACCAGGATCATCCCGAGTCGGCTGTCTTCCCGGGATCGGATGGGAAGCTTCGCCCCGAAAGCTGCGTCCGGATTTACCAGCACTACCAGCAGGGTGAGACGGTTGAGTCGATCGCCCGCCGGTATCGCCGCAGCAAGGCGAGCATCTATCGGGTCATTCTGGCACAGCGGTTCGAGGCGATCAGCCAGCTGCCGCTCGATTACATCCCCAACGCACTGTTCTCGCGGAAGAGCGCGGAAAAGGTTGTCTTTCAGGCCTTCCCGGAAAACCCCGATGCCGGCAAGCGGGTGCGGCGGCCGGCTGGCCTGCCGGCCTACCTGGCCAGTCTGTACGAGGTTCCCCTGCTGACCCGCGAGCAGGAGGTCTGGCTGTTCCGCAAATTCAACTACCTCAAGCACAAGGCATCGCAGCTGCGTGAGCAGCTGAAGCCCGAGCGGCCCAACGCCCGGCTGATGGATCAGATCGAAGCGATCTATGGCGAGATTGTCGAGCTGAAGAATCGGATTGTCCGGGCCAACCTGCGGCTGGTCGTCTCGATTGCCAAGCGACGGGTGACGGCGTCAGACAGTTTTTTCGACCTGGTCAGTGACGGCAACATGTCGTTGATGCGGGCCGTGGAAAAGTTTGACTATGCCCGGGGCAACAAGTTCAGCACCTATGCCTCGTGGGCGATCATGAAGAACTATGCCCGGACCATCCCCGACGAACACAAGCGGCGGGATCGGTTCCGCGCGGCCGACATGGAGATGCTGCAGACAGCGCCGGATGACCGGACCGATGAGACCCAGCGGCGACTGGCCGAGTCGGATCGGCTGCATCAGGTCGAGAAGTTTCTCGATCGGCTCGAGCCGCGGGAACAGACCATCATCATCCGTCGCTACGGCCTCGACCACGAGCGCGAGCCGCAGACCCTCAAAGAGGTCGGCTCGGCCCTCGGGGTCACCAAAGAGCGGGTGCGGCAGATCGAGGCGAAGGCGCTCGAAAAGCTCCGCGAAGCGGCCGAAGCTGAGGCGATCCTGCCGGAACTGGGCTGATCGAGCGGCGATGCTCGACCGGAATCCGAGGGACACTACCGGGCCGGTGCTGCGGGAGCTCGCAGCGCCGGCCCGATCGCACGGCCGATCTGTTTGACGGCCTGCCGGATGCGGTTCTCATTCTCGATCAGGGCCATCCGCAGGAAGCCCTCGCCCGCCGGACCAAAGCCGGCCCCGGGGCTGACCGCCACATCGGCCTCTTCGAGCAGTTTGGCAGCAAAGTCCATGCTGCTCATCTCGCTGGCAAAGGGTTCCGGGATGCGGGCCCAGACAAACATGCTGGCCTTGGGCACATCGACAGGCCAGCCGATCCGGGCGAGGCCTTCGCAGAGGACATCCCGCCGTCGCTGATAGACCTCCGACTGGGCGACAACATCTGCTTCACCATCTCGCAGACCGACGACGGCGGCAACCTGAATGGGCCGGAACATGCCGTAATCGTAATAGGTCTTCACCGTGCCGAGGGCCTTGATGATCTGCGGGCTGCCGGCGCAGAAGCCGACCCGCCATCCGGCCATGCTGAAGCCCTTGCTCATCGTGGTGAACTCGACCGCCAGGTCCTTGCCGCCCGGGACGGCGAGAATGCTCGGCGACTCATAGCCGTCAAAGGTGACGTCGGCGTAGGCCAGATCGGAGATCACCGGAAATCCATGCCGCCGGGCCAGGGCGACGACATCGGTGTAGAAGTCTGCCTCGACCACGGTGGTGGTGGGGTTGTGGGGGAAGTTCACGACCAACAGCCGGGGCGGCCCCGCGGGGCTCTCGCAGCGTTCAGCCACGGCCGCCAGAAATCTGTCGGGCTGGGTTGTGTCGATTGCCAGCGGATTCCCTGATGCCAGGGCGACGGCGTAGACGTGGGCCGGATAGGACGGCGCCGGCACGATCACGTCATCACCGGGGTTGATCACCGCCAGGCAGAGATGGCCGAAGCCCTCCTTTGAGCCCAGCGTGCTGATCACCTCGGCATCGGGATCGAGCCGAACACCCCATTTCCGCAGGTACCGCGAGGCGACCTCCCGCCGCAGGCTGGCGATGCCGCTGGCCGGGGCGTAGCCGTGGCTGCGGGGATCGTTGGCCGCCTCGGCCAGCTTGTCGATGATGAACTGGGCCGGGGGATCGGAGGGGTTCCCCATGCTCATGTCGATCACATCGCAGCCCGACCGCCGCTTGTCGTAGGTCAGCTTATTGATCCGGGCGAACAGATACGGCGGCAGTTGCTCGATCCGGGTCGCGGGCCGAAAGACGGCGGTGGCATCGGCAGCCACCGGCTGGCGAGAGGCCCCTCGATGGCTTTCAGAACTGGCAGCATGTGCGGTCATGGCGACGTCCGTGGGTTTCTCCCATCCTAACGTCGAAGGGCAGCAACCGGGAGTGATCGGGCTGCGGCTGCAACAGTGGACCGGCCCTTTCCGTCTGTTCGGGCCAAGATCACCGCCGCTTTGCCGCTGGCGCCTCGAAAGTGGCCGGCTGGACGCCCGCGGGGGCCTGAGGGCGGCGGCTGCCGGCCCGGGGCTCGGACAGTTCCTTCGCCTCGCGGCGGCTGAGGGTTGAGGCCGGCATCTTCCCAGCCGCCGGCAGCGGGCGGGGAGGCTGTTTGGCGGCGACCGGCGACTGGCTGGTGCCGGCGAGGAAGTTGTCGATGGCGGCCGACTGCCGCAGGTGGGTGAAATACCGGCCCATCTCGATTCGCTGCTTCTTTTCGAGAATGTCGCGATAAAGCTCATCCCGTACCTCGGCAAAGGTTACCTCGACCGGCTCGGTAAAGCCCTCGCAGAACAGCACCATGAACCGGTCGGCGATCTGGATCACCCCCGAGAGTTCACCCGGCTTCAGGCCGAAGGCCTCGCGTTCGAGGGTCGGCTGCCCACCGAACCGCTGAATCGGCGGCACCTCACCCCGCAACGCCTTGCTGGTGGGGTCGACCGAGTACTGCTCAGCCAGGTCGCCGATTTTTTCCGCCGTCGGCTGCTGCCTCGCCAACTGCCAGACCTCTTGGGCCCGCCGCTGATTATCGAGCACGATCGCTCGGCAACGGACCCGCGGGCCGAAAGTGGCGGTGAAGGCCTTGTCGAGATCCTCCCGGGTCACCGGGACGGTGCCGATCAGCTTCTTCAAGGCGACGGTCGGCCGGACGATGTCGTCGATGTAATGCTTCACCGGCTGCTTCTGCTCGCGGCTCACCCGTTCCAGCCAGGCGTCGATGTCGGGCTCGCCGCTGGGCGTGCGAAAGCCGAGCGTCTCGGCCGCCCGGGTGACTTCGGCATCGATGTCAGCCTGAGTCACCGCCAGCTGTTGCCGGCTGAGGGCCTGGTTGAGCAGCACCTGCGTGATCAGCGTTTCCAGCACGTCGCTGCCGTACCGCTCCAGGCAGACCGTACGAACCTCGGCAAGCGGAATCGGCTGCCCGTTGACGCGGGCCGCCACCTCCGGGCTGGTCGCCCGGCTGGCCGGATCGTTGAGGACGTTCTCAATCGTGGCTGCCTGCTGCAGCCGGCTGAAGACCTGGGTCGACTGTTCGCGGGCCTGCTTTTCCCGCAAGGCGTCAGCGAGCTGATTTCGGACATCGGCAAACTGCACGTCGGCCGGCGGCAGCCGGCCCTCGCACTTGATCACAATGAATTGGTCGGCGACCTGGATGACGGGAGAGATCTCGCCGGAGGCGAGGGCGAAGGCGGCCTGCTCGAAGGCGGGCGAGCCGGCATACCGCCGGATCGGTTGCACCCAGCCCCCGACACTGGCACTGCCGACGTCGACCGACTTCTCCCGGGCCAATGCACCGAA
>Ga0180431_10009250_pt1 | contig 11163 bp, 8 predicted proteins | sample SS_ome_11_FD_132459 | JGI IMG/M metagenome (GOLD analysis project Ga0180431, IMG submission 132459) | Hypersaline lake sediment archaeal communities from the Salton Sea, California, USA - SS_1_MS_1 metaG | ecosystem: Environmental > Aquatic > Non-marine Saline and Alkaline > Hypersaline >...
AAAGAGTACAGAAGGTTAAGGAGTCTCAGATTAAGGAAGGGCAGTTTAGCTGGAAACTTCCAAATGGAACTCCGATTTACAATGAAGGTCCGAAGAAGCAAGTTGTGTACATGTATGATGACAAGGGTAATGTTTGGAAGGAGCCTGATTACGAAGGCTATGGTGTGTTTGGTGGAAAAGACTTTTATGACTTGCTTGCTGAGATGAATGGTGTTACAGAAGCACCGAAAGGAAAAGACCTCCGGGATATTGGTATTGATATTGCCTTTAACGATAACGGAAGTGGAGATAATACTCCTGGTGTTAAGTACCCACGGTTTAGCCTTAGACCGAATGACAAATATGAGTTGCTACCGAATCCGATTAGCGACCCGAATCAAGGTTGGTATGACGATGATGAGTGGGATGAAGATGAAGAGGATGACGAAGGTTCTTGGAGGGATGATGAATCCGTAAAGGAAGCTGAGGAAGACCTGATTGCTAACAAACAAACAGACCCCGCACTGAAAGGTCTTGCTAAAGAAGTCGAAGATGAAGAAGAGCACGACCTTGAAGAAGTTCCCGATGCCCCAGAAACAGAAGAGGAAGAAGATGAATACCTTGACAAGGATGGAAGTAAAGAGTATTTGGGAAACAATGACCACGATACGTTCTTCTACCTTATTAAGATTCCAAACGAAGAGGGCGGAGTAAAGGAATTACAGATTGTCGATGCCGGTGGGGATGTTCAATATTCTTCCGAAGACAACAAGATGGACGTGGCAGATGTTAAGAATTTTATTCTGGAAGCTTTGAAAGAATTGGAGATTGCCAATTTGTCTTATGATATTACGCTGAAGTATTTGGTTCCAGATGAGGATGAAGTTGAAGCCGAGGAAGAAGGAACCCAGAAACCACCAGAGAATCCTGAACCAATTGCTGGTGCTGAACCTGAGTTGCAACCACCTTCTGGAGCCAGAGAGGGAAAACTACCTCCAGACCCGTCAACAGACCCTGAAGGATATATTACATATTTACGAGAGAAGCATTTAACAGAGGACCACACTCCACTGAAAATTGTTAAAGCTGGGTCTACTGGTTGGAAGATTGAAGGGGCACAGGGACACCGGGTATTTACTTCAAGAGAAGCGGCTGTGAGTTACGCCAAAGGTTTGGTTCAAGCTACACAGGAATTGAAATCGCCACAGCCCTATAAGATTGTAGCCGAGGAAGAGGAAAGAGATGTAGTGGATGAAGAGTTTGAGGATATTACACAACAGCTTATTAATGCGCTACAAGTTATAATGCAAGACCCGAAAATAAGTTCTTGGTTGAAAGAAAACGACCCGAAGGCATATGAGCAGGCGATTCTAGCGTTGGATTCCGCGGAAGGTTACGGGGAGGAAGAGGGTAATTATTATCCGGAGTTAGAAGAGATGGTAGTTAATGATGGAAAATTACCACCTGACCCTTCTACAGACCCTGAAGGATACATTGGGTATTTAAGAGAGAAACATGGGTTGGATGAAGAGAGAGGCAAATATGCGGATGGCACTCCTTATACAGATGAGGAGCAAAGACAGATGGATGCTATTGCGGCAGCGTCAAAGGAGTACGGATTTGGCACAGTTGCATGGCAAGATGCTTTGATGGAAATTTACCACGATGCAGTGGATAGAGGAGCACCGGTTTCAAAAGGTTTAGCCTCGTTTCTTAAGACCCAGATTGAGCACATGCAGAGGGTAATTGGAGACAGAGAAAAAGAGGGAACAGAGGAGCTAACAAATAAGTGGAAGCAATATGATATGCGTGGAGACGAAGAGGTAGAGGAGGGCAAATTACCTCCGGACCCTTCGACTGACCCCGAAGGCTATATGAGTTACCTGAGAGAGAAACACGGGTTGGATGAGCAGGGTGTTCCACCAATCCCAACGAACAAAGGATTGCCACCTGAAGAGGATATGGCTCCGGAACCAGAAGGACCAGAGGTGCCACCGGAAGAACCGGCACCTGGTGAATCCGGAGAAGAGATTGCACAGCCCCCAATGACCGTTGAGGAAGCTGAAGCACAAATTCGCATGGACTATCCAGAGGAACCATTTACAAGTACAGCGCTTGCCTATGCGGATTTGATTGTGGATAATCCTCAAGTCTTTGGAGCCATCAGAAATTTACATTGGGATGGCGTATACACCGATGGAGATACTTTTGTAAAGCAAGCGAAGATTATTGGCAAGTACAATAATTTCGATGACAGTGAAGCTCAAAGACTAGTGGATAGGGTTAGACAGTCCGGTAAATACCGGTTGGCACGGGATGGAAGCGTAGCAGTGTACATTACGATTACTGACCCGAAATACCAGACATCCTTGGAAGCGTTGAAAGCGGTTGCTAATGCTGACAATGTTGAGAAGACTGGACAACCTGGTGAAGTAAAGATTTGGTGGGATTAAACAGCAGTTGTAGACCGCTAGTACTGGTGAGGAACTGCGGTTGTACTGCGTTATAAGATAAAAAGGTATAAAGTATATTAAGAGACGGAAAAACCGTTTAAAACGAGGAGTTGGAAGATGCCAAAATACAAAAATACATCGACTAGTCAAATTGTTGTTGGTAGCCTTAGATGGGAACCGGGTGAGACTTTAGAGACGCCGATTTGGTTAGCTACATTGCCGTCTGGAATTTCAAAGTTGGCAGATGAGCCTTATTTTGACCCGACAGTGCTATCTCAAAAGGTTACGTCTGATGAGACAGTGACTATCCCCGATGTTACAACCGGTAGCTATAAGGTTAGCGTCTATGTAACCACCGGTGAGGTTAGCTTGAAGTTAAATTCCGATAGCGGAACGGCGAGACTACTTGGAGTGGGTATGTTATTTGAAGCAATTTGCCTTTCCAGAACTATTAATGATTTGCGGTTTACGATTAGCTCCGGTACTGCTTATGTGACCGTAGAAAAGATATAAGGAGAGCACAAATGGAACGACTATTAGAACGGTTTATCTCCGTAGGGAGTATGGTGGAGGCTAGCAAGGCTAAGCTTCCTGATGGTGTTTTATGTATCGCAAAATACCAGATATGCTCCATGGGAGAACGAAACAGGAATAACCGTATCTATGAAGAGGCCGTTTGGGATAGGGTTCTCGAAGATGCGGAAGTGCAAGAGAAGTTAAAGAATCGCTCTTTATTCTTCCATGCAGAGCATCCCGAAGAGTCTCAGTCGAATACAGAAAAGGTCGCAGGAATTGTTAGCGAGATTCAAGTCGATAAACCTGCTAAAAAGGTGTATGCGATAATGGAAGTGCTGGATACACCTTATGGTAGAATTGTAGATACCTTATTAAAGGCTGGTTGTGGAATTGGCGTTAGCACAAGAGCTGATGGTGAGTTAGAAGAGTGCATGGACGAAGACGGGTCTAGTTATAGCCGTGTGGTTCCAGAAGCATACCGGTTCATTACAGTAGACTTTACAGCTGACCCGAGCTCTTATGGTTCGGAATTACCTTTAGAGGTACAGCGTGGAGTTACAAAAGTTGTAAAAGAAGATTTGGATAATGAGAAAATTGATAGGGCATTTGCTACAAGTCTTTTAGAGCACATTGATATTTCTGAAGCGAAGACTATTTTGGAAAGCTTGAAAATGGACCGTTGTCATTCCGGATGTGGTTGCAAGGTAACTGAGAAGCATTGTTTGGAATGCTCCAGAAAGGATGAAGCCCTTTCAGTGGACGAGGAAGGGAACAAAAAGAAAACAGTTGGTTCATACGAAATTGAAATTTGGGATGGTCGAGAAGAGGATGGTAATTGGACAGTTTACATTTCGCACTATGACAATGCAGGTAAGCATGAAATTGAAAGTCAAAATGTTGATTCCTTGGAGGATGCTGAAAAGGTGTTTCAACAGTACATCAAGCAGGCAGAAGAGCTGAACCAGGAAGTGGTTGAGACTGTTGTTAAGAAGGGTGATAAGTGGCAGGTCCAATCACATAGCGGGAAAAACATGGGGACATACGATACTAAAGAGGAAGCTGAGAAGAGGCTTGGACAGGTTGAATATTTCAAGCATAAGAATGAATCCATAAAGCAGAATCCAGCCGTAGTTATTGATGGAAAGACATACAAGATTTTCCGTAGTGAGTTTGCAGTAGCCGAACTGGGAGATGAAGAAAATAAAACCAGCATTCATGACCTTCCGCTAGATGTTAAGAAAAAGGTTACAAAACGGTTGGAAGAAATGACCGAAGAAGAGGCGGAAGAGTTAACAGCGGCAGTTGCCAATGCGACGGACATTGCTAAGAATGCTGAAGGTAGTGTACGGGTAACAGAAGCTTCAAATATTAAGAAATGGCAGAAGAGAGCACAAGATTATTACAGCAGAATCAATTATGTTCCTGACCAACAGGACATTTATGACTTTATTGCTGGTGCTATTGCAGATGAAACCGGTATGAGTTATGAAGATGCCTTCAGCATGGTTGAAAAAGAGCTTGGAGAATTGGAAGAAGCATGTGGTTGTAAGGATAAGATGGTTAAGGAAGCTGGTTATGATTATGTTTACATGCACAATCTTATCCGTATGATGAAGAATAAAGGATACGGTCCTACAAAAGCAAAGAAAGTACTGACTGGAAGTGGTGTAGATGACGAAACGGCGGCTGAACAGGTTGCTCTGGTGTATAAAGAGGACCTGAATGCGACACGAGAATCCGTGTTAGCCTTTGCAAATCTGTTGGAAGACCGCACTCCAGTTGAGTTAAAGCAGTTGATGAAGGATTATTACAAGGATGTTCGGACTCCACATGGTGAAGTTGAGGAACCGATGACTCATAGAGAGGCTATTAAGCATCTAGCATTGGTTACGATGAGGTCGGAGAAGGAAGTTGAGAAGATTTTAAGGGAGAATACCGAGGTTTCTGAAAAGGTTATTGGTGTGCATGCGAAGAATGTTAAGGCTGGTCAGAAAGTTATGATATATGATGACGAGTACAAGGTTCAGGATGTTGAATTTCACCCTGAAGAGAAGGAATATACGGTTACATTTTCAAATGGAGAGCAAGTAGACCTTGAACCGAACGAGATATTGTCCGTTATTAAAGAAGATACAAGGATAGCCATCAGTGCAGACGGTCAAATCAGCCAATACCTTGCGGATAATTGGGATAATTTTGAGAATGACCAGGATGCAGTGGATAATTTGGTCGCAACCTTTAAGATTAACGGTCAGAAAGCGAAGGAATATGTGAAGAAACAGCAACAAGGAGATGGAAAATTGGTTGCATCTTATGCTATAGAGAAGAAATTGAAGGAAAATTACATAAAGGACGCATTGTTTTATGGCAAAAACCTCAAAAAACTTGAGGAGCAGACACGAAAAAGCTCACAATTGCTAGAACAGGCTTCCGTGGAGCTGGAAGGCAAAATTGAGGAAAACAAGCAGTTAACTGCTAAGTTGGAGGCTACTAGCGGTAAAAACAGCGAGTTAACAGAGAAATTAAAGGCATCAGACAAGATTTTGAAGGAAACAAAAGAGAAACTGGAGAAAGAAATATCCAGCCTTAAAGAGAAACACAAGAAACAGCTTGTGGAGACATACACAAGCACGAAAATCAAGTGCATGGGCTTGAAGTTGTCCGAAAAGGGTCTAACACTATTAGGGCTTTGCGAGACAACCGCTGAGGTCGATGCTACGATACGACAGCTTCAGAATGCCGTAACCGAAAGCGCACTGCAATTCAGTGGTATCCAAGGGATTGAGGTAACTGAGACTGTAAAGACAGACCCGGTTCAAGAGGGAATAGACCGAAAAGTCGATAAGGCTATGTCGGCATGGACCGGAAAACCTCAAATTAAGTAAGTACTCAAAAGGAGAATAGAGATGAGTAAATTGCAACAGTTAATGGAGTCTCGGATGTCCGCCATGCAAGCCGAACGTCGTCGTTTGGTTGAGCAGTGGGCTCCTTACGTGAACTCTGTTGAGAAGTTCATGGCCAAACAGGGCAAAGAGATGACGGAGATGGATAAGATGAACGTCGCTCGCTGTTTGGAAAACGCTCTGTTGGAAGGCGGCATGAAGTCTCGTAGTAAGATTTTTGAAACTACAGACCAGAGTGCGATTTCCTTCTTGGGCATCCAGCTTCCTGTTATTGCAGCTCTTTTGCCTAGCCTTGTGCTAAACAAAGTTGCTGTGACACAGGCACTTGACCGTAGAACCGGTTCAGTGTTCTATCTGGATGTGAAGTACAATCAGGCTAAAGGTAGCGTTTCTGCTGCTGATACGATGATTGGTGCTAAGACAGGCCAGAATCGTACCATTGGCGGTCGTCGTTACGCTTCGGTCCGGATTGAAAATGAGACTTTGAGTACCACAAGTACTCAAGCTCAAAGCGGTACTTTGGCGTACAAACCTGTTATTGCTGGGACGTTAATCATCACTGACGGTGTTGAGACGTTTACAGATAATGGGAGTAATGTTTTAGTATCGGATGCCTCAGGTGGGACAAACGGTACTATTGATTACACCACAGGTGCATGGGATGTGACATTTGCCACAACTCCTGCAGGAACCGTTTATGGAGACTACAAGTACAACTATGAGACCATGACTGGTCAAGCTGTACCTGAGGTTGACATTGCAGTAACTCAAGAGACGATTACAGCGGAAGACTTCCCGTTAGCCGCTAAGTTCACTCTGGGTGCTGCGATTGACTTGGAGAAGGCACATGGGTTGAACTTGGAAGACGAGCTGGTTAAGTACCTTGGTGGAGAAGTGAAGTTTACGATGGACCACATGGGTATTGACCTGCTGAATGATGCAGCAAGCGCTTCTGGTGCTGCAACGTCTCCGGGAACGTACACGGCTACTCCTGGTGCAAACCAAGAGTGGATTTGGAAGAAGTACCAGTTCATTGACTTCGTGGAAAAAGCGAACGTCAATATCATTTCTAAGACATTCCGTGGAATTTGTAATTTCATGATTGTTGGAAATGACGCAGCACGGGTTATTCGTCAGTTAGACCCGCATTTCAAACCTGCGGCTGGTTTGGATAGCTTAACACCAACTGGTCCGTACGAGCTTGGTACATTGGATGGACGTTTGGTCATTCATGACCCGCTGTTGGCTGCGGATAGAATTATCTTCGGTTACAAAGGAGATAACTATCTAATGAGTGGGTTCTTGTTTGCTCCTTACATTCCTTTGTTGACCACGCCGACGTTGGTTACCGCTGACCTGAAAGCTCAGAAAGGTTTCCTTGCATCAGCTGGGTACAAAGTTGTAAACAACGGTATGTACACTTACGGTTCGTTCAGTATTTAAGGCATATTGTTTTGGAGAATCCAACAGGAGGGGCATTAGCCCCTCCTGGTTAAAACAGCGATAGGCGGAGAAGATGAAGAGAGAGGAAATAAGACAGTGGATTAAGAGAGAATTTATGCCAGTCATGCTGGCTACTCCGGATGAAACTATTCTCCAGGTTATTGATAATTCTATCCGGTATTGGAATACACATAGCGCGTTTAAGATTGTGGATATGTTTAATGCTACAGCGGGGGATGCAAGAATTCAATTACCGAGTGAGTGGAAGAACGTGGTTAGGGTCTATCCAGCGACGACACCGGATTGGATTTTACAGAACCATCCATTGTGGACTTTATTGGGGATTACGATTATTGACAATTTGACTGCGGATTTGGTTATGATGTCGGAAGCATTCAGGAACTACCGGTATTATATTGGAACAGATTTTAAGTTTTATTTCGACAGATATCATAACCCGGACGGTGACAATGGATACGGTGGGTATTTGTACATGACACAGTTGCCACAGAATACGACAAAGATTGCGGTGGTTGGAACGAAAAGGATTATTGAGGGAGAAGATATTACCAGTGAATACTTGTTGGATTGGATTTTACAGTACTCGAAGGCACAGGTAAAAATGATTGAGGGAAATACCTTGAGAAAGTCGGGGGCAATCAATATTAAGAATGATGGACAGGAGCTTATGAATGAAGGAAAGGAAGAAGTTGAAGCACTTCAGAAACGGTTAACGACAGAAGGTCGTTGGGTAGCATTTGCAAGGAAATACTAATGAGCGTATTCGGAAAATTATTGGAATATACTTACAACGATATGATGCGAAAGCAGTTAAGCATTAATCGTTTGTTTCCACCTTTTCCGAAAAGAGTTAAAGATGTAGCGAAGAATGGTGGGGTTAGACTTAAAGAAATGTTTCCGGAGACGTGGCATTTTACAGTAACATCTGGGACACAAGAAGGTTTGAAATATGATGTGTACTTGAAATTCAAGAATATCTACCAGATGCTTAAGAAATTTGTTCCTGACCAGAAGCTTTGGAAGAAAGATAAATCTGGAGTTGACTTTAGGAAATTGGCGGCTGAGGTATTTAATAATGTTGATTTGGAAACCAGTTGTAGTTGTCCTGCAACATTGTATTGGGGTCAGGACTACATAAGAACACAGAGAGATGCACAGTATGGTGAACCGGAAGACAGAAGACCAAAGGTTAGAAATCCAAGAGAGTATGGAGCGCTTTGTAAGCACGGAGATTTGGTCTTTGAAGTCCTCCCAGCATATACATCGACATTCGCAAAGCATCTCAAGCAATATTATGGAAAGACCGTTGAGCAGTTGGAACAACAAGCAAAGGCTACAACACAAGCGGCTAAGACTGCAGCCGCAGAGTTAGGGAAAAGGGCTGAAAGAGAACCGATTGGGTATGCCAGAGGTGGTAAACCGGTATACGCTGAGGAGCCTGAAGAGGAACCAGGAGAAAATCAATGATAAATAGGATTACTGAAGCCATCCAACGCGGTTTAAATGAAGAAACAGTCTCTAGCGACATTTCTTACATTCCTGGAGCTTTTGACACGGCAAGGTCTTTGGTAAGAGATTTATCCAGGATTAAAAAGAATTGGAACATTCAGGTGTTGGAAACCGAAGGTGGTTACCAAGTAGTATTTGAGGATGCCCTAAGCATTATGGTTCCGACAGAACATTTTGCATCATTTAACGAAGATGTGCTTCAGGTTGAAGGTGTTAACGACGTTGATTTAACGGAAATACTGGACGAGGCAATTATGGAAGTACAAGAGGAAGCGTACAAAAAGTTAGAAAATACTTTGCTACAGAACTTAAAGAAGAATCCAAAGGTTCAAAAGTCTATTGTGCTAATGAACTATTGGTTAAAGACTTTCCGGAAGTCCAGGATTGTTGATATGCCCGAGCCGACAGCCATTAGTTTAGGAGCCTATGAGAAAAGCGTTAAAGCTCTGGTAACACAGTTGAAGGATGATTTTGGAGATGACATTGGCTACATAGATAACTTTACGGATTCCATTGAAGCTGGTAGAGGAATTAGAATGGAAGGATACGCTAATCTTGTTGGTGTAGCAATTAAGAGTCAATATGAAGGGGTAAATTTAACTTTAGAGGTAGCCTTAAATGCTTCGATGATTCCGGTACAGAGCATTTATATAGATAATGAGTTGGTCATAGATGAGTTGGAAAATTACCGAACAGTAAAAGCGCTTTACCGAAAGGTATACCCGGTAGGACAAATGTTTGAACCAAGCATCTTCGGTAATATTAAGGAAATTATTATGGAGCTTGAAGACGATGTATGAGCTATTGAAGCACATTTTAGAGGCAGATGAAGATGCCAGAACAGTTCTTAATGAAGGTCTTGTTGACCACGCTAAAGGAGAGCTGGAAAGGGTTGGAATGTTTAATGAAGATAGTGATTATGGCGGAATGCTTGGGAATGCGGTTATGGAATTGATGCAGACATTTGCTAAGCAAGGACACAGTGGTTGCTCGGCGGATATGACCAGAGAGCTATTTTCAAAGTTAGCAAAGTGGGAACCGTTAAGTCCGGTGACGAATAATCCTAATGAATGGACCAATGTTTCGGAGTTCGGATTCCCAGAAAGCGAGAATTTATGGCAGAGCAAAAGAAATCCTGCGTTGTTCTCAAAAGATGGTGGAAAAACACACTACCATGTTGAAACTCCGAAGAAGCTTATACAAAGCGAGAGCTATACACGGTCTCCTCTAGACCAAAAACAAGGAGGAAGAGATGAATAAAGAAGTGGTAAAAGAAGGCTACGAACAAGCCGAAAAAGAAGTTCGAGAGAATCAGGTCAAAGAAGTAAAAGAAATCGTCAAGAAAACTCTTGAGAAACTTGATGACGTTCAATGTCAAATCCGGAAGCTGAAAGAAGAAGAAAAAATTCTGAAGATGGATATTGACGACCTGAAGGAGGGCAAAATTGACCGGATTGTTGAACGTCAAGAAAAAGACCCTAAAGCGAAGGAAACGTCGGTGGTTATGGTTATTAAGGAGAAGGAAGTTATTCGGGAAACGAGTAACCCTTGGTATTGGCCTTATCAGGTTGTATGGAACGAGCCATACGTTCCAGCATGGAGGACCAATACGGTTTATTGCACGGGCGGGAATTCGATTGGATTATCGGATGGCTCGACATTCTCAGCTCACGGGAATGTAGCAACCATTACTAGCTCCATAGCAAAGGATTCGGTGAAAGGAGCTTATGATATACATGGACAAGTTGTCCACTTGAGATAACGTTTAAAATACAGTCTAGAGGAGACTTAAATTAAGGAGGATTAAGATGGGTAAAAACTTGGTTCACGGCTTATACAAGTTCTTGAAGGAAGACGTTAATGAAGAACAGATTCTTGAAGCCACAGAAAAGCGAAAGCAGCCTTCGACAGAGGTTATCGATATAGGTGAAGGAAAGCTTCCTTATGACCCTTCGAGCGACCCGGAAGGCTACATGGGAGAATTACGGGAAAAGGATGGTGGTGAAGTTCCTCCGGCTGAAGAAACAGATAAGAATAAAGAGACAAAGCTGGAGAAAGAGTTGGACAAGGAGACACCGGAATTGGATAAAGACCCGACCTTGCAGAAGCAGGCTGAGCAGGGTAAAGGGAAAGCTCCTGGAAAGGAACTTAAATCCGCTGGCGTCACCAATGTTGAGGTGGTTAAAGGAGTGGAAGAAGGAAAAGTTCCTTCCGACCCGTCAAGCGATAACCCTGAGAATAAAGGTGACCTTTATGAACAGGGTGAGGGAGAGAAGGAGTTAACAGTTGTTTCCGATGAAGAAACAGCAAAGGAAATTGCTGGTCGTTATCAAGGTGGT
>Ga0180431_10009252_pt1 | contig 11163 bp, 7 predicted proteins | sample SS_ome_11_FD_132459 | JGI IMG/M metagenome (GOLD analysis project Ga0180431, IMG submission 132459) | Hypersaline lake sediment archaeal communities from the Salton Sea, California, USA - SS_1_MS_1 metaG | ecosystem: Environmental > Aquatic > Non-marine Saline and Alkaline > Hypersaline >...
AACCTGGCTCCCGCCATCAAGTCCGATATCCTCATCAACTCGTACAAGCGGACCGGTAAGGCCTCGGACGACAAGGCGGCCCTCTTGGCACTGGCCGCCGAATTTCGCAAAAAGTTCGACGCCCACAAGATCGCCTACACCCGCTATGCCGACTCTTCCAACCCCGAGATCATCCCTTACCGCCGCCGCTACAAAGAGACCGACTACGTCTTCGTGGTGAACGATCGCCGCGAGTACGGCAATTACGTGGGCCAGCACGGCATCGTGATGGAAAACGGCTTGCCCTCCGACGGCGTGCTCTCGGTTAATCGCAAGGCCGGCTTCGTCTATGACCTGGTCGAGGGCCGCAGCGTGGCTGCTCGCCAGGCCGGCGGCAAGCTGGCGATGGACGTCCGGCTCGGTCCGTGCGACGGCCGGCTCTACATGATCTCGCCCCGCCCGATCGACAGGGTGAAAATCCAGGCGCCCGAGGCGATCGACCGGGGCGGTCGAGCCACTTGCCTGATCGAGGTCCTCGGTCCGGACGGCAAGCCGCTCGGGGCCGTCGTGCCGCTGGAGGTGAACATCCTGGACGCCGAAGGCCACCCGGCCGAGTTCAGCGGCTACTACGGCGCGGCCGACGGCAAGGCGTCGATCACGCTCGACATCGCCTCGAACGATCCGCCGGGCGTCTGGCAGATAGCAGTCCGCGAGCTGGCCTCCGGCCGCACGGCCTGTCGATACCTGCGCGTCCGCGGTTCGAAAGTCTGGCCGCCCGCCCCGAAACCGATCCCCAAAGACGCGGCCAACCCGGTGCAGCCGAAAGGATGAATTACAAGGGGTGGGAAGTCAGGGCAGCATGGCAAGAAGTCGTGTTGTCGCACTTCGCCCTCACCAAAACCCTTTCCCAAAGGGAGAGGAGACCAAGTATTTGAATTCTCAAAACGCGTTCTCAGCGAGATGCCCGCCACAGCCGGCCCGGCGGGATGAGTCCGAGGATGGTCGCAACCGTATGTCCGCCGACAAGCGGTCAGCCCGGTGGTTGACTATCGCTTCTCGGCAGCCCGGCAGCGGTCGAGCAAGCCGAGCAGTTGGGCTTTCATTTTCGGACCGCCCATCTCGGGGTGGAGCACTTCGAGCAGCGTGATGATCCGGGCGGCCTGCTGGTGGTCGCCCAAACGATAGTGCAACGAGGCCACGGCGTACTTGGCGCGGAACCATCGGGCCGAGCCGGGGGCCGATTTTTTTTCGAGTTCGCGCCACCTGGCCAAAGCGACCCCGAGCGACGTCCGGTCCGTCCGGCCCGACAGCAATTGGGCGTAGGCCTCCTGGATCTGTGGATCGCGTGGAGACGCCTTGGCCAGCACCTCGTATTGGCGGAGTGCTTCGTCGGACCGGCCAGCGTCGGCCAGGGCCTGCGCTTGAATGCGGCCGAGGCTTTGTCCGGCCGCCGGGGACAGCCGGTCTTGGTGCGGCCGCAGGAGTTCGAGGGCGTGCAATTGCAGCGCGGCCAGCTCGGCGCGGACTTCGGGCCGGGCCGCGGCCGCCACGCGCTGGAGACCTTCGAGCATATCGAGCAACTGTTCGGGCGGTCCGGCGGAGATGCTCTTGAGCACCTCGGCTGCCTCGCCTCGCCGACCTTGCCCGGCCAGCGAGAAGACCAGCAGTGCCCGGGCGGCCGACGTCCAGTCGGGCGGTGCGTCTGTTGCTCCTTGAAGTGCGGCGGCCAGAAGCCGTTCGGCCGGGGCATAGCCGGACGGAGTGTAGTCGAGTCGGAGCCGGGCCGCTGTCAAGGCGGCCTGCCGGGCCAGGGGGCTCCATCGCTCGGGCAGACGTCCCTCGGGTCCGAGGACCAGCGACTCGAACCAGCCGGCCGCCTCCGCGGCGATCTTCTCGGTCGGCTGGCCGGCCGCCTTGCGTTGGTCGAGCCACGCCCGGTAGCACTCGCCTGCCGCCTCGACCGCCCGGACATACTCCGGATCGTTGGGCGAAACGGCCCGATAGGCCGCGATTGCGTTCTGCCAGTCACCAAGATGTTGGCGCAGACGCCCGAGACGCCAGCGGACCTTATTGGCACTGGGCGTGTCGGGCCATGTTTGCAGGTGCTCTTGCAGCAGCGCCGTATACTGATCCAGGTGCCCGGAGCTTTGCTTCCTGGCGAGCTGCGCCGCGTGGTGAATGGCCAAGAGATGGGCCTCGGGAGCCTTCGGGTTGTTTGGTGCGGCCAGGGCCGACTGGCGGTATCGGGCAAGTGCCTGCTGGTGCCGGTTGCGGTGGTGCTCGATAGTGGCGGCGACGTAGCCGAGTTGAAACGCCCGATCCGCCTCCCCATTTTTTTCGGCCAGGCCGCGGGCCCGATCGTAGGCGGCCAGTGCGTCGTCGGGCCGGCCACTGCGGAAGGAGCTTTCGGCCGCCCGAATGAGCATCGCCAGGTCGCCCCGGTCGGGCGAGCCGCGCACATACCCGGCCAGCAGCATCTCGGCCCGACGCGTCCAGTACAGGCCGTGCCGCCGCTCGATCAGCCGGACCATCTCAGTCGCCTTGGTCTGCCACTGGGTGGCCTGTTGGGCGTCGTCGGCCGAGGCGGCACGCCAGGCGGCCAGGTAGGTCTCCAACCAGGCATAGTCCAGGTCAGCAGACGTGATCCCATCGATTTGGCGGCCCGACGAAAGGATTGCAATCGCCTCGGGCAATTGCCCGGTCGCCAGGGCCAGCCGGATCTTTTCCGCCCTGGCACGCAACGCGATCGCGGGCGGCGGCTTCTGCTGGAGCAAGGCTTCGAGCTTCTGCCGGGCGGTGGGGTAGTCGGCCAGCAAACGATAGCAGATCACCTGGTCGATGCGGCTCTTCCAGGCCAGCGGGTCGATCGAGTCGAGCTTCGAGAGCGGGTCGAGAATCTCGACCGCCTGGTTCAACGAATTGGCCCGATCCGGACTGTCGCTGCCGTAGCACTCCCCTTGATTGCGGAGTGCCCTGGCGAGTTGATACTGGAGGTTCTTTTCCAGCGAAGCCAGCTCGTAGGCCGCAAGCTGGTCGGGTTGGTCGCGGACGGTTTTGGGCCCGCCCGGCCGGCTCCGCTCGCGGAGTTGCTCGCTTACGTCGTCGGCCAGTTTTCTCAGCTCTTGGATGGCAGCCCGCAGATGCGTTCGGGCCGTTTCGGTCAATTGCCGGTTGTCGGCCACTAGCTGGGCTTCCTGCCGGGCCAGTTCACCCCGGGCCAACACCCCCAATGCATCCTGGAAACGGACCAACAGCAACCGCGGATCGCCCGGGTATTGGCGGACGAACTGGTCGGTAACCTGCCGGGCCTGCTCCCAAAGCGGCGGGCGCTCTTCGGGCGCGGAGTTGACCGCCTGCTCGGCCAGGGTCCGCGACAACTCGATCACCAGCTCGGCCCGACGCCGCCGGGGCAGATCCGCCCGGTCGAGCCGATCGCGGCAGTACCGCCCGGCCAGCTCGAACAGCCCCCGCCGGCGAAGTCCGGCCAGGAATCGCTGGTCGGTCGAACCATCATTTGCGTACGTCGCAACAATCGTCGCCGGCCAGACCGATACCAGGCCGACGACGAGCAGGCAACGCAAGGATGAGCGAATGTTCATCACGGTTCCACCGACGCCGCAAATTGGACCCTCTCCAGGCCGATCCGGCGGCAGAGGTCGTATACGTCGATCAAGTTCTCCAGCGGCACGTTCGGCTCGACGTCGAGGATCACCGGCAGGTCGATCCTCACCCGGGCCGCCGCCGACAACACCGCGCGGACCTCGGCCAGGCGGTTGTAGTCGCGCTGGTTGATCTGCCAGTGCGGGCGGCCGTCAGCGTAGAGGATCTTCACCACGATCTCTTCGAGGTCTTCCAGTTCCAGGTCGATTTCCACGTTACTGGATACCGAGCCGGGCAGGGAGAGATTGGTCGGCAGGATTTCCTCGGCCGCCTGGAAGCCGGCCGTGCAGACGAAAAAGATCAAGAGCAGGAAGATCACGTCGATCATGGGCGTCATCTTCACTTCCATGCGGCCGCGCTGCTGGCGATGGTAAAACGAAGGGTGTCGCATGATTTCGGTTCAACCTCCCGCTACCACGGCGAAGGTTACGTTCCACACGCCCGCCCGGGCACAGGCAAGCAAGATCGGCTCGATCACCCGGTAGGGAACCCTGCGGTCGCTGCGGATGCGGACTTCCAACGGGCGGTCGCTCTTTTGGCTTTCGTAGCGAATCATTCGGGCCAACTCGGGGCCGTCGAGCAGGGTGCCGCCGACCATGATTTGGCGGTCGAGCTGCGCGTCGGGCAAGACGTTGACCACTACGCGGCGGACGTCCTCTTCTTCGATGCGCCGGCCGCTGCTCGCGTCGGGCAAGTCGAGCTCCAGTTGGATTTCCTGCCGGGCCAGGTGACTGGAGACGAGGAAAAAGATGATCAGCAGGAACACGACGTCGATCATGGGCGTCATGTTGAAGCCCACGCTCCCGCGCGTCAGATGGGTTGCCACGCGCATCAGGAACGTCCTCCCAACGGCGGTGGTGTCGGCGCCCCGGACCGTCCGATCACCTGGTTGCGCTTTATCGGGGTAAAGACGTGCTGGGCCACGTAGGCCGCTTCGGCCACCAGTTGATCGACGCGGTTGCGAAACACGGCAAACGCGGCCAGGGCCGGAATGGCCACGATCAGCCCTTCCACCGTGGTCACCAGTGCAAGGTAGATCCCTTCGGCCAGGTCGGCGGCCCGGGCGGCGCCCTGCGTGTCGGCCACTTCGCGAAAGGCGAAGATCATGCCGATCACCGTACCCAACAGTCCGAGCATGGGGGCAATGTTTCCGATAACCGATAGGTACTCGATTTTTCGGAACAGGCGGGCCGACTGCTCGGCCACGGCGTCTTCCATAGCCTTTTCCACGGCGGGCCAGCCGCCGTCCACCTCGGCCATGCCCGCCCCCAACACGAAGGCCAGGAAGCTTGGTTCCTGCCGACACCGCTGCTCGGCCTGGGCCAGGTCGCCCGCGTCCAGAAACCCGCGAACCTCCTCGCCCAGCCTCGGTGGCATCAACACGTTGGCACGGATGGTCACGACATGCTCGATCACCAGCGCCACTGCTGCGATGGAGAGCAACATTATCACCGCCCCGACCGGCCCGCCGGCAAAAAGAATATCCCAAAACGACTGCGGGGAGTCGGAAACCTCCTCGGCCGGGTTGACCTGGACGGGCGCGCCGGCCATCGCGGACGGCACACCCGGCCCGGCCGCATCAGGAGCCTGGGCCGAAGCCGCGTCCATCGGACGGAGCCCGACCAATGCCGCCAATGCAACAACGCAAAACGTGGTTCTACGCAATGTGATCTCCCGTTTGTTCGATTGTGATTATTCCGGATGCGCGACCAACGGTTGCGGCTTTGTGGGCTTACGCAACTCCTCCAACCGGCTCCGTGCTTCGGCCGCGGGGCGTGTCTTGGGATGACTTTCGATCAACTCGCTGTAGAGCCCGGCAGCCTGCTTGGGCCGGCCGAGCTTCTCCAGCGACCGGGCGGCATCCAGCAGGCATCGCGCGGCCAGGTGGCGGTGCCGTGTGTAGAGGATCGGCACGTGCAAGAACTCCAAGGCGGCTTCCTCCCACCGCTTTTTATAGGCCAGCGCGCGACCCAGCACGAAGCGCGGACCGGCGCGGAGCGGTTCGGGCATTTCGTCGATCGCGCCCCGCCAGGCCGCAAGCTGCTGATCATCGGCCGTGGCGACCGCCGCCCGCCACGTCTGGGCCCGGGCAAGTTGGGCGATTCGCCGGTCGGCAGTGGCTGCCAACCGCTGGAGCCGCGTCAATGCGGCCGGCCTGGACGACGTGGACAGCAAGTGACTTGCACCCAGCAGGACGGCCGCGGGCAGGTCGTCGCGGGCGAGCCATTGCCGGGCGGTCTGCTCCAGTGCAACCGACGGCTGCGCCGGCACCCATGCCAGCGGGATACAGTCGAACAGCGGCGTGCTCGGATCACTCCGCACCAGGAGCAAGAACGCCTCGGCAGCCAGACCGTCTTGCCCCAACGCCCGATAGCACCATACCATTTGGGCGATAATCTGCCGACGGACCCAGCGTCGCGGTTCGCCGTCGAGTGCCTTGCGGTAGAGGGCCAACGCCTGGGCGAACTTACTTTGGGCGAATAACCGGTCGGCCTCGGTTTGCCCGGTTGTGTATTTCGTGTCGACTCGAACGATTTGCTCGGCCGGAAAGCTCTTTTCCCGACCGTCGGCCAGTTGCAAGCGCAGCTCCCGGCCCGTGTATTCGATCACCCGGCCGCCGATCTTCGTCTGCCCACGGCCGCTGGCAATGGTGACGATATCCTCCGCCGCGGCCGGGGTAAGCCAACCGGCATGCATCGCGGCGAATACCAACAGGCAACGGAAAGTCATCGGCAAGCTACGCAATCTCCGGGAATCCCTTGACTGGCCAAGTAATCCGTTATTTCTTGCTGTCTCTTCTCACCGGGTAGAGTTTCGAGATATCGACGTACACGTGTTGACCGCCGTTTTGTCGGGCCAACCTGACCAGGAAGTTGTTGGCGTCGGACTGCGGACCGAAACCGAACTCGACCGTGTTGATCGTGATCCCGGTTGCCCGGCGACGGATCTTGTCCAGTTGGCGGGGTGAGAGCTTCGGCTGGTCGGCGTCGGTCAGGAAGAAGATCACGTCGGGCTGGAGCTTGATGGCCAAGAGCAGGGCATCTTCATGCCGGGTGGCGCCGTCGGCGGTGATGGAGCCGATGAACTTGCGGGCCAGGGTTTTGTTTCGTTCGGTGCCGAAGGCCAGTTTTCCGGGCTGACCGCTCGGGTTGAAGATCGCGGGGTACTCGTTGTAGAAGATGATCTGAAATTGGTGGTTCGTATCGAGGCTTTGTAGACTGGCCACCAGTTCGGTCTTGGCGGCGCTTAGGGCATTTCGACCCGTTCCGCCCATGCTGCCCGAACGGTCGAATACGTAGACGAACTTGAAGCCTTCACCCGGAATGCCGAACAGGGAGGTTTGACCTCCGCTGCCCGGCCCAGTCCGGCCGCGAGGTCCGGCGGTTGCTTCACCGGCGTTGGGTACGCCCCCCTCGGGACCAGCTCCGATCACTCCTTCTATTGAGGGCAGGACGCTGGTAGGGTCGACCTCCGCCGTATCGTTGAGCAGTTGCTCCAAGCCCGCGCCGGCGGCACTGGCAGCAGTGACGTTGGTTCCCTCTCCGGAGTTATCCTGGCTCTCGAAGTGCTCGCGATCCCCGTCCTGGCGTTTCAGGGCGATGCCCACCTCGGCGGTTCGTTCAGCCGATGCCCCCTGCCGGGGAGCCATGCGGAGCGTCAGGCCCAGGATGATGAGCAGCAACATGTGCAACACGAGCGACGCCAGCCAACTCGGTGCGGCCGTCCGATCACGGACGATCGTCGACCAGCGACCGTGCGGTGCCGGGATGGGAGGCGGTTGGCCCATCGGCCGAAGCTCCAAAAAAGCTGACTGATAAAGCAGTTACGACATGCGCCGTGCGCCGGAATTCTAGGTCCAGTCCGCCGTTGAGTCAACGTGAATGGAGTGGGCACGGCAAAAAGGGGGGCCTACTGCCAGGCGGATCGTAGCGTGTGTACCTCGATACGTCGGGCCCGGGCCTTGCCGCCTTGGCTGAAGATCGCCAGGGTCCGGTCCTTGTCGGCCGGGATGACCCCCAGCGGCATGTAGATTCTCCCGTCGCCCGCGAATATCTCCAGCGAGGTCCGGTCGACGAGCACGCGGAGGCGGACCGTTCCGTCGATCGGCTGCAATGGGGCCTTCTTTCCGAGGCACTCCAGGGTCTGCTTCGGCACCAGGTAGCGGATCGGGATGCCGCGAACCACGAGGCCGAACTCCGCAGCGTCGCCCGGCTGAAACTCCGCCTTGATATCAAACAGATCGCCCGAGATGCCGGCCAGGGGTTTTTCGCCGGGCCCGACAGCAGTCGATTCGAGAGCGAACCGCTTCTCATAGAGTGAGGCGATTTCCCTGACCGGATTGACGAACATCCGAACGCCTTCGTCGGTCTTTCGCAGCGTCAACCTGCAGGGGAAGGTCATCATCTGATTGAATGGCATGCCGGGCATCTGGATCCTTGCCCAACCGATTTGAATTCGCCGACCATCCTCAGGCGGAATATTGTTGAACACCTGCGACGCGTAGAAACAGTTGCCGTAGTTGTGGCGGTGTTTGCCCGACTCCTTGGTAAAGGTCTTGCCGTCGAACGAGCCGATGATGTAGTCGGCATCGCCGCTATAGAGGACCCATTTCTTGTTGGCGGCGTCGTTATCGACGGGCAGTTCGACCAGCTCGGGGCATTCGTAAAAACCCTCGATGCGGCTTTGGTACTTCCATTGCTTCAGGTCGGTCGAATCATAGAAGGCGATGTTTCGCGTTTTGTCCACTTCGTCGTAGACGGCCATCACCCATTTCTTGGCCGGCTCGTACCAGATGATTTTGGGATCCCGGCCGCGGTGCCGCACCACGGGGTTGCCCTGGTAGTCGCGGAAGGTGCGGCCCAGGTCGTTGCTGTAGGCGATGCATTCACCGCGGCCCGTACTGGTAAACGCGGCCACGATTACCGGCTCGTCGCCCTTTTTGAACCCGGCCGTGTTGGCCCTATCGACCACGGCGCTGCCGGAGAAGCACCAATCGCCGTGGCGCGGCGGGTAGAGCGCGACGGGTAGCTCTTTCCAGTGCACTAGGTCGCGGCTGACAGCGTGGCCCCAGTGCATGTTACCCCATCGGCAACCGTACGGGTTGTGCTGGTAGAACAAGTGGTACTCGCCGTCGCAATATACCAGGCCGTTTGGGTCGTTGTTCCAGCCGCGGCGAGAAGAGAAATGGAACTGGGGGCGGTGCTTCTCCCGGTAGAGCCGGTCGGGGTTGGGGAGGGTGTCGCTTTGGGCGATGGCCGACAGCCCGGCCGGGTCGCGAAGAAACGCTTCCAGCTCGATCGTGGCCTTGCGACCCCGGAAGGGGCTGATATCCATGAAGACCCAGTAGTCGGGCCGGGCATCGGCCAGCTCGATGTCGAACTCGCGAACCGTCTGGCCGTCGATTTTCAGACGCATGCGTTGTTTGGGACTGCCCGATTTGACCGGGAGGTGGAGGTAGCTCTTTTCGAGAACCAGCTGGCGGCTTCTGAGTGCTTCGGCCTTTTCGTCGCTTTGGAAGATGTGGTCGACGTTGATATGCCCCCAACCGCCGGTCGCCTGGTCGACGATCTCGATTCGGGCCGTCTTGCCCAAAAACTGGCCGACGTCCCAGGCGTGCGGCTTGAGGCGTTCGCTTCCACCGGGCTTCAGGTTCGGCCCGGTGGCGGTTCGCACGGTCTTATCGCCGACGCGCAGATTGACACAAGTTTTGCCGGCGTATCCCCCGCCGCCGATCAGGAAATTGACGTATCGTCGCTCGATCACCAACGGCGGCGACACGAGCCGGCCGGTCGTCCGGTCGCCCTGATAGAAACTGTTGACCAGCCCCTTGCCGAGAAAGCCGGAGACCCGCATCTGGCGCGGCAGCGTCCCGCGGGCCGGCCCGGGGCCAAACGCCTCTCCGGTGACTTCCCACTCTCCGTAAGTCTTGCCCTCAAAATCGGCGATCAAAATATCCGGCCGCTCGGCTCGGGCAAGCGAAGCTGTCAGCAAAAGACCGATTACGCACAGGATGGATTTCTTCATTGGCCAAGGTTTCCTGGGACAAGAAAAGGTGTAGGGCCGGCTGTGCCGGCCGATATGGTTACCTCTTGCCAGGCTGTCGAGCACGAGGGGTGGGCCCGCTCGGGCACGAACGGGCTAACCAAGAAACGCGCCAACAGGACGTTAACGCACGGAGTACCAAAACGCAAGAGCCGCGGCGCCCCGGCGCCGTCGGATGTCCTCCTGCTGGCCGACAGGCACGGCCTACAGCGGACGCCCGAAACGTCCGACGTAGTCTTCGTCTGCCGCGGCCTGGTCCGCCGCGTCGAGCGCGGCCGGATCGGCAAGGCCCAAGAGGACTGTGTCTTCGGGGGACTCGGGCAGACGGTCGTCGTCGAGGAGATCGTCGAGGAGGTTTTCGGCGTTGCGGGTGTGGACCTCGTCGAGATAGACGCCTTGCAGGGCAAGCGCCCCATCGTACGGTTCGCCACGGCTTGTGGCGCTGCCCGAGTCGATTGACTCGTTCGTGTCGATCCAGATGTTGGCGCTAAGACTTTCGCCGGGTGTCAATGGTTGATTGCCAGCCAGCGCCGACATCCCAAACACTCCGACAGAGAGCACTCTTGCAGACAAGCCGCCCATGGCGCCGGGCGGCCCCTCAACCAGAAAGACCGCCTCACCGCTCTGCGTGTTCGTGTCAACGTCCCACACGACTGTGTCTATTCCAACGACGGAAACCCAACGAACACTTTCCAAGTCGCCCAAGTCGTCGATCTTGTCCAACGGCAACCGGGCCATGACGCCGTTTCTGGATGTACGCGTCACCTCGATCCCGAGTGCCTCCAGTTCGCTGATGAAGGCCGAATTCTCTACTACCGTTACCTCTCCGTCGATAATCTGCTCATCCATCACGGGCTCAACAGCTTCGATGGTCACCGAAACGCGACCACGGGAGACCGACAGCGCAGGGTCGATCGGCGTGAAGTCTTCCGGCCGGCCGCCGCCCTGGATGAACATCTCGTAGTCGTAGTGAAGCTCCGCCAGATTCGCGACCACTACCGAGGTCAAATCCCGACCGCTCGGGGTCTTCACCAACATCCAGGGAGGAAAGCACAACTCGGAAGGGTCTCCGCTACAGGACTCTTCCGGGTTGGTCTGCGCGGGTTCCGAGCCGGACGCATCGCTCTTCCCGTCGGTCCATAGAAACCATTCGGGCAGGTCCAAAATATCGAGGGGATTGTCGATGGACGAGCCAGACGCAATGTTCTTCTCCTCATCAAATTGGATCCATTCAGGCACGTGTAAAACATCGAGGGGGTTCTCGGGCTCATCCTCCAACTCGCCGGGTTGTGTGTCGGTGTCGTCTGTGCTCGCAGGACCGTCGGGATCAACAGTCTCCTGCCGGTGTAGGTATACAGGCTCATGCGACCCCCCATAGGTAGTTCGGTCGATCGCTTCCTGCTGCTCCGGGGTGAAGCGAATAGCGGTCTCGCTTGCCAGCCTCGCGAAGGAAACAAAATCGAGTTGTTCCAACTCCGCGAT
>Ga0180431_10009253_pt1 | contig 11163 bp, 13 predicted proteins | sample SS_ome_11_FD_132459 | JGI IMG/M metagenome (GOLD analysis project Ga0180431, IMG submission 132459) | Hypersaline lake sediment archaeal communities from the Salton Sea, California, USA - SS_1_MS_1 metaG | ecosystem: Environmental > Aquatic > Non-marine Saline and Alkaline > Hypersaline >...
AAACCCAAAGGTGAACCCCACGAGTAACTACAATCCAAGACTCTACGCCCTCATGCTAGCAGCCACCACATTCATACTCAACTTCACCCTAACACAACCCATCTACAGCCTCTACCTCACACAGAAAGGAATCACCATAGTCCAACTCGGCGTCCTCCTCAGCGTCCAAAGCTTCATACCCCTAGTCCTCAGAATCCCTATCAGCGGACTCATTGAAAAAATAGGCAGAATCCGCAGCATGATCATCAGCCTCATCATCAGCGGAATCGGCACCCTCCTATTCATACCCGCCCAAGGCTACACCCAGCTAACCCTCGTCGTACTCTTCAACAGCATATCCGCCAGCAGCTTCAACCAAACAGCCATGAGCACCGTCAGCGATGCAGCCCCACCCCACCGACAAGGCGACGCCATGGGAAGATACCTCACGTTCCTCGGACTCGGCATGCTACTCGGTCCAGCCATCTGCTCATGGCTCGTAGAGCCCCTCGGCTACACAGGACTATTCTATATAGCTGGAGCAGTCCCAACCATAGGCATAGCTCTCCTAGCCTTCATGGCCCCAAAGAACATCCGTGAAAGAACAAGAGCCACGACACCAGCCATCAGCACCACAGATTCCCTAAGAATGATACTTCGAAACAGAAACGTACTCCTACTCAGTTATTGCAGGACAAGCTTTAGCACAGCCCAATCCATTTTCCTAGCTCTCTTCAGCATATACGCCGCCAATCAACTAGGGTTCAGCGACTCCAACATCGCACTTCTCTTCACCATACGCGGCTTTACAAACACCCTAGCACGATACCCAGCCGGCAGCCTTAGCGACAGGATAGGCAGAAGACCCCCAATGTACGCAGCCTACGCGTTGCTAGTGGTAAGCTTCGCCCTAGTAGCCTTTACGAGCACTTTTACTTTCCTCGTTGTGGCCATGACCCTTTACGGACTCTGCTGGGGAACAAGGGCTACCGCTGAGTGGGCGTTCCTGACGGATCTCGTTGAACCCGAGTTAAAAACCATGAGCATAAGCTATCTATCCAGCGTATTCAGTCTGGGAAGCACCATAGGAAGCATAGCATCAGGCATACTAACAGTCTTCCTTCCGTATAGTACGATATTCTTGATAGGGGCTGCGTTGAATCTCGGCGCCTTGCCGGCGATTTATGCTATGAGGAAGAAGACTTGAAACTGTTCATCTTCTCGATAATAGCCTTGTATGCCTCATCTGGGTCATCTATTCCTTGAACCATCCTCTCGAAGGGGCAGTAGATTACACCGTTCTCCATCTTGATGTGTGGTACCTCTTCCCGGTAACTGAATTTTACCCCATACTTTTCCAGAACCCTCTTACCCGGTGTACTCAAAACCACTGTAATTGCTTCCGCAGCCTTGATATAAACAACAAGAAACGCCGCAGCTCTACCTAGAATCTTATCCACGACCAGTGTATCCTCTAGTTTTTCCCCGAGTTCATTTATTGCCTTCAGGTGGGGCCTGATGCCCTTGAGGCTGCTCTCAAAGATCAACTCACCGTTCTTGTAAATCATGAGGCTGTTTCCAGTCTCTTCGAGTGTGTCTAGGTAGTGATTCATGGATGGCATTCCATATTGATGGTGGTTTTTATTCATTGTTTTCCAGTATGCTGCTTATCAATGCGGCAACCCGTTTATACATCAAATAGTACCACGCCACGATGGCCCAGAGCAGGTAACAATAGGCAACAATGTAGCCCTGTCGGAATCTGAGATAGTTCAGAAAAAGTATCTCAGTGAAAACCGTGAGCCCAGCCGCGATTATCAGGTTTACTGTTGCCCAGTTGAGACCAATCTTCACATATCAGATTCTAGATCATAGCGTTTTATGCCATATTCACCAAAAAAACACTGGACTGGTTACCTCATAAGAGAGACCCTGATCTGTTGCACTCCACGTGTCACACTTAACACCTCGGCTAGCTTCTTGATCTTTGAGGCATCACCCCTTACTGCGAGTATCTCCAGACAGTTATCGTGGTCAAGGTGGATGTGAGTCGATGAGTTGATAATCCCAATATAGTCGTGTTGCAGGTGGGTGAGTTCCTCAGTTACGCCCCCTATGTGGTGATCATACATCATCGTGATAACCCCTGCCAGAGTCCCCTCTAGGTCTTTCCATTTGTGCTCTGTGAGGAAATCCCTCATGGCGAGTTGGACCGCAGTAGACCTATTATATCCGATTCTGTGAATGGTCTCGTCGAACTCTTCCAAGAGTTGAGGGTCGATGGAGACGCTTATTCTGGATACGTTCCCAGACATGTTTCCACTCTCTAGAGATTGGCGTCTATGAAGCTTGATATATCTTCTGATGCTTCATTGGCGTTGAAAAGCCCCCCTATGAGGCTGGATTTGAATATCTCGGAGTCATATCTGATCAATGCATCTGCCTTCAATCCCTCTGATTCCAGTTTCCTTATCATAATTGACTCAATCTTAGGTGTAACCTTGTTCAGGATCAGGTGAATCGGTTTACCGATCCTCTCCGCCTCAGATACGAGCTTTTTAGCGATCTCTACTCCCTCTGCTGTGGGGTCAATTACCACAACGAGCTTGTCAATACCCTCCTCTACGCCTCTACCAAGGTGCTCGATCCCAGCCTCAGCATCAACTATCAAATACTCGTCTGGTGCCAACTCAATTCGTTTCAACAGTTCCTTCGATAAGAAACCATAGGGACAAGCGCATCCTTCTCCATATTCCTCGATCTTTCCCACTGCTGCGTAGGTTATACCTTCCCCTGTCTTAGATACGTATCTGGGGGGTAGTTCATTGAGATTGATCTTCTCATGGTTTGCGATTCCTTCGCGTACCTTTGCCCTCCCACCAAGATAGTTGGCTATTGTGTCTGGTGTTTCGAGTCCAAGAGTTTTTGGTAGTAGCCTATTGGATTCATCTGAGTCGAGTAGAATTGTGTTACCTTTTTTACTGAGTTCCTTGGCTAGGAGTAAGGATATAGCCGATTTTCCTGCTCCGCCTTTCCCGCCAATAAGTAGTTTCATGCCCATGATGCCTTTAACCCGGTTTAATAATATTACGTATTATAGAATTCGTAATATTGATTATATTTATCACTCGCTTCACTCTTTGGTAACACCTATATTGTACTAACTGGGAGAAAGCCCCATGCATGAATGGGCACTCGCTGAGGGCGTTATATCGACTGCTGAGAAATTTGCTGTTGAGAATGGCCTCACGAAGGTAACTGAAGTAGTAGTAATGATAGGGGAGCTACAGCAGGTAGAGCACGAGGTACTGGATTTTGCCTTCCAGCAGCTCAAGACCCCATTATTCAATGAGGCAAAATTCATATTAAACTCCCAGCCAGCAAAGTTCAAGTGCCGCAACTGTGGAAACGAGTGGACATTTGAGGCACATGGGATGACTGAGGATGTATCTGAAGCTATTCATTTTGTGCCTGAGATGGCACATGTGTATATCAAGTGTACAGAGTGTGGTAGCCCCGACTTTGAGGTATCAGAGGGAAGGGGCGTATGGCTGGCTACCATAAAGGGTGAGAAAGATGAGTGACCCCCGACTGGCAGTCATCGAGCGCAGATTCGAGAAGGTCGGCAAGGTAATCGCTGTTTCCAGCGGCAAGGGTGGTGTGGGTAAGAGCATGGTAGCCACCTGTTTGGCGTTGAATCTGCTGGACAGAGGCTATAATGTTGGGCTGCTCGACCTTGATTTCACGAGTCCAGCTACGCATGTGATTCTCGGAGTAGAAGGATTGTATCCTGAGGAGGATTATGGGATAATCCCGCCGTTGGCTCATGGTCTGAGATACATGAGTATTACTCATTATAGCTTGGATGAGCCTGCTCCTCTCCGTGGAGTGGATGTGAGTAACGCGATTATCGAGTTATTGGCTATTACCAAGTGGGGTGAGCTTGATTATCTTGTGGTTGATATGCCTCCGGGTATCGGTGATGCGACCCTTGATACTATTCGTTTGATTCCGAAACTGGAGTTTCTAGTTGTATCTACTCCTAGTATAGTAGCTTATCAGTCTGTGAGACGGATGCTTGTGCTGCTCAAGGAATTAGGTATCTCGATTAAAGGCGTAATTGAGAACATGGTTATGAAGCCTTCTGATTATGTAGAGTCTGATGTAGTGGAGCTTGGGCTCATCTATCTTGGAGCTGTGGCTTATGATGAGGTTCTTGAAGAGACCTTGGGAGATGTCCAGCAGCTATCTGAGACGGATTTCTATAAAAAGCTAGGGGAGTTAGTCCCCGAGGTTCTCTAATTTTTCTCTCTTATCAGCATGGTTATGCCGAAGGCTAGGGCGCTGAGGGCTGTGAAGAAGTAGAATACGCTCGCGTAGCCATAGTTTAGCGCCAGATATCCTGCTATTGCTGGTGTGAAGAAGCCTATGCCGTATTTTAGTGTGAAGTTTACTCCATATGTGACTCCAACTGTGTCTTTCGGGGCTATGTCGCCGAGTAGCGCGTTCATGGGGCTCTGGGTGATGAAGAACGTGAATCCTAGTACCACCACTATCAGTATCAATATTGGTAGACTGCTGGGTGATAGCACGAAGCCAAGCAGGGATAACGCGAATCCAGCGTAGCCGAATAAGAGGAGTTTCTTTCTTCCCATCCTATCACTGAGTTCTCCTCCTATTATCTGGGCGAATGCTCCGACAGTGTATTTGAGGGTGCTGAGTCCTCCTGCGATTACGAAGCTAATCCCTTTTTGTTCCTCGATGAATACCATTATGAAGCTGGATACGCCTGTCCAGAGCATACCGCTGAGCACAACGATTCCCAAGGTGATTATGAGGGTTCTCCTGTCTGCTGTGTTGAACATCTTCCTCAGTGTCTCGACTGGGCCTGCGTGACCGTCTTTTGGTACACTGGTTTCGATATCCTCAGCGACTACAAAGTCTATCGCCGCCATAATGAGACCGATGATACCCCAGATAATGAATGTCATTCTCCAACCGAACCTTGCCCCGAGGAGGCTTGAGGTGAGGTAGCTTACCGCCATACCCATGTCTCCTCCGAGTCCTTGGTATCCCATGTATCTGCCTCTGCTCTCATCGCTGACTAGGCTCATGTGGGCGTAGCCGCATGGATGGTAGAGGCTTGCACCTATGCCGAGTATAATTAACCCGATGGCTGCGATGGGGATGCTGGGTGATAGTCCGATGATGATGCTGGCTCCTCCGCAGAGGATCATGCTTCCCATGATGAGCATTTTTTTGCTGTAGCGGTCTGCTATGAATCCTACTGGTAGGCTTAGCCATCCGTAGAATAGGGTTACTAGGCTGGCTAGCATTCCTACTGTGGCTATGTCGCCTAGTTCTCCGCCTAGGATGGGTATCATGGCTGGTAGGAGTACTAGGTATGCGTGCATTATTCCGTGGCTCGCGGATATCGTTATGATGGTTCTGTCCTCGGTGTTCATGGGTTTTACCTCTTGATTCCATGATAGATTGTATCTTGATATTTAATCCTTGACTGTTGTTTGGGGTCCGCTGGTGGGGGTTCGGTACATTTTTTCTGGTTTGTGAATTTGTGGGAAATTATAGGAGGAATTATTTTTTCTTTATATACTGGGTGTGTGTGGACGCGTCAAGTTTTAATAAAAAAACCCCTATCATTGTCTGAGGAATATGTCTGCATCAACACAGCGAAACAAGATTGGGGTATTACTGCTAGAGAAACCCATGTCATTGAAAGAGTTAGCTCAGGAACTGGAGGTCAAGGAAAAGAAAGCATACAGTCTGCTAAAGAACATGTTCCAGAATGACCGGGTCATCAGCTTCAAAGATATGGATGGGCAGCGTAAGTACCGTATCACCGAGAGTGAGACTGAGGCGGCTCTGAAGCGCAAGGCTAGAGCCGATAAGAAGGCGGCTAAAGCTAAAAAGTAGTATCCATTCTTTCGGCATAATGTTTTATCTTATCCTCCGGTAGGGTATGGTATGTCTGATTTTGGGATTAACCATGAATCGGGTGCCCTGAAGAGGGTTATGGTTCATCACCCTGGAAAAGAGCTGGAGTTGGCTAACGCTGATCCTGTTGCACATCATTTTGATAAACCCGTTGATATCAAACGTTTCATCAGTGACCATCAGGAGCTTGTGGATGCCTTAGATGAGGCGGGGGTCGAGGTCCTACTAGTAAGGGACCTGATCGCGGATAACAAGGAGGCTCTTATGCAGAGCTACAACGCGCCTAACCTTGTCTTCGTTAGGGATAGTAGTTCTATGACTGATAAGGGTGCGATGCTGTTTAGGATGGGGTTGCCTAGTAGGAGGGTGGAGACTTCTGTTATCAGGGCTGCTCATGAGGTTAATGGGGTTCCTATCGCTTTAGAGATGAGGGAGCCTGATAGTTTTGAGGGTGGGGGTTTTGCGTTGCTTGAGGGTGGTGTGGCTGTGGCTGGTCTCTGTGATCGCTCTAATCAGGGTGCCCTCAACCAGATGGGTGATTATCTTCTAGGGCGTGGGCTTGTTGATCTCTTTGTTCAGTTGAATATGCCTGATGGTATCGTGCATATTGATGGTGAGTTCTGTGAGCTTCCGGGCAAGGTCTCATTAATTCATCCTGAGGTTATGGAGGAGGTTCCAACTGTTTTCCGTACCCGCGGCGAGAGGTGGGAGGGTAGTTTCACTGAGTGGCTCAGGGAGGAGAACTGGGATATCCTGAAGATTACTGATCAGGAGTGTTTTGATATGGCGGCGAACTTTCTCACTATAGACAAGGATCTTGCTTTCCATTATACTGGTAACCCGCGGGTTATGCAGGAGTGTAAGGAGAGGGGTATCGATGTTGTTCAGATACCTGGTGAGGAGATGCGGAAAGGCATGGGCGGTATCCACTGTATGACATGCCCTGTCCTCCGAGTGTAAATATTCAGAACCCCTCCAGGGTTTATTCTTCTTCGTCTTCCTTGTCGCCGTAGATGAGTTTGAGGTCCTCGAAGCTTAGTTTTTCGCCGTTTTCCATTCTTCTTAGGGCTGATTGTTTTATGGCTTCTGCTCTTTGCTTGGTGCTCATTTTTCGCATCTCTTCCAGTTTTAGGTCGGATGCTTTGAGTCCGTCTCTTAGGGCGTTTATCTCGGGCATTATGAGGTTGAGGTCTTCTTTGATAGCTTCTACTGTTTGTATCTTCTCAACATATCTGGAGTGGGCGTCGTCTGCCTTCATTTTCTCCTTGTCTGACTGCTCAAAGAATAGTATCATTCGCTCGTGGTGTTCTTGGCTCTGTTCTGCTAATTGGTTTATCTCATCTCTCATGGCGGTGATCTCTGCCTCTGTGGCTTTCTTATCCGCGACATAGTCCATCTTTTTGTCCTTTTTAATTTCCACGTCCTTGAATCCCTCAAGGGTCTTGCGTAGACTAGCTGCTCTCGCTATTAGCTCGTCTTCTCTGCCCAGCATCTCTTTTGTGGGGGTGGTCATTACCTCCCATTCGATGCGTTTGAGGTCTTCCTGTACTCTTTTCTTGCTGGGGCGCCCCCGGTACTCATCCCTGATGGCTTTGTCCGCTTCTGCTAGTGCCTGGTTTTTCTCATCTAGCGCATCAAACAGGGGTCCTAGGCTCTTCTTTATCTCTTGTACCTTGGCGTTGATCCTGTCTCTTTCCTTGCGGTGTTTCAGTGCTTGTTCTCTTGCGGCTCTCGCGGTCTTGTTGAGGCGGTCTCGTTCCTCTTTGATCTTTTTTATTTGGTCGAACAGTGTGTTTCTATTTTTACGTAGTTCTGCTGCCTGTGCTTCTAGATCATCTAGTTTGATTTCGTCGATAGCCATATGGATGTGCACCGTACAATTTTTTCTTCTAATGCAGTACAGGATAAGTTACTAATCTAAAAGGTCTTCTATGAGTCGAGGATGATTTTTTCGGTAGTTTGATTAAACCCAGCCCCACTCATTTGAGGTATGAAGGTTGTAGGAATTGTCGCGGGTCCCAGAAAGACTGGGAATACCTCTAGGCTTGTCGAGGAGGTTATCTCTGGGGCTAAGGATGCTGGGCATGAGACCCTGATGTTTTATTTGAGTGAGATGGAAGTGGCTCCCCTTGGGGCAGATGAGGAGGGGTATGTCTATCCCGAGGATGGGTTCAGTGAGTTGATGCCTCATCTGGAGTCTATGGGTGCATTGGTGCTTGGGACCCCAATCTATTATGATCATGTTAGTGCGAGGGCGAAGATATTCATCGATAGGCTCTATTATTATAGTAAGAGTCATGGGGATGAGTACCGGACGCTCTTCCCTGATCATGTGAAGTTTGTTGGGGTGTTTTCTTGCGGATGGGATAACCCAGATGTCTACGGGGAGGTCGTTGATTGGCTCAATGGAAGGATGAGCCACTACTGGAACATGGATATTAATGACTCGCTCAAAGCATATGGAACAGGAAATAAGCCAGTAAGAGACAATCAGGGTTTATTGAAAAAGGCTAGATTGCTTGGTGAGAGCCTCTAGTCGCTTTGTAGGCAGATGTTTACGCTGGGGGCTCCCTTGATGGTGTTTCCCACGTAGCATCTGCCTGCTTCTTCTAGCAGTCCCTCTATTGTTTCGTCGTCGAGTTTTGCTTTTATCTTGATATTTGTTGTGAATTCTGTGCATCTACTTGGATGTCGATCATTGGTGGTGTCCATGGTTATCTCAAAGCCTTCATGCTGGACCTTGTGTTTTTTCATGTAAGAGACCAGATGCATTCCTGTGCATAGTCCTAAGCTGGCTGCCATGAGTCGCCCGGGGCTCATTCCTTCTGATGGGCGGTCAAGGTCTGATTTTCCGCTGATTACTGTGAAGCCGTCTGATTCTGCCTTTAGTTTCCATCCCTCTATCTGGGTTATCTTTACCGTCATACCCCGTGACAGTAAGATGGCATCATATAGGCTTTCTCAAAATTTTCTATGCATCAAACGAAGTCTTCTTCGTAGATATCAATGAAGACCTTCTCAACACCCAGAAAATCCAGTATGATACCTACAATCTGTCATTGAGTTATCCTATGCGGGGCTCATCAAAGGACCTGTTATCGGAAGTAACAACGTATACAAGATATAAGTGATAAGTGCGGTGGCTCCAACAGACATAACCCAGCATGCTAATAGTACCCCCACTGTTTTTTTGTTGATCCCTGAAGCTCCATAACTTGAGAATCCAACCCCCACAAGGGCACCAATGTTGGCTAAGGAAGTCGATATAGGTAAACCGTAGCCAATAATTAGGTATGGAATTGTGACAAAGAGGTGCACGACAAGGGCATTGGTTATCTCAGCCGCTGTGGCGCTTACCAAATTCAGATTAATGATATTAAACGCAACTGTCTTAATCACCTTTGGGCCTAACCAGAAACCCCCGACAACGACGCCTATGCTGCCAAAGAGTGCGAGTATTAACATTACCTTGTCTTTAGGTGGGCACCCCATGACCATTTGTGTTACAGTTACATAGACCCCTGTTGCGTTTGCGATGTCGTTTGCTCCGAAAGCATAAGCTGAGTAGCAGAGGGCGAGTTTCAATATCAGGCTCATGGAGTTCTCCCATCTCTTGTATCGTCTACTCATCGCTAATAGGACCCTGTGCATGCCGTAAGCCAAGATTGCTGCAAGAACTGGTGAGGTAAACCAACTAAGTAACACCGTTTTTACTAGGCTCCACTTGACTCCACTGGTGGTAAATGCTGCTATTCCATAACCGATGATGCTGCCCACTACTGTGTGGGTGACTGATATCTCTAATCCCCTATAATTGCATAACATTATCCACGTGAAAGCCGTTATCACGATAATCATGGCGCCTAGCAGATCAATACTCGGTACCAGTCCTGTTCCTATAGTTTTCATATTCATATAGCCTTGGGATAAGGCTCCAATGGCTGCGAAAACCGTGAATACCAATACCGCCTGCCTGATTGACATTACCCTTGCACCGACTACATTGGCAGTAGGAGATGCAGCGTCGTTTCCTCCGAGAGCGATTGCCATCAGGAAAGATAGTACGAATCCAATTACGAGCGCAATATCTTGTGTGTACAATAGTTGGCACTCAACCGATGTATTCATTCGATTTTTCTAGGCTGTTTTTCGAAATAATATGCCCGTTGTCGAGTCTTAGTTCAATTATATCCATTATAATTAGTCGTTAATCGATAATAGAAAAAATAGATGTTAATAGACTAAATATGCCTATATAGCCTATATAGTAAAAATGCTCTCAATTGCTTGACGAGTTCTATCCTATAAAATAAACAAATATTCTGAAACATTTTCGATTATTTTATTCTGATGTACCCTGATGCCAGTGGCGGTGTGATGAATGGTATCTGGGCGAAATCATCTGCCTGAGTATACTGTACCTGTGTCTGGTGCCAGAAAACCGGTAACTCGCCTTCTTCCACTCTTATTACGTAGTGGTGGCGTTCCTTTATTGGCTCATTCCGGTGCCTGTAATTTCTTGGGGCTTCGTATCTCGCTCTGAATAGCTCAATGCTGAAATCACTCGTGTCTAGTCCTAGTACTCTGGGCTCGGGTGGGAAAAGCCATGGGATATAGTTTCTGAGATCGAATCTCATTAGCTTCCAGAGGAAGCTAAATGGTCCCTCAGTTAGCTCTTCGGTGGAGGGTGGATCATAATCTGATAGGAAGATGTTTGATGATCCCAGTGAGCCGTTCATCGTGTACTGGAGCCAGTTCCACTCCCAACTTGAAGTAGTGTAATTAGCCCCGGGTGTCAAGCGTTGAGTCACGGTTACATCATACCAGTCATATTCGCTGTTATCCTCGATTAGCTTGAGAACCTCGGTGCGTGTCCAGAGTATGCCATAGGGTTCATGGTGGTCGATCTGGGTTATTATCCCTGTTATGTGGTAGCCTGCTGGGGTGGTGACTGGGCTTTTCTCGTTTAGCCATTTGTTGACTGATTCTTGGGCTTTAACGGTGAACCCAGTGTCATGGACCTTTATCTGGTGTTCAATGGTCCCGTTTTCCTCTCGTTGAAGCCATAAGCCGCTTGCCACCAGCTGGGTTTCTGAGGTACTGTTCTCGATAACAAGGCGTGGAGAATATATCTGGTAGATGTCTGCTGAATTATTCCCAGTAAAGACTACTGGTATATTGTTCAAGAGTTGAGCATGAATCTCGTTCGTATCCAATTCGTCTCCTGAA
>Ga0180431_10009254_pt1 | contig 11161 bp, 10 predicted proteins | sample SS_ome_11_FD_132459 | JGI IMG/M metagenome (GOLD analysis project Ga0180431, IMG submission 132459) | Hypersaline lake sediment archaeal communities from the Salton Sea, California, USA - SS_1_MS_1 metaG | ecosystem: Environmental > Aquatic > Non-marine Saline and Alkaline > Hypersaline >...
AAGGAGGTTCTGACAGCTTAGATGATCTGGAATATTTTGATTTTTATTTTCAGGAAGAATCTAACCTAGTAATGCCTTTTCCTATTGCAGACAATCCAATTGATTATTCTGTCGGTGATAATGGGATAAACTTTTTTCAAGGAGGCTTATTCAAGGATTCTGATAAAGACGGATTGACAGATGAGTTTGAGGAAAACAATGGTATGTCTTATCCTATAAATTGCATTAGTAACGAATTGTGTTGACAGTTTAGCCTCCTGTAAAGATATTTTCGCTACGTCCTCTTCTTTCGCGGTTTAGTCAAATAAAAGCTTCCGTTAAACGCATAAGTAATATTTTTAGAATACAACCACCTATATAAACAATTCGATGTAAGCTCTTCCATAATTACCAAGTTATAGTTATATATTACACCTTTAAAAATTTAAATCCTTTCGTCCTTGACCTTCCCAGACAAATGAACTATACTAATAAATTAATGTTTAAAGCTTTTGTATTTCTATTTCACATTAAGTATATTGGAAGGAATTGGATATTAACATGAAAGATTACAGCGGAACCGAAAGCTATATCGTCTCCCGGCAGCTGATGGACTCCGTGAACGTCTCCATCGCGCTTTCCCGGCCGCTTCTGGTCAAGGGGGAGCCGGGAACCGGAAAGACGCTCCTCGCCCACTCCATAGCGGAGGGGATAAAAAAGGAGATTATAGCCTGGAACATCAAATCGACAACGAAGGCAAAGGACGGCCTCTACGTCTACGACACAGTGCAGAGGCTGAACGACGCTCGCTTCGGCGAGGGGGACGTGTCTGACATCAAGCAATACATCAAGCTCGGAAAGCTCGGCCAGTCGTTCACGACGGATAAGCAGGTGGTGCTTCTTATCGACGAGATCGACAAGGCAGACCTGGAGTTTCCCAACGACCTCCTAAACGAAATGGACGTGATGTCCTTTCACATCCCGGAGACGGACGAGACGATCACGGCCAAGAACAGGCCGATCGTTATCATTACATCCAACAGCGAGAAGGAGCTTCCTGACGCGTTCCTGCGCCGGTGCGTCTTCCACTACATCGAGTTCCCGGACGAGGAACTGATGGAGCGGATAATAAAGGTCCACTACCCGAAAATCGAGAGTGACCTGATGGACGCCGTCATCGCCAGGTTCTACTGGATAAGGTCTATCAACCGACTCAGGAAAAAGCCCTCCACCTCGGAGCTGATCGACTGGGTTCAGGCCCTCATCGTGGGCGGGATCGATCCCGACCGGGTAGAGGCGGAGATACCGTTTCTCGGAACCCTGATGAAAAAGAACGAGGACTACATTATGGTGGAAAGGCAGAAGGACTACGACAAAAACTATCAGGGCTATCGCCAGAGAAACGGCAGCGGGGCATAAGTAGAAATATGTTCACCGACTTTTTCTTCGAGCTAAAATCGAGGGGGGTTCCGGTCTCCCTCACCGAGTGGATCGTCCTCCACAGGGTCCTCTCCGAAAACCTCAACCTGACGAGCCTCGATCGCTTCTACTACATAGCGAGGGCCGTCCTCGTCAAGGACGAGGCACTCTACGACAAGTACGACATCGCCTTTGCCTCCTACTTCAAGGGGATAGAGACGCCGGAGGAGATAATCGAAGAGATCCTCAAAGGGCTGGAGAAGGCCGAGGAGCTCGTCCTGACGCCTGAGCAGATGGCCATTCTCAAGGCCCTCGATCTAGACGAGGTGAGGGCGAACTTCGAGCGCCAGTGGAAGGAGGGACACTACAAGGGGCACGTGGGCGGAAACAAGGCGATAGGCACAGGCGGGACGTCCACCCAGGGGGCATACGGCTTTCACCCCACCGGAGTCAGGATCGGCCAGGACGGCTCCCGGCACAGGCGCGCGGTGCAGATCGCCGAGGAGCGGAGGTTCAAGAACTACTCGTCGGAAGTCATCCTCGACACGAGGAACATCAAGGTCGCCCTGTCAAGGCTGAGGACTCTGCTTCCCCAGGGGCCGGAGGACGAGCTCGACCTCGACAAGACAATCGATAAGACCTGCAGGAACGGCGGCGAGATCGACCTCGTCTGGTCGAGGAGTCTCACCAACGCCGCAAAGGTCCTTCTCTTCATGGACTCGGGCGGATCGATGAACCCCTTCGTCCAGACGGTGGAGCGCCTCTTTTCCGCCGCAAAGAGCCAGATCAGGGACCTCAAGTACTTCTACTTCCACAACTGCATCTATCAGGAGATGTACAGCAACATCATGAGGCGGGAGAAGATAAAGACGGTCGACCTTCTGAGGCAGTACGGGAGCGACTACAGGGCGATCCTCGTAGGGGACGCCGACATGGCCCCCTCGGAGCTACTCAACATCGACGGCGCCATCTACTACTATTACAGAAACGACACCCCCGGCATCCACTGGCTGAAGATGGTGAAGGACCACTTCAGGAAGTGTGTCTGGCTGAACCCGAGGCCGGCCCGCATCTGGCCCCACACCGACACCATCCCGATCGTCAAGGAGGTCTTCCCGATGTACGAGATGACGCTTGAGGGGATCACGGACGCGGTGAAGTATTTGATGAGGTGATGGGGGGAATTTAGTTTATAAGTGTACCTAAAATTATAAAAATTTACTTTTCCTGCTTTCCTTTATCCAATTCTCACCCGATAAAGAACAGACCTTTCAATGGATAAAATTCCTGGTAATGAAAAAGACTATTATTCCGCCTATAATTGTGCTGACAAAAGCTATAAACCATGGATTTGATAATAGACCAGAATTATTTTTCTGCCAATGGTCTGGATGGTTTCTAACGTTTTATTTTTTCTCTTGAGAGTTATTACAGGCTCATTTTCAGGCAATGCCGTTTTAGTTGTCTTTTATTTTACAATTACCTTAATGGGCATTACCGGAACATTAGCTACATGATACCCCGTATCATTCAAGTAAGGCCACTTTGAAACATAACCATTCTCATGGGCAAAGAGCAGATCATTATCATCCATATCATGAAAATCATTACCATCATGCCAAACAATTCTTTTATAGACCCAGCTTGTCGAAGAGAACACCTGTTTCATGTTGAACTCTCCGTTTGTGCTGAAAATTATGTAATATATCCCTGTTTTAAAAGGAGCCTTTAAATTTATGGAGATATCCCAATATCTACCGCCTGTAGGGATCCATTTATCAATAGTAACTATCGAGCTTTCACGCCTACCCCATGTCCAAGTATATCCAAACGGCATTACGGCATCAGGGCTGTTGTTGTTATATGTTTTGCATTCGATGTTTCCTTTAATATTTTCATTCGGTTCAACGTAGATTATCCACTTCGATTCAGACAATGATTGTCCCGCTAAAACACCACCTGTAAGTATTACTCTGTTTTCAGCATACGCATTTATAGACAAAGCGATCAAGAGGATAACCTGAAAAACAACCATTCTAAAATACATTATTCTGACCATTGGAAAATACCTTCTCAATTAATTTTACTTTTTAATTTTTAATACATTTAAAAATCAAATTTGCCAAGCAAGGGTCATATTTAATCACAAATATTTATATCATGTCAAGAGGAACTTAAAACAATAGTGATATAATATATGCTTTTAATACTATAATTTGTAAAGCCTTTATGCCGTTCTCCATTGGATCTGCCCCTTATTCTCCAAAAAACTTTCCGCTTGCAATATTGACAAATTTTTCGTATATTGGCGAAAAATTAATACAATCTCTAAAAAAGGGGAAACGAAATGTCTGCGAAAACGAAAAATATAAGCGGGCTTAAAGTCTTGTTAGTCGTTCTAACGGCCGTATCTCTGGGCCTCGCCTTCGGGTGCGCAAAGAATATCGAGACGGAAATACCGATCGACTCCTGCATCCGCATCACCGGGATGCCGGGGCCGGAGGACTTCGCCTACATCGAAAGCGAGAATATCCTCGTCGTCTCCAGCCACGACAGGAGAAACAGCGAGAGCGACGGGAAGCTCTTCTGGATCGACCTTACCCTTCCGCCCGAGGAGCAGGCGGGAAATCCCATCGATATCGAATACCCGGAAGGCTTCAAGCCGCACGGCGTAAGCTACATACCGACGAACAGCGGGGGAAAACTCTACGTCATATCCCACCCGAATCCTGACGAGGGACTGCACACGGTAGAGGTCTTCGACATGACCGGAAAGGGAAACCGCAGGGAGTGGAGCCACGTCGAGACCCTTCAGAGCGAGCTCTACACGAGTCCCAACGACCTCGTCGCCCTGCCGGACGGGACGGTCTTCGTCTCCAACGACTCCGGCAAGGGAGGAAACACCATCAAGAAGATCAAGGCCCTCTTCAAGATAAAAAACGGCGATATCATCTACTACGACGGGGCTGAATATATCGACTTTGGCAACCCGGAGTCCTACGGAAACGGGATCACCTACTTCAAAGATGACGGCGCGGAGTACCTGTACCGCGCGGCCCTGATGGACAAGTCGGTCAAGAAATACGAGATCGTAAGGACCGACGGCAAGATCACGGAGCTGAAGTATCTTTCGAAGGTCGAGCTGGGAACGATGCCGGACAACCTCGAGATCGAGCCGGACGGAACCATCTACGTTGCATGTCACTTCGACTCGTTTACCTTCTTAAAGCACGCCAAGGACGGCGCCAACATCTCTCCCACGCAGGTTTTTAGGATTACACCGGACGGAAAGATAACCGAGCTTTACGCCAACAGGGGCCAGGAGATATCGGCGGGAAGCGTGGGGCGCGTAATCGACGGCAGGCTCTACATCGGACAGGTCTTCGAGGAGTTTCTCCTCTCCTGCCCCTGCTGCTCGGAGTAGAAGTAATTTAAGATTGAGATATTCTGTATTATAAGAAGGGGGCGGCGGGAGATGCGAGGATTGCATGACTCTCCCGCCGCCATCTATGTAAAAGCCTTCCGGCTGGACTAAAGATACCTGCTTTTCGCGATTTCCCTTCCGGTATCCGTCTTAAAGAGATTTTCGATTATTTCCTCAAGTTTATCCCTGTCATCGATATTGTATAAGTCCGGGATGCTGGAAATCCAGTCCGCATCCCAGATAATCCTGAACTCCACTGTGTCGATATCCACCGCGCTGTGGTGGCTCCCCACGATCCGAGACACGTGCTCTATCGTATCGCCGTCAAGGCCCAAATCCTTCATGATACCCTCGGCGATCTTTGGGCCCTCCATCTCCTGGTACTTGGCGGCGGAGGAGCCGTGCACCCTTTCCGCCTCCTTGATGCCGATGTCGTGAAGGAGCGCCGCCGCCGCCACGACCTTAGGGTCGCCCCCCTCTTTCTTCAGGATTTCTTCTGCATACTCGAAGACGGAGAGGGCGTGGTCGATCCTCTTTCGATCTTCACCGAACACCCTCTTCACCTCATCGATCAACCTGTCGGTCAAGGGCATATCCAGAGCATCCTTTCCCTCGACCCCGGCCGGGTCAAAGCCGAGGCACTCCTTTGCGTGCTCGCACCATTGGGCGCAGCCGAGACTGAGCCTCGGATTCACGACCCGCCTTCCGCAGGCCCTGCAGCGCCTGGCGGCGTCGTCCTTGAAGAACTCCACCGCATTTCCGCAACCTCCGCAGGGCACCTCGAATATGTCACCCGCCCTCCAGTAGCGGGTATCCTGACCCGGGCATAAGACCTGTTTCACGGCCGATCCCCCTTTACCTATCGAACCAATAAATCTTACAAAAAGCCGAGTATATTTCGCTCGATCAGGCCGCGGCCACCGGCTTTACCGATACTATCTCCCCGTCCCTTCCGACCACCACCCTCGTGATATCGAGCTTAACCCCCGCCCTCTCCGCCGCCTTTTCCGCCGCAACCGCAAGGCCGCCGCAGCAGGGCACCTCCATCATGACGACCGAAAGGGAATTGAGATCCGCCTCCTTGATAATATCGGCTAACCTCTGAACGTCGTTTTCATGGTTGTCGAACTTGGGACAGCCGATGGCGACCGCCCTCCCCCTGATGAACTCCGGGTGGAGGTTCGGATACGCCACGCCGGCGCAGTCCGCCAATAGGACCAGGTCTTTGCCCTTAAGAAAGGGCGCGCCCGGCCCCAAGAGCTTCAGCTTTATCGGCCAGTGGGAAAGCTCCGATTGAGCAATCCCCGCCCCTATGGCGCCCCGGTGTGCGATGCCTGTGGGCTTTAGCTCAACGGCGCTCTCTCCGGGGCAGCCGCACGCGAGAACTCCCCCTCCGCCAGCTTGTCCTTCGTTGGTAGTTTTAAGCGACTTCAGGCGCTCCTCGACCTTCTCCTCGTCGAAGTCCGGTGCCTCCTTTACCACGATGGAGAGCGCCCCCTCGGGGCAATCTCCGATGCAGGCGCCCAGTCCGTCGCAGTATACGTCGCTCACTACCTTCGCCTTCCCGTTTACCAGCTCCAGGGCCCCCTCCGCACATGCCATTATACACTGGCCGCATCCCGTGCACTTCTCCTCGTCGATCTCTATTATCTCTCTTTTGGCCATTATTTTTTACTCCCGAAAAGATTTTTCACCTCCGAAAGAGAGGTCCTCGAAAGGTGCTCCCTTATCTCGTCTCTCATCCTCACAAGGCGGTCGCCGAAGATACACTCACCGTTTCGGCAGATCGGCCGATCCAGTAGGCAGTTTTTCGCCTCGATCTTCCCCTCCATCAGCTCGTATATTTCAATCAGCGTTATATCCTCCGGGGACTTCGCCAGGTAGAAGCCCCCCTTCGGCCCCCTGGCGGAATCCACGTAACCCGCATGAGAGAGCCTCTGGAGGACCTTCGCCAGGTGCGCCTCGGAGACGTTAAAGGTGGCCGCGCTCTCTTTTGCCGAGATCACCTTCTCCTCATCGCTCGCCAGAAGGGCCATTGTGTGGAGCGCCAAGGACGCGGCCTCCGATATCTTGAAGAAGTTGTTCATGGAAATATCAATACAATAAATATGAAATAAAGTCATCTATTCAAGTATTTAGGTACTATTATACCTAATTATTTCACCATGTCAAGCACTTTTTTAAAAATCCGGTTGTTTTAATTAGATTATTTAGTGCCGACAGGCTGGACCAATGGATGAAAACGGCTACTCCCCCACTCTCTCGACCATCTCCGCGAGCCACCGGTGAATGGGGGCCATCTTTCTAAAATATTCAAAGGCGTAATCTACCATCGCCTCCGTGTAGAACTCCTCGGGAATTGGCGACTCTGCAAAGGCGGTCAGCCCCCTGTTTAACAGAAGGTCCGCCCTCTCGTGATCCGGGTCGTAGCCGCGGGGCACCCTCTTGTAGCGCTCCCCGCCGTAAAGACCACACCTGCCGTCCCCCTTGACCGTAATGCTCCCCTCGACCTCCCCTATCGCCTCGGCGAGCTTCGGGCCGTGTGTCGGGTGAACCACCGATCTCCTGTACTCGTCTAAATGCTCCTTGGGGAACATGTAAAGCCCCGCGCCGAGCAGTAGGAGCTCCGGCTCCACGTGGAAGTAGAACCCGGAACACTCCATCCTTTTTCTCCTGCCCTCCCAGAAGAATATCGCCAGGTGCGTCTTGTAGGGAGATTTGTCCTTGCCGAACCTCACATCCCGGTTTATCCGAAAGAGCGACTTGTTTACCCTCGGGTCGGCGATTATGTTCGGGGCGATCAGCTCGAGCCTCTCCCCCATGTCGACGACGAAATCCCTGGCGGTCGCCATGACGTGATCCTCGAAATCACCCCTGTGGTCGTCGAACCACTCCTTCTTGTTGTTCGCCGCAAGGCCCTTATAAAACTTCAGCGTATCATCGCTGAAGCCGGTGAAATTCCCTCTGTCCCCCATCCTAATATACTCCTTAAGCTCAATGCCATTTTGAAACTAATATAATAATAGTCTACTTTATATGTCAGGATTTATCAAGGAGATTGTAAGACAATGAAATTTATCCCGTGCTTTTGAGCGAATGGTTTTTATCCGTTCAGTCCGTTCTTTCTTGTCTTCAAGCTCCAACTCTGATAGTATTTTAGCCTCTTGTTTTTTTCTTTTCAAAATATCCGGTTAAGGAGCTGACCATGACTAAGGCGGTAGTGATCGGAGCGGGAATGGCGGGACTCACCGTGGCGGCGTATCTCGCCAGGGACGGGATGGATGTTGACGTATACGAGCAGTCTGAGGTGATCGGCGGGGTGACGAGGTCGATGGAGTCGAAGGGATTCACGTGGGACATTGGGCCGATGATAATCGAGGCCGTGGGGCCCGGTGAGCCGGGGGGTGTCGTTCTTGAGGAGATCGGTGCTACGGACAGGTTCGAGCTGATCCTGGGAGACCGCGTGGTGGCCTTTCCCGACTATACAGTCAAAAAGCCGGAGAAGTACGGCGGGCCCTACTGGAGAAAGGATCTGTTGAAAGAAATCTTCCCCGACGAGGCCGACGGGATAGACCGCTTCTACAAGATCTGCGATATCGTAACCGACCTCGTCACGCTGGACAGGATGGCAAAGGTAAGGGGGCCGATTCGCGCCTTCTTCTACAAGATCGGGATGCTGATTCTCTATCTCAGGATAAAAAAATACGAGAAGCTCTCGGCGATGGAGCTCCTCGACCTCTACTTCACCGACGAGAAGATAAAGGCCTTCTTCACCGCGATCTTGGCCGACCTCGTCGTCCTTCCGTCGGAGTTCATCGGGCTGGGCGTCCCCTTCTTCAACCCGGAGACCGCCTACGACTACAGGATCCCCGCAAAGAGGGTCTTCGGGATAGGGCCCAAGAGGGTGCAGTTTTACTACGTCGCCGGGGGGATCGGGAAGATGGTCGATGCGGTCGCCGAATCGGTAACCGAGGCCGGAGGTAAAATACACACGAAGGCACCCGTCAAAAGAATATTGACCGAGGGGGATAAGGTCACGAGCGTCGAGCTTGAGGACGGTAAGGTTGTTAAGGCGGACATGGTGTTCGTAAGCGGCGGCGCCAGGGAGTGCTTCTTCAGGCTCATCGGTAAAGACCGCCTTCCGGCCGACTTCACGGCAGAGATAGAGGACGTCCCGCTGATGGAATCGGTCTTCATGGTGCAGTTAGGCGTAGATATCGACCCCACGCCCTACCAGGACAGGCCGGTCGTCTACTACATCAACACCTACGACATCGAGGGGGGAGTCTACCTCACCCGCGACGGGGAGTACCACGAGGGGAAGGAGGGTTTCGTCGTCTACATCAACTCCTTCCACACACCATCGATGGCGCCTAAAGGTCAGCACTCGATAACGATCTACACCATCGCCCCCAGCGAGATCGAGGGGGGGTGGGAGGCGGTCAAAGACGAGATGACCGAGAAGCTCCTTATCGAGGCGGAGAGGGCAATCCCGGGGTTGAGGAAGAGCGCCAAGGTTACGATCACGCTGACGCCGGACGACTTCAAGAGAATCACCTACATGCCGGATCACCACTCCTTCGGCGGGATGTGCCCCATCATGGGAAAGGAAGCGCCCAAGTTCAGGACGCCGTTTAAGAACCTCTGGTTTATCGGGAGCCAGAGCGAGGCGGGCGCCAGCGTTCCGGCCCAGATCATAAACACCAGGCGGATATTCAAGATGGCGAAGAAGGAGCTTTAGGAGGCCGCCTGTAAAAGACCCCTCTTCCCGGACAGGGGCCACCGGAGTCTTTACAGAAAATAAGGCTCCCCCTTAACGAGGAAATGCATGAAGAACGACGACTCGATAGGATACTGGTCCGCCGTGGCCATCGGGATAGGCGGGATGGTCGGTGGCGGCATATTCGCCGTACTTGGCCTGGCGGTGGAGCTCGCGAGAGGCGGGACACCCGTGGCCTTCGCACTGGCCGGGGCCGTTGCAATGGTCACCTCCTATTCATACGCGAAGATGTCCGTCGCCTACCCGAGCCAGGGGGGGACGGTAGAGTTCCTGAACCAGGTCTTCGGCCCCGGACTGATCACCGGGGGGCTTAATATCCTCCTCTGGCTGAGCTACATAATCGTCCTCTCCCTCTATGCATATACCTTCGGGAGCTACGGGGCGAGCTTTTTCCCCGAATCGATGCAGCCGGTCGTAAAACACATCTTTATCAGCGGGGCGGTGATCCTTCTGACACTGTTGAATATACTCAGTGCAAAGATCGTTGGTGAATCGGAAGAATTTATAGTTGCGGTAAAAATCATTATTCTGCTTGTCTTTATCGGCTTCGGCATCGGGAGCGTCGACCTATCGAAACTCGGCCCGTCGACCTGGACGGCCCCCTTGAATATCATTACGGGGGGCATGATAATATTCGTGGCATACGAGGGATTCGAGCTGATCGCGAATACGGCCGGGGATATAAGGAACCCCAAAAAGACCCTTCCCGCCGCCTACTACACCGCCGTGGGATTCGTGATTTTATTATATATCGTCGTCGCCGTCGTAACAGTGGGAAATTTGCCGCTTGAGCAGATAATCAAGTACAAGGACTATGCCCTGGCGGCCGCAGCTAAACCCTTTCTCGGGATGTTCGGGTTTACCATGATCGGGATAGCGGCGCTCCTCTCCACGGGCTCCGCCATAAACGCCACGCTCTACGGGGCGTCCCGCTTCAGCTACATAATCGCGAAGGACGGGGAGCTACCGAAGGCCCTCGAGAAAAAGACATGGAACCGTCCCCTGGAAGGTCTCTTCATAACCTCGGGGTTGACCCTCGTAATCGCAAACCTCTTCGACCTATCGAGCATCGCCACGATGGGGAGCGCTGGATTCCTCATCGTATTCGGGATGGTTAACGCCGCCAACGCAAGGGCAGCAAAGAAGACGGGCAGCCTGAGGTGGCTCTCCCTTGTCGGTCTCTTCTTATGCATCTTCGCACTGGGGGCGTTGATCTGGCAGAGGGCGACGACGAATTTAGTTGAGGTATGGGTCCTGGTGGTCATGGTGGGACTGGCCTTTATTATAGAGTGGTTATACAGGAGGGTTACGGGGAGAAAGCTGAGGCACTTTGGGCTAAAGAGATATTGAGCACGTCTAGATTTCCGCATTGTTCTGCCGTCTAACAAGGCGGATTTGCTCCCCACAATGACATTGAAGGGGGAATTATGGTTGATTCACCCTATCACAGGGCAAACCGACAACACAAATTGTGACTAATGTAATTTAATCGATTGCAAGACCTATAAAATTGCTGATTATTTCTATAACACTTTCTTTCCGATATCTATATAACGGCT